>JAESGM010000425.1_pt1 | contig 35774 bp, 36 predicted proteins | sample 9269721 | NCBI WGS metagenome assembly JAESGM01 (sample SAMN15720920, study PRJNA650825) | algae metagenome | isolation source: Komarekiella atlantica HA4396-MV6 and co-occurring heterotrophs from... | place: USA: Theobald House, Kauai, HI | collected 2009-07-29
GACCGCGCTCGACGGCCCGGTCATCCTCGTCGCCAACGAATTCCTCGACGCGCTCCCGCTCGACCAGTTCGTGTTGACGGAGCAAGGCTGGCGCGAGCGGCTGGTCGGGCTGGATGGAGAGGGGGAACTGGTTTTCGGGCTGGCGGGGCAAGCGCCTCTTCTCCCTCCCCCCGCTTGCGGTGGGGAGGGTCGGGGTGGGAAGGCGAGTCCAGGTCGACACGCCGCCGGCGCCGATGAGCCCTATTCTGCACGCCCCCCCATCCCTAACTCTTCCCCACCACAAGTGGGGGGAAGGGGACAGGTTGCGCCTATCGGCTCCGTCCAGGAGCACCCTCAGGCCGCGCTCGACATCGTCTCGACCGTCGCCGGCCATCTCGCCCGCGATGGCGGAGCCGCCCTGTTCATCGACTATGGCTCCACCCGATCGGGCTTCGGCGACACGCTACAGGCGATGCGCAGGCACGCCTTTGTCGATCCGCTCGCCGACCCCGGCGAGGCCGACCTCACCGTCCATGTCGATTTCGCCCGCATGGCGCAGGCAGGGCTCGACGCGCGCGCGGCCTGCCACGGCCCGGCGACGCAACGCGATTTCCTGCTTGCGCTCGGGCTGGCCGAGCGCGCGCAGGCTCTCTCGGCCAAGGCGACGCCGGAGCAGGCCGCCGCCATCGCCGCCGCCGCCGCGCGCCTGACCGAGCCGGGCGCCACCTGCATGGGCGAGTTGTTCAAGGTTCTGGCGCTATCCGATCCCCGCCTCCCGTCGCTGCCCGGATTTGACCTTCATCGGCTGCCAGAGCAGGGCTGAGCGTTCCAACGGACCATCCGCATGTTCATCGAATCGACCGATCTCGCCGCCGAACCCGGCATCCGCCACGCCTTCTTCACGCGCGAGGGTGGCGTCTCGACCGGCATCTTCGCCTCGCTCAACGGCGGGCTGGGCTCGTCGGACGATCAGGCGGCCATCGCCGAAAACCGGGCCCGCATGGCCCGCCATCTCGGCGTCGTCCCCGAGAACCTTATAAGCCTCTATCAGGTGCATTCGCCTGACGTGGAGGTCGTCACAGGACCCTGGCAAGGCGAACGGCCCAAGGCCGACGCCATGGTGACGACGGCGTCGGGACTCGCTTTGTGCGCCTCCAGCGCCGATTGTGGGCCGATCCTGTTCGCGGACAGTGAGGCGCGCGTCATAGGCGCGGCCCATTCCGGCTGGAAGGGCGCGGTCTCGGGCGTCGTGGCCTCGACCGTGACCGCGATGGAAAAGATCGGCGCACGGCGCGAGCGCATCCTGGCGGTGCTGGGGCCGACGATCAGCGCGGCTGCCTACGAGGTCGGGCCGGAATTCGTCGAGCGCTTCAAGAGCGAGAATCCCACCTTCGCGCGCTTCTTCACAGCCTCGCAGCGGGCGGCGCACGCGATGTTCGACCTGCCGGGCTTCATCGCCTTTCGGGCGCAGGAGGCGGGCATCGGCCGCTTCGTCGATCTGGCGCTCTGCACCTATGGCGACGAACAGCGCTTCTTCAGCTACCGCCGCACGACGCATCGCGGCGAGCCGGATTACGGCCGGCTGATCTCGGCGATCGTGCTGGCGTGAGAGCATGACGCGATGCCTGCCGGCAGGCTAAGCTGGTGCATCGCAGTCAGCCGAGAGCCCCGATGCCCCGCCAGATCGAATACTACTTCACCCTGCTCTCGCCCTGGACCTATCTCGGCCACCAGACTTTCGTGGAGACGGCCAAGCGCCATGGCTGCACGGTGTCCTATAAGCCGACGCCGCTGCGGATGGTCTTCGACGAGACCGGCGGCCTGCCCTTGCCCAAACGCCATCCCGTGCGCCAGCGTTACCGCATCTTCGAGCTGCAGCGCTGGCGGGCGAAGCGCGGCCTGCCGCTGGTGATCCATCCCCGGCATTTCCCCTTCGACGTCTCGCTGGCCGACCGCGCGGTGCTGGCGATCGTCGCCGCGGGTGGCGATCCGGCCGGCTTCGTCGGCGATGTGCTGGCCGGCGTCTGGGCGCGCGACGAGGATCTGTCGCAGCCGGACCTCATCAGCGAAATCGCCGGCCGCGCCGGCTTCGACGGCGCGGCGCTCTTGGCGGCGGCAGGCGGCGAGGCGATCGTCGAGCGCTACGCCGCGACGATCAACGAGGCGATAGCGGCCGGCGTCTTTGGGGCGCCGAGCTATGTGCTGGATGGCGAGGTGTTCTGGGGACAGGATCGGCTCGAGCTGCTCGACGAGGCGCTGGCGAGCGGGCGCGCCGCCTATCGCAACGACGCGACGGCGTGAGCCGGGTTCACCCGACGATGTCGGGCGTGCGCCAGCCGAGATGCTGGCCGGCGTCGACCGCGATCATCTGGCCGGTGACCGAGCGCGCCTGCGCCAGATAGAGAACCGCGTCGGCGATCTCGGCCGCATCGACCTTGCGGCCGAGCAGGGTGGCTGCAGCCTCCGCTTCCATCGCATGCGCCCCGTCATGCGGGTTGGGCAGGGTCGGGCCGGGACCGACCGCGTTGACGCGGATGCGGGGGCTGAGCGCCTGCGCCATGGTCTGCGTCGCCGTCAGCAGGGCGGCCTTGGTCAAGGTGTAGGAATAATATTGCGGCGTCAGCTTCCAGACGCGCTGGTCGATGATGTTGACGATCGCGCCCTCGCGCCCTTCCGGCAGGCGGTTCGCCATCGCGCCTGCAAGCACCGAGGGCGCGCGCAGATTGATCGAGAACTGCCGGTTCCAGCGCGCGACGTCGATGTCGCGGACGTCGTCGAGCAGGAAGCTGGAGGCGTTGTTGACCAGAAGCGTCACCGGACCCAGCGCCGCCTGCGTTTCGGGAACCACCCGCTCCACGGCGGTGGGGTCGGCAAGGTCGGCGGTGACGACGGCGCAGCGCACGCCCAGGGCGGCGAGGTCCCGCGTCAGCGCGTCGGCGTCCTCCCTGGACCGGTTGCAATGGATCGCGACCGCGTAGCCGGCCGTCGCCAGCCTGGTGACGATTGCGGCCCCGATCCGCTTCGCCCCGCCGGTGACGAGCGCGACCTCAGTCATCGCGCGGCTCCGCTGGCCGATTCGCGCCGCGTCTTTGCAGCCGGCGCTCCCAATGCTTGGCGACGCGCAGATAGCGGTAGAAGGCGTAGTTCATCGCGGTCATGAAGCCATAGGCGCCGCGCAGGGCGTGCCGGCGGCCGATATAGGCCTTGATGAAATTGGCCGGAAACTCGACGACGAGCCGGAACACCGAGAGCGTCGCGCCGCGCTGGTCGAGATCGTCGGCCTGCGCGTCGCTGTAGCCGTTGAGCTTGTCCATCTGCTCGCCGAGCGACCGCACCGAGTAGTGATGCACCGTGCCCTTCAACCTGGCGATGCGGGCGTCGGGGGCGAGATCGACGCGGTCATGGACGGGCGAGGGCGAATAGCGCCCCTTGTCCTTGCGGTAGAGCCTGACCGGCGTCAGCGCATAGGCGAAGCGGTGAGGGGCCGGCTCACCGGGGAAAATCTCGGCGATGCGGAGGCGGTAGGCGTCGGCGGCGGGCTGGCCTTGCGCGAACAGACCCGCGATCTCGTCGGCAAGCTCCTCAGGCACCACCTCATCGGCATCGAGATTGAGCAGCCAGGGGTGACGGCACTGGTCCTCGGCGAAGCGCTTCTGCGGGCCGTAGCCCGGCCAGCCATTGGAGATCACGCGCGCGCCGAGCCCCGCCGCGATGGCCTGCGTCCCATCGGTCGAGCCGGAATCGACCACCACGATGTCGTCGCTCAGGTTCCTGACCGCCTCGATCGTCCGGCCGAGCCGGTCGGCCTCGTCGCGCGTGATGATGAAGATCGAAAGAGGCGGCACGCGCTTCACGTCTCGTTGTCGGCGGTCGGATGTGACGGCTTAAGCACGGGGTCGACTGCCTCGCAAGCCGGCGGGTCGCGAACCGCTGGAAAGGCCACGGGAACCTTACGACAGACCGTGCGTTAGATTGTCCGGAGCGCGATTGGGTTCCGGTCTCAGTTAGTATTCGATTCACCAAACGCCATACTTTAACAATGATTAAACCAACTCGACCATTTCGCCATAGTCATCCCGATTCATGCCGCATTTCTGCCGTGGTCCGCATGGCAGATGTGCTTCCAACGCAACAGACAAAGAGCGGGGCTGCTCTTATAACAGCCCCATCGACATCAACCGCCGGACGAGAGCCGGCGTCAGCGACGACTAAGGAGTTTCCTATGAAGAAGTATCTGCTTGCGAGCGTTGCCGCGCTCGGCCTCGTCGCCGCTGGCGCCGCCACCGCCGCCGACCTTCCCGCCCGTAAGGGCCCGGTCTTGGCGCCGATCGCCTACGCCCCCGTCTTCACCTGGACCGGCTTTTATGTCGGCGCCAACGCCGGCTACGGCATCGGCACCATCGACTCGACGAATTTCGGCGTCCTGCCGACCTTCAGCGATCCGGACGGTTTCCTCGGCGGTGGCCAGATCGGCTACAACTACCAGATCGGCCAGATCGTCATCGGCGCCGAGGCCGACTTCCAGGGCGCCGACCTCAAGGCCCGCGTTTCGGGCGGCGGCTTCACGGCCTCGAACGAGCTGAACTATTTCGGCACCGTCCGCGCCCGTCTCGGCTTCGCCTTTGATCGGTTCCTGCCCTACGTCACCGGCGGTTTCGCCTATGGCAACGTCAAGAACTCGCTCAACGGTCCGGGCTTCGCCTTCCGCGACGACAACATCCAGTACGGCTACACCATCGGCGCCGGCCTGGAATACGCCTTCACCAACAACCTGACCGCCAAGATCGAGTATCTCTACGTCGATCTCGAGCGCGAGCGCATCAACACGCCGTTCGGCACGACCGGCGCCCAGGTCGGCACCGACTTCTCGGTCATCCGCGCCGGCCTGAACTACAAGTTCTAGTCTGGTATCCCCCATCCGGGGGATGCTGCGAACCCGGTGGCCTTGCGCCACCGGGTTTTTCTTTGGCGGGCGCTGAACGACCTCGCGCGGTCGCCTCGTCCATCCGTCCGAGACCTCGCCTCCTGGCGCGCGCGTGCATCTTCACAGTGGGATGCAGGCGGGTTGCGTCGGCGGAGGTCATGTGGCATCACGACGCCGCTTCGGACAGCGGCCAGCGCCGCCTCGCTTCCCGCGAGGCTCGCCAGTCAGCCGGCGGTCATGCTGCGGTAGCTCAGTGGTAGAGCACTCCATTGGTAATGGAGAGGTCGAGAGTTCAATCCTCTCTCGCAGCACCAGCCCATCCCCTTGAAATCGTTGAAGCCCTTGACGCAACGGGGCCTCCGTCCTTTACGACCTTGCAAAACCTGTGGCCTGTCAGACGGATTTCGATGCCCGGCCGCTCTTGCGCCTCCGTGTCATCGGGCACGCGTCTGTGCACAATTGATAAGCGCCCCAGATCGCTTTACCGATCGTCCGGCAGTGCAAGGGCGGAACGTACGGCGTCGTGCGCCGCGTCCCTTGCGCGTCCCGTCTGATGCCGGAGCCACGCTTATGCCTACCTCTCTGGGTCATCTCGTCGTCAGCGGGCGCTGGGACAATTGCGTCGCGATCGTCGATGTGGCCAGGGCGATCCTGGCCGAGAACGACGCCACGCCCCATGCCATCGTTTCGCGGCCGCGCGTCACGCCCGATGTCGACAGCGATGGCGACGGCGTGGCCGATGCGCCCGCCAACGGCCAGCCGGTCGGCGTCGTGGTCGATCGCGCCCGGCGGCAGGCCTATGTCGTCAACCATTCGGGCCCCGCGACCCCAAGGGCAGCCGATGCCTACCAGCACGGTCATCCCGGCCTCGTCACGGTCGTCGATCTCGATAGGGCGCTCGATCCCGTCCATGACGGCACGCTCGGCGCGGTCTCGGGCTTCATACAGACCGGGCGCACGGGGCCTGTCGGCGCGGCGCTGACGCCCGACGGAACGACGCTGCTGGTCAATTGCGGCGAGGCCGAGGGCAGCGAGGACGGCGGCGACGAGGTCACCGCGATCGACCTCGCCTCGCGGCAGGTCGCGCGGCGCATTCCGCTGAGCGAGACGCCGGGTCACCCCGCACCCGGCCCAAGCCGTCACGACAGCCCCCACCCCAGCTTTGGACGGTATCCGAACCCGACCGGCATCGTGATCTCGCCCATGCGGGGCGGCGTCGTCTTCGTCGGCAATGGCGGCATGAGCGACGTTTCCGTCTTCGATCTGCAGGCGGCGCTCGCGGGCGATCGCGGGGCGGAGATCAATCGTGTCGCCGTCGAGACGGGGCCGTTTGGGCTCGCCTGCAGCCCCGACGGAGCGCTCGTCGCGGTCGCGGCGCGCGAAAGCATGTCGGCGCCCTATGAAGGCCGCACCATTTCGATCATCGACGTCGCGCGCGCCGCCGCCGGCGGCAAGGACGCCGAGGTCGCGCGGGTGCGGATCGGCAGCGACGATCCGGCCGAGGCCACCCGGCCTTTCGCCGTCGCCTTCACGCCCGACGGCGGGCGCATCGTCGCCTCCTGTTTCCGCTCCAACACGATCTCGTTCGTCGACATCGCCGACGCCCTGGCCGGCCGGCCTGCGGAAGCCCTCAGGCTGCATCCGCGGGCGCCTCATGGCGCGATCGCCCGGCCGCGCGGAATCGTGATGGCCGGTGGCCGCCTGGCCTGCGTCATCGGCGGGGCCAAGACGGGGCCGAAAAGCAGCCTCGTCTGGTTCATCGATCTCGAAACCGGCCGGATACTGTCGAGCGTGACCGGCGTCGGCAACGAATCCTACTTCATGGACGCCATACCGAGCCCAGGTTGAAATATCGAACGCCTGATTTCTCTGATAAATTGACATTGCCCTAACGGCTGCTAGCGTTCCTCCCAATAAGAAATACCGGGGAGAAATGCCGATGCTGACGCGACGCTCGCTTATGCTGGCGGCATCCGCCGCGCCGTTGATGACGGCCCCTGTCCGGGCACAGGCGGGCTGGGTCCCGACGCGGGAGGTCGAGTTCGTCATCCCGTTCGCGGTCGGCGGCGGGGCCGACCTCCTCGCCCGCGTCATCCACAAGATCATCACCGACGAGAAGCTGGTGCCGGTGCCGGTGGCGCTGAACAACCGTCCCGGCGGGGGAGGGGCCGTCGGCCTCGGCTATGTCGCGTCGCGCAAGGCCGCCGATCCGCACACCATCATCCTGGTCAACGGCACGACGCAGATCACCCCCATCCTCAACCCGGCCGCCAGGACGCTGTCGGAGATCCGCCCGTCGATGAACGTGATGCTCGACGATTTCCTGCTCTTCGTGAAGGGCGACGCGCCCTGGAAGGACGCCAGGGAGTTCGTCGTCGCCGCGAAGGCGCGTCCGCCCAAGTCGATCGCCTTCGCCACCGGCGGCACCACCGACGTCATGGCGATCACCGTCTTCACCAAGGCGACCGGCGTCGAGTTCAACACGCTGAACTTCAACTCCGGCGGCGAAGCGCTGACGCAGCTGCTCGGCGGCCATGTCCAGGCCTGCATGGGCAATCCGCTGGAGTTCATGGGCCACCTCCAGTCGAAGGCGGTCAAGGCGCTGGGACTGTTCAGGGACAGCCGCTTCGCCGTCCTGCCCGATGTCCCGACCATGAAGGAGCAGGGCATCGAGGCGCCCAATTTCCAGATGTGGCGCGGGCTCGCGACCCCCAAGGGCACGCCCGACGCCCCCGCTCTCTACTGGGAGGGCGTGTTCGCCAAGGTCGTCGCCTCGCCGACCTTCGGCGCCTACATCAAGGAGAACATCGCCACGGCGGCTCCGGTGCCGGGCGAGGCCTTCGCGAAGTTCCTCCAGGACCAGGAAAAACTCTACCGCGACCTGCTCGGAAAGCCCGCCTGATCCGATGAAGCTGCGCGCTGCGTGGGGCGAACTGCTCTTGTGCCTTGCTTTCGCGGGCGTCGGGGTCTTCTGGGTCTCGATCGCGCTGGGGATGCAGCTCTGGGAGGGGTTCGCACCCGCCTCGGGGTTTCTGCCGCTGATCTATGGCGTCCTGCTGATCGTGCTGGCGACGCTGGCGACGATCTTCGACGTGTTCGGTAGCGACGCTTCCACCGAGGCGCCAGGGCCTGTCGACCGACCACTGCTGGTGCTGGCTGCGCTGGCCGCGGGCGTCGCCGGCATCGAGCTCATCGGCTTTTGCGCCTCGATGTTTTTGTCCATGCTGTTCCTGTTCCGGTTTGCGGAAAAGCGTTCCCTGACGGCGTCGCTGGCGACGGCGGCGGGCTCGTCGCTGGTTCTCGTGCTGATCTTCCGCAGCTGGCTCGGCGTTCCGATGCCCGTCGGTCCCTGGGGGTTCTAGAACCGTGTCGGTGATCTACGAGCTCGCGGCCGGCTTCGCCGGCGCCCTGACGCCCTGGAACCTGATGATGTGCTTTGCCGGCGTCTTCGCCGGGCAGCTCGTCGGGGCGCTGCCGGGCATCGGCCCGTCCTCGGCGATCGCGCTCTTGCTGCCGCTGACCTTCGGCGCGGACCCGACCTCGGCCATCATCCTGTTCGCGGGCATCTATTACGGCGCGCAATATGGCGGGACGCTCACCTCCGTGCTGATCAGCGTGCCGGGCGAGCCCTCCAGCGTGATGACCAGCATCGACGGCTACCAGATGGCGCTGCAGGGCAAGGCCGGCGTGGCGCTGGGCATCGCCGCGATCGGCTCCTTCATCGCCGGCACGGTCTCGACCATCGGCCTGATGCTGATCGCGCCGCCGATGGCGCGCGCGGCGCTGGCGTTCGGCCCGCCGGAATATTTCTCGCTCGTGGTGCTGGGCCTGACCGCGCTGGCGGCCGTTGGCGGCTCGGTGCTGAAGGGGCTCACCACCGGCGTCTTCGGCCTGCTGATCAGCACGGTCGGCATCGACCAGCAGACAGGCGTCGCGCGTTTCGCGTTCGACAGGCTCTGGCTGCTCGACGGCGTCGGCTTCATCGTGCTGACGGTCGCGATCTTCGGCGTCGGCGAGGTTCTCTCCAGCGTCGGCAAGCCGACGCCGCCGCCGATCACAAACGTCAGGAACGTTCTGCCCTCGCGCGCGGAATGGCGGGCCAGCCGGATGCCGATCATGCGCGGCAGTTTCATAGGCTTCTTCGTCGGGGTCCTGCCGGCGACGGGGGCGACGATCGCCTCCTTCATCGCCTATATCGTCGAGAAGAAGGTCTCCAAAGATCCGTCGCGCTTCGGCAAGGGCGCGATCGAGGGCGTGGCGGGGCCCGAGGCCTCCAACAATGCGGCGGCGGCCGGCGCGATGGTGCCGATGCTGGCGCTGGGGGTGCCGGGATCGGGCACCACCGCGATCATTCTGGGGGCGCTGATCATGTTCGGCATCCGCCCCGGCCCGGAGCTCTTCGAGAAGAACTCCGCGCTGGTGTGGACGGTCATCGCCAGCATGTATATCGGCAATCTCATGCTGCTGATCATGAATCTGCCGCTAGCCCGGCTTTTCGCGCAGCTCCTGCGCGTACCCTATGCCTGGCTCTATCCGCCGATCCTGGCGCTGTGCGTGGCCGGCGTCTATTCGCAGGCGAACTCGATCGAGGATGTCTGGATGCTGGTCGGGTTCGGCGCGCTCGGCTGGGCGATGATGCGCTATGACTGGCCGCCTGCGCCGCTGATCCTCGGGCTGGTGCTGGGCACCATCTTCGAGAACTCGCTGCGCCAGTCGCTGACGCTGTCGCATGGCAGCGTCGAGATCTTCTTCACCAGGCCGATCTCGGCGGTGCTGCTGGCCTGCGCGGCGGCCGCCGTGCTGGCGCCGCTGCTGCTGCGGATATTCAAGCCCCGCATCGTCGCCGTCTGAGGGGCGGCGGTCTTCGAGAATGGACCGGTCAAAGCACTCGCTGTCTTTGCGAGCGCAGCGAAGCGATCCAGAAGGGCAGCTCGAGACGCTGGATTGCTTCGCTGCGCTCGCAATGACGGAAGTGTCACTGAAAAACGCCGCTCGTATGAGCAGGCTTTCGGAGCAGGCCTGCCGCTCAGCCCCTGAAGCGGGTCGCCTCGAAGGCCGGCACCTTCGCCGCGAACGCGTCCAGCCACGCGACGAGCTTTGGATGATCGGCCCGCCACGCGCCGGCGAAGCGCAGGTCGAGATAGCCGAGCGCGCAGGCGAGCGCGATCTCGCCGATCTGGGGTATGTCGCCGAGCGGAGGCGGCGTGATCTCCAAGGCGGTCAGGGCGCGCGAGACCTTGCCGGCCTGATTGGCGACCCAGGCCGAGTCGCGGTTCGCCTCGGGGCGGAAGCGGACCTCGTAGACCTGAAGCAGCGCGGCGTCGCAGATACCGTCGGCCAGCGCCATCAGTCGGAGCTGGGCGAAGCGCGCCTCGCCGGTCGGAATGATCCGGCCGCCGCCGGCGAGATGGTCGAGATAGTCGACGATGACGCGCGAATCGAACAGCGTCGTGCCGTCCTTCAGCACGAGCGTCGGGATTTTTCCGAGCGGGTTCTGCTGGCGCAGCGGCTCGGCCGGATCGTTGGTGTCGGCGGCGACGATCTCGATCTGGCCGGAGAGGCCGAGCACGGCGGCGGCGATCTTGACCTTGCGGCCGAAGGGGGAGGCGGGGGAGGAGCGCAGGATCAGCATCGGCTTTGAAACCTCGAGGCGGGAGGGCAGGCGGAGTGGGCGGGGCGTAACGCGCAGGAAATGTCAGCCGTCCGGGCGGATCGGTTCGCAAAGGTAGCGCGGGCGCGGCCCCTGCGCGAGCCGTTCGGTCAGCGCAGGCAGGAGGATGCGGGCTTCGTCTGTCAGCGTCCAGGGCGGGTTGACGATCAGCATCCCGGTCGCGCTCAGGCCCCCGGCGGCCTCGGGCCGGTCGACGTCGATCTCGAGCCGCAGCAGCCTGCCGATGCCGGCCGCCATGATCGCCGAGAGCAGGTTCTCGACGGCGCGGCGGTCCTTGACCGGATACCAGAGCGCATAGATGCCGGTCGGCCATTTGCGGTGGGCGGCGACGAACTCCGCTTCCAGCGTGGCGAACTCGTCCTTCTCGTCGAAGGGCGGGTCGATCAGCACGAGGCCGCGCCGCTCTTTTGGCGGGACGTTGCCGCGCAGCGCGTTCCACCCGTCGATCGCCAGCGCCTTGCAGCGCTGATCGCGGCCGAGCGCGGCGGCGAGCTTCTTGTGCGTCTGCGGGTGGAGTTCGGCCGCGATCAGCCGGTCGTCCGCCCGCATCGCCTGCCGGCAGAGCCAGGGCGAGCCGGGATAGGCATCGGGCCCGTAGAGCGCGCGCGCGCCGGAGAGCGCGTCGCGCCACGGCTTCAGGATCGCCTCGACGGCGGGGCTGAGCGGCGAGCGGTCGATGCGCGCGACGCCGTCCCTCCATTCATGGGTCCGCAGCGCCTCCTCGGAGCCGAGATCGTAGCGACCCGCGCCGGCATGGGTGTCAATGAGCCGATAAGGGGTGTCCTTGGCGTTGAGATGCGTCAGGATGCGCGTCAGCACGGCATGCTTGAGGACGTCGGCGAAATTTCCGGCATGGAAGCCGTGGCGGTAGTTCATGAGCGGGCTATAGGGGACATCGGATGACGGAGGAAGTGCCGAGGAGAACAATTAGCCCTAGTCGAATTCTGTTATTGGTTTTGTTTTTGATATATTATCACAGTGTTATGGTCATGTTTTATCTATCGCAGTTTCAGTCCAATAAAAATATCGAAATAAGTCCTACCTCAAGATGGTTCTATAAATCTCTGGAGAGTTATTCTTATAATTATAAAGCCATAGATCTGCTACTTGCGGTCCCGGCAATGATATATCTTGTACGCGGGAGATTTTTTGTATCGATATCAATTATAATGATAATGTATTTTACATTATTCAACTACATTATTGACTTTTATGTTAATGGCAACATCCCAAAATATGATATCGATTATCATTTTAATATTCAGCAATTTTTCTGGCTTAATCTGGCATCCAGTTTGTTCGCTATTGCGATTTTCTTCTTGTTGATAGTCGAGTGGGCAGCGGAGAGACTGCTTCCGGCCTGGAAGAATACGATGTTTCGCGGCATTCTGAACGAGGTCTGGCCTCGTCGCTGAAAAACTCAGCGGGGCGCGACGACCGTGATGTCGCGGGTGCGGCAGCCGGAGCGGTCGACCTCCTCGCAGGTCCGGAATCCGCGCAGGTCTTTCGTGAAGCAGATCCGCACCTCCTGCAGCACGCCGCGTCGGCAGGCGACCGACATCATGTCGGTCCGTAGCCCCGGATTGGCGGCCACAAAAGCGCGTTCGAGGTCGATCGCCGTCCAGTTCTGGTCGCGCTCTACTGTCGCGAGTTGCGGCGGCACCACGATCTTCTCGCGGGCGCGGCGGGTGTCCGCGAAGTAGTCGCTCGGGCTCGATCCCGAACATGTCCCGTGCTTGCGCCATTGGTGGCGGGCGAGACCCTCGCTGGGGAACAGCCCTTGCGCCTGCTCCAGCGCGATGCGCGATGCGTTACGCCCGGCGGGGCCGCAATCGGAGGGGTAGCCGCGTTCGTTCTGCGGCCAGAGCCCGTGCACGACGAAGCGCAGATTCGCGCCCTCGCCGCATTGCTCGCGGTTGCGCTCGCGGCCGCCGTCGAGTTCGCAGAAGCCCGGCGACCATGACAGGGCCAGCACGTAGAAATCGAACTCGCCGGGCGCGCCGCGGCGCTCGTTACGCTGGGCCTGCGCCGCACTGGTGCAGCACAAGGCCGCGATCAGGCAGAGCGTGCGCACCAACGCGGTCATGGCTCGCGGCTCAGGGCCGGGCCATCTTGCAGTCGGGCGCATAGGTGCGGTGGCGGTCGAGGCCGGAGACGCACCAGTTGACGTTCCAGCCATAGCCGAACAGCCCCAAATTCTCGCGCACCGAATAGTCGACGCGGCGCACCCTGCCGTCGTTCAGCGCCATGCGCGCGGTGCAGAAGCGGCGCGGAATGAAGTCGTCGCCCAGCGGCCGGAAGCCGATCGGCCGGACATGGTCATAGGCCACGGCCTGCAGCGGACCCCAGAACTTCGCCTCGCGCGAGTTGAACCAGCTCGTGATCTCGCCGAGCACAGCGGGATCCTCACAAGCCGGCAGATTGCCATACATCGGGATGATGCGGTTCTCGGCGCGGTCGGCCGGGTGGACCTGCCGGGCCGAGTAAACCGTGCGCCGGTGATCCGCTTCGGCAGGGCCCGTTAGGGCGAATGCGGCAAACGCCGTCGCGGCGGCGGTCAGGAGGGCGGTTCGCAGCAAAGCGCGGCGCATGGGCAGGCCTCGGGCGGGTCGGTCGCGGATCGCGTCACGATGGCTGGCGCGCGAGTCGGGGTCAAGGCTGCCGCGCGCCGCAGGCAAAGGCGGGCGGCGTCTGTTGCATTTCGGCCCTTGCGCCGCCGGCGTCAGGCCTTGCCCGCCTTGCGTTCCATCACGATCAGCGCCAGCCCCGCCGCGACGATCAGCCCCGCGCCGGCCAGCATCTGCGGCGTCGGCCAGTCGGCGAAGACGAGCCAGCCGAAGACCAGCGCCCAGACGATCAGCGTATACTGATAGGGCACGACGACGGAGGCCTCCGCCAGCTTGAGCGAGCGCGTGACGCAGAGATGCGCGACCATGGCCACGATGCCGAGCAGGGCGAGAAGGCCCGTGTCGATCAGCGTGGGCGTCACCCAGCCGAAAGGAACCAGCGCAGCGCCCAGCAGCAGCGTGCCGAACGTCTGCCAGCCGACCAGCGTGACGTCGGGCGTGCCGCGCAGATAGCGCCCCGCGATCATCAGCACCGCGAAGAGCACGCTGCCGAGAAGCGCGACCAGCGCCGGCATCGACAGGCTCGCGCCCGAGGGCGCCAGCGTGACGACCACGCCGACGAAGCCCGCCAGCACCGCGAGCCAGCGGCCGGGGCTGACCTTCTCGCCGAGGATCAGAGCCGCCAGAACCACGACCCAGACCGGCGCCGCCATCCAGATGGTCATCGTGTCGGCGAGAGGTAGATAGGACACCGCCAGATAGAACAGGCCGGATTCGACCGAGCCGAGCACGGCGCGCACGAATTGCAGGCCCGGCCGCTCGGGCCTCAGCGTCCGCATCACGCCCTGTTTCACGATGAAAGGCGCGAGCACGGCGAGCGCCGCGGCGCTGCGGATCAGCAGCAACTGGCCGACCGTATAGGTCGCGACCAGCCATTTCCCCATCACGTCGTTGAGCGAGAACAGCAGGATGCCGAGCAGCATCATGCCGATTCCGGCGAGGGTGGCGTTGCGGCTGGGCATGGTCGTGAGGCGCAGGCTGTTCCGAGGCGGGGAGGCTGCTTTCGCGCATGCCTCATCGTTGGGCAAGGCCGCGCCGCGCAGGAGAACCCGCGCGGCACGCAAGCCGCTCCATTATTTCGTTGTTGACTTAATTAAGTAGATAGTGAAATAAGAGGTCATGGATCGCTTCCTCGCCCTGTCAGACCCGACCCGCCGCCGCATCGTCGAGATGCTGGGCGAGCAGGCTCTGGCTGCGGGCGAGATCGGGGCGCGGTTCAGCGTGAGCGCGCCGGCGATTTCGCAGCATCTCAAGGTGCTGCGCGAAGCGGGGCTCGTCACGGTCGAGGTCGCGGGCCAGCGCCGAATTTATCGGCTCGACCCGGCCGGGCTCGACGAATTCGACGCCTGGGTCCGCAAGGTGCGCGGCTTCTGGGCCCCGCATCTCGACCTTCTGGAAGAGCGACTGGCAGAGGCTGCCGCAGGCGACAACAAGGCTGCGGCAAGCGACGCCGCAGATCAGGGCAAAAGCGATGGAGAGCGTGATGCGGACGACACATGAGTATGGCGTGGTGCTGGAGAGCGGCGCGGTGCGCTTCGAGCGGCAGTTGCCGGGGCCGATCGAGCGGGTCTGGGCCTATCTGGTCGAGGCCGACAAGCGCGCGACCTGGTTCTGCGGCGGCGAGACCGAAAGCCGCATCGGCGGCAGGATCGAGCTGTTCTTCAAGCATTCGCGGATCACGAAGGAGCCGCCGCCCGAAAGCCATCGCAAAATGAACGACGAGGGCGCGCTGATGAGCGGCACGATCACGGCCTTCGAGCCGCCGCACCGGCTGGCCTTCAACTGGGTCGGCATGGGCGACCCCGATTCCGACGTCGAGGTCGTGCTGACGCAGGCCGGAGACAAGGTGAAGCTCGTCCTGACCCATCGACGGCTCGCCACCAAGGCCCGCATGGCCAACGTCTCCAGCGGCTGGCACCTGCATCTGGGCCTGCTTGAGGACCAACTCGCGGGGCGGGAGCCCGGCGGCTTCTGGTCGCGGCATGAGGGGCTGATGGCGGAGTATGCGGAGAGGCAGAAGGATGCGGCCGCCTGAAGGCCTGGCGAGGCGGCCCTGACGGCCGCCTCGCGCCGCTCCTACGAGAGTTGGAGCACGTTGGCGCCGATGTCGGGCTCGACCAGCCGCTCCAGCCGCATCGGCAGCACCGTCACATTGATCTCCATCGAGCCGCGACCGACCTCAAGCGCCAGCAGATGGCCGCCATAGGCGCTGAAGCTGTCGTCCGTCGCGGTGCCGTGGGCGTGGACCGAGGGCTTGCCCTCCTTCCACGCAAGCGACCCGGTGAGGTTGGTCAGTTCGAGTCGCTCCAGCGTCTTCGGGCGGAAATCCTTCGCTTCGAAATCGTAGAATCCGAAGGTGGCCTTCGAGGCGAAGCCGAAGCCGAGGATCATCGCGGACGGGATGTTCTCGTCGCGCGTCAGCGCCTCGAGATGTGCGAAGACGTCGTCGCCGCGCCGCAGCACCATGAAGAAGCCCTGCGGCGTCGGGACATATCGCTTGCGCTCGGACATTCGTCTTCCCCCTGTGAGGGACGGGTCGACACAGGCCCGTCGCCGTTTGCCCGAGCCTAGGCGGAAGAGAGGGGCGAGCGCCATCCGCATCGGCGGCATGACTGTCACCTCAGCGGGAATGGCGGGCATCGGCATGCTAAAGGCTCGCCGCGGCCCTGGCCGCCTGGTCGTACTGCCCCGAGAGCGAGCGCATCGCGGCGGCGATTTCGGACAGCCGCGCGGGGTCCATGCCGGTTCCCAGCACCGGTTTGACCAGGAGTTGTTCGCGGATTTGCGCGTAGCGCAGGCAGGCGTACTCGCCGGCTTGCGTCACCGCGACGGTCTTCTCCTTGCCCTTGCGGCCGGCCTTGAGAAGCTTCAGCCGCTCGAGCTTCTTCAGCGAGTAGTTGACCAGATGCGTGTCCTCGATGTTGAGGACGAGGCAGATATCGGCCAGCCGCTTGGGCTTGGCCCGGTGGTTGACGTTGTGCAGCACCAGCACGTCCAGCGGGGAGAGGTCGGGCAGGCCCGCCGCGGCCATGGCGCGCACAGTCCAGCGCTGGAAGGCATGGACGGTCATCGAGAGTGCGAACTCGAACTCCGACAGCGCCGGCATCGCGCCCGAGGCGAGATGGCCGGAGGAGACGATCGGGCCGAGGTCGGTGGGCTGAGACTGCATTCTCGCTAGCCGAAAGAGGCGCTGGAGGAACCCTCTCCTGTATCGAAGTCGGCTGTTGCCGACTTCGATCACCTGGAGTGCTGAACTCGGATATACCCGAGTTCAGTGAGAGGGGCAGGGCGAGGTGATGGACGTGTGACCAGTGAAGCGCGGGACTTGCTGAGGCAGCGGTGAGGTCACGGCAGCAGCGGTAAAGGGCCGACCCCTCACCCCTGCCCCTCTCCCTCCGGGAGAGGGGTTCCCCGCACCAGCCGCCCGAAGGCAGCGCGGCGTCGCCTCACATCTTCTTGTAGGCGTCCACGATCGCCTGGCCGTCGGCGCCGGCCTTCTTCAGCCAGTCGGCGGTCAGGGTCTCGCCGGCCTTCTGGAAGCCGGACTTGAGCGCAGGCGAGGGTGCGAGCACCTTCAGGCCCTTGGCCTTGAGCTGGTCGAGATACCAGTTGGTCTTGTCCTCCCAGGCCTTCCAGCCGCGCGCTTCCGCCGTCTCGGCGGCCTTGAGGATGGCGTCCTGCGTCGGCTTGTCGAGGGCTGCGAAGGCGGCCTTGTTGACGAAGGTGGCGTTCTTGGGGATCCAGGCCTGCACGTCGTAGAAATGCGTCAACGACTCCCAGACCTTGCTGTCATAGCCGGTGCCGCCCGAGGACATGAAGGAGTTGACCACGCCCGTCGCCAGCGCCTGAGGCAGTTCGGCGGCCTGGATCGTCACCGACTGCATGCCGAGCAATTCGCCCAGACGCGCCGTGCCGACATTGTAGGAACGCCACTTCATGCCCTTCATGTCGTCGATCGTGGCGAGGTCCTTCTTGGTGTAGACGCCCTGCGGCGCCCACGGCACCATGAACAGCAGCTTGACGCCCTGCGCGTCGAGCTTCTTCTCCACGGCGGCCTTGGACGCCTTGTAGAGCTTCATCGCGTCGGGGAAGGAGGTCGCAAGGAACGGCACCACGTCGATGCCGAAGATCGGATCCTCGTTCTCGTGGATCGAGATCAGCACCTCGCCCATCTGGGCCTGGCCGCTCTGGACGGCGCGCTTGATCTCGGGCGCCTTGAACAGAGAGGCGCCGGGATGGACGGTGATCGTGAGCTTGCCGCCGGTCGCGGCCTCGACGTCCTTGGCGAAGGCGGCGAGGTTTTCGCTGTGGGGATTGTCGACCGGATATGCGGCCGGCAGGTTCCATTTGGTCTGGGCGGCGGCCGGACCGGCAAACGCCAGCGCGCTGACGCCCAGGGCGAGCGCGGCGGCGGTCAGATGTCTGCGATTGATCATGACGTTCATTCCCTCTTTTGCTGGCAGGCTTGAAACGGGGCAGGCTTGCGGATCAGTCCGGAAAGGCGAGCTTTGGCAGATAGAGCACGATCTGCGGGAAGGTGGTGATGATGAGCACGGCGACGTTCAGCAGAATGAAGAACGGAAACGCCGCCTTCGCAACCGTCCAGGTATCCTTGCCGCTCATGTTCTGCAGCACGAACAGATTGAAGCCGACCGGCGGGGTGATCTGCGCCATTTCGACATGGATGACGAGGTAGACGCCGAACCAGACCAGGTCGATCCCGGCCTCCTTGACCATGGGCAGCACGATCACGGCCGTGAGCACGATCATCGAGATGCCGTCGATCAGGCAGCCGAGGATGATGTACATGCAGGTCAGCGCCAGCACGAGGGCGTGGGTCGAGAGCGACTGGCCCTTGACCCATTCCGCCAGCGCCGCGGGAATGCCGGTATAGGCCATGGCCGCCGTCATGAAGGCCGCGCCCGCCAGGATCAGCATGATCATGCAGGTCAGGCGCGTCGCGCTCATGATGCTTTCGAACAGCGTCGCCCAGGTCAGCGTGCCGCTCCACCAGGCAAGGAACAACGCGCCCGAGACGCCCCAGGCGGCGCATTCGGTCGCGGTGGCGAAGCCGAGCACGAGCGAGAGGAAGACGGCGGCGATCAGGAGCAGGCAGGGGGCGAGCTTGGCCGACTGTTTCAGCTTCTGCATGAAGGGCAGAATAGGGTCGCGCGGCGGCGTCTTCTCCGGGTTCAGCAGCGACCAGATGATGACGTAGCCCATATAGAGCGCCATCACGAGGAGGCCGGGCAGGAAGCCGCCGAGGAAGACCTGCAGCACCGAGACGTTCGCCGTGACCGCGTAGACCACCATCGGGATCGAGGGCGGGATCAGAAGGCCGAGCGTGCCCGAGCCCGCCAGCGTGCCGAGGCTCAACTGCTCGTCGTAACCGCGCTTCTTCAATTCGGGCAGGGCGATCTTGCCGATCGTCGCGCAGGTCGCCGCCGAAGAGCCCGAGACGGCGGCGAAGATGCCGCAACCGACGATGTTGGTGTGGATCAGCCGGCCGGGCAGCCATTGCAGCCAGGGCGAGAGGCCCTGGAACATCTGCTCGGAGAGCCTGGTGCGGAACAGGATTTCGCCCATCCAGATGAACAGCGGCAGGGCGGCCAGCGTCCAGGACGCCGACGCGCTCCAGACCGATGTCGCCAGCACCTGGCCGATCGGGATGTCGGTGACCAGCACCATGGCGAGCAGCCCGACAAGGCCGAGCCCGATCGCGATCCAGACGCCGCTGGCGAGGATCAGCACCATGAAGCCGAGCAGGATGATCGAGAGAAGCGGCAGGCTCATGGCGTCAGACTCCCCCGCCCTGCGCGATCCGCTCGATCAGCTCCTCGGCTGATTTTGGAGGTTCGGGCTCATATGTCGGTTTGCCGCCGCGCAGCACGATGACAAGCTCGTCCAGCACCGCGATCAGGAGGATGCCGAGGCCGACGACCATGCCCATCTGCGGCATCCAGAGCGGGACCGAGACGACGCCCGTCGACATGTCGAAGAAGCGCCAGGAATCATAGGCGAGCTTCCCGGACTGGAAGGTGAAATAGCTCAGGAACGCCGCCGCGATCGTCAGCGAGATCAGTTCGGCCATGCGTCGGGCCGGGCCGCGCAGCCGCTCGACCAGCAGGCCGACGCGGATCATCTCGCCCTTCTTGAAGGTGTGCGCCGTGCCCAGGAACGCCGTGGCGACCATCGCCCAGGCGGTGAAGTCGTCGCCCGAGGGCACGTTGAAATTGATCTCGCGCCCGACCGAGAGCAGCATCATCAGGACGAAGATGGTGACGAGTCCGAGGCCCGCGGCATAGCCTGCATAGAGATAGAGGGCGTCGAGCGACCGGCGGATCATCGGCCGCCCCCATCTTGGTCGGTTCGCCAAGCGTCGATTGCCAGGAGTGGTCCCGTCATCGCATCCTCCACCTTCGTGAACCGGCCCGGCCCCTCAGCCATGTTCCGGTCACAATCGCGATCCTAGCCGGCGAAATCGGCTTGTCAACGTTTCATCGACGATTTATCGATGAAACGTCAGCGGGCTTTTCGCCCGCCTGTCGGCCGCGGCGGGGAGGATCACATGACGACGGGTCGCTGGGATTTCTGGATCGACCGTGGCGGCACCTTCACCGACGTGATCGGCCGCGATCCCGCTGGCAAGCTCCATGCCAGAAAGCTTCTGTCGGAGAATCCGGGCGCCTATCGCGACGCCGCCGTGCAGGGCATCCGCGACCATCTCGGCCTGAAAGCCGGCGATCCGATCCCGGCCGGCCTCGTCGACGAGGTCCGCATGGGCACGACGGTCGCGACCAACGCCCTGCTGGAGCGCAAGGGCGACCGCACGCTGCTGGTCATCACCAAGGGTTTTCGCGACGCGCTTCGCATCGGCTATCAGGCGCGGCCCGACATCTTCGCCAAGGAGATCGTCAAGCCCGAGCAGCTCTACGACGCCGTGGTCGAGGTGGAGGAGCGCGTGCTGGCCGATGGCGTGGTCGAGCGCGCGCCCGACGAAGCTGCGATCCGGGCCGAGCTGAAGGCGCAGTACGACGCCGGTTTCCGCGCGGTCGCGATCGTCTTCATGCACGCCTATCGCTATCCGGGCCATGAGCAGGTCGCGGCGACAATCGCCCGCGAGATCGGCTTTCCGCAGGTCTCGGTCAGCCACGAGGTCTCGCCCCTCATCAAACTGGTCGGGCGTGGCGATACGGCGGTGGTCGATGCCTATCTCTCGCCGATCCTCGGGCGCTATGTGGCGCAGGTTTCGGAGGAACTGGGGATTGCGCCGCCCTGTCCCCTTCCCCCCGCTTGCGGTGGGGAAGGGTTAGGGATGGGGGGGCGTGCAGGAAGAGGCTCGACCACTGTCTTGAGCGACGGCCTGGACTCTCCCCCCCACCCAACCCTCCCCACCGCAAGCGGGGGGAGGGCTAGCGTCGAGGATGTCGCCGACGTCGATCCCATCCGCCTGATGTTCATGATGTCGTCCGGCGGGCTCACCGCCGCCGAACTCTTCCAGGGCAAGGACGCGATCCTGTCAGGTCCTGCCGGCGGCGTCGTAGGCCTGGCCGAAACCGGGCGTTCGGCCGGCTTCGACAAGGTGATCGGCTTCGACATGGGCGGCACCTCGACCGACGTCGCCCATTTCGACGGCGAATACGAGCGCGCCTTCGAGACCGAGGTCGCGGGCGTCAGGATGCGCGCGCCGATGATGCTGATCCATACCGTCGCTGCAGGTGGGGGATCCATTCTGCACTACGACGGCGCGCGCTTCCGTGTCGGCCCGGATTCGGCCGGGGCCAATCCGGGGCCGGCCGCCTATCGTCGCGGCGGACCGCTCGCCGTGACCGACGCCAACGTCATGGTCGGCAAGCTGATCCCGGATTACTTCCCGCCGATTTTCGGCGAGACCCGCGACCAGCCGCTCGATGTCGAGACGGTGCGGGCCAAGTTCGCCGCGCTGGCGGCCGAGGTCGGCGACGGGCGCTCGGCGGAAGAGGTCGCCGACGGCTTCATCCAGATCGCAGTCGCCAACATGGCCGAGGCGATCAAGAAGATCTCGGTGCAGCGCGGCTACGACATCACGCGCTATGCGCTGAACTCGTTCGGCGGCGCGGGCGGGCAGCATGCCTGCCTCGTGGCCGACGCGCTCGGCATCAAGACCGTGCTGCTGCACCCGTTCTCCGGGCTCCTCTCGGCCTATGGCATGGGGCTGGCCGAAATCCGCTCGACGCGGACGGCAGCGCTCGATGTGCCTTTGGACGGAGGCGTGAAGACTGCGATCACAGGCGTGGCTGATAAGCTCGCGACCGAGACCCGAGCCGAGCTGACCGGGCAGGGCGTGCCCTCCGCCGAGATCGCGATCCTGACCCGCGCCCATATCCGCTATGCCGGCACGGACACCGCGATTGCGGTCGCGGCTGGCGACGAGGCTGCGATGCGCGACGCCTTCCAGACGGCGCACAAGGCCCGCTTCGGCTTCATGGATCCGACGAAGGCTTTGGTCGTCGAGGCAGTCGAGGTCGAGGCGATCGGCGGCGGGGCGAAGTTCGAGGAGCCGTCATCGGCTGAAATCGCAGGCGAGCCTGCCGTCTCCGAGCGTACGCGCCTGTTTTCCAAGGGCCAGTGGCATGAGGCCGCCGTGGTGCGGCGCGAGGCGATGGCTCCAGGCCAGCAGGTCTCAGGACCCGCGATCATCATCGAGCCGAACCAGACCGTCGTGGTCGAGGAGGGCTGGTCGGCGAAGCTGACAACGAAGGACCATCTCGTGCTGGTGCGCGAAAAGGCGCTGGTCCAGAACGCCGCGATCGGCACGAAGGCCGATCCGGTGATGCTGGAGATTTTCAACAATTTGTTCATGTCGATCGCCGAGCAGATGGGCGTGACGCTGCAGAACACCGCCTATTCGGTGAACATAAAGGAGCGGCTCGACTTCTCCTGCGCCGTGTTCGACCAGACCGCAGCGCTGGTGGCCAACGCGCCGCACATGCCGGTGCATCTCGGCTCGATGGACAAGTCGGTCGAGACCGTCATCGCCAACAACCCGGTGATCGCGCCGGGCGACATCTACTGCCTGAACGCGCCCTATAATGGCGGCACGCATCTGCCCGACATCACGGTCTGCACGCCGGTCTTCGACGCGAACGACAAGGACATCCTGTTCTGGGTTGCCAGCCGCGGCCACCACGCCGATGTCGGCGGCACCGCGCCGGGCTCGATGTCGCCGCTCGCCACCGTGATCGAGGAGGAGGGCGTCTATATCGACAATTTCAAGATCGTCGATCGGGGCCGCTTTTGCGAGGACGACCTCGTCGCGCTGCTGAAGGGCGCGCGCTGGCCGGTCCGCAATGTCGTGCAGAACGTCAACGACCTCAAGGCGCAGATCGCCGCCAATGAGAAGGGCGTCGCCGAGCTTCGGAAGATGATCGCCTCCTTCGGGCTCGACGTGGTGCAGGCCTATATGGGCCATGTCCAGGATAACGCCGCCGAGAGCGTGGCGCGGCTGCTGACAAAGCTGCACGACGCCGAGTTCACCTATCCGATGGACCAGGGCTGCGCGATCAAGGTCAAGATCACGATCGACCGCGACAAACGCGAGGCGACGGTCGATTTCACCGGCACCTCGGAACAGCGCGGCGACAATTTCAACGCGCCCGCTCCGGTGACGCGTGCCGCCGTGCTCTACGTCTTCCGCGTCATGGTCGACGACGCGATCCCGATGAACGCCGGGTGTCTCAGGCCGATCCGGATCGTCATCCCCGAGGGCTCGATGCTGTCGCCGCGCTATCCGGCGGCCGTCGTCGCCGGCAATGTCGAGGTGTCGCAGGCGGTGACCAACACGCTGTTCGGCGCGCTGGAGGCGATGTCGTCCTCGCAGGGCACGATGAACAACCTCACCTTCGGCAATGACGAATACCAGTATTACGAGACGATCTGCTCGGGCTCGCCGGCCGGACCGGGTTTCCATGGGACGTCGGGCGTCCATGTCCACATGACGAATTCCCGCCTGACCGATCCGGAAATCCTCGAGACGCGCTTCCCCGTGGTGCTGGAGGATTTCCACATCCGCGTCGGCTCGGGCGGACGTGGCGAGTGGAACGCCGGCGACGGAACCTCGCGCACCATCCGCTTCCTAAAGACGATGGACTGCGCGATCCTCGCCTCGCACCGAAAAGTCCGGCCCTTCGGCATAAAGGGCGGCGAGCCGGGGCAACTCGGCAGGACGACCGTGCGCCGGCTTTCGGGCGCTGTCGAGGAGTTGAAACCGTCGGACCAGACCCTGCTGCAGGCCGGCGAGGCGGTGACGGTGATCACGCCGACGGCGGGAGGGTATGGCAAACCCAGCCGATGAGGCCTAGGTCGGTCTGAGAACGGAGACCTCCAATGCCCCAGACCTGGATGATCACCGGCGCCGGACGCGGCATCGGGCTTGCGCTGACGATCGAGCTTTTGCGGCGCGGCGACCATGTCGTGGCGGCGGCGCGCAACCCATGGGGCGGGGCCTTGGCGGAACTCGCCGCCGAGCACACCGGTGCCTTGACCCCGCTCGAACTCGACGTGACCTCGGAGAAAAGCGTCGCGGCGGCGAAGACCGCGCTCGGCAGGACGCCGCTCGACGTGCTGCTCAACAATGCCGGCATCGTCGGGCTGCGCGGCGAGGAGAGCGCGCTGGCGATGGATTTTGCGATGTGGCGCGAGGTCTTCGAGGTCAATGTCTACGCGCCGCTCAGGGTGGCGCAGGCCTTTCTGCCGAATGTCGAGGCCGGGCGGGGCCGCAAGATCGCCACCATCAGCAGCCGCATGGGCTCGATCGGGGCCAATCCGGCCGGAACGCTCGCCTATCGCTCCTCGAAGGCGGCGGTGAACATGACGATGGTCGTGTTCGGCAACGCCGTGCGGGAGCGCGGCATCGCTTCGCTGCTGTTCCACCCCGGCTGGGTCCGCACCGACATGGGCGGCGGCGGCGCCGACATCGCGCCCCATGAGAGCGCGGCGGGGCTGATCGCGACGATCGACGCCTCGGGAATGGCGCAGACCAACAGTTTTCGGAACTGGACGGGCGAGACGATCGCCTGGTGAGCATGGACGTCGACGCGGCGGCGGCCTAATCCTCGCGGCCCGACATTGCCAGGAGCCCCCATCATGATCCGCATCACGCTCGCCGGCTGCACCGGCTGGGTCGGCAAGGCGCTCGTCGGCGCGATCGAGGCCGCGCCCGATCTCGAACTGGTCGCCGGCATATCGCGCAAGGCTGCGGGCCGCGATCTGGGCGAGGCGGCGGGGCTGCCCGCCAACGGCCTGCCGGTGTTCCCGAGCATGGCGGAAGCGCTGTTCGTGCCGTCGGACGTCGTCATCGACTACACCAAGCCCGACAGCGTGAAGGCCAATGTGCTGGCGGCGATCTCGGGCGGGCGGCATGTCGTCGTCGGCGCGTCCGGCATGACGGGCGAGGACTATGCGCAGATCGAGGCCGCCGCGCTGGCTGCCGGCGTCGGCGTGCTGGCTGCCGGCAATTTCTCGATCACGGCGACGCTGCTCAGGCGCTTCGCCCGCGAGGCGGTGAGATATGTGCCCGATGTCGAGATCATCGACTACGCCTCGCCCTCCAAGCCCGACACGCCGTCCGGCACCGGCCGCGAACTGGGCGAGACGCTGGCCGCCGAGCGGATGGCTGCGACATCGAAGCCGGTGGCAGAACTCGGCGGCGTGCGCGAGACGCGCGGCGGCGCGATCGGTACGCCCCATCCGGTGCAGGTGCATTCGCTGCGGATGCCGGGCTTCGTGCTCTCCTGCGAAGCGGTTTTCGGCCTGCCCGACGAGCGGCTGGTGATCCGCCACGATGCCGGGACCTCGGCCACGCCCTATGTCGGCGGGACGCTGCTGGCGGCGCGGCGTGTGGCCGAACAGGCGGGTTTGCGGCGCGGGCTCGATAGCCTGATGGGCTGACGAGGCGCGGCGGGAGAGGCTTTTCAGGGCGCGATCGATACCCGGCTAATATGATGATATGATTGGGTTTTATTCGCAGGCGTTAACCTTCCATTCGTTCGTGCCGGACCATAGAGAACGCGGTTCTGGCATATGCGGCGGTGGGTGATGCGAAGTCTCGGATTGACGGCGAAGATCACGCTGCTTTTTGCACTGATGGGTCTTGCGGCGGGGCTTGGGCTGTTCACCGCGGTCAGGGGGCTCGACGCGGTGCATGCGAGCGACAGCGACGCTTTCGAGAGCCTGAGGCTCGCCAACCGGGCCGCGCTGCTGTCCAACCGCGTGGTCCACGCCTCGCTGCTGAGCCGCCCTGACGATCTGGGCGCTTCGGCCTCCGTCGCCGAAGCCATCGATGCTCTGGACGCAGCCGTCGAACTGGTCGATTCGGCCCGGGCGGCGTTGATCGCCGCGCTTCCTCCGGATTTCGGGCAGACTAATCCGACGCTCGATCCCAGCATTCGGACATTCATCGCATTTCAGCGCAGCATCATCGATATTGGCCGGCAGGTGTCGTGGAAGGCGGCACTGGTCGAGGCCTCGGCGAACGAGGCGCGCGAGAACGTGCGCCAGATCATCGACATTACCTCCAGGCTGGCGGACGCCTTCGGCAGCAACGCCCAGTCCAGCGCGGCGAAGGCCAACGAGCTGGCATTGTCGCTGCGCAACAAGGTCATCCTGATCGCGATCGTCCTGCCGCTGGGCGGTGCGCTGCTGGCGATCTATCTGCTGCGGCGATACCTCACCGGCCCATTGCGCGAACTGATGATCGCGATCGGCGCCGCGACATCCTCGTCGCGGGTCATCGATGTTCCGCATGTTCATCGCCGCGACGAAATCGGCCAGTTGGCGCGCATGGTGCGGACCCTCAGCGAGGTCCGCGCCACGCTCGTCACCCGCGAGGCGGAGGCCGGCCTCGCCCAGTCTCATGCCGGCCGCCGGACGGAGGAACTCGGCCGTATCGCCGACGCCTTCGAGGACAAGCTCGGCGCACTGCTGGTCGATATCGTCGGTCTGAGCGAGGTTCTGCGCGGCGCGCTGCAGGATGCCGCCGTCGGCGCGCGACAGGTTCTGGATACGTCGGGCGTTGCGGCGCAGTCCGTCAACAGCGCTGGCCAGGATGCTCAGGCGGTGACGGCGGCGGCGTTGCGGCTGGAACAGGTCGTCGGGCAGATCAGCATGGAAATCGGCCGGGTTTCGCAGACAGCGTCGGCGGCGTCGCAGGACGCCGGTGAGGCGGCCGGGCTGGTTGGCCGCCTGACCGAAACGGCCGGGCAGATCCGCGATGTCGTCGGCCTGATCGAGGCGATCGCGCGCCAGACCAATCTGCTGGCGCTCAATGCGACGATCGAGGCGGCGCGAGCGGGAGCGCATGGACGCGGCTTCGCGGTCGTCGCCAACGAAGTCAAGGCGTTGGCCGGCCAGACCGCCGACGCCACGGGGCGGATCGTGCGGCGCATCGCGTTGGTCGAGAGAGCCCTGTCGGACGCCGCTCAGGCGCTTTCGGGTATCGTCGCCAGCGTCGGCGCGGTCGAGCAGACGAGCACGGAGATATCCGCGATGGTCGGCTCCCATGCCGAATTGCTCGGCTCCCTTGGCGACACCGTCATGCGCATCTCCGCGGTGACAGATTCGGCCGCTGATGCGATGTCGGAAATAGCGGCCGCCAACGCGCAATCGCTGGTGCGCGCCGAGACGGGCGCGTCCGGCGCGGGCGATCTCGATGCACGGATCGCCACGCTGCGCGTCGAGGCGGATGACTTTGTGCGCCGCTTGCGGGCGGCCTGAGATCGCGGCCGCTGCCGTTCACCCTTGCCATGTCCGCGCGACTCGCGGCGATGTGCGGCATGGCTGTCGTCACCCACCGCTCACGATGAACTGGTCGCCGCAACAGGACGCCGCGCTGAGCGAGGTCGCGCGCTGGCTGCAGGCCGGCCAGCCGCAGCTCTTCCGGCTGTTCGGCTATGCCGGCACGGGCAAGACCACGCTGGCGCGCCATATCGCGGAAGCCGTCGATGGCGATGTCGTCTTCGCCGCCTTCACCGGCAAGGCCGCGCTGGTGCTGCGCAACAAGGGCTGCGCGGGCGCGCAGACGATCCATTCGCTGATCTACCGCTCGCGCGGGGTCGACGAGGAGAGCCCGGTTTTCACGCTCAACCGCGAGAGCCTCGCGGCCAAGGCCAAGCTGATCATCATCGACGAGTGCTCGATGGTCGATGAGGAACTGGGCCGGGACCTGCTCTCCTTCGGTACGCCGGTGCTGGTGCTGGGCGATCCGGCGCAGTTGCCGCCGGTCAAGGGCGGCGGCTTCTTCACCGAAGTCGAGCCCGACATCATGCTGACCGAGGTGCATCGCCAGGCGGCCGACAACCCGATCGTGCGGATGTCGATGATCGTGCGCGAGGGTGGACGGCTCGACGTCGGCGACTATGGCCCAAGCCGCGTCATCCGCCGTGCCGAGGTCAATCCCGAGATCGTGCTCTCCTGCGACCAGGTCCTCGTCGGCATGAACAAGACGCGGCGCAATTACAACGCCCGCATCCGCCAGCTGATGGGCCGCACCGAAACCGTGCCGGTGGCGGGCGAAAAGCTGGTCTGCCTGCGCAACGACAAGAGCAAGGGCCTGCTCAATGGCGGCTCATGGATCGTGCAGGAGCTGAAGACCTCGAAGAAGGGCCTCGTCACCATGCGCGTGACGCCGGAGGACGACACCTCGGCCAGGCCGGTCAAGGTCTCGGTGCTGCCGAACTTCTTCGACGGCACCGAGGACGAGGTCCCCTGGGAGCTGCGCCGCCACACCGACGAGTTCACCTTCGGCTACGCGCTGACGGTGCACAAGGCGCAGGGCTCGCAATGGAACGACATCGTCCTCTTCAACGAGGATTTCGCCTTTCGCGAGCACCGGGCGCGGTGGCTCTACACAGGGCTGACGCGGGCGGCTGAGACGATCACGGTGGTGGTGTGATATCGTTGGAATCTTGTAGGAGGTAGGCATGTCGGGGCCTGATGAAAATGCGGCGGCTGGCGAGCCGACCGATTACGATGTCGCCGAGATCGACGAAATTTCGTATCTGCGGTTTGTCGAGGCGACGCTTTGCGAATGGCTCAGCGATGCCGACGCGGAGGCCTATGACGGGCTGTAGCATCGCGCCGACTCTGGTCAACCCACGCCGTCATCCCGGTCTGCGCCGCTTCGCGCCTTGTCCGGGATGGCGCGGGGTTTCCGTGTAAAGGCCCCTCACAGCGCCTGTGACGTCGTCCCCTTCGCCACGATCGGCCCCGTCGGGCGGCCGGTCGGCGAGCCGGTAGCGGGTTCGATCGTGATCTCGAAGAGCTGGTCGCGGCCGAGCGGGAACTGGTCGAGGCGCAGCGGCGTCGTCCGAGCGCGGTCGATCAGGCCGACCGAGCGCGGCCCGACCGCGCGGTCCCACAGCGTCCAGATCTCGAGCGCCATGCCCGGCGGAACCGCGATGTTCTGTAGCGGCACCATCTCGACGCGGCGGTCGGCGAAGGTGTTGACGACGGCCGTGGCGATGCCGGCCTCGGTCAGCAGGACAGCGACATAGACCGGCTGGCGCTGGGCCTTGTCGAGGGCCGCGAACAGGCCGACCGCCAGCAGCAGGCTCGCCAGCGCCCCGGCCAATGCCGCGCCGCGCCAGACGAACAGGCTGTTCCACCAATCCGCCAGGCGGCTGCCGGCGGAGGGCGCGACGGCGGCCGGACGCGCCGCCGTCTGCGTGGTCAGGCCGAGATCGGCCTCGATGCGCGGCCAGAGGCCGGGCGAAGGCGCGATCGGCGTGACCGACGCATCGATCGGGTGCAGATGAGTGCGCCAGCGCTCGACCGAAGCGGCGACGGCGTGGTCGCTCTCCAGCCGGCGCGCGAAGGCGACGAGGTCGGCGCCCTCCAGCAGCCCCAGCACATATTCGCCGGCGAGCGCATCGCGCTCGGGCGGGGTCAGGATCGCGTCCGCGGTCTGGCTCATCCGAGGCATTCCTTGAGAGACATCAGCGAGCGCCTGATCCAGGATTTCACGGTTCCGATCGGCATGCTCAGCCTGCCTGCGATCTCGCCATGCGTAAGGCCCTGGACGAAAGCGAGCAGCACGATGCCGCGCCGCTGCGGCGGCAGCGTCTCGAGGCAGGCGTGCAGGGCCTTGGCGTCGGAAAGTTTCGACATGACCGTCTCGGGATCGTCCTCTTCGCTCGCCATCTCCTCGGCGACGGGTTCTTCGCTCGTCTCGGTCCGCTTCTCGTCCCGGAGGATCGAGAGAGACCGGTTACGCAGGATCGCGTAGATCCAGGTCAGGCCGCTGCCACGCTCCGGATCGAAACGGGCCGCATGCCGCCAGATCAGCACGAAAGCGTCCTGCACCGCTTCCTCTGCGAGCGCCCGACGCTTCAGCAGACGCTGCGCCACGCCAAGCATACGCCCCGACTCGACGTCGTAGATGCGCTTCAGCGCTAATTTATCTCCGGACGCGCAAGCTTTTAGCGCGGACTCGATCTCTTTGGCCTTTCCAGAAGACTCCCGAGCATTGCCCGACGACTCCTGGGCTTTTGCCGACGACGTGGCGTCGCTCGCCATCCTCAAGTCTCCCTCGCTGGCCGAATTCGCTCGCGGGATTCACCCGCTGGATTTCCGCCAGCCTGTTGTTACACGCTCGCAGCGCCCGCGGATGCCCGAAGATTTTTTATTTTTTCCGGCGCATCCGCAACCGCCGGTCGGCGTTATCCCTCACATCGCTGCAGCGGATACCCGTCACTGACCTCAAGATCGCAACCATAAGGATCCCGTCATGAACCGGACCACCCGCAATGCCCTGCTCGCCTCGACGCTGATCTGCGCCGCCGCGACAGCGTCCCATTCCGCCCAGGCCGCGATGCTCGCGGCCCTGTCGGGCGACAACACGCTCACCATGGTCGACACCGGCACGATGAAGGCCGGCGCGTCGATGAAGGTGACCGGCATCAACGGCAAGATCGCCGGCATCGACGTCCGCCCCGCCGACGGCATGCTCTACGCTCTGGCGGCCGACGGCACGATCTACACCGTCGACAAGGCTGGCAAGGCGACGATGAAGTCCAAGATGGACAAGGTCCTCTCGGCTTCGACGATGGCGACCGTCGACTTCAATCCCGCCGCCGACCGCCTGCGCGTCATGGGTGCCGACGGCACGAACTACCGCGTCAACGTCGATGACGGCAAGGTCGTGGTCGACGGCTCGCTGAAGTTCGCCGAGGCCGACATGCACAAGGGCGAGAAGCCCAACATTGTCGCCGGCGCCTACACCAATTCGGTGAAAGGCACCAAGGAGACCGCGCTCTACGACATCGACGCCACGATCGGTGGGCTGATCAAGCAGGCGCCGCCGAATGACGGCGTCCTCGGCGCGGTCGGCAAGCTCGGCGTGATGCCGAAGACCATCGCCTTCGACATCGAAACCGATGCCTCGGGTGGCAACACCGGCTGGCTGCTCGCCGATGGCGCGCTGCACAAGGTCGATCTCGCCACGGGCAAGGCCTCGATGGTTGGAAAGGTTACCGGGCTGAGCGCGCCTGTGCGTGATGTCGCGGCGCTTCCGGCGTCGTAACGCCTGAGAAGACCTGACCCACCATTCGGGAGCGCCGCCGTCTCGCAAGAGGCGGCGGCGCTTTTTTGCCTGTCTTGCCGTGTTTTGGCTGCCGACTGCCTCAACCGTTCCGAAGACATCGCGATTTCTCGGCGTTCGGTTCGGGTTTTCGCCATAGTTGGGCAGGCACACTGCCGTCGCCCGATCCGTATTCGATCGCAATCGGAGACAAGCGCATGGCGTCCGACCCGAAAGCCGGGGGCATCGGCTTGCAGCGTTTCGGCCTTGGCTACCGGGCGGGCCAGCCCGACGACCTGCGTCTTCGCGCCCGCGACGTCCTGCTTGCCGAGATCGCCGCGGGCGCGCCGCCCCAGCCGCTGACCTATTCCGGCGCCGCCGAGATCGGCGCCGCGCTCTACGCCTTCGAGGACGCGGAGAAGATCGCGCGCGAAGCGAAGCGCGTTGCCGGGCAGGCCGCTCCGGGGATGCAGGTCGCGGCGGCCGCTCCCCAGAACCAGATGGCCCAGCCGGCCGCGCGTCCAAACGAGCCGGCGCTGCCCTACCGAACCTATCGCGACGAGGCCAAGGCGCGCATCGAGCTGGCCCTGCTGCCCGATGGCGGATTTTCCGAGCGGCTGGTGCAGTTCTGGTCGAACCATTTCTGCATCGCGGCGACCAAAAGCAACATGACCCGGATCATGGCCGGGGCCTATGAGCGCGAGGCGATCCGCCCGCATGTCTTCGGTCGTTTCGCCGACATGCTGGTCGCGGCCGAGAGCCACCCGGCGATGCTCGATTTCCTCGACAACCGGCTTTCGATCGGCCCCAACTCGCCGGCCGGCAAAAGGCGCGGGCGCGGGCTCAACGAGAACCTGGCGCGCGAAATCCTCGAACTGCATACGCTCGGCGTCTCGGGCGGCTACGCCCAGGCCGACGTTACCAGTCTGGCGCGCATCATCACCGGCTGGACCGTGGTCGGGCGCGAGGCGGTCCTCGGCTTCCCCGGCTCCTTCGCTTTCAATGCCGGGCTGCACGAGCCGGGAACACAGCCGCTGCTCGGCAAACGCTACGATCAGCCCGGCAAGGCGCAGGGGCTGGCTGCGCTGACCGATCTCGCACACCATCCCGCGACGGCGCGCTTCATCGCCTTCAAGCTCGCCCGGCACTTTGTCGCGGACGCACCGCCGCCGGGGCTGGTCGATCTGCTGGCGCAAACATTCCGCCGGACGGAGGGCGATCTCGCGGCACTGTCGCGCGCGCTCATCGAATCAGACGAGGCGTGGGGAGCGGAGCCCACAAAAATCCGCACGCCGCAGGAGTTCCTGATCGCGTCCTTCCGCGCGCTTGGGCGCAAGCCGGATTTCGGCCAGATCGTCGGGCCGCTGACGGCGATGGGGCAGATGCTTTGGCAACCCTCGGGGCCGAACGGCTACCCGGATACGAATGATGCCTGGGCGACGCCCGAAGGGATCAAGACCCGCATCGACGTCGCGGCCGGCTGGGGCCGGCAAGCGGCGGGCAGCGTCCCCGATCCGCGTCAGCTCGTCGAGCAGGCGCTCGGCCCGCTCGCCTCGCCCGAGACTCGGCAGGCTGTGGCGCGGGCCGAGAGCAAGCCGCAGGCGCTCGGGCTCCTGCTGATGTCGCCCGAATTCCAGCGGAGGTGAGCGCCATGGATGATCATGACGACGACTGCGAACGGATGACGCCCTCGCGCCGGGCCGTTCTCGGCGCGGCGGGCGCGCTCTTCGCCTGGTCTTTCGTGCCGAAATTCGCCTATGCGGCGGCGGGCGCGCGCGATCCGCGCTTCCTTTTGGTCGTGCTGCGCGGCGCGCTCGACGGGCTCTCGGCCGTGCCGCCGATCGGCGATCCAGATTATGCGGGGCTTCGGGACGGTATCGCGCTGGCCAAGGACGGGCCGGACGCGGCGCTGCCGCTCGACGGCTTCTTCTACCTCCATCCGGCGATGCCCAATCTGGCGCGGCTCTATGCTTCAGGTCAGGCCAGCATCGTCCATGCGGCGGCGACCGGCTATCGCGAGCGTTCGCATTTCGACGGGCAGGACGTGCTCGAAAGCGGGCAGGGCGGCCCCGGCAAAACCGAGAGCGGCTGGCTGAATCGCCTGGTCGCCAGTCTGCCCCCCGGCGAAGGCATTTCGCGCAAGGGCGTGCTCGGCGTCGGCGTGGTGCCGCCTCTGGTGGTGCGCGGCGAGGCGCCGATTTTGGGCTGGGCCCCGCCGCGCATGGCGCGTGCCGGTTCCGACCTGATGATGCGGCTCGGCGACCTCTACGGCCAGCGCGACCCGGGCCTCGCGCGGGCGCTGGCCCAGGCCATTGAGACGGAAGGCATCGCGCAGCGGCGCGGCATGGGCTCGGAGGTGCGCGGCGGGCAGGGGCCCGATAGCGCCGAGGGCATGAAGCGCATCGCCGAGGGCGCGGCCGGGCTGGTGGGGGCCGATGACGGCCCGCGCATCGCCGCGCTCGCCTTCGAGGGCTGGGATACGCACGCCAATGAGGGCGGCGCGCAGGGGCGGCTGGCGCAGTTGCTCGGCGGGCTGGACGGGGCGCTTGCCACCTTCGAGCAGGGGCTGGCCCCGGTCTGGAAGGACACGGTGGTGATGGTGGTCACCGAATTCGGCCGCACGGCGAAGGTCAACGGCACGGTCGGCACCGATCACGGCACCGGCACGGTCGCCTTTCTGGTCGGCGGCGCGGTCAAGGGCGGGCGGATCATCGCCGACTGGCCAGGGCTGAGGCCTGAACAGCTTTACGAGAAGCGCGACCTGAAGCCGACGACGGATATCCGCGCTGTGGCGAAGGGCGTGGTCTCGGAGCTGTTCGGCCTGTCGGGGCCGGTTCTGGCGGAGCGGGTGTTTCCGGGGACGGAGGGGCTCGGGCCGATGGGGGGGCTCATCGTCTGACGCTGCCATTCATCGTCATGCTCGGCCTTGTGCCGAGCATCCACGTTTTGCTCATAGCGCTCGACGAATGAAGACGTGGATGGTCGGGACAAGCCCGACCATGACGGTAGAGGGCGTTCAGCCGATCAAGCCCATTCCCGCTGCGCCAGCTTCGCCTCGAAGGCCTCGATCTTCGGGGCCTTCTCCATGGTCAGGCCGATGTCGTCGAGCCCGTTCATCAGGCAGTGCTTGCGGAAGGGGTCGATCTCGAAAGTGACTTTGCCGCCGTCGGGGCCGGTAATCTCCTGCCTGGCGAGATCGACCGTCAGCGTCGCATTGGAGCCGCGATCGGCGTCGTCGAAGAGCTTCTCCAGATCCTCGGGCTTCACCACGATCGGCAAAATGCCGTTCTTGAAGCAGTTGTTGTAGAAGATGTCGGCGAACGAGGTCGAGATCACGCAGCGTATGCCGAAATCGAGCAGCGCCCAGGGCGCATGCTCGCGCGAGGAGCCGCAGCCGAAATTGTCGCCGGCGACGAGGATTTCGGACTTGCGATAGGCCGGCTGGTTCAGCACGAAATCGGGATTCTCCGAGCCGTCCTCCCGGTAGCGCATCTCGGAGAACAGCGCGGTGCCCAGCCCCGTGCGCTTGATCGTCTTGAGATACTGCTTGGGGATGATCATGTCGGTGTCGACATTGATCACCTTCAGCGGCGCGGGGGTGGATGTCAGCGTGGTGAAGGGCTGCATGGCGTTCGGCTCCTGATCGCGGTGTCTTTAGCCGATGACGGCCTCGGGGAGAACCCTCAAATCGGCTTGGCCGCCGTCTCCATGACGGGCATTCCGCCCCCAGGCATTCTCCTCCGCCCTCATCCTTCGAGACGCCGCTTCGCGGCTCCTCAGGATGAGGGCTGAGGGGAAAAGCCGTCAGATATAGGCGATATACCGCCCCGCAGCCGCTACGCCGAGCCAGACGACGAGCGAGATCGCGGCCGGCGCCCGCGCCGCGCGCGCCGTCATCCCCGGATAGCCGCGCTTCAGCGCCCGCTCCAGCCAGATCACGTTGAGAAGCCCGATCGCGATCAGCGCCAGCTTGATCTGGAAGGAGGGGTTCCTGACGATCGCGCTCGCCTCCGGCGTGAACAGCACGATGCCGCTGGCGACCAGCGTCACGAACGCGCCGATCGCGACCGGCCGGAACCGGGCGATGACACCCTCCGTCGCATCATCCCGCAGCACGCCGAGCACGCGCAGATCCATGATCGCGACGGCGGCGAAGAAGACCAGCACCGCCAGCACATGCACGACATTGGCGATCGGATAGATCAGCACCGCGTCGCGGATCAGCAGGCCGAAGCCGGAGCGCTCCAGAAGCTGGAAGAGGCTGGCCAGGAAACCGGAAACGCCATGCTCCACCGCCTCACCTCAGCTCGTAGCGCTTGCCGGCGACCTCGATCCATTCGGCCCGCATCTCGCCCTGCTTGACGCGGCTGGGATAGCCATAGGCGGTGAGCGTGCTGCCGACCTTGATCAGGCTCTCGACCGCGCCGCGCGACTGCATGCGCGAGGGCGGGGCGAAGGTCAGTTCCCACGCCTTGCCGTCGGCGGCGGTGATGTCGACATGGACATGGGGATTGGCGAATTCGAGCGTCTTGACCGGCCCGGTCAGCGTCACGGGGTTCTGCGCGTCGTAGGAGCCCCAGCCGTGATGCGCCAACGCGGCGGCAGGCAAGGCGAGTGCGAGGGCGGCGATGCTGAGGCGGCGCATGGGCTGTCTCCGGTTTTGACGTCTGATCCTGTCAAGTAGAAGCGGCGAAGGCGTCGTCAATGTGACCGGTGCGCCGTCAGAACTGTGCAGTCAGCAGCTTGAAGCCGGCAAAGGCGAACATGGCCGAAAGACAGGCCTCAGCACGCCGCCGCACCCTGCGATAGCCGGCGATTATCGACGGCGTCGAGAACAGGACGGCGTAGCCTTGGTTGATCGCCAGAGAAATCAGGCCGCAGCCGATCACGATGGCGCAGATGATCGCGAACGGCGCATCGGGGCGCAGGCCGAGCGCGATGATCGCGGTCCAGCCCAGGATCGCCTTGGGGTTGGTCAGGTGCATCAGGAAGCCGCGCAGATACGTCTTCTTGCCGGAG
>JAESGM010000426.1_pt1 | contig 35705 bp, 33 predicted proteins | sample 9269721 | NCBI WGS metagenome assembly JAESGM01 (sample SAMN15720920, study PRJNA650825) | algae metagenome | isolation source: Komarekiella atlantica HA4396-MV6 and co-occurring heterotrophs from... | place: USA: Theobald House, Kauai, HI | collected 2009-07-29
ATCGCGCGCGGCCGGCCGCTCGCCGCCCTCGCGGCGGCGGCGGCGCGTGGCGGCGCGACGCTGATCCAGTACCGCGCCAAGGAGGCCCCGACCCGCGAGATGGTGCGCGAGGCCAAGGCGATCCACGTAGCGCTGGCGGGGACGGGCGTGCCGCTGCTGATCAACGACCGCATCGACGTCGCACTCGCCTCGGGCGCGGAGGGCGTCCATCTCGGGGCCGACGACATGGAGCTTTCCGACGCGCGCAGGCTGCTCGGAGAGGCCGCGATCATCGGGGCGACGCTGAAGCACGCGGACGAGCTGTCCTATCTCGCTTCCGCCCGCATCGACTATGCCTGCATCGGCGGCGTCTTTCCGACGCAGCACAAGGACAATGCCGACGCGCCGCTGGGTCTGGATGGCTACCGCATCCTGCGTGAGGCGTCGCGGAAAGCGCTGGGCGATCTGCCGATCGGCGCGATCGCCGGCATCACCACGCAGAACGCGGCCTCCGTGATGGCGGCGGGCGCGGACGGCGTCGCCGTCATCGGCGCGATGTTCGGCAGCGGCGATGTCGAGGGCGCGACGCGGCGGTTGCGCGCGGCGTTGCAGAGTGCCTGATCGCTACTGCGTCGGCGCGAGCGGCAACGGCTTCGGCGCGGCGGGTCTCGGCCTTGGCTTGGCGGCAGCCTTCGGTTCGCTGGTGATGCCGAGCCTGGCGCGGATCGAGGCGGCGCGGGCCTCGGTGATGCGCGCGCCGCAGAAGCCGATCTGGCCCTCGCGCTGGAAGTCGCGGCAGATCAGTTCGCGCTCGGCCGAGAACCCTGCCTGCTCGCGGGCGATCGAGCGCTGCTCGACGGCGTCGGCCTTTGCCGTGAGGACGCGGTAGCCCTCGCGCACGGCGCGCTCGGCGGCGCCGCGCGCCGTCTCGATCTCCTTGGCGCGGGGCGGCAGCGTGCGCGAATCGGGACCCCAGAGGCCGCGCGGATCGATGCGGCATTGCGCGGCCTCGACGACGCAGGGCTGCGCCGGCTCGACGACGAGGAAGGCCCCGTCGAGCACGTCGAAGACGATCGGGCAGACGGCGGCCTCGAGCTTGTAGCGCGGCACGCCGGCGGGGCGGCCCTGCGCGGTCACGGGCACGGGCGTCTCGCCGAAGGAGACCGCGCAGGGCTCCGTCAGGTTCTCCGACTGGAAGCCCTGCACGTTGAGCCTGAGGCCGTGGCCGGTCGCGGTCTTCTCGAAGACCGCCTCGCCGAGCCCGCCATTGCGCCGCAGCGGCCGGCCGAGAATCGCCTCCTCGCCTGCGACCCTGATCGCCGGCATGGAGGGCGGCCGCGGCGTCGCCGGGCCGGCGGCTGCTCCGGGCGGCGCGCTCTGCTGCGCCCCGGCGGGATTGAACGGCTGGGCGCCGGGAAGTTGCAGCGGCTGCGCGGCGGCAGGCCGGGGCGTGCCGGCGAGGGCCAGCACGACGAAGCAGAGTGTCAGGCAGGTTCCTTGGCGCGGCGGGCGTTTCAAATCGCGACCCTGAAAACGGGATGACCAAGCCTGCATGAAATGCGATCCCGTCCGGCGCAAGAGCACAAGCGCAACACCAGGGAAGGAATGCTGGCGGCCATTGCCTGCGCTGGCGGGAGCCTCCCGGCCGATTCTTAATCGGCTTGAATGTCTTGCAAGGGGGGGAACCCCCTCCCTATATACGCCGCCAAGAGGCGGTTTGACACGCCGCTCGACGTGGAATGCCGGTTTCGCTCGCCGCGATCGTGGGTGCGGGCCGGTCCATGGGCCGGAAGGCGGCGCGTCAGCCGTCAGCCGGCGATCTGCTCAACTTAAAGGGATCCCCTCCATGGGTAAAGTTATCGGTATCGACCTCGGCACGACCAATTCCTGCGTTGCGGTTATGGAAGGCTCGACGCCCAAGGTCATCGAGAATTCGGAAGGCGCGCGCACCACGCCCTCCATCGTCGCCATCACGGATGACGGCGAGCGCCTCGTCGGCCAGCCGGCCAAGCGCCAGGCCGTCACCAATCCCGAGCGCACCTTCTTCGCGATCAAGCGCCTGATCGGTCGGACCTTCGAGGATCCGATGACGCAGAAGGACATGAAGCTCGTCCCCTACAAGATCAAGAAATCCGCCTCGGGCGACGCCTGGGTCGAGGCCGACGGCGCCGATTATTCGCCGTCCCAGATTTCCGCCTTCACCCTGACCAAGATGAAGGAGACGGCCGAGGCCTATCTCGGTCAGTCGGTCACGCAGGCCGTCATCACGGTTCCGGCCTATTTCAACGACGCCCAGCGCCAGGCCACCAAGGACGCCGGCCGCATCGCCGGCCTCGAGGTGCTTCGCATCATCAACGAGCCGACGGCGGCGGCCCTCGCCTACGGCCTCGACAAGAAGCAGGCCGGCGTGATCGCGGTCTACGACCTCGGCGGCGGCACCTTCGACGTTTCGATCCTCGAGATCGGCGACGGCGTCTTCGAGGTGAAGTCGACGAACGGCGACACCTTCCTCGGCGGCGAGGATTTCGACATGCGCCTCGTCGAATATCTCGCCGACGAGTTCAAGCGCGAGCAGGGCATCGATCTGAAGAAGGACAAGCTGGCCCTGCAGCGCCTGAAGGAAGCCGCCGAGAAGGCCAAGATCGAGCTTTCGACCACGGCCCAGACCGAGATCAACCTGCCCTACATCACCGCCGACGCATCCGGGCCGAAGCATCTCGCCATCAAGCTCTCTCGCGCGAAATTCGAGAGCCTGGTCGACGATCTGGTCCAGCGCACGATCGAGCCCTGCAAGAAGGCGCTCAAGGATGCCGGCCTTTCCGCCGGGCAGATCGACGAGGTCGTGCTCGTCGGCGGCATGACCCGCATGCCCAAGGTCCAGGAGGTGGTGAAGCAGTTCTTCGGCAAGGAGCCGCATAAGGGCGTCAACCCGGACGAGGTCGTCGCCATCGGCGCGGCCATCCAGGCCGGCGTGCTGCAGGGCGACGTCAAGGACGTGCTGCTGCTCGACGTGACCCCGCTCTCGCTCGGCATCGAGACGCTGGGCGGCGTGTTCACGCGCCTGATCGACCGCAACACGACGATCCCGACCAAGAAGAGCCAGGTCTTCTCGACCGCCGAAGACAACCAGAACGCGGTGACGATCCGGGTCTTCCAGGGCGAGCGCGAGATGGCCGCCGACAACAAGGCGCTCGGCCAGTTTGACCTGATGGGGATCCCGCCGTCTCCTCGCGGCATGCCGCAGATCGAGGTGACCTTCGACATCGACGCCAACGGCATCGTCTCGGTGACGGCGAAGGACAAGGCCACCAACAAGGAGCAGCAGATCCGCATCCAGGCGTCCGGTGGCCTGTCCGAGGCCGACATCCAGAAGATGGTCAAGGACGCCGAGGCCAACGCGACCGAGGACAAGAAGCGCCGCGAGGTCGTCGAGGCGAAGAACCAGGGCGAGAGCCTGGTGCATTCGACCGAGAAGTCGCTGAAGGACTATGGCGACAAGGTCTCGGAGGCCGACAAGGCCGCGATCGAGACCGCCATGGACGCGCTCAAGGCCGCGCTGGCCGAAGACAATGCCGAGACCATCACGGCCCGCACCACCGACCTGATGCAGGCCTCGATGAAGCTCGGCGAGGCGATGTACGCCGCCAGCCAGGCGGAAGCCGGCGAAGCGGCGTCTCCGGGCGCGGCGGCCGACGAAGCCGCGGCCAAGAAGGACGACGTCATCGACGCCGACTTCAAGGACGTCAGCGACGACAAGAAGAAGAGCGCCTGAGGGCGCTCAGCCAGAACAGACGACGTCATGGCCGGGCTTGACCCGGCCATTGCGTTACGGGATGGCGTCTCAGGTTAAGATTCTCGTTCTCTCGCGGAGATCGCCGGGTCCAGCCCGGCGATGACGCGGGACGGGCGACAAGGGCTGCTGTTTCATGTCCAAGCGCGACTATTACGAAATCCTCGGCGTGCCGAAGACGGCCGATGACGCGGCGCTGAAGAGCGCCTTCCGCAAGCTCGCCATGACCTGCCACCCCGATCGCCATCCAGGCGACAAGGGCGCCGAGGCCAAGTTCAAGGAGTTGAACGAGGCCTATCAGGTGCTCTCGGACGGGCAGAAGCGCGGCGCGTACGACCGCTACGGGCATCAGGCCTTCGAGCAGGGCGGCGGGCAGCAGGGTCCGGAATTCTCCGACTTCATGTCGGATATCTTCGATTCCTTCTTCGGCGACGCGCGTGGGCGCGGCGGGCCGCGCGCCGCCAACGGGCGCGAACGCGGGGCCGATCTGCGCTACAATCTCGAGATCGGGCTGGAAGAGGCCTACTCCGGCAAGAGCGCCTCGATCCGCGTGCCGACCTCGGTCTCCTGCGAGGCCTGCTCGGGTTCGGGCGCGAAACCCGGCTCGAAATCGCGGACCTGCCCGACCTGCGGCGGCCATGGCCGGGTGCGCGCCAATCAGGGCTTCTTCTCGATCGAACGGACCTGCCCGAGCTGCAACGGCCGCGGTGAGATCATCGACGACCCGTGCAAGAACTGCCATGGCGCGGGCCGCGTCACGCGCGAGCGCACGCTCTCGGTGACGATCCCGGCCGGCGTCGAGGACGGCACCCGGATCAGGCTGGCGGGCGAGGGCGAGGCGGGCCTGCGCGGCGGGCCGGCGGGCGATCTCTACATCTTCCTGTCGATCAAGCCGCACGCGATCTTCCAGCGCGACGGGGCCGACCTGTTCTGCCGCGTGCCGCTGGGGCTGACCTCGGCGGCGCTGGGCGGCGAGATCGAGGTGCCGACCCTGACCGGCGAGCAGGCACGGGTGAAAATTCCGGAAGGCACGCAGACCGGCAAGCAGTTCCGCCTCAAGGGCAAGGGCATGAGCGTGCTGCGCTCGCGCGAGTTCGGCGATCTCTACATCCAGGTGCTGATCGAGACGCCGCAGAAACTCACCGCCCGCCAGCGCGAATTGCTTCTGGAATTCGAGCGCGAGAGCTCGCATTCGACCCATCCGGAATCGGCGGGCTTCTTCGGCCGGGTCAAGGATTTTCTCGGCGGACTCGGCGGAGCGGCTTAAACGGAAGCGGCCTGACCAACTCTCCATGTCATCCCGGACAAGCGGCCGCAGGCCGCGCTGCTCCGGGATCCATCATAGGGCATGGCGGCGGCTTACGATGGATCCCGGAGCTCCGCTGCGCTGCGTCCGGGATGACGGCGGTCGAATCCGGGCCATAAACAAAAAAGCGGGCCGCCTTCCGGCGGCCCGCTTCTTGATCGAAGCTCTGATCGAAATCAGGCCTTGTCGATCACCTTCTTCACGGCGTCCTTGCCCTTGCCGACCATCTGCTGGGCCTCGCCCTTGCGCTCCTGCGCGATGCCTTCGGCCTCGAGGCCGGGCTTGTTCATGGCCTTGCCGGCGGTCTGCTTGACGTTGCCGGCGGCCTCATTGGCCATGCCCTTGACCTTGTCCATCGTGCTGCCCATCGCCGTATTCCTTCTCGTCTGGACCGAATGTCGCGCCGCCCTAGCGGCTGATGCCAAAACAACGGAAACCCCCGGCGAAAGTTCCCGGCCGTTCCGTCGGCCGCATTGAAAAATTCGACGCGTTGTTTCGATCAGGAACAGGCAGGTTATGGCGCTGCCGTTTTCAGCGCTGTAGCGTCAGGATCCGTGACGCGGATCAAAGGTACGGCGCGATGGATCTGGCAGGGCTTCTGGTCTTCGCGGGCGTCTATTTCCTGGCCGTCGCCTCGCCCGGCCCGGCGGTGGCTGCGCTGGCCGCGCGATCGCTGTCGAGCGGCTTCCGGCGCTCTCTGCCCTTCGCGGCCGGCATCGTCTTCGGCGACCTGATCTGGTTCTCCTGCACGGCGCTCGGCCTCGCCGTGCTGATGCAGGGTTTCCACGGTCTCTTCGTCGCGATCAAATATGCCGGTTGCGCCTATCTGCTCTATCTCGCCTGGAAGCTCTGGACGGCACCGGCGGAAGCGCTGCGCGAGGCCCCTCAGGCGAAAGGCGACGGCGTCCGGCTGTTTTTCGGCGGCATCGCGCTGACGCTCGGCAACCCCAAGGTCATGGTTTTCTTCCTGTCGATCCTGCCGCTCGTCGTCGATCTCGACGCGATGACGCCGCTGCTTTTTGGCGAGATCGCGCTGCTGCTGACAGCGATCATCGGCTCGACCATGCTGGCCTATGCCTTCATGGCCGACCGGGCGCGGCGGCTGGTGGCGAGCCCGCGCGCGATGCGCCGGATCAACCGCCTGACCGGCGGGGTGATGGCGGGCGCGGCGGTGGCGATTGCGGCGCGGGGCTAGCGTTCGTGCTGGTCGCCTCCGGGCTTATCGATCTCGGCTTCGCGCTGTTTCACGCCGCCTTCTGGCGGCTCTTCGGCTGGCCGGAGCGGTTGCAACCCTCCGGCGGGCTCAATAGCGCGATCACGCAGACGCTCAATGTGATGCTGAGCTTCGTCTTCGTCGCCTATGGCGCAGCGCTGATTTGGCAAGGCTGGATTGGCGCGACGGCGATGGCTTTGCCGCTTGTTGGTGGATTGTTCTGGATTTTGCGTCTTGTTCTGCAGTTCGTCTGGTTCGACCTCAAGCCGATCGCCTCCCGTGCGATCACGGCGGTCTTCGCCCTTGCGGCGGCTGTTCACCTGTTGGCGGCGCTGGCCTGAGACTGGCCATGACGCGGCTTCTCGGGCAAACCGGCCTGATGCCGCTCTCACGCGAATCAGACGCCCGCGCGATCCTCAAAACGGTCTTCGGCTATGATGATTTCCGCCCCGGCCAGTGGGAGGTGATCGAGGCCGCATTGTCGGGCCGCGACGTCTTCGCCGTGATGCCGACGGGCTCCGGCAAGTCGATGTGCTACCAGCTTCCCGCGCTGGTCGCCGGCGGCCTGACGCTGGTGGTCTCGCCGCTGATCGCCCTGATGCGTGACCAGGTCGGGCAGCTGACGCGGGCCGGCGTCGCGGCCGCCTCGCTGAACTCGATGAACAGCGAGAGCGAGGCGGCGGAGGCCTGGGACAGGCTCAATTCGGGCGAGCTCAGGCTGCTCTTCGTCTCGCCCGAGCGGCTGGCCGGCGAGGGGCTGGTGTCGCGGCTGCGCCGTCTCGGCGTGACGCGCCTCGCCATCGACGAGGCCCATTGCGTCTCGCAATGGGGCCACGACTTCCGCCCCGAATATCGCCTGCTCGCCAAGACGCGCGAGGCTTTGGGCGGCGTGCCGGTGACGGCGCTGACCGCGACCGCCGACAGGCAGACGCGAGACGACATCGCGCAGCAGCTGTTTCCGCAACCGCCGCATCTCGTGGTGCATTCCTTCGACCGGCCGAACCTCAAGCTCGCCTTCGCGCCAAAAGACCAGCCCAAGCGCCAGATCGCCGATTTCCTGACGCGCCACCGCGGCGGCTCGGGCATCGTCTACTGCTCCTCGCGCGGCCGCACCGAGCGATTGGCCGAGGGCCTGCGCGGCAAGGGCTGGAACGCGCTGCCCTACCACGCCGGCATGGAGCAGGGCGTGCGCAACCGAAACCAGGACGTCTTCCTGCAGGAGGACGGCGTCGTGGTCTGCGCCACCATCGCCTTCGGCATGGGCATCAACAAGCCCGATGTCCGCTTCGTCGTCCATGCCGACATGCCGGGCTCGATCGAGAGCTACTACCAGGAGATTGGCCGGGCCGGGCGCGACGGGCTCGCCGCCGATACGCTGACGCTTTACGGCATCGAGGATATGGCGCTGCGCCGCCGCCAGATCGACGAAAAGGCGATCGACGGCGAGCGCCGGCGCATCGAGCACAGGCGGCTCAACGCCATGATCGAACTGTGCGAATCCGCGCTCTGCCGTCGCAGCGCGCTGCTGTCCTATTTCGGCGAGGAGACGCCAGCGTGCCGCCACGGCAACGCGCCGCTGCGCTGCGATCTCTGCGGCGCGGACACCCAGCTCACCGACGCCACGCTCGATGCGCGAAAGCTGCTCTCGGCCGTGGCGCGCTCGGGCCAGCGTTTCGGGGCGGCCCATCTCGCCGATATCCTGACCGGCACGGTGACGGAAGCCGTCCGCCGCCAGAACCATGACGGGCTGAAAACCTTCGGCGTCGGCAAGGACAAGCCCAAAAGCGCTTGGACCGCGTTGGCGCGAAAGCTCTTTGCGGCGGGCGCGCTGGCGGAGGCGAGCGCCGAACATGGCGGCTTCTGCCTGACGGAGAAGGGCGACGAGATCCTGCTCGGCCGCGAGCCGATCGCGCTGCGCGCTGATCCTTACGCCGACCGGCGGACGCGGCGCTCGGAGCGCGAGGCGGCCCGCGCAGACGGGCTCGACGAGGGCACGGCCGGGCTGTTCGAGCATCTGCGCAAGCTGCGGCTCCAGATCGCTCGCGAGGAAGGCGTCGCGGCCTACATCATCTTCACCGACCGCACCCTGATCGCGATGGCGCGGGAGCGGCCGATGGGGCTCGACCAGATGCGCGCGATCGAAGGCGTCGGCGAGCGCAAGCTCGCGCAATATGGCGAGGCGTTTCTGGAGGCGATCGCGGGGTTTGGTGGGTAGCCGATGCCGCTGAGCCTAGCTGAGACCGGCCTCCAGGCCGCGCACGATATCGACCAGCTTGATGGGAGAGAACGGCTTCGCCAGCAGGGGGACCGCCGGAAAGCCGTCGGGGAGACCGTGCAGGCCGGTGGCGACCAGCACGGGCTTGCCTGCCGCGACGAGGCCGGCGACGATGTCTTCGGTCGATTGCCCGCGCAGATTGAGGTCGACGATCGCGATGTCGAATTCGCCGCGCTCGAGAAGCGCATCCGCCTCGGCGAGGGAACTCGCTATCCCCGAGACCACGAAGCCCTCATCCACCAGGACATCCTCGACGAACGCCGCGATCATGGGCTCGTCCTCGACAATCAGAATACGCGTCGCCATCAATTTTCCCCCGTGCCGGCCAACAGTCACGCGGCAACGGGACCGTCAATGTCATTTGCTGCATTTTTGGCACACAGCCTCGACCGCGCGTCGATCGAGGAAACGTCATCTGCGTCTCCCTCGCGCACGCACGCGCATGCGCGTGAAAAAGCCGCACTGAGCGGCTATATTCGTGATACGAATCAAGACGATCGCGGACGCCGCCAGCGCCGCCGAAGGACCCCGACATGAACGAAGCTGCCCGCGACCTCGAGGATGCCGCCTATGGCGCCGATTCCATCAAGGTTCTCAAAGGCCTGGATGCGGTCCGCAAGCGGCCGGGCATGTATATCGGCGACACGGATGACGGCTCGGGCCTGCACCACATGGTCTACGAGGTGGTCGACAACGCCATCGACGAGGCGCTCGCCGGACATGCCGACCTCGTCACCGTGACGCTGAATGCCGACGGCTCGGTCACCGTGACCGACAACGGACGCGGCATCCCGACCAATATCCACAGTGAGGAAGGCATCTCGGCGGCCGAGGTCATCATGACCCAGCTCCATGCCGGCGGAAAATTCGACCAGAACTCCTACAAGGTCTCGGGCGGCCTGCACGGCGTCGGCGTCTCGGTGGTGAACGCGCTCTCGGTCTCGCTGAAGCTGCGCATCTGGCGCGGCGGCCAGGAGCATTTCATCGAGTTCCGGCATGGCGATGCGATCGCGCCGCTCGCCGTCGTCGGCCCAGCCGGCGACAAGCGCGGCACGGAGGTGACCTTCACGCCGAGCCAGGACACCTTCACGATGATCGAGTTCGACTACAAGACGCTCGAACATCGGCTGCGCGAGCTCGCCTTCCTCAATTCCGGCGTCCGCATCGTCCTGACCGACGCCCGCCATGCCGAGGTGGTGCGCGAGGAACTGATGTATGAGGGCGGCGTCGAGGCCTTCGTGCGCTATCTCGACCGCGCCAAGAGCCCGATCATCTCAAAGCCGCTGATGCTGACCAACGAGAAGGACGGCATCACGGTGGACGTCTCGCTGTGGTGGAACGACTCGTACCATGAGAACGTGCTCTGCTTCACCAACAACATCCCGCAGCGCGACGGCGGCACGCATTTGGCCGGCTTCCGCGCCGCGTTGACCCGCCAGATCACCGGCTATGCCGAGAGTTCCGGCATCCTGAAGAAGGAGAAGGTCACCCTCACCGGCGACGACTGCCGCGAGGGGCTGACCGCGATCGTTTCGGTCAAGGTGCCCGATCCGAAGTTTTCCTCGCAGACCAAGGACAAGCTGGTCTCCTCCGAGGTCCGGCCGGTGGTCGAGAACGTCGTCAACCAGGCGCTGGCGACCTGGCTGGAGGAGCACCCGCCCGAGGCGAAGCTGATCGTCGGCAAGGTGGCGGAAGCCGCCGCTGCCCGCGAGGCCGCCCGCAAGGCGCGCGACCTGACGCGGCGCAAAGGCGCGCTCGACATCGCCTCGCTGCCCGGAAAACTCGCCGACTGCCAGGAGAGAGACCCGGCCAAATCCGAACTCTTCATCGTCGAGGGCGACTCGGCCGGCGGCTCGGCCAAGCAGGGCCGGGCCCGCGAATATCAGGCGGTTCTGCCGCTGCGCGGAAAGATCCTCAACGTCGAGCGGGCGCGCTTCGACAAGATGCTGTCCTCGGAACAGGTCGGCACGCTGATCACGGCGCTGGGCGCCGGCATCGGCCGCGAGGAGTTCAACATCGAAAAACTGCGCTACCACAAGATCATCATCATGACGGATGCGGATGTGGACGGCTCCCATATCCGCACGCTGCTGCTGACGTTCTTCTACCGGCAGATGCCGGAGGTGATCGAACGCGGGCATCTCTTCATCGCCCAGCCGCCGCTCTACAAGGCGGCGCGCGGCAAGAGCCATGTCTACCTCAAGGACGAGCGCGCGCTGGAGGACTACCTGATCGAGACCGCGCTGGACGGCGCGGTCTTCAAGACCAGCGACGGCTCCGAGCGCGGCGGGGCCGATCTGCGCGTCCTGATCGAGGAGGCGCGCGGCGTCCGCCACACGCTCTCGCAACTGCATTCGCGCTATGACCGGCGCGTCGTCGAGCAGATGGCGATCGCAGGCGCGCTGCATCCGCTCGCCAGCGACAGCGACAGCGACGCGGACGCCGCCGCCAAGGCGCAGGCCGTGGCGGCGCGGCTCGACGCGATCTCCGACGATCTGGAGCGCGGCTGGGAGGGCAAGGTCGCGGACGGCGCATATCTGTTCTCGCGCATGGTTCGCGGCGTGAAGCAGGTCGCTGCCCTCGATGCAGGGCTCCTCGCCAGCGCCGAGGCGCGCAAGCTCGACGCCGCCGCAGTCTCTCTGCAGGAGGCCTACTCGAAGCCGGGCATTTTGAGCCGCAAGGGCGACGACCATGTCGTCAACGGCCCGACAGACCTGTTCGAGGCGGTCTCCGCCATCGGCAAGAAGGGCGTCTCGCTGCAGCGCTACAAGGGGCTGGGCGAGATGAACCCCGACCAGCTCTGGGAGACGACGCTCGACCGCGACGCCCGCTCGCTGCTGCGCGTCCGCAACGATCAGAACGACGAGGCCGACGACCTCTTCGTCAAGCTGATGGGCGACGTGGTCGAGCCGCGCCGCGAGTTCATCCAGAGCAACGCGCTGAACGCGACCGTGGATACCTGAGCGGCCGATCCCGGCGACGACTGACGAAAGCCGGCGATGGCGTTGAATGGATCTTCGCCCAAAGACGCCGGCAGGCTGCTCGGCTTCGTCTGGGCAGGCCTATCGGTCGCGATCTTTTCAGGCTGGTTCGTCGTGACGCGCTTCAGCGTCACGCGCGAACTCAATATCTGGGACATCACGGCGATCCGCTATGGCATCGGAGCCGCCGTCCTGCTGCCGGTGCTCTTGACGAGCCGCCTCTCGCTGCGGGAATGGGGCCTCGGTCTGGTTTTCGCGGTTCTGTGGGGAGCGCCCTTCGCTGTTCTCGTCGCGCTCGGCCTGCGGCTGACCAGCGCCGCGCAGGCGGCCTCGACAGCGCCGACGCTGATGCCGGTCTTTGCCGGATTGATCGCCTGGGCCGCGCTGCGCGAGTTTCCGGGCTGGCCGAGGCTGCTCGGATATGGCGCAATCAGCGGCGGCCTTTTTGCGCTGATGGCCAGCTACGTGGCCTCCGGTTCTCCTCTCGAGCCGGCCGGTCTGGCGGCGCTCGCCTTGGCTGCCGCAATGTGGGCCGTCTATACGCTGATGTTTCGCAAAGCAGCGCTGACGCCGCTGCAAGCGGCGGCTCTGATCTGCCTGTGGTCGGCGGTGCTTTTCCTGCCGCCTTATCTCTGGTTCGGGCTGGGCCAACTCGGCCGCGCCTCCACGCAGGAACTCCTGCTGCAGGGCGTCTATCAAGGCGTGCTGATGAGCGCGGTCGCGATCGTCACCTTCAACCGGGCCGTCGCCTTGCTCGGCTCCGGTGCGGCGACCGCCGTCATCGCCTTGATCCCGGTCGCTGCGACGCTGATCGCGCTCCCCGTTCTCGGCGAAATGCCGGGTCTTCTGGGCGCCGCCGCCATCGTCGTGATCGTCGTCGGCGTCGTCTTCGCCGCATCGCCCCGGCCCGCCGCCTGAGGCTCAGTTTGCGAACACCGACCACCCCGTCGCTTCCGCCAGCCGCTCCAGCGCCTGCGTTCCCAGCAGCGAATTGCCGTTGGCGTTGAGCCCCGGCGACCAGACCGCGATCGACGCCTTGCCCGGCGCGACCGCCAGGATGCCACCTCCGACGCCCGATTTCCCCGGCAGGCCGACCCTGAAGGCGAAATCGCCCGAGGCGTCGTAATGGCCGCAGGTCAGCATCAGCGCGTTGATGCGCCGCGCCCTTTGGCCTGAGACGACGCGCGGCCCGCCCGGCTCCAGCAATCCGCCATGCATCAGATAGCGCCCGGCCATGGCGAGCTGGCGGCAGCTCATGGCGATGGCGCATTGGTGGAAATAGACGCCGAGCGTCAGCTCCGGCGCGTGCTGCACGTTGCCGAAGGCCTTCATGTAGTTGGCCAGCGCGACGTTGCGGAAGCCGGTCTGCTGTTCGGCGCGCGCGACATGTTCGTCGATCGCGATCGTATCGTCATCGGCCAGATAGCGCACGAAGCGCAGCAATTCGCCGATGGCGACGCGCGGCTCGTGGCCGGCGAGGTTGACGTCGGCGACGACGAGTGCGCCGGCGTTGATGAAGGGATTGCGCGGAATGCCCTGCTCGCGCTCGAGCTGGACGATCGAATTGAACGCTGTGCCCGATGGCTCCCGGCCGACCCGCCGCCACAGCGTGTCGCCGATCTTGCCGAGCGCCTGGGTCAGCGCGAACACCTTCGAGACGCTCTGGATCGAGAAGGCCTCGTCGGCGTCCCCCGCCACATGGACCGACCCGTCGGCCATCACGACGCAAAGCCCAAACCGGCCGGGGTCGATCCGGGCGAGCGGCGGAATATAGGTCGCGACCTCGCCGCGCTCCGGCGCGGCGGCCATCGCATCGGCGATGTCGCGGACGAGCCGCGCGATATCCGTCACGGCCTTGCTTCCCTCCCGGCCGCCTGGATGGGCCTGCGCGTTCAGGCCGGAGCGCCGGCCAGTTTCAAAAGCCGCGACAGCGCCGCGTCGAGCGCCTTCGCGTTGGCCTCGGCCGCGAAGCCGCCGGCCTCGTCGAAGGCCTTGTCGGCATGGGGCACGGAAACCATCTCGGGAATGACCAGCGCGCCGAAGCCGAGTTCCAGCACCGTCCGCAATTGCGTCAGGCTGCGATAGGCTCCGCGCGGACCGGGCGATGCGCCGCCGAGCGCGACGACCTTGCCGGCGAGAGCCGGCCCGCCCGGCCGCGCCAGGCTGATCCAGTCGAGCGCATTCTTGAGCGCCGGCGTGTAGCCGGAGTTGTATTCGGGGCAGGCGATGAACAGGCCGGCATGGCTGCCGACGAGCGCGCCGAGCGCGGCAGCCTCCGGCGTGACATGGCCGCGATGCGATTCGTCCACGAAGGGCAGCGGATAATCCGCCAGCGAGATCAGCGTCGCGACAGCTCCGAGTTTGCGCGCCGCGAGCGATGCGAGCCTGGCGTTGAGCGAGCCGGGCCGGTCGGACCCGGAGAGGACGAGAATCATGGGTGCGGACAAGGGACCACGGCTCCGGGCGAATTTCAGATGCGGGATCGGGCGTCCTGCCAGGCCGGGCGAAACGCTGCGTCAGTTGGCGCGGCGGTAGACCCAGACGCGGGCCGGCGGGATGTTGCGCAAGACCCAGTCGGAGACGAAGGCCTTGAGGCCCGAGCCCTTGCGCGGCACGGGCGAGATCACCGAATAGGTGAACTGGATCAGCGGCGCGCCATCGGCCAGCAGAGTAAAGACGTCGCTGGCGAAGGCGCTTCGCATCGCGGGCGGACGGGAGAACAGCGGCAGGCTCGAGACAACGGCCACGGCTTTTTCGTGCAGATGCTCGGCCAGGGTCGTCGACAGGGCGTAGGCGTCGCCCTCGATCACGGTGGCGCGGGGGAAGCGCTGACGGAGCAGCGCGCAGAATTCCGGGCTGTATTCGACCAGAACCAGACGCGCCTCGTCGATGCCGCGCTCGAGCAGCGCCTCGGTGACCGGGCCGGTGCCGGGGCCGATTTCGATCACGGGGCCGGGGATGTCGGGATCGACGAAGGACGCCATGCGTCGCGCCAGCGCCGGACCCGACGGCGTGACGGAGCCGGTTCGCATCGGCGCGTCGAGCCAGGAGCGGATGAAGCGGGCCTCGTCGCCGAGCTTGGTCTTCGCCTCGCCGGCAGCCTTGCTGACGCGGGTCCTGAAGCGGCCGGCCGTGTGGCGCACCTCGTCCTCGACCTTGTAGCGCACCGCCGCCACCTTCAGCCTGGCCTCGGCGACGCTGTCGACGAGATCGGCCGCCGTGACGCGCATCTCGTCCTCGATGCGCGCCGCCATGCTGGACTGGCCAAGCCGCGCTGCGAACGAGGGGGGGCGCGAGCGCCTGACAAGCTGGGACATCTGACCTCTGACGCCGCTGCGACGGGCAGCAACCATGACGGAAACATGACGTTACCGCCCCGACATATGGGGTCAAGACGCTTTGCGGTCCAGTAGGTTCCGCGCGGGCCGATCACATCCACGCTCAAATCAACGGGCGAGGCCGGAATTCCTGCTCGAACAGCGATGCCATGCGGGCGGTCAGGCGGGGGTTGAGCAATGTCAGCCGGCCGTTCGCGATCGAGAACAGCCCCGCCCTGCGCAGTCGGGACCAGGTCTTGCTGGTGTGGACCAGCGACAGGCCGAGCGCGTCGGCCAACTGCTGCTGGGCCAGGGGAAAGGCGAAGCTGCCGTCGGTCACGAGGCCGAGCGCATCGGCGCGGCGATAGAGCGAGATCACCATGGCGGCGATGCGCTCGCTGGCGCTGCGCTGGCCCACCGAGGTCAGGTTCTCGTCGATCAGGCTCTCCTCGCGCGAGCCGAGCCAGGCGATCTCGTAGGACAGGCTCGGCATCCGCACGAACAGATCCCAGACGCGCTTGCGCGGAAAGACGCAGAGCTCGACATCGGTCAGCGCCTCGATGCCATGCTGGGCGGCGCTGAGCAGCGAGGCCTGCAAGCCCACCAGATCTCCCGGCAGCAGGAAGTTGAGGATCTGGCGGCGGCCGTCGGGCAGCGACTTGTAGCGGAACGCCCAGCCGGAGAAGAGCGTGTAGAGTTCGGCATCCTCCTGGCCGGGATGGATGATGTCGCCGCCGGCCGGCACCAGACGATGGTCGACCTTCATCGCCTGGATGAAGCGCACCTCCTCATCCGGCTTGTCCTTGAAAGCCGGCTTCAGCCGCAGCGGGCAGGCCAGGCACGGCACGCCAAGGCGGCCCTCTTTCACGCTTGCCGTCATCGCCTGATGCTTTCCCCCGCCCGGCGGCCAGATTGCCAGCGTTCCTGCATCGGGCTCAAGGTCAAATGACGTATTGCCGCTGCTTGTGCATTGCAACATGGTGCGTGTGAACACGGTCGCGAGCAGGCCGTGCACCGCACGGAACCTGGGGCGGCGACCGCCGTTTTCGTGATGCGTCGGACGCCGCCGTCAACGCCACCCGTCTCGACACGCTCCGGAGCCCCGCGCGCATGACCGACCAGACCACCGTACCGGCGCGCTCGCGCATGCGCCGATTCTTTGCCGTCGCCCTGCCGTTCTGGACGGGGCAGACACGCTGGCGCGCCTGGTTCCTGACGCTGACCGTGCTGGTCTTCGTCGCGGCGCAGATTGCGACCGCCGTCGGCGTCAACGCTTGGAACCGGATGTTCTTCGACGCGCTCGAGACGCGCAGCGCAGCCACCGTATGGAGCGTTGTGGCATGGCTGCCGCTGCTCGTCGTCGTCTCGTCGCTGACGCTGTCGGCGCTGGTGATCAGCCGGATGCTGCTGCAGACGCGCTGGCGCGAATATCTGACCCGCCGTCTCGCCGGCTGGTGGATCGCCGACCAGCGCTATTACCGGCTCCAGTTCATCGCCAGGGAACAGACCGCGCCCGAATTCCGCATCGCCGAGGACGTCCGGCTCGCGATCGAGCCGCTCGTCGAGTTCGCGATCGGCCTGATCAGCGCCCTTGTCACCGCGGTGACCTTCGCGGCGATCCTCTGGCATGTCGCGGGCTCGGCCTCGTTCACGCTGGGTGGCGTCGCGATCGTGATCCCGAGCTATATGGCCTTCGCGGCGATCCTCTATGCCGTCATCGCCTCGCTGGCGGCCTATTTCGCCGGGCGTCCGCTGGTCGGGAGAATCTCGGCCAAGAACGAGGCCGAGGCGCAGTTCAGGGCCGAGATGACGCGGCTGCGCGAGAATGCCGAGAGCATCGCGCTGATCAAGGGCGACGCCGACGAGCGCGCCTCCGTCGGCGAGAATTACGGCCGCGTCGTCGCTGCATGGCTCAGGGTCATCCGGCAGCAGGGCGTGATCGCGCTGGTGCTCAATACCAATGGCGCACTCTTCCCGATCGTGCCGCTGCTGCTGATCGCGCCGAAATACCTGTCGGGCGAGGTGACTTTGGGCGCGGTGATGCAGGTGGTCGCCGCCTTCAGCGCGGTACAGGCGGCGCTGATCTGGTTCGTCGACAACTTCGTCAGGCTGGCTGAGTGGTTCGCGTCGGTGAGCCGCGTCGACGAGTTGCAGGAGGCGCTGGAGGCGCTCGATCTCGGCACGATCATGGAAGGCGACACCCGCATCCAGCTCGGCGAAAGCGAGGATGGCGCGATCCATCTGGAGAACCTCTCGATCGCCCACAGCAACGGGCGGGCCGTCATCAGCGACGCCTCGACGGTGATCGCGCTCGGCGAAAAGGTGCTCATCGTCGGCGAAAGCGGCACCGGCAAAAGCACGCTGATCCGCGCGCTGGCGGGATTGTGGCCATGGGGCTCGGGCTCGATCACCGTGCCGAAGGGCAAGTCGATGGCCTTCGTGCCGCAGAAGCCCTATCTGCCGATCGGCTCGCTGCGGACGGTGCTGCTCTATCCGGAGGCGGAACTGCCGGTGAAGGACGAGACCATCGTCGCCGCGCTGAGGCGGTGCGGGTTGGGCTACATGGCCAAGCGCCTGGACGAAACCGATGCCTGGGATCGCATCCTGTCGGGCGGCGAGCGCCAGCGCGTCGCTTTCGCCCGGCTCGTGATCCAGCGCCCCGACATCATCATCATGGACGAGGCGACCTCCGCTTTGGACGAGGACAGCCAGAACTCCCTGCTGGGCCTGCTCGAAGGCGAACTGGCGCATGCGACCGTGATCAGCGTCGGCCACCGCCCCGGGTTGGAGGAATACCACGACCGCAAGATCACGCTGGAGAAGCGTCACGCGGGCGCTCAGTTGACGTCGCGGCGGCTGGGGAAATCGCTGTGGAGGCTCTTCCGGACGAAGCAGGCCGCCAACGACCCGGCGGCCTGATCGGCTCTTCACGAAATCGGCATCCGATCAAGACCTGTGGCTTTTTTTGGAACTTGTCGCCCGGAGCGAGGTTTGTCCGCCATGAAACCGGCTCGACAGTCGGTCCACGGCGACGGGAGAGACAGATGTTGACCAACAGCCTAGCCCCCATCAAGCGCGCGGGCCTCTTCTTCGGCTTCATGGGCGTGGCTGTCGCCACCCTGACGATCGGCGCGGGCTTCCAGATCCCCACCGACCAGAGCTCGACCACCGTCGCCCAGACCAAAATCGAGCGCAACATCGCGGCCGACACGCGTTTCGCCGCGGTTGATCCGGGTCAGAAGGCGGTCGATGCCACCAAGCGCGCGATCCCCTATTCGCAGCAGGCCCGTCTCGCCGGCTCCGACGCCGTGATCCGCTGATTTTCTGATGGCGAGCCGGAACCTTTCCCGGTGCCGCGCGTTCCATTGGTAGCGCTCCCTCGCGCGACACTTTCAAAAGCCGCCTTCGGGCGGCTTGTTTTTTTGCCTGTCACAAGCACCGCTCATACCGGCTGCAAGGCGCTTCCAGCGACAACGACTCCGGAACAACGATGTATCTGCGTATTCGTCATGCGACGACCTATCGCTATGCCGGCCCCGTGCAGTTCGGCCCTCACAGGCTGATGCTGCGTCCGCGCGATTCCTTCGATCTGCGCGTGGTCGATACGGCGCTGACGATCTCGCCCCAGGCGCGGCTGCGCTGGATGCACGACGCCTATGGCAACTCGGTCGCGGTCGCGAATTTCGTCGGCCCGGCCGACAGGCTCGACATCGTCAGCGAACTGGTGATCCAGCGCTTCGGTTCGGCCCTGCCGAGGACCGAGATCGAGACGACCGGGGCGATCACCGGCGTCGTCTACAGCGAGGCGGAGCGCGCCGTGCTGCAGCCCTATCTCGACCTCGCGGCGGCCGACCCGGACGGCATTCTCGACCAGTGGCTGGCGGATTTCCGCGCCCGGATCGGGCAGGGCTCGGGGCATCTCCTGCGCGACCTGGCGCATGCGATCTACACCAGCCTGAGCTATGCGCTGCGCTATGACGAGGGCACCCAGCATCCGGCAGACACGATCCGCCAGGCGGCCGGCTCCTGCCGCGATTATGCCTGGCTGTTCATCGAACTCGCACGCAGGATGGGTTTCGCCGCGCGCTTCGTCACCGGCTATATCCACGACCGCTCGCCGGATTCGGCCGGGCTCGTCTCGGCGGTCGGGCTGACTCATGCCTGGGCCGATGTCTTCATCCCCGGAGATGGCTGGGTCGAGTTCGACCCGACCAACGATCTCGTCGCGGATCGCCAGCTCCTGCGCGTCGCCGTGGCGCGCGTGCCGGAGGATGCCTCGCCGGTTTCGGGCAGTTTCACGGGCCTGACCGGATCGTTCCTCGGGCTCAGCGTCGGCGTCTCGATCGACATGATCGACGCCCCGGGCTGAGCCTTCAGCCGCCGGTCGCGATCCGCCACGCGCCGAGCGCGCGGCCTTGCGCCTCGACCGTCTGGACGGCCTCGATCTGCGCCACCAGGCCGGCGAAGAGCTTGGGCGGCTGGCTTTTGGGGAGGTCGCGATCGGCCGTGATCTCGACCTCGATGCCGCCTTCGGCATGGTCGCGGGCCGCCACCGCGATGCTGACGGTGGGCGTGTCGCGCAGCGCGCGCGAGACCACGTCGACGATCAGGAAACCCAGCGGGATGATGCGGTCGACGGAGAGCGTCGCCTGCGTTTCCAGCGTGCTCGCGATCCACTGGTCGCGGCTGCGCAAAAGGTTCGAGATCATCGTGACGACGTCGTCGAGAAAGAGATCGACGCGTACAGGCTGCATCTCGCCATCGGCCAGGGTGAAGCGGTAGGCGGCCGAGAGCACATGGACGCGGATCTCGGCGTCGGACAAGGCGAGCCTCGCCTCGCCGCGATAGTCGCGCTTGGTCAGGCCGATATAGCTCTGGACCACCTGGAGGCTGTTCTTGACCCGGTGATGCAGTTCGCGGACGAGGAACCGGTTGTCGTCGAGCGCGGTCTGGAGCCGGCGCTGGCGCACCTCCTGCTCGTCGATCATGCCGTTGAACGCATCGGCCACGCTGCGGATATCGGATGGCATGTCGTCGGCGACGACCGCGCGCGCGCTGCTCAGCGTCGAGCGCGTCCGGGCTGCGGCTTCGATGCCGCGCAGCCAGCGCACGCAATGCTGGTCGATCGCCTGCAGATAGACGAGGCAGAGCAGGCCGAGCGTCAGCAGCGGCGCGATCAGCAGCGTCAGGAACTGGATATAGGCCGCGCGCTCGGGCGCGCCGTCGAAACTCGCGATGACATAGAGATCCGGCTCGGCCACCATGCGCGCGGCATAGACCCGCGCGGGGCCGGCCCGGCTGTTCGCCGACCAGCGCGCCTGGGCCTCCGGTATCCGGGCCCGCGCCGGGAGCCATGACGCATCGGCCTCATCGGCGCCGCGGGAGACGACGATGTTCCCGGCCCGCGTGACGAGCGCGACATTCATTCCCTCGCCGGCCGTACCGAGATCGTAGACCTGGTCGAGCAAGGCGGGGTCGATGGCGATGAACCCGCCCGCGCCGCGCGCATCGCGCGCGCTCACCACGAGATAGGGCCGGCCCGCGATCACGGCCTGACCATAGCGGGCATCGGCCGTTTCCGATCCGCCCCACGCCGCGATGGGCGGCGCCTTCGCGATATCCTCGGCAGCCTTGGCGAGGTCGGCTTCCGTGACGCCCTCGACCCGCGACGCGGCGCAGGATTCGCCGGGCGCCGTCACGCGCAGCGCCTCATAGCCCCGGATCCGCTCGAGCACATCGCGCGCCATCGGCTCGCAATCCGATGCGAGGCCTTCGCCGTCGCGCAAGGCGACCCCGGCCGCGAGAAGGGAGCGCAGCGCGCCGCGATACCAGACGCGGGTGCGCACAGCGAAATCATCCGCGGCGCGCGCCTGCGACAGCGCGATCGCCGAGCTGACGGTGCGAAAGGTGGTGAAGGAGGCGATCGCGGTCAGGCAGGCGATTGGAAAGGCGATCGCGACCAGTAGCGCCAGCAACCGCCCCCTCACCGTTCTGAAGCGCGTCAACCGCATCAGATGTTGACGATTTCCGAACCGGCCCGCTGGAGAGCCGCCGCGCTTTGCCGGTCAGGTCCGATATCGTCGATGCCGCCGATCGAGAGCAGTTCGGCGAGCTTGGTGCGCGCCCGGTTGACGCGGCTCTTGATCGTCCCGATGGCGACGCCGCAGATTTCCGCCGTCTCCTCGTAGGACAGGCCCGTCGCTCCGACCATGATCAGCACCTCGCGCTGCTCTTCCGGCAGCTTCGCCAGCGCCGATCTGAAATCGGCGAGATCGAGATGACTTTCCTGGTTGCCGCGAACGGCCAGGCGTTCGGCATAGGTCCCCTCGCTGTCCTGCACCTCGCGCCCCCGCTTGCGGTAGAGCGAGTAATAGGTGTTGCGAAGGATGGTGAAGAGCCAGGCGCGCAGGCTGGTGCCGGGCTCGAACTTCTCCGAGTTGCCCCATGCCTTCAACAGCGTGTCCTGGACCAGATCGTCGGCCAGATGCATCGACCCCGAAAGCGACGCGGCGAAGGCGCGCAGGTTCGGAATTTCCTTGATCAGGCCGTCCTTGAATTCAGTGCCGCTCATCGGTCGAATCCCCGGCGGCGCGGTCTTCCTGCGCCTCGAGCTGCGCCAGCAGAACGAGAAATTTGTCGGGCACAGGCGCGTTGACGATGTCGTCGTAATGCGCCTTCAGCGAGCGCCCGATCGATTCCTGGACCTTCGGATCGAGAAAGATCTCGGTTTCGTCATGCCCCCCGGCGGGATCCGTCATGCCTGTCTCGATACCGTTCATCGTCGCCCTCGCGCCCATGGCGCGCCCGCTTTTCCAGCAGGTCGCGCCGATTGTCATCACCCGGCCTGAAGGATGGACTGCTTTCCGCCGCCGCGAATCATCCAACAAGCTTGCACTCATACGGCACATGAACGGCGTCCGCCGGCGAAGGTTCCAGAGCCGATGCAAAATAAATCTCTTGTCAGGAATGCGCCGGCAGTGCTCATTTCCGCGCACGTGACAAAGGACCTTTTGATGTCGATCGCGAAAGAAATTGCGCCTCATCTCCCCTATTTGCGCCGCTTTGCCCGCGCTCTCAGCGGCACCCAAGCCGGCGGCGACGCCTATGTCGTGGCGATGCTCGAGGCGCTGATCCTCGACCCGTCCGAGTTTCCGCGCGATCTCAACCCGCGCGTCGGCCTCTACCGCACCTTCCTCAAGCTCTGGTCCTCGGTCGGCCTCAACACCACCGCGAGCGGCCAGCCCGAACTCGATCGTTCCTCGGCCGAGCGCAATCTGGAGGCGCTGACGCCGCGGCCGCGTCAGGCCTTTCTGCTGCGGACGGTCGAAGGTTTCTCGATCGAGGAGGTCGGACAGATCATGGATGTCGGCCCCGCCGACGCCGCCGGCCTCGTGCAGACCGCGGGTCAGGAGATCGCCGAGCAGGTCGCGACCGATGTGCTGATCATCGAGGACGAGCCGATCATCGCGCTCGACATCGAGACCATGGTCGAGGAACTCGGCCATACGGTGACCGGCGTCGCGCGCACCCACCGCGAGGCGATCGCGCTGGTCGCCAAGAAGCGCCCCGGCCTCGTGCTCGCCGACATCCAGCTCGCCGACGGCAGCTCGGGCCTCGACGCGGTCAACGAGATACTGTCCTCGATCGACGTGCCGGTGATCTTCATCACCGCCTATCCCGAGCGCCTGCTCACCGGCGACCGGCCGGAGCCGGCCTTCCTCATCACAAAGCCGTTCCAGCCCGAGGCCGTGAAGGCCGCGATCAGCCAGGCGCTGTTCTTCGACCGCCGCGCCGGCCGCAAGGCCGCCTGAGCCGATCCGCCGCGCCGAAAGGGCAAAGCCCGCATCGCACCAGCGATGCGGGCTTTTTTGCGCGGCCAGAGGCGGCGCGGCGCGCGGAACAATCGCCTTCGGCGGCCGTTGCTACGCAGGTTCGGGGGAACGAAGCCGGGCATTTGGCAGGAGACAGGTCCATGGTCATGACGTTCGTCGCCACGGTGATCGCGGGTGCGTCCATCGCTAGCGCTCTGTTCGGCGGACTTGTCTCGACCGATCTGCTGCTCGGCGAAGCCCTTTCGCTTGTGCTGGCCGGCGTGACCGCGACAGCCGTCGCAGGGGCCGCCGCGCTCGATGGCTGAGCGGCGGCACAGGCCGAGCGTTTGACGTCTCGCCGGATGACAGGGCGCGTGCGCTGGAGCCGCTTTGCCGCCTGCGCGCTTGCGGCGATGATCGTCGCGCTTCCAGCGCCGTCCCAGTCGCAGAATCCAACCCGAACGCGAACCGACACCCGGAAGACAGCGGTTCCGGTCCCGACCGTCCTGCCGCCGCGCAGACCCGACGATCTGCCGCGTCCGGCCGCCCCGCAATCCCGGGATGCTGCAAGAAAAACGCCGCAGGCTTCCCCCGTCCCCGACAAACCGGCCGAGGCTGTCAAGAACGTGCCGGGCAAGAACGAGGCGGGCAAGAACGAGTCAGGAAAGAGCGAGCGCGGCGAAACCGGCGAGACTGACGGTATTGCCGTTCCGGCTCTTCCCGATCCGCTGCTCTGCACCGCCGGCCTCTCAGCCAGCCATGGCGACGGCATCTCGCCCGTCGACACGGCGAAGCTCCATGCGCGCCTCGAACCGGGCTGCCATGTCGAGGAGCCGGTCATCGTCCGGAACCTGACCATACGCCAGGGCGAGACGACGCAGAAGCTCGCATTCGATCCCCCCGCGACAATCGCCTGCCCTCTCGCCGCCGCGCTGGCCCGTTGGGCCGAGACGGGCCTCCAGCCACTCGCGCAAGGCCATTTCGGCCGGCCGCTGTCAGGGCTGCGTGTCGGCGGCGGCCATGAATGCCGCCGGCGGAACCGCGCCTCGACAGGGCCGCTGAGCGAACATTCGACGGGCCGGGCGCTCGACATATTCGCCTTCGTTCTGGCCGACGACGGAGAGGCCGAGCGGCCTCGCGGCGGGTCGGGGAAGTCCGCCGTCTCGGGGAAGGCGAGCGCCACGACGGCGATCAGCGTCGAGCGTCCGACGGGACCGGCGCAACTCGCTTTCCTCGAAGCCGTCCGGCAATCGGCTTGCGGCGCCTTCATGACGGTGCTCGGCCCGGGCTCGGACGCAGCGCACGCCAACCATATTCATCTCGACATCCAGGCGCGCCGATCGGGCGCGAGCCGGTTCTGCCAATGAGGATGCCGATCTAAAGCATTTTCAAGCGAAGTGGGCACCGGTTCGCGTGAAGAAAATGCGATAAAATAAGAGGATAGAGCAATTTCGCGATTCGGAGAAACGCGGAATTGCTCTAGGGGCCTGCGGCGCGGCGCCTATGTGGCGGCGCGCCGAACATGCGCGCTTCGCGCCGCGCAGCGAGCACAAGGCATGCTTCCGACAGATCGCATCCCGCCGCGATCAGCGCCTCGAGTTCCCAGAATGGAGGCATGGTGCCTGCCCGATGCAAGACCACTCCGGAATCGTGAGAACGCGCGTCGGCGATGCAAACCGCATAGCGGTGGTGCAAATGGCCATGGTCAAGAAGCATGTCGGTCCCGCGCGTTTGAGTGTGAAACGCCACAGCTTTGTCCGGGTTCCCAGTTAGCGCAGGAACTGTGGAGCCAATGCGGCGTTTTCTGGTAGTCAGAGTGACAGGAGAATCGCGATGTCGAATGAGCCAAACGGAACCCGCGCAGCGGCGCTCGTGGCAGCGGGCCTCGTTGCCTGGGCGATGACGCAGCCGGCCCCGGCGATGGCTCAGTCGGACGCCCCGGCAGGCCGCCTCAACTGCGCCGTGGGACCGGCGATCGGCCTCGTCGTCACGTCGCGACGCTCGATGGATTGCCGCTTTACGCCACGGCGCGGTCCGGTTCAGCGCTATGTCGGCACCGTCCGCAGCTTTGGGCTCGATCTCGGAACCATCCGCGGCAGCAACATGACATGGCGGGTCTACGGCCCCTATGCGCGCGCACCGCTCGGGGCGCTGAACGGCCGCTATGCCGGCGCGCAGGCCGGGGCCGCGCTCGGGACGGGAGCGACCGGGACGGTCCTGATCGGCGGCGCCGACAACGAGATCCGGCTCCAGCCGCTTGCGCTGCAATCGGCGCGCGGCATCAACGTGGCGCTCGGCGTGACCGGGTTTGAACTCAGTCTCGCGCGCGGCCGGGTACGGCGATGAGGAGCGTCGCTCACGTTTCGCTAACCTTGTTCTCGCAAGTTTAGTTGAATGCGACCGAATGCGCGCAAACCGTTAGTTGCGTTGCGGGAACCTTGGGGGAAGCTGCGACGTTGTCCGACCATCACACCGTTACAAGTTGAGGAAAGGGAGGGGGATACATGACCGATATCCGAATCCTGATCGTTGAGGATGATCCATTCATCGCGATGGACATCGAGTCCGCTGTCTCCGAGCAGTTCGGCGGCATGGCCGAGTTGATCATCGTCGAGTCCATCGAGGGCGCACGCGCAGCCGCGTCCACGCCCCTGTCCTGCGCCCTGCTCGACATCGACGTCGTCGGCGGCAAGACCTTCGGCGTCGCCGAGAGCCTGCTGGCAAGCGGCACGCCTTTCGCGTTCGTCTCGGGTTCGACGCCCAATGACGTGCCGCGGCCATTGCGTGACGTGCGTTTCCTGCGGAAGCCGTTTTCGACGCGCGATATCGCGAGCTTCGTCTCGAGCGCAGTTCCGGCGCGCTGAGCCGCCTTGCTTTTGTCCGGGCCGAATCGGGCCCGGTCTCCTAATCTCAGTCCCTTTTGGGGAAAGTGACTGAAATTCGGAGACCGGGTCTGTCATTGCCCGGCTCCAGCGGCTCGGTCACCATGGTGGCGCGCATGCTCCGCAAAAGACTGGCGATCACGGTCTGACCGAGCCCCTTTGTCTCGACCGTTGCAGGCATCCCCATTCCATCGTCTTCCACCGAAAGCGTCAGCCCGTCCGAGCCATCGACCTTCGTGGCGGCGAGACGCACGGTGATCGTCCCGGTCATGCCGTCGGGAAAGGCATGCTTGATCGCGTTGGTGACGAGTTCGTTGACGATCACGACATAGGAGACAGCGTCGCGGCCGGGCAGCCTGATGTCATCCATCGCCAGGTCGATCGAGATCGGCCGGTCATCGACGGCCTTGCCGATCTCCTCCAGCAGATCCTCCATATAGGGACGCGCGTCGATCTCGTCGGTTTCCAGATCGAGCCTGAGGCGGCGCTGCCCGGCGGCGATCGCCTGGATGCGGGACTGCGCCTGGGCGAGCGCCGTCGTCACCGCCGGGTCCTTGCTCTGCCGGCTCTGGACATTGAGCAGCGCCGAGATCATCGCGAGGTTGTTGCCGACACGGTGACTGACGTCGCGCAGCAGCGCCTCGATACGCAGGCGCTCGTTCTCCAGTTGCTGGGTCCGTTCGCCGACGATCTGCTCGAGCTGGGCGTTGGAGATCGCGAGCAGGCTGGTGCGGCGCTGGCGCTGGCGCAGTTGCGACCAGGCGGCGAAAGCCAGCCCGGCCAGCGCCACGACGATGCCGGCGCTGGCAAGCAGCCTGCGCTGCTCCTCGCTGCGGTTGAGCTCGACCAGCCGCAGATTCTCGGCGAGCTGGATTTCGCGGACGATGTCGCGCAGCGCGTTCATCGCCGCGACCCCAAATCCATCGTTGACCTTGGAGACCGCTTCGGAGAAGCGGCCCTCGCGCCCCAGAAGGATGGTCGCGTCGAGTTCGACGAGCTTGCGCTTCGTCTCTTCGCGGGCCGCCACGAGGCGCCGACGCTGATCGGCGTCGCCGGCGATGATGTTTTCGAGCGCGTCGAGCTCGGGCAGGGCGGCGGCGCGCCCCGCCGTGAACGGCGCGAGATAGGCTGTGTCCCTGGTCAGGAGATAGCCGCGCTGGCCGGTCTCCGCATCGCGAATATGGCCGAGAAAGCGCTCGGCGCGTTCGCGCACCTCGATCGAATGGGAGACGCGCGCAGCCGCTTCGCGCGCGCCGGCATTGATCCAGACCGCCAGCAGAATCGCAATGCCGACCACGCCGATCGCGGTGATCGTGGTCGTCGCGGAGCGGAGCCGCGCCCCGAATGCGGGCATGCCGGGAAGTGCGAACCGGATTCGGGACCTGATATGGGCAGCCATGGGGACCGTGTTACAGGACGGAATCCACAATCCCTATGTAAAAAGACACCTGCCGACCATACTGAAAAAAGCTGCGCGCCCCGCTCGCGGAGCAGGTCTGCCTGCGACGCCGCAGCCCGGGTCTCAGGCCAAGCGGTCAGCTTTCGCCCTCGTCGCGGTCGCCGCTCAGGGCCTGCTTGCCGAGCACCGCCGCCAGCACGATCGCGACGCCGGCCAGTCCCGCCTTCCAGCCGATCCGGGAGCCCAGCAGCCTGGCGGCGACCGGGGCCGCCACGAATGCCGTCTGCGCGAGGGGCCGGGGCGGGCGGCGGCGGCTCTTGACATAGGCCGCGACGCCGAAGGCGATCAGTCCCGCCACGAGCAGGCCGCCCGCGATCCACAGGCTGGCCGCGGCCGCGCCATAACGCAGCGCCAGAACGGTGTGCAGGGCCGCGAGCGCGTAACCGCCGGCGCAAAGGATGAGGAAGGCGCTGAGGCCGTAGAGCCCCAGCACCGTCAGGTTGCGCTTCACCACCCCGGAAATCTCCGCTGTGAGAAAGGCTGCGATCCCCCCGAACATCGCCTATCGCGCCGACAGGAAGCCGACGAACAGGCCGATGGCCGCGGCGACGCCGAGCGCGCGCAGCGGCCGCTCGCGGATCTCGTCCTCGATCAACTGCTGCAGGTCGGTCGCCTGCTCGCGCGCGACCTCCACGAGCTTGTCGGTGTCGACCCCGGCCGAACGCAGCCTGCCGGAGACGGTCGCGGCCAATTCCTCGGCCCCACGCGTCAGGCTCGCCTCGATCTCGCCGGCCTCGCGCTTGACGCGCCGCGCTGTCGATTTCGCCTGCGTCGCGATCTGCTCGGCTCCCGTCTCGATCTCGTCCTTGGCGCGCTTGGCAGCCGAGGCGGCCTGGCTCTTGGCGGAGGCGGTGGTGGTGGCCATGTCGGTTCGTTCCTTGTCGCTCGTCGTGGTGTCGGTCGCTATCGTGATCTTAGTTCTGGCGCGGCGCGGGGCATGCTCGGGCTGAACGCGCCTGCGGCTCGGCGGTTCCGCCTTCCGCGGGCTCGCTCCGTCATTGGCCGGGGTCAGGCGGCCTTCGGCTGGAGCGCGGGCTCGCTTTCGCTGGTCTCCTCTTCGAGCTGCGCCTGCCGGTAGGCGGCGAACTCCTCCTGCGCCACCATGGCGACCAGCAGGATCGGAGTCGAGAGCACGGCGCCGATCGGCCCCCACAGCCAGAGCCAGAAAATGAAGCCGATGAAAACCAGGAACGGCGACACGGTCAGGCTGCGGCCGACGAAGACCGGCGTGACGGCGTTCCCCTCGATCAGATGGACGATGAAATAGGCCGCCGCCGGCGCGATCGCGGCCAGCAGGGTCGGGGAGTCGAGCAGCGCGCCGGCGAACATCGTCACCGTCACGATGATAGGCCCGATGAAGGCCAGATAATTCAACAGGAATGCGAGCGCGCCCCAGAACACCGGATAGGGCATGCCCGCCAGCCAGGCGATGATCGCAGTGACCAGGCCCATGCCGAGATTGATCAGCGTCACCAGACCGAAATAGCGCGCGGTCCGCGTCTCGATCTTTTCAAAGAAGGAGCCGGCGGATTTGCGCGCGCCCCGGCCGAGGCAGAGCCGCAGGATGCGGGCCTTGAAATGCCGGCGGGTCGCCAGCCAGAAATAGACAGTCGCCACGAAAACGAGCAGGCCGCCCGCCGCGGCCGAGGACGACAGCGCGATCGCCATCAGAGGGTCGCCCTGAGAAACCTCCAGCTTGGCGCTGCTTTGGCCCGTCATCGCGGCGGCGGCGCTCTTGAGCTGGTCGATCAGATCGAGCACCGGCTTAAGCTTGTTCTGCAGCGCCGCCGCCATTTTGGGGCCCTGGTCGCTCCAGGCGGCGATCGGCACGGCAAGCAGGGTCAGCGCGACCATGATCACGCCGAGCCCGAACAGCACCACGATCGCCGCGGCCAGATGCTGCGGGACGTTGCGGCGGACAAGCCAGTCGACCAGGGGACCGAGCACGAGCCCGAAGATCACGCCAGCCACGATCGGCATGGCGATGACCTTGGTCAGCTGGAGCGTGGCCGTCGCCAGGATGACGAAGATGCCGATGATCGCGTAGCGGACGATCAGATCGTGCTCTTGCGGCGTGACGTCGTTGTGCGGCTCATCGACGGCTGCGACCTCGACCTCTTCCCGATAGCGCGGAAACGGCTTCCAGGCGGATGAAGAGAGCATGATGTCGGTTCCAACGCGCGCGAACCGCGCCCCCCGGCGCGTCAGACCATACAACGTTGGATTGGAAGGGAAAGTTCCGGCTTACGGCGAACGGCCGGAGCAGGCCGGGCAGCGGAAAACCGGCGTTCCCCTTCGGACGCGCGCGCTCAATGCGCCTCGTCCCAGTTCCCGGCCGCCCGCGCATCGACCTGCAGCGGCACGCGCAGGGACAGCGCGGGTTGCGGCGCATCGACCATCACGCCGGTGATGACCGGCAGCGCCGCCTCGACCTGCGCGTCCGGCACCTCGAAGACCAGCTCGTCATGGACCTGCAGCAGCATGCGCGCGTCGAGCTTCGCCGCGGCGAGTGCGGCATCCATGCGGATCATGGCGCGGCGGATGATGTCGGCGGCCGAACCCTGGATCGGCGCGTTGATCGCCTGGCGCTCGACGAAGGCGCGCTCGGAGGGGTTCTTCGAGGCGACCGCCGGAAAATGGCAGACCCGGCCGAATATCGTCGTGACATGGCCGTTTGCCCGCACGAAGGTCTTGGTCTGGTCCATATAGTCGCGAATGCCGGGAAAGCGCTCGAAATACTTCCGGATATAGGCCCCGGCCTCCTCCCGGCCGATGCCGAGCTGGTTGGCGAGCCCGAAGGCCGAAATGCCGTAGATGATGCCGAAATTGATCGCCTTGGCGCGGCGGCGGACCTCGCTCGGCATGCCGGCCACCGGCACGCCAAACATCTCCGACGCCGTCATCGCATGGATGTCGACGCCGTCGGCGAAGGCCTGCCGAAGCTGCGGGATGTCGGCGATATGGGCAAGGATGCGCAGCTCGATCTGGCTGTAATCGGCCGAGATCAGCTTGTGGCCCTTCTCGGCGACGAAGGCGGTGCGGATTTTCCGGCCGGCCTCGGTGCGGATGGGGATGTTCTGCAGATTCGGTTCGGAGGACGAAAGCCGGCCCGTGGTGGTCGCCGCCAGCGCAAAGGAGGTGTGGACCCGGTTGGTCTGCGGGTTCACATAGGCCGGCAGCGAGTCGGTATAGGTCGATTTCAGCTTGGCGAGCTGCCGCCATTCGAGAATTTTCGACGGCAGCGGATGGCCCTGCTCGGCGAGCTCCTCCAGCACGCCCGCGCCCGTCGCCCATTGCCCTGTCGCGGTCTTCTTCGCGCCGGCGAGCCCCATCTTGCCGAACAGGATGTCGCCGAGCTGTTTTGGCGAGCCGATCGTGAACTTCTCGCCGGCGATCTCGTAAATCTCGTCCTCCAGCCGCGCCAGCGACTGGGCGAACTCGCCCGAGAGCCGCGACAGGATCTGCCGGTCGATGGAAATTCCGCGCGCCTCCATCCTTGCCAGCACGTCGATCAGCGGGCGCTCCAGCGTCTCGTAGACGGTGGTGCGGCCCTCCGCGGCGAGCCTGGGCTTCAGCACCCGCCAGAGCCGCAGCGTCACGTCGGCGTCCTCGGCGGCATAGTCCGTCGCCTTGTCGAGCGCGACCTTGTCGAAGGACACCTGCGCCTTGCCCGTCCCGGCGACCTGCGCGAACGAGATCGTCTCGTGGCCGAGATGCAGTTCGGACAGCCTGTCCATGCCGTGGTTGTTGTTTCCGGCGTCGAGCGCATAGGAAACCAGCATCGTGTCCTCGATCGGCGCGACGTCGATTCCGTAGCGCTTCAGCAGGACGAGATCGTATTTCAGGTTCTGGCCGATTTTCAGCACGCCGGGGTCGGCGAGCAAGGGTTTGAGCGCCGCGATGGCCTGCTCGACCGGGATCTGCCCCTCCAGCATTCCCCCGCCGAACAGATCGGTGCCGCCGCGATGCTGCAGCGGGACGTAGCAGGCCTGTCCGGGCGCGACCGCGAGCGAGATTCCGACGAGATCGGCCTGCATCGGATCGAGCGCGCTGGTCTCGGTGTCGAGCGCGACCGCGCCGGCCTCGTAGGCTAAAGCGATCCAGCGCTCGAGATCGGCCAGCGTGCGGACGCATTCGTATCCGGCGCGGTCGATCTTGGCATTGGCGGCCTCGACCTTGCGGGTTGCCGCGAGGTCGGCGGGCCTGAGCCAGCCATCATCGGCGAGAGGCTTTTGCGGCTCGACCGTGCCTGAGGGATCGGAAGCCACGGCCGAGGCGGACAGGCCGTCGGCTGCATCGCCGCCGGCATACAGCGCCTTGAGTTCCAATGCGCGCGAACCGCCCGGCGCCAGGGCTTCGTCGGCGTCGATCGCGGAGAGCTCGGCGCCATAGGCCTCGGCTGCGCGCTTGGTGATGGTGGTGAACTCCATCGCCTTGAGAAAGGCGATCAGCCGCGCCGGCTCGGGCTCGCCGAGCGTCAGATGGGACAATGGGGTCTCGACCGCGACATCGTCGACCAGCGAGACGAGCCGGCGGGAGATGCGGACCTGCTCGACGATCGCCGGATTGGTCAGCGTCTCGCGGCGCTTGGGCTGCTTGATCTCGCCGGCGCGCGCCAGCAACGTGTCGAGATCGCCATACTCGCCGATCAGCTGGGCGGCCGTCTTTATGCCGATGCCGGGCGCGCCGGGCACGTTGTCGGTCGCGTCGCCGGCCAGCGACTGAACATCGACGACGCGGTTCGGCATCACGCCGAAATACTCGACGACCTCGGGCTCGCCGATTCTGCGCTCGGCCCGAAAGCCGGCCCCCTTCTTCGCGTCGCCGGAGGCCGGGTCGTACATCGCCACGCCCGGCCCGACGAGCTGCATCAGGTCCTTGTCGGCCGAGACGATGAGCACGTCCGCGCCGGCTTCCCGCGCCTGGCGCGCATAGGTCGCGATCAGATCGTCGGCCTCGTAGACGTCCTGCTCGACCGGAATCAGCCCGAAGGCGCGCACCGCCTCTCGCATCAGCGGGAATTGCGGGATCAGGTCCGGCGGCGGGTCGGAGCGGTTGCCCTTATAGGCCGGGTAGATGTCCTTGCGGAACGAGTTCTCGGACTTGTCGAAGACGATGGCGAGATGCGTCGGCTTCACGCCGAGCACGCCGTCCCTGACGAACTGGAAGAGTTTCGTCGCGAAGAGCCTGACCGCGCCCGAGGGCAAACCGTCCGAACGGGCATTGTATTTCCGGTCCTGGTTGATCGACTGGAAATAGGCCCGGAAGATGAAATTCGACCCGTCGACCAGAAAGAGATGGTCGCCGGGCTTGAGGTCGGGGGCGGGGGATGGAGTGGCTGCTTCGCTCATGGCGCGGACCATACGGCGCGCATGGAACGCGGTCCATTGCACAGGCGCGCCGATTCGCGGGATGCTGTGTCAGAAGCCGTCAGGACGATGCGTCATGAACAGTCATGCAACGATGAGGCTGGCCTTCGAGCCGGTGCCGGAGGACCAGATGCTGGCGCGCGCCGAGGCCTTTCTGGCGCGGATGCGCAAGCGCCGCACCGTGCGCGACTACTCCGACCGGCCGGTGCCGCGCGACCTCATCGAAGCGGCGGTGATGACGGCCGGGACAGCGCCATCGGGCGCCAACCAGCAGCCCTGGAGCTTCGTCTGCATCTCCGATCCGGAGAAGAAGCGGCTGATTCGCGAAGGCGCGGAGGAAGAGGAGCGCGCCTTCTACGCCGGCCGCGCCGGCGAGGAATGGCTCGACGCGCTCAGCCATCTCGGCACCGACGCCAGCAAGCCATTTCTGGAGACGGCCCCCTGGCTGATCGCGATCTTCGCCCAGCGCTGGGGCATCGACGCGCAAGGACGCAAGATCAAGCACTATTACGTGCCGGAATCGGTCGGCATCGCGACGGGCTTCCTGATTGCCGCCTTGCACGAAGCCGGGCTCGCGACGCTGACGCATACGCCGGCGCCGATGAATTTCCTGAACGCGATCTGCCAACGGCCCGACAACGAGAAGGCGCTGATCCTGCTCGTCGTGGGCTATCCGGCCGAGAATTGCCGCGTCCCCGCGATCGGAAAGAAGCCGCTCGAACAGATCGCGACGTTTCTGTAAGCGTCAGCCCTCCAGCCAGGATGCCTCGCGCCGCAACCGGGCGCGATCGTCTTCACTTGTCAGGGCCGCGAGCCCTCGCGCGAGGGCGCCGCGCGCCTGCCGATGTGCGGACGACGCGTAACCGGGGATGTCCGCGATCGCCGCAAGCGTGCGCTGCAGCCGCAAGCCGACCTCGACGAGGCTCGCGCCATCGCGCGCGATGGGCGTGATGCAGTCCTCCAGCATGTCGTCGGCGTCGATCACGGGCAGATGGACGCGCGGGTAGCGCACCGGCTCGGGCTCCTCGTCGCGCGCCGACGCCAGCACGCGCGTCAGCGCTGCCAGCACATCGATCGCGGTTCCGGGGTCGTTGACGGCGGGCGATAGCGCGCGCGAGGCGATCTCGGACAGGACGATGACGCCGAAGCGCGGATCCTGGTCGAAGGATCGACGCGCTTCGATGATAAAGGCGTTCCGGATCGCCTGTTCGGCCTTTTCGGTCAACAGGGCCGCGGTGAAGGCAAGAGCCTGCCCGTCGCTGACGAAATTGCCCGGGACCGCCGCCACGTCGATCGCGCCGTCGCATGCCGCCGCCTCCAGCGCCGCGAGATCGACATGCTGGACATAGCCGATGTCGCGGGCCCGGACCGGATGGGCGTTCGGCGGGACCGGTCTTGCCGCAGCGGCGCCAAGAGAAGGCGCGGCCCGGCGGGCGGCAACAGCCCTGGAAGCCGCATCCGCCACACGGTCGATGGTTTCTCCCATCCGGCCAAGGCTGGACAGCCGGTCGATCCAGCCGATGAAGGTGATGACGACGGCGATGACGACGCCGATCGTCACGACGAACAGGATGAGACGGCCGCTGGAACCGTAGACGCCCGTGCTCAATGCGATGATGCCGACGAGGCTGAACAGGAAGGCCCCGATAAACGTAGCCAACGCGTTCTGGGCGCTGGAATCCTGCCGGAGCAACTGGGTCGCGCGCGGAGTCGCCGCCGACGCCGCGGCGCTGTAGGCGGACACCATCGTCGACAGCGAAAAGATCGTCACGGTCAGCATCGACGAAGCGATGATGCCGAGGATCGCATCCACCGCTTCCGCGCCGATGCGGGCCGAGATGTCGGCGGGGACCAGCGGCGCCAGCCAGATCGACAACAGCGCGCTTGCGATCCCGAGCAACGCAAAAAGCGCCACGCGAAACCAGAGCCGCCTGCCGATCCGGGCGATCGACCAGAGAAAGCGCGTCGCCAAATCATCCCCCATGCCGGCTCGAGAAACCAAACGGGATGGGGGCGATTTCGTTCCCTGGTCGAGGTCGGGCTGTCAGTCCGGCTCGCGCGGTCGCGCGCCGCGCCTGAGCGCGGTCCCGCCTATTTCTTTTTCCCGTCCGGGCCGAACTGCTTGAGGTAGGCGACGAGGTTCTTGATCTGGGTCTCGTCCTTCAGGCCGGGGAAGACCATCTTGGTGCCCGGCGTGACGCCGCGCGGATCCTTGATGTAGGTCGTGAAATTAGCCTCGTCCCAGGTCTTGTCGAGGCCCTTATAGGCCGCCGAGTAGGTGTAGCCCTCGCGAGTTCCGGCCTTGCGGCCGTCGAACAGGCCGTTCAGCACGGGGCCGACGCCGTTCTTGGCGGTCTCGCCGACCTGGTGGCAGGCCCTGCACTGCAGGAAGGTCTTCTCGCCGGCGGCTGCGTCCTGGGCTTGCGCCGCGATGGGCGCGAGCACCATGGGCGCAAAACCGAGGAGACCGGCGGCGACTGCGTAGGCAAGATGTTTCATGGTGAGCATCCTCCGTAGACTTCGTCTAAATCAACTAGAGCGTCACAGGTTCCGCGCAAGCCTCGCGGCCTGCGATCAGGTCACGTCCGCTCGGGCAGCCATCACGGCCTCGCGAGTTGGCCTCATTGTCCGCCTCTGGCGGGCGCCATTCCGCCGACCGGTCGAGATGGCCAAAGCGATTGCATCTCCCGCGACTCCTTCGTAGTGTATCGCCTAGTTGACAGCAATGTGTTAATCGAACTTGACACATATGCCTAGCGATGGGGATGCGGAATGCTGGAGACCCCCCTTCTCGACACCGTCTCGGTTCCCGCCGACATGCGCCATTTTCAACCCCGCCAGTTGAAGCAACTTGCCGACGAGCTGCGCGCCGAAATGATCGACGCGGTCTCCGTCACCGGCGGTCATCTCGGGGCGGGGCTCGGCGTGGTCGAGCTGACGGTGGCCCTGCACCACCTGTTCGACACGCCGCGCGACACGCTGATCTGGGATGTCGGCCACCAGGCCTACCCCCACAAGATTCTGACCGGCCGGCGCGACCGCATCCGCACGCTGCGGCAGGGCGGCGGGCTCTCGGGCTTCACCAAGCGCGAGGAGAGCGAATACGACCCCTTCGGCGCGGCCCACACCTCGACCTCGATCTCCTCGGCTCTCGGCTTTGCGGTAGCCCGCGACCTGAACGGCGAGGACGGCCATGTCGTCGCCGTGATCGGCGACGGCGCGATGTCGGCCGGCATGGCCTATGAGGCGATGAACAATGCGGGCGCGCTGGGCAAACGCCTGATCGTCATCCTCAACGACAACGACATGTCGATCGCCCCGCC
>JAESGM010000427.1_pt1 | contig 35677 bp, 34 predicted proteins | sample 9269721 | NCBI WGS metagenome assembly JAESGM01 (sample SAMN15720920, study PRJNA650825) | algae metagenome | isolation source: Komarekiella atlantica HA4396-MV6 and co-occurring heterotrophs from... | place: USA: Theobald House, Kauai, HI | collected 2009-07-29
ACGCCTTGCGAGGCATCGCCTTGTCGCGGACGACGACGCTCGCATCCGGGGAGCGCTGCTGCAATTTCCGCTACGCGCGGCTCGACGAGGATCAGGTCTCGTAAAAACCGCCGGGTGGCAGAGAGGACTCCCAATCATGACTGAAATCGATCTGCGTCTCGCCGAGGCGGGCTTGCTGCTGCCGCCGGCGGCTGCGCCGGTCGCGAACTACGTTCCAGCGGTTCGGGCCGGGGATCTCGTCTTCATTTCCGGGCAGATCTGCTTCGGCCCCGACGGCAAAATCGCGCCTGCGCACTGCGGCAAGCTTGGCAAGACGGTTTCAGAAGTCGATGGCCGGGTCGCGGCGCGGGTTGCGGGCTTAAACGTGCTCGCCCAGCTCAAGCTCGCCATCGGTGATCTCGGCCGCGTGGTGCGTTGCGTGCGACTCTGTGGCTACATCAACGCGACGCCGGACTATGCCGCCCTGCCCCAGGTCATGAACGGAGCGTCGGACCTCATGGTCCTGGCCTTCGGCGATGCCGGGCGACATGCTCGCACCACCATCGGCGTCGCACAGTTACCGCTCGACAGCGCCGTCGAGGTCGACGCCGTCTTCGCGGTCAGGTGATGGTTCGCCGCCGCATATCGTTCACCGGTGTGCTAGCACATGCCGCGCAAGGCGATGGACGTCCTCACGCGAATTGTAGAAGAATGGCGTGACGCGCAGATACGGGCCGCGCGCGGCCGCGAAAATCTGTCGCTCAGCGAGGTCGAGCCGCGCAGCGTCGGCATTGGCAACCGGGATGCTGGCGATGCCGGCGCGCGCGCCCTTCGGCGCCGCGATCGTGATCCCGCCCGCTTCCAGCTCCTCGGCCAGCCATGAGACGAGCTGTTCCGTCCGTGACTGGACGAGGTCCCAGCCCAGCGTTTCGCCCATCAGCTCCAGCGAAGCACCGAGGGCGTATAGGCCGGGATAATTGACATGGGCGAACTGCAGCCCGTCCTCCGGCGACTGGTTGAGATAGCCCCGAAAGGCCTGCCGCATCCTCGCGCGGGCGCCCTCCCTGATCACGCAGACGGCGACGCCGAAGCCGGCCAGGAGCCATTTGAACACGCCTGAAACATAGACGTCGACATGAGCGAGCGGCACGGGGGTGGCGCCCAGCGCGTGAATTCCATCGACGATGAAGAGGATGTCCCGCTCGCGGCAGGCCGCGCCGAGCCGGTCGAGATCGAGCCTGGTCCCGGCCATCGAATGGACATGGGCGGCCACCAGGGCTCTCGTGCGCGGGGTCAGCGCGGCCAGCAGCGCCTCCTCCCGTTCCGCCTCGCTCGCGATCTCTATCTGCCGCACCGTGGCACTTGCGCGCAGTGCCCCTTCCCACGCGAGACGCACCGATGGGAACTCGTCGGAGGCGACGACGATCTCGTCGCCGCGGCGCCAGTCGATGCTATGTCCGACGATGTTGAGAGCGTCCGTGGTGCCGGAGAAGAAATCGATCTCGCCGGCAGGCACGGCGAGCCAGTTCGCAAGGGTCTGGCGAACCGATGCGGCCTTCGCTTGCCAAGTCTCGCGCGCCACGTAGCCACGCGACTTCGCTTCGAAGAATTCCGACACGGCACGTCCATGGCCCGGAAACGCAAGTCCGGCGCTGCCGGTATCGAGATAGGCGCAGCGCGAGGTCGCCGGGAAAAGCTCGCGGCAGAGCGCGGGGGCTTCGTCGAAGGCTTGATCGAGATGAGTTAGCATGGCGCCCCTCCGCTCCGGAAGATTACGACAGGTCATCAGTGACTCATAATAAGATAAAAGATAAAGTATCTAATTTATTTTGACAAATGCCGGAGACAGATTTGCCCCCGGCCTTGGTCGATCGCATGTCAGCTCCGAGGACGTCACGCCGATCACGCCGGCGACATTGGCGGCGATACGGCGCATGACTTCGGCGTCGACGGCGGATCGTCTCATCGAGGCTTCGACGAGGATCTCGTCGTCACCGCCCATCGTGGCGAGGAAGACGATCGGCGTGCATCCGTTTCGCACGAAGCATTGCAGGATGCGGGCCGTTACCGATACGTCGAAGACAGCGACCGCGCTGAGGTGATAAAACGCCTCGCCGGTCTGCTCCGCGGCGTTATCGGGCGCGCGGCAAGCGCGGCTCGGCGACACGTTCTTTCTCTCTTCCCGGTACTTCATCGGTCGCTCGCCAGTTTCGGGTCCAGCGCGTCGCGCGCGGCGTCGCCCAGCAAATTCAGGCTGAGGATCGTCCCTGCCAGCACGAAGCCTGCGAAGAGGATCAGGCCGGGCTTGAGTTGGAAGAACTTGCGGCCCTCGGCCATGATGTTTCCCCAGGACGGGATTTCGCTCGGCAAGCCGATGCCGAGGAAGCTCATCGCGGCCTCGGTCAGCATCGCCGACGAGAACACGAAGGTTCCCTGAATCAATAGAGGTGCGACCGTGTTGGGAACCAGATGCCGCATCAGCAGGCGCCAGGGTCGGGCGCCGAGCGAAATCGCGGCCTCGACATAGAGTTCGGCGCGCGCCTTGAGGATAGCGCTTCTCACCAGCCTAACGACGCGCGGCAGTTCCGGAACGCTGATCGCAAGGATCACGGTGCCGAGGCCACCGCCCCAGAGCGCGACGAGCGCGATGGCCAGCAGGATTCCGGGGATCGCCATGAGACCATCCATCATCTGCATGATGGCCCTGTCGCAGGCTCGGAAGTAGCCCGCGAGCACTCCGGCGACTAACCCGAGAGTGACACTGACTAGCGTGACGCCGAGCCCGACCGCGAGCGAAACGCGACCACCATAGAGAATGCGTGCATAGAGGTCCCGGCCAAGCGCATCTGTCCCAAGCGGATGTGCCGCGGAGATCGGCTGCAAGCGCGAGCCGGGATCGAGATTGCCGGGATCCGCGCCCGTTAGCAGTGGCGCGAAGCTCGCGGCCAGCAGGACGACCAAGAGGTAGGCCAGCGCAATGATGGGAGCGGATGACGTGAGCAGACCGGACAGCCGGCGTTGCGGAGATCCAACGATGTTTCCTGAAGACTCGTCAGGCACCAGTTCGTGATGGGTCAACGCTCGGCGCTCCTCAATAGCTGATGCGGGGGTCGAAAACGCAGTACAGCAGGTCGACGATCAGGTTGATCAGGATGCAGACCAGCGCGAAGACCATGATCAGGCCCTGCACCACAGGGTAGTCGCGCGCCAGGACGGAATCGACGACCAGCCGACCCAATCCGGGAAGATTGAAGACCGATTCCGTCACGACGACGCCGCTGATGAGCGTGGCAATCCCAATTCCAACGACCGTCAGGATCGGCACGGCTGCGTTTCGGAGCGCATGCCTGAACAGGACAGTCCGTTCCCCTACCCCCTTTGCGCGGGCCGTACGGACATAGTCTTCGCGGATTATTTCGAGCACGCTCGATCGCGTGATGCGGGCGATGAGCGCGATGTAGGACAAGCTGAGAGCGATCGTCGGAAGCACGAGCCCCGCCGCGAAGCCGGCAATACCGTCGGCCGGCGCGGTATATCCCTGCACTGGGAGCCAGCGCAGCCCGGCGGCGAAGAGCAGCACCAGCAGATAACCCTTGAGGAAGACCGGCACGGAAAAGCCCAGCACGGAAAATCCCATGAGGCCGCGGTCGAGCCATGAATGCTGGAAGCGGGCCGCCGCAACCCCGAGCGGCACCGCCACGACGACGCTCAGCACGATCGTCGAGATCGCCAGCGCCAAGGTCGGGCCCGAGCGGTCGAAGATGAGCTGCGTCACAGGGACCTGGGAGATCAGCGAGATGCCCAGGTCTCCCTGCAGCAAGCGCCCGATCCAGAAAAAGAACTGAAGATGGATTGGCTGGTCGACGCCCAGCGCGGCCCGGATCTGCGCGAGCTGTTCCGGCGTCGCCATGTCGCCAGCGAGCACGCTCGCTGGATCGCCGGGCGTCAGACGCAGGATGGCGAAGACGATGATTGCGACGGCAAAACAGGTCGGCACAATCGCGAGAATCCGTTTGAGAATGTAAGATGCCATGTCGGCCTCCCGCTTGCCGGCCACAACTCGGCGGAACCGACACGGCCCGCGCCGCCGTCGATCGCTATGTCAATTGGCTTTTCGGATGTTCCAGAAGACGGGACGCGGATAAGCGGGGACGTCCGAGAGCTTGTCGCTATAGGCGCTGGGATAGACATACTGCCCCAGCGGCGCGATCAGGCCCTCGTCAATCGCCAACCTGTTGATCCTTTCCGCGATGGATCGTCTTTCGGTCTTGTCCGATGCGAACGCGAATTTCGTGCGCAGCTCCTCGATTTCCGGCACGTCGGGCCATCCGAACCAGGATTTCTTTCCGGCGGCGGCGACGAACAGGCTGCGGATGGGATCCGATTGATCGCCAATCGCGGAGAACGTCACGAAGATGCTCCAGCCGCCGCTGGCCGGCGGCCCGTCATTGGCCCGGCGCGCTGTAAGCGACTGCCAGTCCATGGTCTGGACCTGCACGTTAAAGCCTGTCCGACGCAGCGCTTGCGCGATCACAAGCGGTTGCGAACTCGCGAACGGATTATCGGATGGCTGCAGGATGACGACCGGCGCTCCCTGATAGCCAGCCTCCTTGAGCAGCTCCTTCGCCTTGGCGGGATTGCCGGACACGACAAAGTCGCTGCCATACCGGCTCTCATACGGCAGTCCGCAGCCGAAAACGGCCGGGCAGGTCCTATAGTATTTCGGCTCGCCGACGAGAGCGTCGAGAATATCCTGCTGACGAACCGACAGCATCGCGGCCTGTCGCAGGAGGGGGTTGTCGAAGGGCGGATGCAGGAAGTTCATCCGGAACATCGTCCAGTTTCCTTCCTTGTTCAGCACGTCGAGCTTGACCGCCCGGTTGCCTTTAAGCAGCGGCAGCAGGTCGTAGGGAACCGACTCCAGAAAATCGACTTCACCGTTGATCAACGCGTTCAGCGCGGTCATCTGGTCAGGCATGGCCACGAATTCGACACGCTCGACCAAGGCCTGCTTTCCGCCCGCGCTGCCGTCGAGCGGTTCCGGGCGCGATACGTAATCCCTGTTGCGAACGTAAACCGCCCGGATGCCGGGCCTGAACTCCGGCGTGGCCATCCGGAACGGTCCTGAGCCGACATTCTCCGCCACGGCTTGGCTGGGCGGCGTCTCGGCGAGCCTGCGAGGCATGATGACGGCCGGCCGCGAGCCGGTCTTAGCGAGCGCCTCGAGGATAAGGTCGTTCGCCTGTGTCAGCGAAATCTCGAATTGCCGGTCGTCGATCGCTTGCATTCCAGCCAGCATCCTCATGAGTACCTGACCCATGGTATCGACCTGGCCCCAACGCTTGATCGAGGCGATGCAGTCCTCGCTCGTCACCGGCGAGCCGTCGTGAAACTTCAAGCCCTCGCGCAGCGTGAAGCGGTACGTCTTCCCGTCGGGACTCGTCGCCCAACTCGCCATCTGCGGATGGATCTCACCCTTCGCGTCCTGCCCGAGCAGCTGATCGTAGATCATCATCGCGTGGACATTCGTGACGACCGAGGTGTTGACGATCGGGTCCAGCGCGCGAAGACCCGAGTTCAACACGGCGCGGAGCGTGGTCGCCTGCGCCTGCACCAACGGAACAACAGTGGCGATGCCGACGAGCAGCCCTATGCGAGACCAACGGCGCCAAGTCCGGGAAAATGCAGCCATGGTCTTCTCTCCCACCCCGAATGCTGCGCGGCGGCTCTCGGCAGCGACGAAGAAAATCTAAGTCGAACGAAGTCGGGCCGGCCAATGCCGTTACGAAGAAAAACTATGCTGTCGGGTGCATAGTTCTGCTTGATACGCTCCAGCGCTCTCCGGCGCTTTTGCAATGCTCCCAAACCCCATCCGCAGCACGGCGCAGGCCGTCACCGTTCCTGAAAAGACGGATCTGGAGCGACACGTCCCATTCGGAGCCGCCGGCGCGAACGAGCTGTCCAGTCTCCAGCTCCTTCTGCACGGAGCGCAGCGGCAGCCAGGCGCAACCATGACCGGCGGCGGCAAGCGCTTTCAGCCCCTCGGTGAAGGAATTCTCGTATCGCCGCTCGACATGGATGCGAGGCCGGAACGCGTCGATCTTCTCGTCCACGATACGGCCGAGATATGAGCCCGGTGCATAGGCAAGCAGGCGCAGCGGCGTCTCAGAACAGCCCGGCAGCCGCTCTGTCGGGAGCCCGTACCCGTCCGGCCGGCAGACGGGCAGCGCGATATCGCGGCCGATCAGTATGCTCGGAAAGCGCGTCGGATGAAGCAGTGCCGCGGAATCCTCGTGAGCGAAGCTGAGCAACAGATCGACCGAGCCCTGGGACAGGGCATCGACCGCGTCGAGCATATTCTCTGACAGTAGGCGGCAGTGGAGAGAGCTGATACGCGCTTCCAGCCAGTGCAGCCATTCCGGCACAAAGGCCGTCGACAGCGAATGGAGAGCGGCTATGACCACCACGTCCGCTCTCTCGCCCCGCAATGCCGCCATGTCACGGCGCGCGGTTGCCAGCCGCCGCAGCACATCCTCCGCGGCATTTCGGAAAATATGCCCGGCCGGCGTTAGCGTCGTCGGATAGGTGCTGCGGTCGACGAGCGCGGTGCCGACCCAGGCCTCGAGCGACCTGATGCGTCGGCTGAAGGCGGGCTGGGTGACATGCCGGTCCTCCGCTGAGCGCGAGAAGCTGGATGTGCTCGCGACGCTGAGGAAGTCGTGAAGTAGACGCAGCTCCATGTTGCCTCCGCGAACGGGCGCACCGCTCAGGAATTTGGAGAGGGGCACCGAGATGCCCCGATCCGGTCGTCTTGTTCGATGCCCGGGCTGCGTCCGGGCCGGATGTCAGGACGAGAGGGTGCGGTGGAGAGCCTTCGCGATCTCCGCCATCCCGGCGTTCTTGTCCTCGAAGGACGCCTTGGTTTCCGTCGTCAGAATCGTGAAGACGATGGGCTTTCGACCTGGCGGCCAGATGATGCCGGTATCGTTGTTGGTGCCGAAGCCACCGCCGCCCGTCTTGTCCCCGACGGTCCAGTCCTTCGGAACACCGGCGCGCACCTTCGTGTCGCCGACCTTGTTCCCAACGAGCCAGTCGACGAGTTGCCTGCGCGAGGCGGCGGACAGCACGTTGCCGAGCGCGAGTTTCTCCATCGTCGCGTTCATCGCCGCGGGCGAGGTCGTGTCCCGAGGATCGCCCGGCTTGCCTTCGTTGAGATCGGTTTCCCAGCGATCGAGCCGCGTGACCTCGTCACCGACGCCGCGCAGAAAAGCGGTCAGGCCCTCGGGCCCGTCGATCACCCGAAGCATGAGATTGCCGGCGGTGTTGTCGCTTGTCGCGACCGCCGCCGCGCAGATGTCGGCGATGGTCATACCGGGCTCCCCGACACGGTCTTTCGTGACCGGCGAATAGGTCACGACCTCGCGCGCCTCGAACACCAGGCGCCGGTCGAGCCGTTCCTTGCCCTGGTCGACTCGCGTCAGCACCGCCGCCGCGGCCAGCCCCTTGAAGGTGCTGCACATTGGGAAGCGCTCGTCGGCGCGATGGGACCATGCCCGCCCGCTCTCGAGATCGCTGATCCGGACGCCGAGACGCGACTGCAGGCGCGCCTCGACGTCGAGAATGGCTCTCGTCACGGGGTCGGCTGTCGCCTGCGAAGCCGCGGGGCTGGACGAAAACACCGTCGGGACGGACATTGCCGCGAGCGCGCCGACGGCCTGGCGTCGGCTGAGTATGGTCATGGACTTCTTCCTTCTCCGGTCTGGAATCAGCGCACGCCCGCGCCGGTTCGATCGCGGCGAGTGTCATCGCCCCGAAGCGACGTCGTTCGTTATGCGGGCGGCACGGCGGACCTCGTCCGCGCCGATGTCGAGATAGGTCACCATGCGCAGCCGCGCCGGCCCGATCACGCATGCGCGCACACCGCGCTCGATCAGCCGGCGATTGAATTCCGCGGCTGAAAGGCCGGTGGCCTCGACATTCACATAGACCATGTTGGTCTCGACCCTCCCGACGCTCAGCGTGGCGGCTTCGCCGACCAGCTCGGCCAGCAGTCGCGCATTCGCGTGGTCGTCGGCAAGCCGCTCGACATGGTGGTCGAGCGCGTGGAGGCAGCCCCCCGCCATCATGCCGGCCTGGCGCATCGAGCCGCCGAGGCGCTGCTTCCATTCCCAAGCTTCCGCGATCAGATCGGCGCTCCCTGCGAGCACCGCCCCGAAAGGCGCTCCCAGCCCTTTCGTGAAGTCTAGGAAGACCGTATCGAAGAGTGCGGCGTGGCGCGCCGCGCTCACCCCCGTCGCGACTACCGCGTTCATCAGCCGCGCCCCGTCGAGATGGGCGGCCAGCCCGTGCTCGCGTGCGAGGCCGGCCACCGCCTCGATCCGCGCCAGCGGCCAGACCGCCCCGCCGCCGAGATTGGTCGTCTGCTCGATGCTGACGAGCCTGCTCTTGGGCGTCAGGCGTGCGCGCGGACGGATTGCCGCCGCCAGGCTCTCAACCTCGAACATACCTGCCGCCCCGTCCAGCGGACGGATCATCGCGCCGGCAAGCGCCGCGACCGCGCCACCCTCGAAGTTGAAGACATGGGCGTCGCGATGGGCGATCACCTCGTCGCCCGGCCGGCAATGCAGCAGCACGGCGATCTCGTTGGCCATCGTTCCGGACGGCAGGAAGACGGCCGCCTCCTTCCCCAGGAGCGCCACGACACGCTCAAGCAGCTTCGCGACCGTCGGATCCTCGTTCTGCTGCTCGTCACCGACGACCGCGCCGGCGATCGCCTTGCGCATCGCTTCCGTCGGGCGGCTCTTGGTATCGCTGTAGAGATCGATCATGCCGGGCCTGGGGATCACATATCCAACCAAAAGATACTTTATCTAATATCGTGTCAATCAGCTTGGTGGCATATCGCTGAAACGAGCACCGCCCGCTGGGTACCAGTCACCAGTGAAATTGATTGTAGTAAAGATACTTTATCTTGACGTCCCCTCGCCCCGCAGGCAGTCTGGGCCGGCATCGAACATCCAGGGAGTGCTAACGTGCTGGAGCGGCAGATTCGCGGCATGATCGACGATGTGAAGCACGGGCGCCTGTCGCGCCGCGACTTCATCTCCCGTATGGTCGCGGCGGGCATCGGCTTGCCTGCCGCCGGCACGCTCCTCTCCCACGCCGGTGTGGCGCAGGAGCAATCCCGCTTCGCCTACAAGCCGACGACAGCCGGCGGCGGTGGCACATTACGAATACTGCAGTGGCAGGCGGCGACCTTCCTCAACCCGCATCTGGCGACGGGTAGCAAGGACTGGTATGGGGCCGGCGTTTTCTACGAGCCGCTGGCGGGCTGGGATAGCGACGGCAATCTCGTCCCGTTTCTCGCCGCCGAGATTCCGTCCCTGGAGAACGGCGGCGTCGCGAACGACGGCACCTCTGTCACCTGGAAGCTGAAGCGCGGCGTCACCTGGCATGACGGTAAGCCGTTCACGGCCGACGACTGCGTGTTCAACTGGGAGTACGCCCGCGATCCGGCAACCGGCGCCGCCACGATTGGGACCTATCGCGAGATCACGGTCGAGAAACTCGACAGCCACGCGATCAAGATCGTCTTCAAATCTCCCACGCCGTTCTGGGCCGACGCCTTCGTCGGCACGCGCGGCATGCTGATCCCGAAGCACATCTTCGAGGAATATAAGGGCGCGCCGGCGCGCGACGCGCCCCATAATCTCAAGCCGGTTGGGACCGGCCCCTATATGCTCGACACATTCCGGCCCGGCGACGTTCTGCACGCGCGGCGAAACCCGAACTACCATGTCCCCGCCAAGCCCCATTTCGACGCGGTCGACATCAAGGGCGGCGGCGATGCGATTTCCGCCGCGCGCGCGGTCATGCAGACCGAGGACTATCACTTCGCCTATAACCTCCAGGTCGAGGACAGCCTGCTCAAGCGGATGGAAGCCGCCGGAAAGGGAAAGATCGAAATCGTCCCCTCCGCTCATATCGAGCACATCCAGCTCAACGCTGCGGACCCGTGGAGCGAGGTCGACGGCGAACGAGCCAGCCCGACGTCGCGCCACCCCATCTTCTCCGACAAGCGCGTGCGCAAGGCCCTGACCATGCTGGTCGACCTGGGCTCGATCCAGAAGGCGATCTACGGGCGCGACGCCGCCGCCACGGCGAACTTCCTCAACGCGCCGGAACGATTCTCCAGCAAGGGCACGAGCTGGTCGTTCGCGGTCGATAAGGCCTCGGCGCTTCTCGACGAGGCCGGCTGGGCGAAAGGCGCCGACGGGATCCGCAGCAAGGACGGCCGTCGCTTCAAGCTGGTCTTCCAGACCGCCACGAACTCGCTCAGGCAGAAGACCCAGATGGTCGTCAAGCACGCCTGCCAGAAAGCCGGCATCGACGTCGAGCTCAAGACCGTGGAAGCTGGTGTCTTCTTCTCGTCCGACCCCGCCAACCCCGACAATATCGGGCATTTCTATGCCGATCTCCAGATGTACACCTCGCCCTTGAACCAGCCGGACCCCGGCGCCTTCATGCAGCAGTTCCTGTCCGACCAGGTCAGCTGCAAGGCCAACAACTGGCAGTCCCGGAACGTCACGCGCTGGAAGAATGCGGAGTTCGACGAGACCTACCGCGCCTGTCAGGCGGAGATGGACCCGGTCAAGCGCGCGGCGCTCGCCATCCGCCTCAACGACCTCGTCGTCGAGGATGTGGCGGTCATTCCCGTCGTGACCCGCAAGGTGCTGGCCGGCATGAAGAAGGACATCCACGCGTCGCTCAGCGCCTGGGAGGCCTACACCTGGGATCTGGCGAGCTGGTATCGTGAGGCTTGAGCGGCGGTTTGCCGCCCGGCCCATGAGACCTCTTCGATCTATACGTGCCGCCAGGACGGCAGGAGCCCCGACATGCTGATCCTGGATCAGATCCGCCCCTTCCTCGACGAGTTGAAGGCGATCCGGCAGGACATTCACCAACATCCCGAGCTCGGCCTCGAGGAGGTTCGCACGGCCGCACTCGTCACGGCCAAGCTGCGGGAATGGAATGTCGAGATCGTCGAAGGCCTCGGCGGCACGGGCGTCGTCGGGATCGTGAGGGGCGACAGGCCCGGACAGCGCATGATCGGCTTGCGAGCGGATATGGACGCGCTTCCGATTACGGAAAAGACCGGCCTGCCCTACGCATCCCGCAATCCCGGCGTCATGCATGCCTGCGGCCATGACGGGCATACGGCGATGTTGCTCGGCGCGGCGCGCCACCTGTCGTCGAACCGCGATTTCGGCGGAACCGTCGTGCTGATCTTCCAGCCGGCAGAGGAAGGCCGCGGCGGCGCCCGGGCCATGGTGCGCGACGGGCTGTTCGCGCGCTTTCCCTGCGATGCGATATACGCCATGCACAACCGGCCGGGAATGCCAGTCGGCGAGTTCGCCGTGCGCCCGGGCGTGGTCACGGCGAATTGCGACCGCTGGCGGGTTACCTTCCACGGTACGGGCGGCCATGGCGGCTCGACGCCGCATCTGGCGACCGACGTCACCGTCGTGGGCGGGCATTTCCTGCTCGCGGCGCAGACCATTGTCAGCCGCAACGTCGCCGCCCGCGAGACAGCGGTACTCTCCGTCGGGTTCGTCGAGGCCGGCGCTGCGGAATCGCCCAACATCATGCCTTCCGAGCTGACGGTTCGTGGTGTGACGCGGACCTTCGATAATGCCGTACGCGAGACGATCCGCACGCGGCTCGAAGCCCTCGCCAGCTCACTTGCCGAAGCCCATGGCTGCAAGGCGCAGATCGAGTATTGGCAGACCGGCTATGCCGTGACCAACAGCCCTGAGCCAGCAGCCATGGCGCGCGCTGCGGCAGTCGCGCTGGTCGGCGAAGACCGGGTTGCCGGCGAGCTGCCGCCCTCAACCGGCGGGGAGGACTTCGCGGAGATGCTGCATGTCGTTCCCGGCTGCATGGCTTCCATCGGCAACGGAGCCGACGGCGCGACGGTCGCGCCCCGGCTGCACACGCCGCTTTTCGACTTTAACGACGACGCGTTGCCATATGGCGTCGCTTATTGGGCCGGAGTGGTCGAGCAAGAGCTTGGTCCGCGCGTGTAGTGGCTTTCGCCTGCCGGATCCCAGCGATGGCCGCCTCAGCCCGGCGTGCCGCCGCTTCCGCGATAAGCACGATCCTGCCTGGCGGCCGACGACGCGCCGCTCGCCTCGCGCAGCTCGATGATCGAACCCTGCCCGCGATCGAGATGCTCCAGCATGGCTGCGCGCGCCGCAGTAGCGTCGCGGCGCCGCAGCGCTTCGACGATCGCGCCGAAATCGGCAACGTTGGCGGCGATCCGCTCCTGCCTGAGGCTTTCGAGCGAGCCGCGTTCGCGTTCGGCCGCCGCGCGCAAATCCGTGACGATCTGGGCGACGAGGCTGTTGGCGCTCGCTTCGGCGATCAGCGCGTGGATCTCGATGTCGAACGCGTTGGCCTGCTCGCGCGTGAGATCATCGCGGGTCGCCATCAGCGAGAAGCGGCCATAGACCGCGTCGATCCGCCGAAGCTGCTCGACGCTAGCGCGCTCGGCGGCCCAGGCGGTAGCCTGGGTTTCGAGAACGCGCCGCAGCTCGAACAGCTCGGACAGCGGCCTGTTCGCGGTTGACAAGGCCGCTGCAGCCTCGCCCTCGATATGCCGGTCCGCCGCATCGGCGACGAACACACCGTGATTGCGGCGAATACGCAGCACCCCCATTCCGGCCAGCACCTTGAGCGCATCGCGGACGCTGGTGCGGCTGACCTTCAGCATGTCGGCGAGATCGCGCTCGGGCGGCAGCCGGTCACCGGGACTCAGGCGCTCGCTGTCGATCGCCGCCGTGATCACGCGCGCGACCTCGATGCTGACCGCCCTTATCTGCTTCGTATCGATGGGCGCCAGCTTCAATCGCGGGCGCTCCTGCCTGTCGGTCATGTCTCGGCTCCAGCACGAATCGCACCTTGACAGCCTCCCGACACTGAGTCCATGATCGCTCACAGTGGTATGACCAATGAGAAAAACATAATCTAAATCAAATAATAATGGGGACGTTTCATGTTCGGATCGATCGTCAGGATTGCTGCTTTTTCCGTCGCGATAGCCTGTGGCTGGGTCGCGGCTCCCGGCCTCGCCTCGGCACAGACCAAACCCGAGGTCGTGCGGTTCGGCTTCTACGGCGGTCCGCGTCCCTGGATCATCGGCAAAGCCCTGCAGATGTTCGACAAGGACATGGGCACCAAGATCGAATGGGCTCAGTTTAGCTCCGGCGCCGATGCGCTGACGGCTCTCGCCTCGGGCCAGGTCGATATCAGCCGCATGGGATCGACCGCCACGGTGGCGGCGATCGCGCGCGGGCTCTCGGTTGAGATGATCGCGATGACGGGCGTGATCGCCACGAGCGAACGGCTGATTGCGAAGGATACGATCAAGTCCCTCCCCGACTTGCGCGGCAAGCGGATCGCCTATCCGCCCGGTTCGACGGCGCATTTTGCCCTGATGGCGGCGCTCAAGGTGGCGAAGCTCACCGCCAGCGACGTCACCCTGCTCTCTCTGAAGCCGGCCGAGATGCTCGCCGCCTGGCAGAGAGGCGACATCGACGCCGCCTATGTTTGGGGGCCGTTTTCGCACCAGATGGAGGGAGCCGGAGGGCGCCAGCTCCTCGCGACCAAGGATCTGCAGTCGAACGGATATTACGTCTGGAACAACTACGTCGTTCGCAAGGAATTTGCCAAGCAATATCCGCACCTTGTCGTGCAGTTCCTAAAGACCCACGAGAAGTCGCGCGCGATGTACCAGTCGGACACGGCGGCGATGGTCAAGCTGATCGCCGGCCATCTCGGGCAGGACGAGAGCGCCGTAGCCGATACCATGGCTGGCCTCTACTTTCCCTCGTTGCGCGAGCAGCTCTCGCCGCAATTCCTCGGGCCGGGCGGGCCGATCCTGGAAGCGATGAAGTTTCAGGCGGACTTCCTGGTCGAGCTCGGCGACCTGCGCAGCAGGGAAATCCCCAAGAGCTTCGCGCCGGGCGTCGTCACGACCTATCTCGAGCAGGCGGCCGCTCCGTAGCGAAGACGAGACGTAAAAACAGAGACTTAGGGCAGCTCCACGATCGCGGATCGCGGAGCTGCCCCAGGGGCCTTTTCGCGATCAGGACAGCATGGGGACGAAGCGCATGCAGCCAGGAAGCCGCCCGTTGATCAGCGTGCTCGCCGTCGGCTCGGCGCTGTTGTTATGGTGGGTCGTCGGCCATTGGCGGCTGGCAGACCCCGTCCTCCTGCCGGGCCCTGAAGAGGTCGCCCTCACCGGCTACGACCTCGTCACCGAGGGCTATCGCGGCGTCTCGCTGGTCGGCCACCTCGCCATCAGTGTCGCGAGGGCCTTGGCTGCGTTCGCGCTGGCCGTGCTCACTGGAATCCCGCTCGGCATCGCCATGGGCATGTCCCCGACGCTGAATGCGATCTTCGATCCGTTCGTCCAGTTCCTGCGACCCCTGCCCAAGCTCGCCTTGATCCCGCTCGTCGTAGTCTGGTTCGGCATCGGCGAGTTCTCGAAGGTTCTCCTGATCTATCTGGCGACGTTCCTCACCGTCGTCGTGGCCGCGACCGCGGCGGTCATGAGCGTGCCGGAGGGCAGGCTGCGGGCGGCCCGCTCGCTCGGCGTCAATCGATGGCAGCTGTTCCGCCACGTCATCTTGCCGAGCGCGCTGCCGGAGCTGTTCACCGGTGTGCGCGTCGGGATCGGGATCGGCTGGACGACCCTGATCGCCGCCGAAATGATCGCCTCGACCTCCGGGCTGGGCTGGATGGTGATGAACGCCAGCGCCTATCTGCGGACCGATGTGGTCATGCTCGGCGTGCTCATGCTGGGCGTCACCGGATACCTGCTGGATTTCGCTCTCGTTTCCGCACAGCGGCGCTGGGTTCACTGGATGGGGAAAGCCTGATGACGATGAGCTCATCCGCGCCCAAGCTTGCTCTGGAATCGGTGACCAAGCGCTTCCGGGACATCGCCCGGGGCCGCGACACGCTCGCTCTGGACGGCATTTCCTTCACGATCTCGGACGGCGAATTCGTCTGCCTGCTCGGAGCCTCCGGCTGCGGGAAATCGACGGTGCTCAATCTCGTGGCCGGCTTCGAGGCGCCGACCAGCGGCGAGGCCCGGCTCGACGGAAAGCCCGTCCGCAAGCCGGGCACCGACCGTGGCGTCGTCTTCCAGCAGCCGCTGCTGTTTCCCTGGCTGACCGTTCTCGACAACATCGCCTTCGGGCCGCTGATGAACGGCGCGTCGCGAAGCGAGGCCCGGGCGAAGGCGACCGAATACCTCGCCTTCGTCGGGCTGGCCGACTTCGCCAGGCACTTTCCTTACGAGCTCTCCGGCGGGATGCAGCAGCGCGTCTCGCTCGCGCGCGCCTGGGTCTCGCATCCGCTGATGCTGCTGATGGACGAGCCTTTCGGAGCGCTCGACGCCCAGACCCGCCTGCAGATGCAGGAGTTCCTCCTGCAGATCTGGGAGGAGCGGCGCACCACCGTTCTGTTCGTGACGCACGATATCGACGAAGCGCTCTTCCTCGCCGACCGGATCATCGTCATGTCCGCTCGTCCCGGACGCGTCGCGCTGGACCTGCCCCTGTCGTTCAGCCGGCCGCGCCGTATCGACGAGATCATGTCCGACGCAGAGTACATCCGCATGAAGCAGCGGGTGATGCACGCCATTCGCCGCGACAGTGGCGGCGACCAACCCCACTGACCGACCGGACTTCAACCATGCAAAGCCTGAACTCCTCCCGCCGCGGCCGGCTCGAGGTCTACGAGTCGCTGAGCCGGAATCGCGAGGCGATCCTCGCCCAGGCGGACAAGCTCGCATCCGACATCGGTATCCCGAGCGAATTGGCCGGCCGGATCGGCCCGACCGGAGCAAGCTCGGCTCTCCCGGGAACGATGCGCAAATCCATCCTGCGGCAGATCGAGGAAGGCATGCTCGATCTGCGCTCGCCGCGCGCCATCGGCGACGAGATCCGGCGGCTGGTGAAATCCGTCTATGGCGACGAGTACGATGCGGCGCTGGCGAATTCATGCGAGGCCGCGCTCGGCGTCGCGTTCGACACGCTGCTGACCCCGCCCGCGGTCGGTATCGGCGAGCCTTACCGGGCACGCGTGATCGGTGTGCTCGAACGCCATGCGGAGCACCAGCTCAGCTATGGCCGTCCGTTTCCTCCGATCTACAAGGACATCTTCGCCGACCGCGGATCGACCGCCGGCGAGCTCGGCCTTCTCGGCCGCCGCCGCGACCATACCGACTGCGTCTTCGTTGCCATGGCCGGGGGACGCCACGAGCTCCACGGCATGAAGATGCATCCGGCCCCGTTGCTCGCCGGGGCTCGCGCGGGCGAGACCGCCGCCGCGATGGCGCGTGCCGCCGCCATCCATGCCGCGAACCTGACCGGCTTCGTCAGCCTGGGCTACGATACGCCAGGATACGGATACAGCGAGCGCACTGCCGATGGCGCCCCGCTCCTGCAATGGGAGATCGGCGAGCTCGCGCGGGAATACGGCGTGCCCTATCTGTGCGACAACGCCTGGGGAACGCCGATCATCGGCACGGACCTGCGGGCGACGGGCGCCGACGTCATGCTGTTCAGCATGGACAAGGTGGCCGGAGCGCCGACGAGCGGGCTCATCATCGGCCGGGAATGGCCGATGGTGAACGTGCGTCGCGCGCTGGGCGTGCACAGCGACCGCTTCGGAACGACCTCGGCGCACGGCAAGGGTTCGCATGTCTCCGCCGATCCAGGAAAGATGACAATGCTCGGTGCACTCGCCGCGCTGCGACTGCTGCGGGACAGGCCGGATCAGTTCCGGCGGCCCATCGATCAGATCTTCGCCATCGTCGAGGATGAATACGCGCAGCTTCGGGGCACGCTGCCCGAGGGCATCACCATCACCAAGTCGTATAATCTCGGCGGCGTCGAGCTCAACTACGAGCGAAGCTGGACCTCAGCCGAGGTCGGCATCCCGATCTTCACCAATGAGGACCGGATATCCGGCAACCATCTCCTCAACCAGGTCGCCGGGAGGATGGGCGTCCTGCCGGGTCAGTCGGAAGATGCGAATGTCCTCTTCACCGCTGGCCTTGGAACGGTCGACGAACAGGGAGAACTCGTCGAGGAGACCATGCGCCTGGTTGTACGCTCGATGCTGCGTGCGCTCGGCCTGCTCCATCGCTGGGCGGCGGAAGAACGATGATCGACGCGCGATTGTCCGGCCGATAGCGTATTCTCGGTGACGAAAAAAGCGCGCGTCATCCCGGACGCAGCGAAGCGGAGATCCGGGATCCATTCCGGAGCGCTTTTCGGTGAGGTTCCGGCATGGATCCCGGGTCTCCCTCCGGTCGCCCGGGATGACCGAAGTACGGGAGCGGAAAGCCAACCCCCTGAGATCGATCAGTGCATGATCCACCAATCCCGAGGAGCCGGGCCGCGCGCGTTGTCGCGGCATCGGCGCACCTTGTTATCGCACGAGCAGCAGCGAGACCGCCGGGACATAGGTGACGAGCATCAGCACCACCAGCATCAGCGCGACCTGCGGCCAGATCGCGCGTGAAATCTCGCCCAGGCTGATCTTGGCCACCGCCATGGCGACGAAGAGGCAATAGCCGATCGGCGGCGCGGCCATCCCGATCGCGACATTGGTGACGATGATCGCGCCGAACTGGATCGGATCCACGCCGATCTGAGCCGCGATCTTGATCAGCATGGGCCCGAAGATCAGCATGATCGCGACCTCGTCCATCACGGCCGCGAGCAGGAAAAAGGCCGTGTTGAGAACGAGCAGGATCACCCAGGGTTCGCGCAAATTGGCGTCCAGCGAGAGCGCGAGCTTGTCGGCTAGCTGTTCCTGCGCGATCAGCACGCCGAACGACTTAGAGAAGATCACGACGGCCATGACCACGGCCGTCATCTGCATGGCGCTGACGACGAGGCCGGGGATCTGCGCCCAGGACAGTTTCCTCTCGATCACGAAGCCGACGAAGAAGGCGTAGGCGCAGGCGACCGCGGAGGCTTCGGTCGGCGTGAACATCCCCGAATAGATGCCGCCGAGAATGATCACCGGCGCCAGCAGCGCCCAGATGCCCTGGCGCCAGGCCGCGACAGCTTCCTGGACCGTCGCGCGCTGCAGGCGGGGCGTCGCGTCCCGCTTCGCCTTCGCCACCGCGTAGACGCACAGCAGAGCCGTCATCAGCACGCCCGGTACGATGCCGGATAGAAACAGCTGGGAGATGGACTGCTCGGCGATCGCGCCCCAGATGATGAACGCGATCGACGGCGGAAACAGCGGAGCGAGCACGCCGGCGCTGACGCACAAGGCGGCGGCATAGCCGCGCGAATAGCCGCGCTCCACCATTGCGGGGATCATGATCGCGCCGATCGCCGCCGTGGTCGCCGGCGCCGAGCCCGAGATCGTCGAGAATAGGACGGCGGCGCCGAGCGTGACGAGCGCCAGCCCGCCGGGAAGATGGCGCACGAGCACGTCGGCCATGGCGATCAGCCGGCGCGACAGCCCGCCGGCCGTCATCAGCTCCCCGGCCAGCATGAAGAAGGGAATGCCCAGCAGGCTGAAGGACTGGGTGGCCGCGATCGTCATCTGCGGCAGGAATTCCGGCGCGATGTCCGTCGTCAGCATGACCGCGATGACGATCGCGGCGATCGCGAACGCGAACGGCACGCCGGCCGCAGCCAGCGCCGCGAAGCCTGCGGACAGGAGCCATGCCGCGGACGTCACCGCCCGTCCGTCCTCTGCGGGAGCAGAGCATTCTCGATCGCGAAGAGCGTCAGGAGCAGGCTCGCGACCGGCGCGCAGGCGTAGAGCCATTCGGCCGGGTATCGGGCCGCGGCCGAGACCGTACCGCGCATCTCGCCGAAATAGAGGATGCTGGCCCACAGCATATAGGCGCCGACGACGACGATCATCATCGCGATGACGCGATCGACGAGGCGGGCCCAGCCGGGCGGAAGTCGCGTCAAGAGCATGTCGATGCGCACATGCAGATGCTCCCGCGCACCGAGGGCGAGCATCAGCATCACGATCCACCCGAACATCAGGAGGGCGATCTCCTCCGTCCATGGCGGTGAGCGATTGATCAACAAGCGCGCCGCGACCTGCCAGAGAATGGCGAGGATCATGACGAAGCATTGCGCGATCACGGCCAGACGGGCGATCCGCGCCAGGCCGGCATTACAGGTCGCGAAAGCCTTCAAGACGGGCGTGACGGCGGGCATTTCGGGGTTCCGATCACTTCGCGGCTCCGAGCGCGGCCGCCAGCAGGTCGGAGCCTATGTCCGCACGGAACTTCTCGTATATCGGCCGCACCTTGCTGCGAAACTCGCTCTTGTCGGCGACGTCGTTGATCGCGAGCCCTTTGCCGCGCAGCGTATCCAGTATCAGAGCCTCGTTCGCGGCGTTGATCTTGCGCTGTTCGGCCGCCGCCGTAGCGGCTGCCCGGAGAACCGCTTCCTTTTGGGCTTCGGCGAGCCGGTCGAAACGCCGCTTGCTCATCCCCAGCGCGGCGCCGGAATAGGTATGGCCGGTCAGGGAGAGGAACTTCACGCTGTCGCTGATCTTCAGTGAGTCCATCACGCCGATGGGCAGGTCCAGCCCGTCGACCGCGCCCTGCTGCAAGGCAGTCGTGGTCTCCCCCCATGACATCGGCACCGGCCCGGCGCCCAGCAAGGTGTACATGTCGATCGCGACCGCGTTGTGGACGCGGTATTTGACGCCGACGATATCGGCCGGCCCATGGACCGGGCGCTTGTTGTTGAGCATGTGCCGGTAGCCGCCCGCGAGATAGGCCAGGACCCTAACGCCTCGCTTCTCGATCTTGTCGCCGAGCGCCCGCCCGACCTGACCGTCCATCGTCTCGAAGACCTTCGCCTCGCTCTCGTAGAGAAACGGCAGGTCGTTGAGCTGGAACGCCGGCTCGAACTGGGCATAGGCGGCATTGGTGATCACCGCCGCATCGACCGTCCCGAGACGCAAGCCCTCGACGAGCTGCTTCTCGTCGCCGATCTGTCGGTTTGGATAGAGCTGGACATCGAAGATGCCCGGCGCTTCCCGCTCCAGGGCGGTCTTGAACGCGCGCGCGGCGATCGCGAACGAATCCTGCGGCGCATCCGCCGTCGCCCAGCCGAGCTTGATGGTGATCGCCGTCGACGCCATCGCGCGCGATGGCGGCAGGGCCGCGAGAGCGGGTGCGAGAATGCCGGCGAGCGCCAGTTCGCGCCGCGTCATGGCTGACCGCAGTGTCATGATCCCCTCCTGTTCTGACATCGACGCCGCCCATGTCCCCGCGGATTCTTCGCGATCCGTTGAAACCGAGCCGGCAGCGTCCAATGCCGATTTTGAAAGCCTACAAGCTGCGAGCAACCTGTCAAGATATTGTATCTTTTATCTACTTTGGCAAAGGTAGCGGGCTCCTCTGCACGCCGCGAGTGCATGTCACCGGCCCTGTCGGCAAGCGCCTAATCTCCGATAAACCGGCCAGATCGATCGAGAACAGCGAACGGAACGACAAAAATAATCGCGTGGAAAGCTCGGACAGACCGACGCATTTTCCGCGCAACGAAGCCCGGACACTGCCGCCGATGACGCCCCGCGAAACCGAATCCGCCAGAAGCAACCTGCTTGCAGACGCGCTGGCGAAGTCGCGCGCCATCGCGCCCGGCCTTGGCCTGTGCCTGGCATTGACCGGGCTGGCGCTGGCGCTGGAAGCGCTGGAGCGACGTGCTTTCGGGCATGTCTGGCTCGGCGCGCTGGTGATCGCCATCCTGGTCGGAACGATCATCCGTTCGGCTTGGACACCGGGCTCGTTTTGGCGGACCGGCTTCACCTTTTCGGCTCGCACGCTGCTGGAGGCCGCAGTGGTGCTGATGGGCGCTTCGCTCGGCCTCGACGCGCTGATTGCGGTCGGGCCGGGCCTTCTGACCGGTATCGCCGGCGTCGTCGTGGTCGCGATGGGCGTCAGCTATGGAATCGCTCGCGCACTAAGGCTCAGGGTCCGGCTAGCGATCCTGATCGCCTGCGGCAATGCGATCTGCGGAAATTCCGCGATCGCGGCCGTCGCGCCGGTCATCCGCGCCGACAGCAACGACGTCGCCTCGGCGGTCGCGTTCACGGCGGTGCTCGGCGTGGTTGTGGTGCTGTCGCTGCCCGTGCTGATCCCGGCGCTCGGTCTCAGCGCGATCCAGTACGGCATCCTGTCGGGGTTGACGGTCTACGCCGTGCCGCAGGTGGTCGCGGCGGCGGCTCCGGGCGGTGTCGCCGCCGTGCATGTCGGGACTCTCGTCAAGCTCGTGCGCGTCCTTATGCTGGGTCCGGTCATTCTCGCGCTATCGGTCCTGACCCGCCGCGCACGCGCCCCGAGCCGCGACGGCGACCGGCATCACGGCGCCGACGATCGCCAGATGCCGCGTCCTGTTCCCGTCAATCATCTCGTGCCCTGGTTCATCGTGGCGTTCTTCGTCATGGCCGCGTTCCGTTCGGCAGGAGTCATCCCGGCGGCGGCCCTGGCGCCGATCGCCGCGGTCGCCGACATGATGACGATCGCCTCCATGGTCGCGCTCGGGCTCGGCGTCGACATTCGCACGGTTGCCCGCGCCGGCTCCCGCATCACGGCGGCCGTCACGCTGTCTTTGATCGCGCTGATCGTCATCAGCTACGGCCTGATCAGGCTGCTCGGCATCGCTTGAAGCCAAAAGGAGCGAGGCTGACCGCCCCGATCGCCGCCGGCCGGGGTTCTCACGCCGCGGGCCGCCCCTCTCCGGGGGCAGGAAAGAGCGTGTACAGCGCGCTCACCGCCTGGGTGCGATGCCGCTCCCTGTGACAGATGGCCAGGAAATCGCGTTGCCGCAGAACAGGACGCGGCTGGCCGGCCTTCGCCACGACATCCACCGCGACGAGCGTTCCGGCGCGCAGCCCGGCTTCGGCCACCAGGCGGGAGATGACGGTGGCGCAGCCGCCGGCGGCAACGGCTGAACAGACCGCCTCGTTCGACGGCAATTCGAGCGCGACCCTCATCGCCTGCGAGGCAAGCCCCGCATCGGCGACCATGTCGTCGAACAGGGCCCGCGTGCCGGAGCCGGGCTCGCGAAGAATCCACTGCGTCGCGGCAAGCTCGCTAACATCGATGGTGCCGCGCTTCGCCCAGGGATGATCGGGCGCGACCACGAGCACCATCGCGTCGGCCCCGATCGTCTGGACGAGCAGCGCGCCGTCGTCGATGCGGCCTTCCACGACGCCGACATCGGCAAGGCCGTCTCGGATCGCCGCCGCGACGGTTTCGGTGTTTCCGATCCGCAGGCTCATGGCGATCGCGGGATGGAGCGCCTTGTAGCGCTGCATCAGCGGCGGCAACCAGTAATTCGACACGGTCTGGCTGGCGGCGAGCGACAGCGACCCGCGCTTCAGCCCCGCGAGATCGGCAAGGACCGTTTCCGCAAAGGCCGCCCGGGCGAGAACCGCGCGCGCTTCCGTCAGGAACAGCGTCCCCGCCTTGGTCAGCACGATGCGCCGCCCGCCCCTGTCGAAGAGCTTGGTCGCATGCCGCGTCTCGAGCGCAGTGATCGCCGCGCTCGTCGCAGACTGGGTCAGGTTGAGATCGCGAGCGCCTTGGGTGACGTGCTCGCACTCGGCGACCGCGACGAAGATCCTGAGCTGTTCGAGCGTCATATCGTATCGCTTATCGGAGGGGTCGATCAGCCGAGTTACCCGCAATGATCGGTGCCGCGGCTGGCCGGCCTCGCAGCGCCCAGCGGCAGCAGGACCGAACGGAGGCGCCTTGCGCAAGCTCGATAATAAGATACATTATCTTTAATAAGGTATAACTTGTGGGCAATGACGCCGCGAGGGGATTTGTGGCTCGGCGTTAAAAAGGGAGATTTGCGATGAGGGGGCTTGCGAAGCTCGTGGCAGCACTCGCTCTGGGAGGTTGCGCTGCGCTGGGAACCATGTCGGAGGCTTGGGCGAACGGCCCGACGCTGACGGCCGTCAAGCAGCGCGGTCAGTTGCTGTGCGGGGTCTTTGGCGTCGTGCCCGGCTTCTCGCTTCCCGACAGCAAGGGCGTCATGCGCGGCATCGACGCCGATTCCTGCAGGGCGCTGGCCGCCGCCGTCTTGGGAGACCCCGACAAGGTCAGGTTCGTCATGCTGACCGCGCAGCAGCGCCTGCCGGCGTTGCAGGCCGGCGAAGTCGACGTGGTGTTCGCCAACCTGACATGGACTTTCGGGCGCGAAGTGCCGACCGGCCTGGCATTCCCGCACATATACTATTACGACGGGCAAACCTTCGTGGTGAAGAAGTCGCTCGGCGTAAAGACAACTAAGGAACTCGACGGCGCGAGCATCTGCCTGACACAGGGCAGCACGATCGAGCTGACGGTGCAGGAGCATTTCGCGCGCAACGCCATGAAGTTCACGCCCGTCGTCTTCGCCGATGTCAGCGAAACGCGCAAAGCGTTCCTGGCGGGACGCTGCGACGCGACTGCGGGAGACGGCTCGTCGCTGGCCGGCTTCAAAAGCTCGCTCGGAACGGCGGCCGACGATTATGTGGTCATGCCGGAAAGGATATCGAACGAGCCGCTCGCCGGCGCGGTTCGCAAGGGTGACGCGCAGTGGCTCGACATCGTGAGATGGACCCATTTCGCGATGGTCAGCGCCGAGGTGCTGGGGATCGCCAAGGCGAACATCGACAGCTTCGCGACCTCGAAGGACCCGAACGTCCGTCGCCTGCTCGGCCTGGAGAGCGGGTTCGGCGAAATGCTCGGATTGCGCGCCGACTGGGTGGTCGCGATCGTCAAGAGCGTCGGCAATTTCGGGGAGATGTGGGATCGCAATGTCGTCGGCGTCGACCGCGGGCTGAACCGGCTGTGGACGCAAGGCGGCCTGCAGTACGCGCCGCCGTTCCGCTAAGCACTGCGCCTGGGCGCCGCCATGCGGACGATAGCGATCATGAACAAGCCCCCTGCGGGCGCGGGGCGATATCGGCTCGAGCAACTCCTCGTCCTCGCCGTGCCGGTGCTGCTCATCGCCTGGCTCGCCGCGAACACGGCGGCGAATCTCAGGGCAAAGGGCGTCACCACGGGTTTCGGCTTCCTGGCCATGCCCGCCCGCATGGGGATTTCCGAGGGGTTTCTGCCGTTCGTCGCGGGCGTCGACAGCTATGCGCGAGTCGTCGCGATCGGCCTGTGCAATACGCTGTTCGTCTCCGTACTGGCGATCGGCATCGCCACGCTGGTCGGCACGGCGGTCGGCCTGTCGCGGCTTTCCGGCAATTGGCTGTTGAGCCGTTGCGCCGGAACCTTCGTCGAGCTCGTCCGCAACGTCCCGCTGCCGCTGCAATTGCTGCTCTGGTACCAGATCCTGCTCAATCTGCCCGCACCTCGCTCGGCGCTCCAGTTCGGCGGGATGTATCTCTCGAACCGCGGACTTTTCCTTCCCACCGTAGGCGGAGCGACGATGCTCTGGCTCCTCGCCGCGCTACTGCTCGGAGGCACGCTGCTCGCTGGCCTGCAGGCGGCGGGGCGAGGCCGGGCGCCATGGCTTCGCTCCCTGGTGCTGCTGGCCCTGGGCGTCGCCGGCTCGGCGGCGATCATGCTCGCCTTCCGCCAGGTCGAGCTGGACCGCCCCACCCTGCGCGGCTTCAACTTCAGCGGCGGCCTTGCCGTTAGCCCTGAGCTGGCGGCGCTAGTTCTCGGGCTCTCGATCTACGCCGCGGCCTTCGTGGCGGAGATCGTCCGCGCCAGCGTCGTCAGCGTGCCGAGAGGCCAGTGGGAAGCCGGGCGCGCGATCGGGCTCCCGCATGGACGGATCCTGCGCAAGATCATCCTGCCGCAGGCCTTGCGCCTCGGGCTGCCCGCTCTGGGCAACGAATACCTTTCGACGATCAAGAACAGCTCGCTCGCGGTCATCATCGGCTATCCGGAACTCGCCTCGCTGATCAACACGATGGCCAGCGATACCGGCCAGCCGATCGAGGCGATCGCCGTGCTGATGATCGCCTACCTGACGATCTCTTTCGGTGTCGGATGGCTGCTGCACCGGTGCGAGCGGCGCTTGGCGCTGGCGCAGCGATGACCGAGCTCCTGCACCGCTGCGAGCAGCTCCCGCCCCCTGCCCCGCCGCGCGGCGTCCTCGCCTGGGTGCGAAGCAATCTGTTCCAGACCGCGGCCTCTTCGGCGACGACGATCGTGCTGCTCTGCCTGCTGGCGTTCGCAGGCGAGAAACTGTTTCGATGGGCGGTTCTCGACGCGACCTGGCTGCTGCCGGGATCCAGGATCGAGGACACGATCGCCTGCCGTCAGGCCGGAGCGGGAGCCTGCTGGGCGGTGGTGGCGGAGAAGTACCGCTTCATCCTCTTCGGTCTCTATCCTTTCGACCAGCAATGGCGGCCGGCGGCGACGATCGCGGTCTTCCTCGCGCTGTTCGCCGCGTCGACGCGATCGACATGGTGGGATTGGCGGCTTCCGGTGATCTGGCTCGGCGGCTTCTCGCTGGCCTACATGCTGCTCGCTGGCGGCATCTTCGGTTTGTCGTCGGTGTCGGAAGACCGCTGGGGCGGGCTGCCGGTCACGCTGCTGCTCGCGTCGTCCGGCATCGCCCTCGCCTTTCCGCTGGCGATCCTGGTCGCGATCGGGCGGCTCTCCGACAATCCGGTGCTGCGGCTGCTGTGCCGGATCTATGTCGAGCTCATTAGGGGCGTCCCGCTGATCAGCGTCCTGTTCCTGGCGAGCGTGCTGTTCCCGCTCTTTCTTCCTGAAGGCATGCATATCTCGAAGCTGCTGCGCGCCCAGTTCGCCATCGTCATCTTTATCGCCGCCTATCTTTCGGAGCTGATCCGGGGCGGCCTTCAGGCGCTCGGACGCGGACAGACCGAGGCGGCGATCGCGCTGGGCCTGGGCTACTGGAAGGTGCTGGCGCTCATCCGCCTGCCGCAAGCGATCGCATTGGCGCTTCCCCCGATCGTCAGCCTGTTCATCGGCTTCTTCAAGAACACGTCGCTCGTGATGACGATTGGAATCTTCGACCTGCTGAACGCGGCCAAGAGCGCGGCCGCCGAACCTGCCTGGCAGGGCTTTGGAACAGAGGCTTATCTCTTCGCCGGAGCCATCTACTTCGCATTCTGTTTCGCAATGTCGCGCTACGGGCTCCGGCTGGAGAAGCGATTGGCCCGGCCGAGCTAGTCATCAGACGCAAGCGATAGCTCTTTGGAGCGCGACTTCGCCTAGCCTAATACGAGCGTCAGGATGTCTGCTTTTCGGCAACAATCCATTGTCCGGAGTAGTACGATGCGGCTGCGAATAAGGTTGAATGACCTTCACCGTAGACGCGGGTCGTCGTCGTGCTCTCGTAAATCGGCACCGTGCCCGTCTCGGGCCAGGTCGGCAGCCCCTTCTCGATGAATGGTTCGAAGACGGCGTTGTTGTCGCCTGCGCGCTCTGATCGAACGATGCCGGACCCACCGGTCATCCACTTACCTCGCCCGGGGATCGGCTGCGCCGATCCCGCGCCATCACTGTCTCCAGATTAGCCCTCCGGCGAGAACTCCGGCGCTGACTTTACGCGCTGCAGATAGTGGGCGTGTTCCGACCCCTGCTGAGCCTTGAGCCAGTGCGGGTAGCTGACGTAAACGGCCTGAGTATCGTCCTCGCCGGCTTCGTAAGCGATCTTCGTGCCTTTGGTGATGAAGATGATCTCGCCTTGCCGCGCGGTCTTGCTGCCGCCGTCGTAACGGATAGTCAGCGCTCCCCGCGTTACGACCAGCACCTCATCGTAGGTGACGATCCACTCGTTGTTCTCGCCCTTGTTCAGGTTGAAGTAATAGCCGACGCTCATGCCCGCGCTCTTCGAGTCGTCCAGAACGTCGCCGAGGAAGACCTCTTTGTCTTGATAGCGGGAGTAGGTGGCATCCTTGGCCGTCAAGTGCGTAACTGACATGGTCATTCTCCTTGGATATCAGAATTTGAAGCCTGCTCGGGCCAGGACAACGCCCGACGGCGCAGGATGCGGGGCGTCGACGATGCCGGTCTGCCGGTCACGCTTCGTCGCGTGCCTCGCGAGCAAGCACGGTCTGAACCGCAGGATCGGCTGCGATCCTATCGTGCAACGCCTGTACGTTCGCGAAAGTGCTCAAGCCTTCCGGTAGGAGCTTGGCCGCCCAGCGGATCATCGGGAATGCATAGGCGTCGATCACTGATCGTCCGTGCTGAAGGATATACTCTCGCCCGTCGAGGTGGCGATCAAGGACGGCGAATTGCTTCGCGACCAACTTATGTCCTGCTTCAACGACCGCTTGTCGGGCTGCGTGGTCGCCGTCCGTCGTGTAGCGATAGGGCATGAAGATCGGCCAGAAGGCGGCATGGACGTCGGATGTGAAGAAGGCGGACCAGCGATGGGTCTCGGCCTCTGCCCGCGGGCCACTCCCCCCGGCAAGACCGGCCTCGGGATGCTTCCGCGCCAGATAGTCGAGGATGGCGCCGGCCTGGGTCAGGATCCATCCGTCGTCCTCGCGAAGGGTCGGCACGGCTCCCGCAGGGTTGATCGCGAGCAGCTCCTTCGAGCCATATTGGACCCTTACCGCCTGATAGGGCGCACCGATCCATTCAAGGACGATATGGGGCGCCAGCGAGCAAGCGCCCACTGCATAATAGAGTGTCGGCATCGCTAATGGTTCTCTTTCTGCTTTACTGTGTATTATTCCGCCGCCCTGCCCTGATCTTCAGGCCGGCATCCGGTCGATTACCGCGCGAAAGGTGATTTCGACGAGCTGCACGGGCTGTGCCAGCGCAGATACTCCGTAGATGCTGCTGGCACATTGCGGAATGTCCTCGCCGTACATTTCCTTGCGGACCTTGGCAGCGGCCGCGAAACCCGACGGAATGTCGAGGACGAACACGCCCTCCTCGACGACGTCTTCGAACGTTGCGCCGAACTCGGCGAGCAGCTTCTTCGCGTTCAGGTACGACTGCCTGAACTGCGCTTCCATCTGGGAGAAATCGACCGGCCGCCCCGCCTTGTCCAGATCCGCGGGGGCGACGAAATTACCCTCGCCGTCATGGCTCAACTGACCTGACAGGTAGATCGTGTCCTTCACCTGGATCGCCTGAACGTAACCATAGGCGCTCTCCCACGACACGCCGTGGTTCGCGACTTTCCTGTTCGTTCTGGTGTTCATCGTCGAGACCCTTCCAAGGAATACGTTATGCGGTTGATGATTCAGGCGGCTACGAGGAAACGAGGCGGGCGTGGCGACCTTCCCGCGAGCGTCGCTGCCAAGGCCATTCGCCGTCGATCTCTGCTTCGAGCGAGAAGCTCAGGAATGTTCGGATGATCACAACGAGCCCGAGGAGCCCGACGCTGTCCCAAGTCAGAGGGGATATGATCGTCGCGATGATGTCGGCGCCGATGAGAACCTCGAGCCCCAGCAGGATGCCGCGGCCGAGGTTCGCGCGATAGCGGACATAGGCCGTCTCGGCGGAGGCCGTGTAGCAGTCCTTGAGATAGGCGACGGACGCTGCGACGACGCCGATGACGATCACCGCGATGCCGAAGAACTCGAGCGCCACCGCCACCGGCTCGAGCACCGGAGCGATCAAGCCGGCCATGCCCGTTCGCTCCGCGGAGCCTGTCATGAATGCCTCGGTCCTTCCCGCCGCTTCGGTTCGGCGCCGCATAGGAGCGCCGCTCCCAACATGCCTAAGGAGATTGCCGACCATACAGAATTGCAATATTTCTCAGGATTGAATTGCGCCGAGAGCAATAATGCGATGGATCACTACAGAGCCCTTCGAACCTTTCTCCTTGCTGCCGAGAAGAAGAGCTTCGCCCAGGCCGCGCGCGAGCTCGACATGACGCCCGCCGCCGTGACGCGCGCGATCGCCGCGCTCGAGGCGGAGCTCGGGGTGCAGTTGTTCGTCCGGACGACGCGGCAGGTGTCGTTGACGACCGACGGCGCGATCTATGCGGCCCAGATCAAGCCTGCTCTCGACACCATCGACACCGCCCGTCGCGACATCATGAACGCGAACAAGGCCGATCAGGGCCGCCTCAGGATCAGCGCCCCTGTCTGGCTCGGGAAAGCGGTGCTGCCGAAGATCATATCTGGCTTCATGAAATCGAATCCGAACATAAGCTTTCAAGTCTCGCTCTCTGACGGGCTGGTGAACATCATCGAGGACGATTTCGATCTCGCGATACGCATCTCGCTGCAGCCATCGGACAAGTACACAATCTGGCGGAAGATCTGCGTCATTCCCAGGATCCTCGTCTCGGCACCCGAGAGCCGGTTCGTGGCGATGGAGCATCCGAGCGAACTCAGACCAGATGACTGCCTCGCCTATGGCGGCGACAGTCGGCGCGAGACCTGGATGCTCTCCGATGGAGGCTCCACGCTCAGCCTGTCGGCTGGGCGCTCCTTCGGCGCCAACAGCGGCGAAGTCCTTGCCGACATGGCCGCCGACGGTTTGGGAGTGGCGCTACTGCCCGGCTTCAACGTCGCCGAGCACTTGCGAACCGGACGCTTGGTTCATGTTCTCAAGGGATGGGCTCCGCCAGACCTCTGGCTGACGCTCTACTACCCCCCGTTCCAGAAGCTGCCGCCGCGCATCGCGGCATTCTCGAAGTTCTTCGAGGAGAATCTTCCGCGGGATCTGCACCCTTGAATGCTGGGTCCGGCACCGCTTCAGCCAGACCGATCAAAAGCGATACATCACCTCAGTGCCGAGCATGTGGAGCGTCTCGGACGGGCCGCTGTCTTTGATGAACGCCCCGGGTTCGAAGATCGAATAGGACAGGCTCGCAGACAGCGCCTTGCCGACCTGCCACCCAAGCACGACCTCACCTTGGATGCCGACAAAGCGCGCCCGGGACGCGGCCGCCTCGCGGATGAGCTGTCCGGGTAGATCGTAAAGCCCGTCCTCGCGACGGGCTCGCCAATAGGCCGTTCCGACGAGACCGAGGGTCACGCCCGCCCCCAAGTCGAACTCGACGCCTGGCTGCAGGTTCACGATGTTGGAGGGACCAATCGGCGATAGCTCGCCGAAATATTTTCCCTTCGGGAACATGGCGTTGAAGGTTCCAAGGTAGCCGTCTTCGGGGTTGCCGTCGCCGCTCGCGATGTTGGCGCGCACCAGCAGGCGCGGCTTCAACGGCATGGTCTCGAAGGCATAGCTCGTCTCGGTGCCGATCGACCAGGCGCGGATCCTGTCCGTGGCGAACCGACCCTGTTGCAGCATGGCCTCCCAGTTCCAGCTCCAGCCACCCGACTTGCCGAAGGCACGGGCCCCATACGTGTCCCGGAGTTCCCTGCCGGCGCCCTGCAGGAAGCGCGCCTCGTTATTGCGGTACCGCAGCCAATAGAGATCGAGCGACATTTCGTCGGACAGGCGCGTCGTCGTATAGACGCCGTGCAACCGCTCGTTTGTCGAGCGCCTGTCGTCGAAACTGTCGGGCCCCACTGCGACGGGGCGGACGGACAGGGCCTGAGCGCTGAAGCGACCGAGGTCGAGCATCACCCGGCCTCCGTCGAAGGCCTGCGGCACATTCGCGCCGTAGCGGGTGCCGATCAGGCGTTCGCTTCCCAGAGGCATGAGCTCGCGCCCGCCGCGCAAGGTCACGGCGCCGTCGGAGCCGACCGGCAGGCGTAGGTCGACGAAGGATTGCAGCCTGTCGACTTTGGTCGCGTCGGCCGGCCCCTCCCCGGCACCGACGCTTACCGCGTCTGCCGCGATCAGCTGGCCGAAAGCGCGGAACGGCCCAAGACGGATATCGGCGTGCGGCATGACGCGGCGCCAAAGATACCCGTCGTCGGGCGCCGGCCCTGCACCCCAGAGATTGTTTTCGAAGCCCTCGTATCTGAGGCGCGCCTCGATCCCGAAACTGGCCCATGCCGAGCCGTCCGCGGCGAGCGGGACATATTTGAACGGCAGCCACCAAGGGCCGCCGGGATGCGCGCCGCGAAGAACCGACCAGTCCTCGTCCCAGCGCCAGTTCGACTGCTTGACGTCCGGCGAGCCCGCCGTGGCTGGGATCGGCGCGGCGAGCAACAGTGCGGCGGCCAGCGCCGCGACGAGCGACGTCGCGTGACGGGCGGGCCCGATCGACGGCAATGCCGCGGGCAACATCTCATCGCCCCGTCGAGACCCGCGCAGGCGGAGCATGATCACAGCGGCCTGAGCATGTGCCTGACGGCCGGGGGCCGATCGCCCACATGAAAATCACGCAGAACGTTCTGATCGATCTGGTCGGCACGGGTCGCACGGGCGTGCTGACGCTGATGCTCGACCCAGCTTTCGACGATGAAGGCCTCGACGACCCGCCCCGGCTCGGCGACATCCTCCCAGACGTCCCAGCGGATCGCGCCGTCGCGCTGTCGCACGTCGCGGAACCTGCGCAGGGCCAAGACGAATTCGGCGAGCCGCGCGGGTTCGACGCGATATTCGATCTCGATAAGGACCGGGCCGCGGTCGTCCTGCGGCGGGATCGAGACCACGGGCGCTGCCCAATGGTTCGAGGGCGCCAGATCCGTGGTGGCGTCCTGCGGCAGGCGCCAGCGGAAGGCCAGAATCAGCGCGAGCGTCTGGCCCGCAGCGGCGACCACGAGCGCCATGGCGACGCTGGTGCTCGCGGCCAGCGATCCCCACAGGACGCTGCCGCCGGTCATCGCTCCCTGGAAGACGAGGAGATAGACCGCGAGCGCGCGCGCCTTGACCCAGCCGGCCGAGGCCATCTGCGCCGCGACATTGAGCGCCGTGAGCATGCCGATCCAGGCCAGACCTGCGCCGAACATGACCGCGCCGGCGAGCCAGACATTGGGGACCAGCGCGAGCGCCAGCGTGGCCAGCGCGAAGAGCAGCGTCGCGCCGATCGAGATCGTGTTTGCGGGGGTCGTCTTGCGCAACCGCCTCAGCAGGATCGCGCCTAGCACCGCGCCCGCTCCCATGCATCCGAGCAGCGCGCCATAGCCGGCGGCGTCGAGCTGGAGACCGCGCCGCGCCACGAGCGGCAGCATCGCCCAAAGCGCGCTGCCGAACATGAAGAAGCCGACCGCCCGGACGAGAACGAGACGCATGGCGGGCGAGTGGCGGGTATAGCGATAACCCGCCTTCAGGGCGCCGAAGAAGTGCTCGGCCGGAAGTGCGCGCACGGTCGGCGGGCGCTTCCAGGTCAACAGCACCAGGAACACGGCGACGACCGAGAGCGCATTCAGCGCGAAGACGACCGGCGTCCCGGCGAAGGCGACGATCACGCCCCCGAGTGCCGGCCCGATCGCACGCGAGATGTTGACGCCCAGGCTGTTGAGCGCGATCGCATCCGGCAGGGCTTGCTTCTCGACGAGTTCGGGAACGATCGCCTGGAACACCGGCGCGCTCAGCGCGGCGGCGATGCCGAGCACGAAGGTGGCGGCCAGGAGCACTTCCGGGGTGGTGAAGCCCTGAACGGTCAGAATCGCGAGGGTCGCGGCGGCGACGAGGCTGAGCACCTGCGCCGCCAGCAGCATCTTGCGCCTGTCCACGATGTCGGCCAGCGCACCGGCCGGAAGGGCGAGCAGGAACATCGGCAGTGTCGTCGCCGCCTGCACCAGCGCCACGAGCAGCGGGCTCGGCGACAGCGAGGTCATCAGCCAGCCGGCGCCGACATCGTGCATCCAGGTGCCGATATTGGAGATGATCGTCGCGATCCACAGGGCCCGGAAGACCGGATAGCTCAAGGGTCCGCCTGAATCGGCGGGTTTCGCCTGTTGCGGCGCAGTCATGAGGTTTCCTTTCGCCCGCCCGTGACGGGCGGGGCCGCGAATGATTTCGGAGGCGCACCGCCCGGGCGGCGGCGCATGTCGGGAAAAGCCCGCCTTCGGGCTGCGCTCGGCGTCAGACCGCCCAGCAGCCGCATCCGAGGGCGCCCCAGAAGGTGCGGGCATCCCTGGCGGGGACATGCGTGCCCAGAGCCGCCGCGTGATCGTGCCCATGCACGGCGCAGTCGCTCGCGCAGCCGCAGTTCAGCGTCAGCTTGGCGCGCGCTTCCTTGGTCTTGTAATAGCCGCCGAAGGTGGCGACCGGCGACCAGTCCGGCATCGGCGCCGGCAAATCTGGCGCGCGGGAGGAATAGTCCCCCTCGCCGTGCACGACCTTGCCGCCGAGGACGGTGAGGACGGAGCGCAGATGGACGATGTCGCTCTCCGGTACCGCGAAATAGTCGTCGGAGAGGACGGCGAGATCGGCGAACTGCCCGGCCTTGATCTGCCCCTTCCTGCCCTGCTCATTGGAGAACCAGGTGTTGGCCTCGGTCCACAGCCGCAATGCGGTCTCGCGGTCGAGCCGGTTGTGCTGCGGATAAAGGGCGAGGCCGCCGACCGTCCGCGACGTCACCAGCCAGGAGAGCGAAACCCAGGGATTATAGCTGGCGACGCGTGTCGCGTCGGTGCCGGCGCCCACGGGCACGCCGGCCTCCATAATCCGGCGGATCGGCGGGGAGCGCTCGGCCACCTTGGCGCCGTAGCGTTCGACGAAAAACTCGCCCTGGAAGGCCATGCGGTGCTGCACGGCGATGCCGCCGCCGAGCGCCGCGACCCGGTCGATATTGCGGTCGCTGATCGTTTCGGCATGGTCGAAGAACCAGTTGATGCCGGCGAGCGGCACGTCGCGGTTGACCTTCTCGAAGACGTCGAGCGCGCGATCGATCGTCTCGTTGTAGGTGGCGTGCAGCCGCCAGGGCCAGCGGTTCTCGGCCAGCAGAAGCACGACGGGCTCGAGATCGGCCTCCATGTTCGGCGGCATGTCCGGCCGCTCGACGCGGAAGTCCTCGAAGTCGGCGGCGGAGTAGACGAGCATCTCGCCGGCGCCGTTATGGCGATAGACGTCGTCCCCCTGGCCCGGGGAGACCTGCTTGACCCAGGAGGAGAAGTCCGCGAGCTCTTCTTTCGGCTTCTGGGTGAAGAGGTTGTAGCTGATGCGGACGGTCATCTGACCGTCGGCATGGAGCTTCTCGATGGTCCGGTAGTCGTCCGGATAGTTCTGGAAGCCGCCGCCGGCATCGACCACGCTGGTCACGCCCAATGCGTTGAGCTCGCGCATGAAGTGGCGCGTCGAATTGATCCTGTAGTCCTCTGGCAGCGACGGACCCTTGGCCAGCGTCGAATACAAAAGCGTGGCGTTGGGCTGGGCGAGCAGAAGCCCGGTCGGGTTGCCGGCGGCGTCGCGAACGATCTCGCCGCCCGGCGGATTGGGCGTGTCCTTGGTGTAGCCGACGATGCGGAGCGCGGCGGCGTTGAGCAGGGCGCGGTCGTAGAGATGCAGGATGAAGACCGGCGTATCCGGCGCGACGGCGTTGATTTCCGCGAGTGTCGGCAGCCGCTTCTCGGCGAACTGATGCTCGGTGAAGCCTCCGACCACGCGCACCCATTGCGGCGCTGGCGTGCGGGCGACCTGGGCCTTAAGCATCGCCATCGCCTCGGACAGGCTCGGCACGCCGTCCCAGCGCAGCTCCATGTTGTAGTTCAGCCCGCCGCGGATGATGTGGGTGTGGCTGTCGATCAGGCCCGGGACGACGCGGCGCCCCTTGGCGTTGAGGATGTCGGCATCGGGCGCAGCGGCCCGGGCGTCAGCCTCGGAGCCGACGAGCAGAAAGCGACCGTCGCGGATGGCGACTGCTTCCGCGACAGGGTTCTGCCGATCGAGCGTCGTCACCTTGGCGTTGACGATGATCAGGTCCTTGAACGGCATGGCATTCTCCTTCGCGCGCAGTCGGGTCGACGGGAAAAGGGCCGCCGCCGCGGCGCCCATCATGGTTTGGCGTCGGGTGTTCTCGACCATGGCGCTCGCCTTTCGCCTGACACGTCCTGTGGCTGCGCGGGGCGGCATCGGCCTGCCACGCCGCGCGCAATGTGCGCAGGCCGGCCCGGCGCGACCGCCGAACCGGCCTTCGAGCGTCGCCGTCAGGCGGCCGGCTTGGGAGCCGCGGTCGGCCCGTGCTTCACCCGCTCGGGCGCCTTGTGGACCATGGTGTAGGCGTAATCGACGCCCATGCCGTAGGCGCCGGAATGCTCCTTCACGATGCCGATGACGGCGTCATAGGTCTCGCGCCGCGCCCAGTCGCGCTGCCATTCCAGCAGAACCTGCTGCCAGGTCACCGGGATCACACCGACCTGGATCAGGCGGTCCATGGCGTATTTGTGCGCGTCGATGGACGTGCCGCCCGATGCGTCTGCCACCATGTAGATCTCGTAATCGGTGTCTGCGAGGCAGGACAGCGTGAAGGTGACGTTGCAGACCTCGGTCCAGAGGCCCGACACGACGATCTTCTTGTGTCCCTTGCCGGCATTGGCGGCCAGCGCCTCGCGCACCTTTAGATCGTCCCAGGAATTCATCGAGGTGCGCTCGAGCAGCGGCGCCTCGGGGAATACGGCGAGCAGTTCGGGATAGGTATGGCCGGAGAAGCTCTCGGTCTCGACGGTGGTGATCGTGGTCGGGACACCAAAGACCTTGGCTGCCTTCGCCAAGCCGACGACGTTGTTCTTCAGTAGCTGCCGATCGATCGACTGCACGCCGAAGGCCATCTGGGGCTGCTGATCGATGAAGATGAGCTGGCTGTTCTGCGGCGTTAGAACCTGCAGTTTGTTGGACATTCAATTCTCCTGTTGGAACCGTGACGATTTGCGGCGA
>JAESGM010000428.1_pt1 | contig 35655 bp, 35 predicted proteins | sample 9269721 | NCBI WGS metagenome assembly JAESGM01 (sample SAMN15720920, study PRJNA650825) | algae metagenome | isolation source: Komarekiella atlantica HA4396-MV6 and co-occurring heterotrophs from... | place: USA: Theobald House, Kauai, HI | collected 2009-07-29
GCGCACCTCGCCCCTGCCTGGATGTTCAAGGCGCATGACGCCATCCTCGGCGTCGATATCGGCGGCACCAATATCCGCGCCGGCATCATCGATCTCAACCTCAAGAAGAAGCCAGATCTCTCCAAGGCCAGCGTCTGGAAATACGAACTCTGGCGGCATGCCGAGGAAGACGACGTGAAGCGCGAGGACGCAGTGGAGAGCCTCGCCGGCATGCTGAAGCGGCTGATCGCCAAGGCGAAGAAGGACGGGCTGCAGCTCGCGCCCTTCGTCGGCATCGGCTGCCCCGGCAAGATCGAGGAGGATGGCTCGATCGACCGTGGCGCGCAGAACCTGCCGGGCAACTGGGAATCCAGCCGCTTCAATCTGCCGAAAAGCATTCACGAGGCGATCCCGAAGATCGGCGACGACGATACCGCCATCGTGCTGCACAACGACGCCGTGGTGCAGGGGCTCTCGGAAGCGCCCTTCATGCAGGATGTGGAGCAGTGGGCGGTTCTGACCATCGGGACCGGGTTGGGCAACGCCAAGTTCACGAACCGGCTGGATGACTGAGCGCCGCGCAAAAGCGCCAAAAGCGCATTGACCAATCCACCCGCGTCCCCAAGAATAAGAAAAAACAGAAAGTGCTTCGGGGAGGTTGTGCGTGAAGCCGGCGCCGTTTGCCTATGCAAAGGCCCGTTCGGTAGAGGATGCGCTGGCGATGCTGGCGCAGCATGGTGAAGGCGCCAAGCTCCTCGCCGGCGGACAGAGCCTGATCGCTACACTGAATATGCGGCTGTCGCAGCCAAAACTCCTCATTGACCTCAACGGCATTGCGGGCCTGTCCGGCATTGCCGTGAAAGACGGCGAGGTGGAGATCGGCGCCATGACCCGGCATGCGGAGGTGGAACGCTCGGACGCGATCGCAAAACATGCGCCGCTGATCGCGCTGGCGATGCCGCATATCGCCCATCCCGCCATCCGCAACCGCGGCACCATCGGCGGCTCCATTGCGTTTGCCGATCCGGCCGCCGAATTGCCGGCCTGCCTGCTGGCGCTGGGCGGAGCGGTGGACATCGCAGGCCCAAAAGGAATGCGAACGGTCAAGGCAGACGATTATTTCAAAGGGCTGTATGAAACTGCGCTTTCGCCAGATGAAATTCTGACACTGATCCGCGTACCCGCTGCGGCCTCAACGTCGCGGTATGGTTTCGCCGAACTGGCACGTCGCCACGGCGACTATGCGGTTGCTGGTCTCGCCGCGTCGGCCAAAGCGGACAACGCCAAGCTGAAAGACGTGCGACTCGCCTTCTTCGGCGTCGATCTCACGCCGGTGCGCGCGAAGGGGGCGGAAAGCGCCCTCGCCTCCGGCGACGTCGACAAAGCCGTGGCCGCGCTCGCATCCGATCTCGACCCGCCGGATGATGTGCAGGAGGCAGGGCCGGTGAAGAAGCATCTTGCCGGCGTACTGCTGCGCCGCGTGGCCGCGCAATTGACGGGGACACGCGCATGAACGAAGCCTGCGACATTTCCCTGACCGTGAACGGTGAACGGGTGAGCGAGCGCGTGGACGCGCGCAAATCTCTGGTCGATTTCCTGCGCGACGATCTCACGCTCACCGGCAGCCATGTCGGCTGCGAACACGGCGTCTGCGGCGCCTGCACCGTGCGGGTGAACGGCGAGATCGTGCGCGGCTGCCTGATGCTGGCGGTGCAATGCGACGGCGCGCGGGTCGAGACCATTGAAGGCATGTCGGACACAGGCGAGATCGCCGATTTGCAGGAGGCGTTCCAGGCCCGCAACGCGCTGCAATGCGGCTTCTGTACGCCCGGCATGCTGCTGACGGCACAGGACCTGCTCTCGAACGGACATGCGCCCACGCGCGAGGCGATCCGCGAGCATATCTCCGGCAATTACTGCCGCTGCACCGGCTATCATGCCATCGTGGACGCGGTGGAAGCCGTCGCGCAGGCCCGCAAGGGGAAAGCCAAGTGAAAATCGTCGCCGATGTCCCCTCGCCGCTGACCGCGCTCGACCGGCCCAATTCCTATATCGGCCGGGCGGTGCCGCGCCCCAATCTAGCGCGGCTGACGCAGGGCCGTGCACAATACGTGAGCGACGTCGTGCTGCCGCGCATGGCGCATGTCGCCTTTCTGCGCTCGCCTTACGCCCATGCCCGCATTGTCAAGATCGACAAGAGCGCTGCCGAAAAAGCGAAAGGCGTGATCGCGGTTGTCACTGGCGCAGAATTGTCCAAAGTCATCACCCCTTGGGTCGGCGTGCTTTCACATTTGAAAGGCATCAAGTCGGCACCGCAGCACGCCATCGCGGTGGATCGCGCCTGCTGGCAGGGCGAGGCCGTCTGCGCCGTGGTGGCGCGCACGCGCGCGGAAGCCGAAGACGCCTTCGAGCTGATCGACATCGAATACGAGGAACTGACGCCGGTTACCGATCCGGAAACCGCGCTCGATCCGAAAACGCCGGTGATCCATCCCGATCTCGGTGACAATCTCACCTTCGAACGCACGCTCGATGCCGGCGAGGTGGACAAGGCTTTCGCGGCATCAGACGCCGTTGTCGAGGCGACTTTCGTCTTTGGGCGGCATACCGGCGTCACCAACGAGCCGCGCGCGATCGTGGCCGACTGGAATCCGGGCGACCAGCGCATGACCGTATATCAGGGTACGCAGGCGCCGCACATGATGATGAACCTCTTCGCCAAGCATCTTGGCCTTGAGGAGCATCAGATCCGCGTGCTGACCAAGGATGTCGGCGGCTCCTTCGGCATCAAGGTGCATACCTATGCCGACGAAATGGCGACGGTGGCGCTGTCGAAGCTGCTGAAGCGGCCGATCAAGTTCGTCGCCGACCGCATCGAGAGCTTCGTCACCGACATCCACGCACGCGATCACCGCGTGAAGGGAAAAATCGGCGTCAACAAGGACGGCACCATCACCGCCTTCGAGATCGACGACCTTACCGGCATCGGCCCCTATTCGGTCTATCCGCGCACGTCGGGCATCGAAGCCAACCAGGTCGTGAACCTGACCGGCGGCCCCTACAACTGCCCGAACTACCGCGCCCGCGCGCGCGTCGTGTTCCAGAATAAAAATGTCATGTGCCAGTACCGCGCGGTCGGCCATCCGATCGCGACCGGCGTGACGGAAGGGCTTGTCGATCTCGCCGCGGCAAAAATCGGGATGGATCCGGCCGAATTGCGGCGCAAGAACCTTTATGCGGATGACGCCTATCCTGCGACAGCCGCCTCCGGCATCAAGTTCGAGAAGCTGTCGCACCACGCCTCGCTCGACAAGATTCTCAAGATGATGGACTACAAGGCGCTCTGCGCCGAGCGCGATGCAAAGCGCAAGGACAGCGTCTATCGCGGCATCGGATTTGCGTCGTTTATTGAAGTGACCAATCCGAGCGCCGCATTTTACGGCGTTGGCGGCGCCCGCATTACCTCGCAGGATGGCGCGACGGTGCGGCTCGATGCGACCGGCGCGATCTTCATTCATTCCGGTGTTACCGAGCAGGGCCAGGGCGCAGAGGCGGTGCTGGCGCAATGCGTCGCGTCCTCGTTCGGTGTGCCGATCGAGCGCGTGCGCGTGGTCACCGGTGATACGGACAATGTGCCTTACGGCGGCGGTACCTGGGCGTCGCGGGCGGCGGGCATCGGCGGCGAAGCGGCCTGGCAGGCCGGCAAGGCACTTCGCCAAAACGTGCTCGCCGCCGCGGCCAGCATCCTGCAGGCGCAGCCGGAGGGTCTCGATATCGTCGACGGCATCGTCGTGGACAAGGGCACGACGCGCGAGCGCATCACGCTCGATGAGGTGGCGCGCATCTGCTACTTCCGCCCGGACACGCTGCCGCCCGGCTTCCAGGCCGAGTTGATGGCCACGCGTCATTACGTGCCGCGCGCATGGCCGTTCGCCTTCACCAACGGTATCCAGGCAAGCTATCTGGAGGTCGACACCGACACCGGCTTCATCAAGCTGCTGAAGCATTGGTGCGTTGAGGATTGCGGCACCGTCATAAATCCGCAGCTTGTGGACGAGCAGATCCGCGGCGGCATCGTGCAGGGGCTGGGCGGCGCATTGTTCGAGCACTGCCAGTATGACGAGCGCGGGCAGATGCTGAACGGCAACATGGCGGACTATCTCGTGCCGATGGCGGTGGAGATGCCCAACATGGAGATCGGACACGTCGTCACACCCACCGCGGATTCAGAACTCGGCGCCAAGGGCGCGGGCGAAGCGGGCACCGCCGGCGCGCCGGCCTGCGTGATGAACGCGATCAACGATGCCCTGCGTCCGCTTGGCGCAATTTCACTGACTGAAATGCCGTTCACCCCCGGCCGCGTCCTGAAAGCGCTGGGCAAAGTGTGACACCGGCGTAGACGAACGCCGCCTGTGACGGCACAATCCGCTCCGCTTTTGTAACAAGTCTGCCGGACCAACCGGCGGAGCACGGGAGGCCTATGTGAATATCAAGGTCGGCAGGGAAGCCATCGAACGCGCGTCGCGGGAACTGAGCAACTGGGGCCGGTGGGGCAAGGACGACCAGATCGGCACGCTGAACCACATTACGCCGCAGGACATCGTGAAGGCCGCAAGCCTGATCAAGACCGGCAAGGTATTCGCACTCGGCATTCCGCTCGACCGCAGCGGCCCGCAGACCGGGCTTTTTGGCGGACGATTCAACCCCATCCACCAGATGCTGGCGACCGGCACCGACGCGGTGGCCGGCCAGCAGGACTGGAACAAGATACGCTATGCCGACGACACGCTGAATCTCTGCGTGCAGGGCGCGACGCACTGGGACGCGCTGGGCCACATTTTCTATGAGGACAAGGCCTATAACGGCCATGATGCCAAACTGATCGACTCGCGCGGGCTCTCGGTGCTCGGCATCGAGCATTCCAAGAGCAAGATGGTGGGCCGCGGCGTGCTGCTCGACATCGCACGCCACCGCAAGGTCGAGTGGCTGAAGGATGGAGAAGGCATTTCCAACGACGAACTCGACACGTGCGCCAAGCAGCAGAATGTGGATATCCGCAAGGGCGATTTCGTCATCGTCCGCACCGGCCAGATGGAGCGCTGCCTGAAGGAAGGCCAGTGGGGCGGCTATGCCGGCGGCGACGCGCCCGGCGTGAAGTTCGAGAATTGCTACTGGTGCCAGGACAAACAGATCGCCGCCATCTGCTCCGACACCTGGGGCGTGGAGGTGCGGCCAAACGAGACCACGGAAGCCAACCAGCCCTGGCACTGGGTCGTGATCCCGGCCATGGGCCTGTGCATGGGCGAGATCTTCTATCTGAAGGAACTGGCGGAAGACTGCGCCAATGACGGCATCTACGAGTTCTTCTTCGCCGGTCCGCCGCTGATCATCACCGGCGGCACCGGCTCGCCGATCAATCCGCAGGCGATCAAGTAGCAGCCAGCCGATGGCTGACGATTGCGAGCTATGCCGACTCGACCAAGTGCTCTTCGAAGCCAACGAAGCCTATGTGCGGTATGACAATAACGCATTGTCCAGGGGCCACGTCCTGGTGGTGCCGCGCCGGCACGTCGCCGATTTCTTTGAAATGACCGCAACGGAAAAGGCGAGCGTCATCGAACTGCTCGACAGGGCTAAAGCGTTCATCGCCGAGGAACACAGCCCTGATGGCTACAACATCGGCGTGAATGTCGGCCGTGCTGGCGGACAGTCGCGCATGCACGTTCACGTCCACCTGATCCCGCGCTATACCGGCGACGTGGCCGACCCGCGTGGCGGCATCCGCTGCGTTCTGGCCAACCGCAAGGCATCGTCGCAATAACGGCGGCGTTGAGCTGCCGCAGACAAAGGAAAAATCCATGACCCGCTTCCTCAAACGCGGTCTGTCCGCCGATGCCGTCGAAGCCGCCGACGCGAAGGTGCGAGCGACCGTCGAAGGCATTCTCGCCGACGTGAAAGCGCGCGGCGATGCCGCCATCCGCGATCTGTCGAAGACATTCGACAATTGGGAGCCGACGAATTTCCAGCTCGACGAACAGGAGATCGAACGCGCGATCTCCCAAGTGAGCAAGCGTGACCTCGAAGACATCAAGTTCGCGCAGGCGCAGGTACGCAACTTCGCGCAAAAGCAGCGCGACACGATGCAGGACCTCGAAGTCGAGACCCTGCCCGGCGTCATTCTCGGTCACCGCCACATTCCGGTGAATGCAGTCGGCTGCTATGTGCCGGGGGGCCGCTATCCGATGGTGGCCTCGGCGCACATGTCGATCGTCACCGCCAAGGTCGCCGGTGTGAAGCGCATCATCGCCTGCGCGCCGCCCTACAAGGGCGGCCCGCACCCGGCGATCGTCGCAGCCATGCATTTCGGCGGCGCCGACGAAATCTACGTGCTGGGCGGCGTGCAGGCGGTGGCGGCGATGGCGCTCGGCACCGACAGCATCGCGCCTGTGGACATGATCGTCGGCCCCGGCAATGCCTATGTCGCCGAAGCCAAGCGGCAACTCTTCGGCCGCATCGGCATCGACCTGCTGGCAGGGCCGACGGAAACCCTGATCATCGCCGACGACAGCGTGGATGCCGAGATGTGCGCCACCGACCTGCTCGGCCAGGCCGAACACGGACCCACTTCACCAGCCGTTCTGATCACCAATTCCGAGAAGCTGGCTAAGGAGACAATGGCGGAAGTTGAGCGGCTCCTGTCGATCCTGCCGACCGCCGACGCGGCCGGGCAGGCCTGGAAAGATTTCGGCGAGGTGATCGTCTGCGACAGCGTGGATGAGATGGTTTCGGAAGCCGACCGTGTCGCCTCCGAACACGTGCAGGTGATGACGCGCGATCCGGATTATTTCCTTAAGCACATGACCAATTACGGTGCGCTGTTCCTCGGTCCGCGCACCAATGTCGCCTATGGCGACAAGGTGATCGGCACCAACCACACGCTGCCGACCAGGAAGAATGCGCGTTTCACCGGCGGATTGTGGGTCGGCAAGTTCCTGAAGACCTGCACCTATCAGAAGGTGCTGACCGACGAGGCCAGCGCGATGATCGGCGAATATTGCTCGCGGCTCTGCGTGCTGGAAGGCTTTCTCGGTCACGCCGAACAGGCCAATGTGCGCGTGCGCCGCTATGGCGGCCGCAACATCGCCTATGCCACGGCGGCAGAGTGATGGAGCTTCCGAAGACCCCCTCCTTCCGCCTCAACGGCAAACGCGCGCTGGTGACCGGCGCCGGGCGCGGCATCGGCCTTGCCGCCGCGACGGCGCTGGCCGAGGCCGGCGCGCATGTGACGCTGTGCGCACGCACCGGGGATGAAATCCGCGCGGCGGCGGCGCAAATCCACGCGCGCGGCGGCAACGCCGAGCCGCTGGTGCTGGACGTCAACGATCTGCCGGCCGTGCAGACGGTGATCGCCGCCTGCGATCCCTTCGACATTCTGGTCAACAATGCGGGGACAAACCGGCCGGCACCGTTCATCGAGGTGAAGGCGGAGGATTTCGACTTTGTCATGGACCTGAATGTCCGCGCGACTTTCTTCGTCGCTCAGGCGATGGCAAAGCGTCTTGTCGACGCCAAAAGGTCGGGCTCCATCATCCAGATTTCATCGCAGATGGCTCACGTCGGATCGCCGCGCCGCAGCGTCTATTGCGCCTCCAAGCATGCGCTGGAAGGCATGAGCAAGGCGATGGCGCTGGAACTGGCGCCCTACAACATCCGCGTCAATTCGCTGGCGCCGACATTCATCGAAACGCCGATGACAAAGCCGTTTTTCGAGAACGAGAGCTTCCGCCAGTTCGTGCTCGACAAGATCAAACTCGGCCGCATCGGGCAGGTGGAAGACCTGATGGGCGCTGTCGTGTTCCTGGCCTCCGATGCGTCATCGCTGATGACTGGCACGTCACTGGTGATCGACGGCGGCTGGACCGCCGAGTGATCAGGCTGGCGCGAAGACTTCCATGTTGATACAGTTGGGCGGGCGGCGGCCTTCGGCGACGGCATGGATGTTGTCCACCACGATATGCGCCATCGACTCCCGCAACTCGAACACCGCGCTGCCGAGATGAGGCGCAAGCACGACATTATCCATCTTCAGCAAGGCAGGCTGTATCTTGGGCTCGTTCTCGTAAACGTCGAGCCCTGCCCCGGCAATGCGGCCTTCCTCCAGCGCCCGCGCCAGCGCCGCCTCGTCGATCACCGGGCCGCGCGACGTGTTGATGATGTAGGCGTTCCGCTTCATTAGCGCGAATTGCCGCGTGCTCATCAGATGATGCGTTTCATTGTTCATGCCGACATGCAGCGAGACGAAATCGGCCTCACCCAGCAGCCGTTCGATATCCGTATAAGTCGCGCCGAGTTTCTGCTCCTCGGCTTCCGGCATGCGGCGCGGATCGGCATAGAGAATGCGCATGCCGAAGCCGCCTGCGCGCCGCGCCATCGCCTGGCCGATGCGGCCGCCACCGACAATGCCGATCGTCTTTCCGGTCACGGCGGCGCCAGCGAGATGATTGGACTGCGAACCCGGAAACGCGCCGGCCCGCACCAGCTTGTCGCCCTCGACGATGCGCCGCGCTACCGCCAGAAGCAGCCCGAAGGCCATGTCGGCGGTCGCATCGGTGACGACGGCTGGAATATTGGTGACGGGAATCTTGCGCGCCGTCGCCTCGGCAACGTCGATCCGATCCGGCGTGATGGTCATCGAAGCCACCGCCTTCAGATTGGGATTAGCGGCCAGCACGTCGCGATCGACCGTGTCATGCAGCAGCGACAGCAGGATGTCATTGCGTGCAACGCCCTGGATCAGCTTCGGCTTGGCCAGGATACGGCTGGAATCCGGATTGACCTCGACGTCGGCGAATTCCCGCAACCGCACCAAAGCACTCTCCGCGATCGGCTGCGTTACAAACACTCTTGGCCGCATCCAGGTCCCCCTTGTACGCCTTCACTGAAGTAGCGCTCTTGTCCAAACAATTATAGTAACGTGCAGGCCCGGCCAAGACCGGCAAGCTAATGGGAGATATTAGAAATGGCTCAGGGGGAGAAAGGCAGCGTCGGCGTTGTCGGACTTGGCATCATGGGCGGCGCCTTCGCGAGGCATCTGGCGGCGGCCGGGTGGAAGGTGTGGGGCTACGACGTCGATCCGGCGCGGCGCAAGGCGATGGCCAGGCACGGCGTGCAGATCGTTGACGATGTGAAAAGTCTTGCCGCAGCGGCGCCCGTCATTCTGACCAGCCTGCCGCATCCAGACGCCCTTGCCGCGACCGCCGAAGCCCTTGCTGCCGCCAGGGTCCCCCCGCGCATCATTGCCGAATGCAGCACTTTCGCCATCGAGGACAAACAAAGCGCGGAAAAAATCCTGCGCAAGGCCGGGCATACCTTGCTCGACTGCCCGGTCAGCGGCACCGGCGCACAGGCCGCGGAGAAGGATCTCCTGATCTATGCGAGCGGCGACAGCGCGGCGATCCGCAAGCTGCGGCCCGTCTTCGCCGATTTCTCGCGCCAGACGCACGATCTCGGCGCCTTCAGCAATGGCAGCAAGATGAAATACGTCGCCAATCTGCTGGTCGCGATCCACAATGTCGCGGCCGCGGAAGCGATGGTGCTGGGCATGAAGGCCGGGCTCGACCCCAAGCACATCTTCGAGTTCGCAACCGGCGGGGCCGGCAATTCGCGCATGTTCGAGGTGCGCGGTCCGATGATGGTGAAGGACGACTATTCGGAAGCGACGATGAAGAACTATGTCTGGCAGAAAGACATGGCGGTGATCGGCGCCTTTGCGGCGAAGCTCGGCGTGCCGACGCCGCTGTTCAGTGCCACCCTGCCCGTTTATGCCTCGGCGATGTCCACAGGTTACGCCGAGGAGGACACCGGCGCCGTCTGCGCCGTGCTGGAGAAATGGGCCGGCCTGCGGCGCAAGCGCGCGAAGAAGAAATAGCCCTCAGGCCTGCAGGAAATCCAGCGTCGCGGTTTCGATCATCACCGCCTCCGGAATGCTGTGCTGCGCCGAGCGCGTGCGCTCCTCCTCGGACTGCTGCCGCGCCTGCAGATAGGCGCCGAGATGCCGCGCCCGCTCGATGATCCGGCGGCCGGTGTGCAGGCGCGATTGCTCAAAGCGAAGGAGCGCTCCCGGAACATCCTTGGATTCCCCCAGCGAAGTGACCAGTTCGCGGGCATCTTCCGCGGCCTTTGTGACACCGGCACCGACATGCGGCCGCGCCACAAAGGCGGCGTCGCCAATCAACGCGACGCGGCCGAAGGCCATGCGCGGCGCTTCAAGGTCGTAGATCGGCTGCAGCAGCGGCTGCGTAGCCAGTTCGACAATCTCGACGAATTGCGGCGCCAGCAAACGCCGCGCTTCGGCACGCATCTCGTCGAGACAGTCCTTGCGGATCAGATGTGGCGGGATCGAAATCGCGTGCGTGACGCCGCTGTCGTCGGTGAGCAGCCGCGCAAGTTCGGTCGCTTCGTCCGCCGGACGATACCAGACCATGTTGTAGCGGCGATGCCCCGGACGCAGATCGTCGTTCGGACCGGCAACAGGGTATCCCAGCATCTGCTCGCCGGGCGGCAGGCAGAAAGCCATGTAAGGGAAAAGATCGCGATGTGTTTTGGGCGAAAACGCATCCTCCGCGATCAGCGCGCGCCACGCGACATAGCCGGCGTAACGCGGCACGATGTCGGGCTGGCAGAGTTGACGGACCGTGGATCGGATTCCATCGGCGCCTACCAGCAGATCGGCCGCAATGCGGCTACCGTCCGAGAACATTGCAGTGACCGCCGCCTCGGTCTGCTCGAAGCCCTGCAGAATTTTGCCGCGATGATAGCGCTCCGGCGGGAAGGCATCCCGCAGAAATCGATAAACGCGTTCCCACGCCGTCATGATCTGCGGGCACTCGCCTTCGATGATCATGCGGCCGGCCGAATCGAACACCCGCCGCCTCTCGACCTGGACGCCGAGATCGTCGGGTACGAGCGCAAGATTTCGCAGCGCGAAAATCAGCTCGGGCTGCGCAACAATACCCGCGCCGCGCCCGGACAATTCACCCTCGACCCGCTCGAAAATCTCGACGTCCCAGCCCGCTCGCAGCAATAAATGGCCCGCAAACAAGCCGCTCATCGAGCCGCCGATCACCAGCGCACGCCCACCATGCGGAACATTTGCGTGTTTCAACGGCATTTGGCGCAAGACCCTAAGTTGCTATATATCTGCCGGGACGCTCTGGAGGAAATACCATGGCACTAACCATGATGGACAAACAGGCCCAGACCACTGATCGCTCTGAGTGGTCGGCCGAGCTCAAGGCGGAATTCGAGCGCGAAAGCAAGAATCCCAATCCCTGTGTCGGCTCGCATCTCCTGTCGGAAAACGAACAGGCGCGCGTGTGGATGATCCGTCTGCAGCCGGGCGAGCGTTTCGGCTTTCACCGGCACGTTCTGAATTATTTCTGGACCTCGGTGTCGGGCGGGCGCGGCCGGCAGCATGTGCACGATGGCACGACAGTCGAATACACCTATCAGCCTGGCGAAACCCGGCACGAGACCTACGGGCCCGACGAATTCAAGGTGCACGACCTGCAGAATATCGGCGACAAGGAAATGGTCTTCATGACCGTGGAGTTCCTGAACAGCGCAAACAAGCCGCTGCCTATTCCGGACCATGTCCGGCAGAAAGCCGCCTGACTACTCTCTGAGTGAAACGCCGGGCTCGCCCCGGCGTTTCTGTTTTCGAGGAACCCGCGCCGCGTGAATCCTGCCCACGATGGGCGAGCGTCCTGCGTACGCGGCGCCGTGTCACATCCCAGTGCAGCGTGCGAGGAATTTGGACTAGCCAAGCGCGCCCGCTTCCTGCAAACTGTTGGCAAGTTCTGGCGCGCCTGCTCCGGCGGGGGCGTCAAGCATCATAAGAAGGCGTCATAAACGCCATCAGGGGGGAATGATGACGGCTCGTTCTGGCCAGTCTGGAATGTTCGCACAATGTCATGCGTCTATGACGCATGAACCAGCTCGCGCCTGAATCCGTCCGGGCAATCGCATGGACGTCCCAGTCGAACTATTCATCAACGCGCTGATTGCCGGACTGCTGCTTGGCGGTTTCTATGCCGCGGTGACGGTCGGCATTTCGATTTCCTTCGGCATCCTGGACATCGTCAATATCGCACATCCGGCCTTCATCATTCTCGGCTCCTACATCGCCTACATCGTCAACCAGCGCCTGGGCGTCGATCCGATCCTGACCGCGATCATTGTGCTGCCGATCTTCTATGCGCTCGGATCGGCCGTCTATCAGGTCTACTATCTCTCCTTCGAGAAGCGCGGACAGGAAGCCTTGCGCGGCCTCGCCTTCTTTTTCGGGCTGCTGTTTGTCACCGAGGTTCTGCTCATTCTGGTCTTCGGTGTGGACTATCGCTACGTGCAGGCGGATTACATTGAGAAGACGCTGCGCTTTGGCTTCTTCGATCTGCCCATGCGCATGCTGGTTCCCTTCCTTGTCTCGGCGCTGCTGCTCGCGGGCTTGCAAATCTTTCTGAGCAAGACCTTCACCGGCCGCGCGATCATGGCGGTGGCGCAGGATCAGCTCGCCTTGTCGCTGATGGCGGCCGACCCCATCCGCATCAAGCGCATCGCCTTTGCCATTTCGATCGCAACCGCCGCCATTGCCGGCGCATTGTTGATCATCATCCAGCCGGTGGAGCCGTCGGTCGGGCGTGAATATATCGGCCGCGTCTTTGCGATCTGCGTGCTGGGCGGCATGGGCAGCCTGCCGGGCACGGTGATTGCGGCCCTGCTGCTCGGTGTCGTCGAGAGCATCACGTCGACCTTCTACGGCCCATCCTGGGCGCCGGCAGTGGCCTTCGGCTTCCTGCTGCTGACACTGGCGGTCAGGCCTGCCGGATTGCTGGGGCGTTAATCGTGCGGAACTGGCAATTCTTCCTCGCAGCTCTCGCCGCCGGCATCGTCGTCTATGTCGCAACGCGGCTGATCGGCAACGACTATGTCTATTTCGCCGGCTATGTCGTGCTGCAATTCGTAGTCCTCGCGACGGCCTGGAACATTCTCGGCGGCTATTGCGGCTACGTGAATTTCGGATCGGCCGCCTTCTTCGCCATCGGCGCCTACACAACTGTCGCACTCACCAAATTCCCGCGCTTCAGCCAGACCTATTTGCCCGATGCTCTGAACTCGCTCGTCCAGACCCTGTTTCCGCTGCCCATTCCGGTGCTGATCCTGATCGGCGGTGTCATCGCGGGCCTTGTGGGACTCGGCACCGGCTATCTGACACTGCGGCTGCGCGGCGTTTTCTTCGCTATCGCAACGCTGGCGCTGGCTGTGGTGCTGCAGACCCTGATCGTCAACTGGGACTATGTCGGCGGCTCGCGCGGTGCCTATGTCATCCGGCCGAGCGCGACCCCCTATTTCGGCATCAACTACATCGAATACCTATTCCTGGTCATGCTCATGCTGTCGGTTGTGGCGATTACGGTCGCACGCAGCATTGAACGCTCCCAACTCGGCTACGGCTTCGCGACCATCCGCGACGACGAACTTGCCGCCGAAGCGACCGGCGTTCCGACGCTGCGGCTGAAGCTGACCGCAACCACGCTCAGCGGCGCCTTCATGGGCATGGCCGGTGCGCCTTTCCCTTATTACATTGGCTATCTTGAGCCGTCCTCGGCCTTCGGCCTCGCCTATGCCGTGAATGCGATCGCGATGCCGATGATCGGCGGCACCACAAGCTGGGTCGGTCCCCTGCTCGGCGCCGTACTGCTCGGAAGCCTGCAACAGATCGCCTCGGTGACGATCTCCTCGGCGGTCAGCCTGCTGATCGTCGGTCTTCTGCTGGTCTTCTTCGTGATCATCGCGCCGAACGGCATTATCGGACTGTGGCACAAGTATTTTCCGAGCAAGGATATCGAAGTCCGTGAGCGGGAACGCGAGGCGGAGGGCGCAGCATGAGCGAGCCGCTTCTTCAGGTTCAGAGCCTCAGCAAGCGGTTCGGCGGCTTTGTCGCGCTCGACAATGTCAGCTTCGATGTCGCCCGGGGCGAACGGCTGGGTCTGATCGGACCCAACGGGTCCGGCAAAAGCACGATGGTGAATTGCCTTTGCGGCACACTGCACAACGAAGCCGGCAGCGTGCAGTTTGACGGCCGGCCTGTGAACGGACTGCACGCGCACCAGCGCACCCATCTCGGCATGGCGCGCAGCTTTCAGTTGCCGCGCCCCTTCCACACGCTGACGGTGGCGGAAAATCTGCGGGTTCCGCTTCTCTATACGGTCAATGCCCGGCCCGGGACCTCGCTGTCCGAAAGCGAGATCGGGGACCGCTGCCACGAATTTCTCCGCCTCGTCTCGCTTGACCACAAGGCGCGCAAGATGCCGCGCGACCTCACGCAGGTCGAGATGCGCAAGCTGGAACTGGCCCGCGCCATGGCAGCCGATCCGAAGCTGCTGATTGCCGACGAATCCATGGCAGGCCTGTCGCAATCCGAAGTGAAGGATATCGTGGCGCTGCTGATCCGCCTGAACGAGCGCGGCATCACCATCATCCTGATCGAGCACATCATGTCGGCGGTGATGAGCTTCTCACAGCGCCTGGTCGTCCTGGTGTCCGGCAAGAAGATCGCCGACGGCAACCCCAACGACGTGATCCGCGATCCCGAGGTCGAGAGGGCGTATCTTGGGCAATAGCATCACCATCGAGAACATTCACGCCGGCTACGGCGCCGTGCGCGTCATCGAGAACGTCTCGATGAATGTGGAGTCCGGCAAGACCGTGGTGCTTCTCGGCACGAACGGCAACGGCAAGAGCACGCTCATCAAGTGCATCATGGGCCTTTGCCGGCCGAGCGAGGGGCGCATCGTCGCGGAGATCGACGGAACCAGGCACGACCTGATCGGAAAGACGACGGAGGAAATCGTCGACCTCGGCATCGCGCTGGTGCCGGAAGGCCGCCGACTGTTCCCGAAACTGACGGTCGAGGAGAATCTCGCGCTTGGCGCTTTCCGCAAGACCGCGCGACAGCAGATGAAGAGCAATCTCGAGTTCTGTTTCGAGACCTTCCCGCGTCTCGCCGAGCGCCGCAAGCAACTGGCCGGCTCCATGAGCGGTGGCGAGCAGCAGATGCTGGCACTCGCCCGCGCACTCATGCTGGCGCCCAAGATCCTGCTGGTCGATGAACCTTCGGTCGGGCTCTCACCGCTTCTGGTCGGGCGCACCATCGATGCGATCCGCGACCTGAAAGCGAAATACGAGCTGACCGTGCTGATGGCGGAGCAGAACTTCAACCAGGCCATCCGCATCGCCGATTCAGGCTATGTCATCGTGCACGGCGGTATCGCGTTCCACGGCAAGTCCGCGGACGAGCTGAACAACAACGACCTGATCCGGAAGTTTTATCTGGGGTTGTGACTATATCCGTCGTCCTGAGGTGCGAGTGACCGAAGGTCACGAGCCTCGAAGGACGATGGCCGCCATCCTTCGAGGGCCTCGCTTCGCTCGGCCACCTCAGGATGACGGCGACGAGGCGGTTAACTCACCGCACCGTGGCCTCGCCGCCTTCGACCATGATGGTCTCGACCTCGCCCGCACCGCTGCGGCGGAACGCGGCCGCCTCGTTGTATTCGTCGGAGGTGAAGCAGGCGACGCCCTGCTCGAAGGTCGGGAACTCGATCACGACGAAGCGGTGGAACTTGTCCGGCCCTTCCATGATCTGGAATTTTCCGCCGCGTGCCAGCACCTTGCCGCCGAATTTGGCGATGATTTCGGGCACGCGGTCCGTGTATTTCTTGTATTCGACGGGATCGTTGATCTTCGAGCGGGCAACCCAATAGGCAGGCATTGCAGACTCCGGCTTGTCCGAGAGATGCGCGGTGCGGTTACTTGCTCGCAGCCGCGCGTTTCGAGGTGTGCATACGGTCGTAATAGAGATCCGGCGTCAGGCCCAGCAACTCGAACCGGCACAGATAACCCATCAGGAACGCATTCACGCCCATATCATAGAGCCTGCCGATATCGGCGGACAACAACGCCTTGCGCTCATCGCCGGTCAGATCATAGGCGGCGATGGCCATTGCCGGATCGCTCTTCATCTGCGCGCGGAAGGCGTGATCGCGCAGCGTCTCGCGAAACAGGTAGTTGAGGGCGTAGACCGACATGTCAGTTGCCCCTCCAGGCGCCGTAGGCATGGCCATGCGCCATTTCCGGCGCGATGAAAACGGGGGCCGTGTGATCGATAGTGCCGAGCATGGCGATGATGTTGAGCAATTCGCCGCCGGCGCTGCCGGCCGCCAGCATGCGTTCTTCGGTCGCCTCGTCGATGAGCCTGCTGATCTGGTTGCTTTGCATATAGCCGCAGACCTGCGTAACCCAGTCCGGTGCCGGCACGCCATCGGACGTGCCGCGCTTGATCTTGGGGCCCCAGACCTCGAGGGAAATGCTGCCGGTGCCGACCACGGCGACGCGCAAGGGCTCCGGCCAGGATTCGATCGCCTTGCGCACGGCACGCCCGAGTTCGAAACAGCGCCGCGCTTTCGGCAAGGGCGGAACATGGCCGCTGATGAAAACCGGGATGACCGGAATATTCATGTCGGGCGTGAGGAAATAAAGCGGCACCGCCACCGAATGATCGACCGAAAACTCCTGCACCAGCGAAAGATCGAACCCGGCATCGACGCCATGGCGGCGGATATGGGCCGCAAGCGGCGCGTGCGAGAGGATGTCGTACACTTTCATGCCGCCGCGCGGCTCGTCCGTTGGCCCCTTGAATCGATCGGCGACTCCGACGGCAAAGATCGGCAAATTGTCGAAGAAAAAGGTATTGAGATGATCGGTGTCGAAGATCACCACGAGGTCCGGCCGCGCCGCATCGAAGTGGGTTTTCACCTCGGCAAAGAGCTGCGCGGTCTGGCAGTTCGGACCCTCGGTCTCGACCCGCCAGGGAAAGAACGGCGTATGCGGAGCCATGAATGCGCCGACTATCTGTGCCATGCACTGACCTCTCATTTTCGCACGACAGATAGGCAAGCGGCGGCAATCTGGTCAATATGAGCGCCGTGCATGCAGTCACATGCCAATGTTACGCACAGACTGAAGGAAACGGCCATCCGGGGAAGCCATGCCGCGCAAGCTCATCGATATTTCCGTCCCGCTTGAGAACACGACACTCGCCGATCCGCCCGGTTATGGGCCGAGCATCGAATATTTCGACCACCGCCAGACAGCGCCCGACGTCGTGAAATTCTTTCCCGGCCTGAAAGAGAGCGATCTTCCGGATGCGGAAGGCTGGGCCATCGAGTGGATCAGGTTGTCCACGCATTGCACCACGCACCTGGACGCACCGTGGCATTTTGCCTCGACGATGGATCGCGGCAGGCGTGCCATGACCATCGACGAGGTGCCGCTGGACTGGTGTTTCAATCCCGGCATCAAGCTCGACTTTCGACATTTTGCGGACGGCTATGTTGTGACCGCTGCAGATGTGGAAGCGGAACTGAAAAAGATCGGCCACGAACTTTCACCATTTGAAATCGTGGTCGTGAATACTTCAGCGGGCGCCGCGTATGGTCAGCCAGACTATGTGTCGAAAGGTTGCGGCATGGGACGCGAAGCGACGCTGTATCTGCTCGAGCGCGGCGTGCGCGTCACCGGAACCGATGGCTGGAGCTGGGACGCACCATTCGTCCACACGAAGCAAAAGTATGCTGCCACAGGCGACAAGAGCCTGATCTGGGAAGGACACAAGGCTGGCCGCGAGATCGGTTACTGCCACATCGAGAAGCTGCATAATCTCGAATTATTGCCGTCAGCAGGTTTCATGATCAGTTGCTTCCCGGTGAAGGTGCGCGGCGGCTCCGCCGGCTGGACACGCGCTGTCGCAATCCTCGATTGAGGCTCGACGCTTCCGCCGCGAGCCGGTAGGCTTCCCGCATAATGATGGCGGCCACACGAATGGCTGTCACTTTCAAGGGAGAGCAGCCTATGGACAGACGTCAATTCGTCGCGGGCTCTGCCGCGACCGTTGCAGCACTTTCCACCTCGCCGTCCTTCGCGCAGGACGCCTATCCGTCGCGTCAGGTCACCCTGATCAATCCGTTTCCGCCCGGCGGCGCCGCCGACGTGGTGGGGCGCCCGTTTGCCGCAGGGTTGGAGCCGCTGCTGAAGCAACCCGTCATCATTGAGACCAAGGCGGGCGCGGCGGGAGCCGTCGGCGCGCAGTTCGCGGCCAATGCCAAGCCGGATGGCTACACGATGCTGATCCATATCGTGTCCATCTCCGGCTTCGCCGAGGTCGACAAATTATTCGGCAGGCAGCCAAAGTTTACACGTGACAATTTCATCCCGATTGCGCGTTTCACCGAGGGACCGATGGTCCTGATCGTCAATGCGGAGACGCCTTACAAGACGCTAAAGGATCTCGTCGAAGACGCCAAAAAGCGGCCGGACCAGATCGTGTTCAGTTCTTCAGGTCTCTACGGCGCCCTGCATCTGCCGACGCAACTCTTCATGAATGCCGCCGGCGTCAAGATGCGGCATCTGCCGACCAATGGCGGCGGGCCGGCGCTTACGGCGCTGCTCGGAAACAATGCGCAGGTGCTGGCATCTTCCATCGCCGCGGCAAGCGGGCACATCAAGGGTGGCAAGGCACGCGCGCTGGCGTGCTACTCAGACAAGCGCGCATCCTCGCTACCCGATGTGCCAACCATGAAGGAGCTCGGCTACGACGTCGAATTCTATCTCTGGGTCGGGCTGTTCGCGCCGAAGGGCACGCCCGATGCTGTCATCAAGAAGGTGCGCGAAGAGGCAAAGACGGTTGTCAATTCGCCGCAGTTCAAGACGGCCATCAACAACATCGGGGACAATGTCCTTTATATGGATCAACCCGAATTCGCGAAGTTCTGGGATCAGGACGCGAAGCGCGTTGAATCCGCCGTCAAGTCCATCGGCAAGGTCGAGGGCTAGACGAGCCAATGACCTTGAGAGCAGACCATGTCGCCGGGGGCGTTTTCATCGCCCTCGGCATCCTCGTCTTCATTATCGGATGGGATCTGCCGTTCGGGCGCCTTTCTGCGCCCGGCGCCGGCATGCTGCCCAAGCTGATGGCCGGGCTGATGATCCTGTTCGCCATCGGGATTGTTGCGGCCGGCTCCGCCAGCGAACCCGTTGCAAAGTTGCCGTGGAGCGACTGGAGCCATGCCGCGCAAGTCACCGTCATCACTGCGGTTGCGGTATCCCTCTACACGACACTCGGATTTCTGATCACGATGTCGCTTCTCGTCTTTGCGCTTCTGGCCGTGGTCGAACGCAAGAACATCCTCGCGGCGGCGGCCTATGCCTGCAGCCTCACCCTTTTCGCCTACTGGCTGTTCGGCATCGTGCTGAAAGCACCGCTTGAACGCGGCCTGTTCTGGCTGTGACCGACAATGGAAGTCCTTAATAGTCTCCTTCTGGGATTTTCGGTGGCGCTGCAGCCGGACGTCCTCCTCTACGCCTTCATCGGCTGCCTCGTGGGGACGCTGGTCGGCATGCTGCCGGGCATCGGGCCACTCGCCGGCGTCAGCATCCTCCTGCCGCTGACTTTCGGCCTCGATCCGACCAAAGCCATCGTCATGCTGGCCGGCATCTATTACGGCTCGCAATATGGCGGCTCGACCACGTCGATCCTGCTGCGCATTCCCGGCGAGGCGGCGTCGGTCATGACCTGCATCGACGGAAACGCGATGGCCAAGAAGGGCCGCGGCGGCGCCGCGCTCTGCATTGCCGCCGTCGGCTCCTTCATCGCTGGAACCTTTGGCGTGATCATGCTGACGCTGATCGCACCGCCTCTGGCAACCTTCGCCCTGCGTTTCGGCCCGCCGGAATACACCGCGCTGCTGGTGCTGGGGCTGATCTTCCTCGCCTACATGTCCACGTCCTCATTGCCGCGGACACTGCTGATGGCCTCGTTCGGATTGTTGCTCGGCACCATCGGCATCGATGTGATGACCGGCCACTTCCGGTTCAGCTTCGACATTCCGGAGCTTGGTGACGGCATCGGCATCGTGCCGGTCGCCGTGGGACTGTTCGGTCTCGGCGAGATCCTGTCGACGCCAAGCCGTAATGTCACCGCGAATGTCACCAGCCCGAAACTGCGGGAATTGCTGCCGACGCGCGAGGAATGGCGCCAATCGCGATGGCCGATCGCCCGCGGCTCCGTGCTGGGCTTCTTCATCGGCATCATCCCGGGCTCCGCCCACATCATTTCAAGCTTTGCCTCCTACGCGCTCGAGCGGAAAATCTCGAAGCATCCGGAAGAATTCGGCAAAGGCGCGGTGGCCGGCGTCGCCGGTCCGGAATCGGCGAACAACTCAGCCTCGACAGGGGCATTTGTGCCGATGCTTGCGCTGGGCATTCCCACAGGCCCGGTAATTGCCGTACTGATGGCCGCGCTGCTCATCCACGGCATTCCGCCAGGTCCGACGCTGGTAAACGAACATCCCAAACTGTTCTGGGGTTTCGTCGCCTCGATGTATGTCGGCAACATCATGCTGCTCCTGCTCAACCTGCCGCTGGTCAGCGTCTTTGTCAGCGTATTGCGAATTCCCTACGCCTATCTCTACCCGATGATCGTCATGTTCTGCGTCATCGGCGTTTATGAGGTGAACAATTCCGTGGTCGATGTCTGGATCATGCTGATTGCCGGCGTGATCGGCTATGGGCTGAAAAAGTTCAACTTCGACCCGGCACCACTGGTGCTCGGCCTCGTTATCGCACCGATATTCGAAATGAGTCTTCGGCAATCCCTCATCATGTCGGGCGGCTCATGGGAGATCTTCCTGCACCGTCCGATTGCGCTGGTGCTGCTCGGCATCTGCGCGATCCTGCTGACCCTGGCGGTGTATGGCGCGATCATGGCACGGCGCGACTGGCGGACCCGCCTCGCGCAGGCGGAAGCCGGCGAATAGAAAGGTCAGCGCGAGGCCGCGTAGTGCGCAAGGGCGACAATGTCGGCCTCTGCCAGGCCCAGAATGGCCGCCGTCATCGCCGTGTCGGCACCCGTGCGCGTGTTATCGAGATAGGACTTCATGGCATCGATCAGGTAGTCGATGCGCTGGCCGGCCAGCCGCGGCATCTGGTCCTGACCGGCCAGTGTCGGCAGATGGCACGACGCGCAACGACGCGCCTCCGCAATCTCCGCCCCGCGCTTCGCCAGCGCCGCATCGACGGCCTCATCGCTGCGCTTTGCCGGCAATGACGCAAAGTGTTTCGCCAGTTCGTAGATGTCCTGGTCCTTGAGATCCTTGACGAACGGCATCATCGGCTCGATCTTGCGCACGCCTTCGCGCATCAGCACCAGCTGGTTCATGACAAAGAATTCAGGCTGACCGGCGAGCGAGGGGATTTTCTCAAGCTTCGAATTGCCGTCCTCGCCGTGACACCCCTTGCACTGTTCGATCCGCTCCGCCACCGGGATGTCCGCCAGCGCGCCAACGTTCAAATGCAGAGCGGCCGCAAGCCCGAGAGCCAGCGGCCGCCAATTTTCTCGCACAGAGTTCATCACCGTTCTATGCGAAGCTCTACTTCTTGCCGGAATAGGATATCCGGTAGATGGCGCCGTTCTGTTCATCGGAAACGAGCAGCGACCCATCCTTCATCTGCATGACATAGGTCGGACGGCCGTAGAACTCGTTCTTCTTCGGGTCCAGCAGACCGGTCATGAATGGCTCAAGTTTCGCCGATCCTCCGTTCGTCCGCGCCAGAATGACATCGTACCCGGTCTTGTCGCTCTTGTTCCAGGAGCCGCGCCGGGCAATGAATGCCACGTTCTGGTAGGTCTTGGGGAACATCCCCCCGGTATAGAACTTGATGCCGAGCCCAGCGGTATGCGGACCGGTCAGCGCCGCCGGCATCACCACACCGGCGCACGCGTTTGGTTTCTTGATGTCGGGGTCCACGACGCCATTGGCGTGACAATAGGGGAAGCCGTAATTGGCGCCCTCTTGTCCTTTCGCGATGCGGTTGAGCTCGTCCTGCGGGCCGGCATCGCCAGCCCAGTCGCGACCGTTGTCGGTGAACCACAATTCCTTGGTCACCGGATGCCAGTCGAAGCCCACGGTGTTGCGCACGCCACGCGCCACGATTTCCATGCCGGTGCCGTTGGCGTTGTAGCGGCGGATTTGCGCATGGATGCCGGGATTGAGTTCGCAAATATTGCAGTTCGCGCCGACCTGAATGTAGAGCTTTCCGTCCGGACCGAATGCCGCGTATTTCCAGTTGTGATGGATTTCCGGCGGCAGATTGAAGTCCTTGGTCAGCTCGACCGGATCGCCGGGATTGTCCAGCTTGCTCTCGATGTTGTCGTAGCGCAGCACGCGGTTGATCGCGAAAACGTAGAGCGATCCATCCTTGAAGGCGAGGCCGTTTGGCTGCGTCAGACCCTGCAGCAGGATTTTGACGTCGCGCTTGCCGTCCTTTTCCGTGATCGCATACACGCGGCCGATGATGCGGGACCCCATAAAGACGGTACCCTTGTCACCCTGCACCATGGTGCGACCGCCCGGATGGCCATGCGACCAAATCTCCGCCTTGAAGCCCGCGGGCAGCTTGATTTTGTCGAGTGGAATTTTCTCGACCGGCGTCGCAACCGGCGGGGTCGCATGCGGCTTGAGATTGCCATCCTGCTTGCTGGCCTTGGGGTCGGACTTGTCGATCGGACTCATGCCCGGCGGCTGCTGGGCAAAGCTGGATGAGGTGTAGATGAACGCGCCAACGATGCCTGCGAGCAGCAGGTACCGGCGCGCCGAAAAGCGATCGGTCATGGCGAAAAACCTCCCTGATGCGGGCGTCTCTTTTCCATGCCGGTCGTCCGCCGCTGCGGGACCGAAATGGGCGAATGCCCGTCGTTGCATAGTCTCGGCATTTCTGGCTCATAACGCAATCAGGAGAAACGCAGGTCCGGCATCCCACCGACAATTCGTTCCGATAGTGCCGCGGAGGCTGCGACAAATCGGCGGCGCGGTTCGATATTCGAACGCCCGCACATGGTCCGGTACCGAATAGTGGGCAATTCTTTCCGGATTCACCGGTTTATCCATTGGTCCAAGCCGTGGTATTGACGCCGGACCGTCATGCCCGGTTAAAGTTCCTGCAAGGGAGCAAGGGCGTTGCTGCGCTGCACGCGCGCGCGCAAGGAATTTGGGAGAACGCCATGACTTATGTGACTGAAGAGAACCTGACTGATCTCGCTGTCGAGCGCTGGAGCAATATTCCGGATCCGCGCCTGCGGCAGATCATGATGGCCGCAGTGAAGCACATGCATGCCTTTGTGCGCGAAGTGGAACCCACGCAGCAGGAGTGGTTCACGGCCATCCAGTGGCTGACCCGCGTCGGACAGATCTGCGACGCCAAGCGCCAGGAATTCATCCTGATGTCCGACGTGATGGGCGTCAGCATGCTGGTTGATTCGATCAACAATCGCGCGCCGGGCAAGGCGACCCCGTCGACTGTTGAAGGCCCCTTCCACATCGCGGATTCGCCAGAAATCTCCGATGGCGGCAACATGGCGGACGGCGCCCCAGGAATCCCCTGCTTCGTCAGCGGCAAGGTGACCGATCTCGACGGCAAGCCGATTGCGGGCGCCATGCTCGACATGTGGCAGACCGACGGTGAAGGACTTTATGAGGCGCAAATCGAAGGTGCCGAAGGCTACATGCGCGGCATCTATCACTCGAACTCGGACGGCAGCTATACGGTCCGCACCGTCGCCCCGATCGGCTACACCATTCCGATGGACGGCCCCATCGGCGAACTGATGCGCAAGACCAAGATCAGCCACATGCGTCCGGCGCACATCCACTTCCACCTTGCCGCGCCCGGCTTCAAGAGCCTGACCACCCACATCTTCCAGAAAGGCTGCCAGTTCATCGACACCGACGTGGTGTTCGGCGTCAAGGAGCCTTTGATTGTCGAGTTCGTGCAGAAGCCGGCCGGCAAGGCGCCAAACGGCGAGGCCATCAGCACGCCGTTCTACGAAGTGAAATACGATTTCGTATTGGCGAAAGCGGCCGCGGCGCAGAAGGCAGCCTGATCTTCCGCCATGTGATGCTGAAGCGCCCCGCTGCCGCGGGGCGCTTTCGTTTCAGGTCCAGATCGCCTTCGCGGCATCCACGCATAGTTTCAGCTTCTGCCGTTCGATCTCTTCCGTGACCGGATTGCCGGCGACCGTCGACGCGAAACCGCATTGCGGGCTGATTGCCAGGCGATCGAGGTCGATGTACTGGGCTGCTTCCTGTGTCCGGCGCTTCAGACCATCCAGCGTCTCCAGCGTCGGCACCTTGCTCGACACCAGGCCCAGCACCACGCCTTTTTCCTTCACGAAGCGCAGCGGCCTGAAATCTCCCGCGCGTTCCGTGTCGTACTCAAGCAGGAAGTGGTTGACCATCGTGTTCGCGAAGAAGCGTTCGGCAACCGACTCGTAGCCGCCTGCGGCGAGATAATGCCCCTTGAAATTACCGCGACACATATGCACGCCGAAGACGACGTCGGACGGCGCGCCGGCAACCGCGTCGTTCAGGCTCCGGATATAGAGATCGACCAGGTCGTCAGGCTTCTGGCCGGCCTCCTCCACCTTGGCGCGAATGGCAGGATCGCACAGCAGCGCGATCGCCACCTCGTCGAGCTGGATGTAGCGGCAGCCGGCCTTCACCAGATCGGCGATCTCTTCCTGGAAGACACGGGCGAGATCGGCGAAGAACGTCGCAACATCAGCGTAGATGCTTTTGTCGGCAAAGTCCGAGCAGCGATAAAAATGCATCGTTGAAGGCGACGGCAGGGTGACTTTCGGCGTCGCTTTGGTGATGCCCTTCACAAAATTGAATTCGTCGAGTGCCAGCGGCTTGACGCGGCGCAACCTGCCTGAGGCATGGGGCGCCGTGAACTCCACTTCATGCCCGGCATCGTCACGAAACTTGAAGACTGCGGGTTTGATCGTGAACCCTTCGACGCCTTCGACGAATCGGCTCCAGTAGGACCCGCGGCGGAATTCGCCGTCATTGACGACGTGAAGCCCCGCGTCTTCCTGCAGTTTCACCACGTCGCGGATGCACTGATCCTGGATGCTTGCAAAGTGCACGTCGTCGATGCGCTTGGCCGCGTGATCGCGGAAGGCCTGGCGCAAGGCGGGCGGACGCAACAGGCTGCCGACATGATCGGCGCGGAACGGCGGGCGGCCAGAGGCAGTCGCAGCCATGATTTCTCCCAACGATGCGAGACGCGGATTTCGCAGGGTCACGCCGGTTCAGGCATGGCCTGACGCGGTGCGTTGATGACCGTCCGATATTCCTGCGCCGCCTGGCTGATCGGAGAAGGCGCCACCCTGGCACGGATCTTCACCTGTTCATGCGGCTCGATCCACGGCGCGCTGCGCTTGCCGCCGCCGTCCTCACCCCAGACCAGCACAACCTCGGTGCCCGGCTTGCTGTGGGACTCCTCCACGCTGCCGAGTGACATCATCGACCGCTCGTTGATGCTGTAGCCAGGATAATGCGCGAGACCGATCGTCTTGCCGTCGGCGTCCAGCACCTTGTCGTAGTGCAGGCGCGCGGTGGCCGAGACCGGCATATCGATATGCATCGCGGTTTGCCCACCTTGCAGCAGCCGCTCGAAGACCTTGAGCACGTCCTCCGCATTCCACATTAGCGTCACCTTGCGCCGGTGCGGCTTGTCCGCCATCCGCTCCAGCGCCTCGCGGCCGACGAAGTCGTGATCGAACTTCACCAGATGGCCGTGCCCAATGTCCCAGGGTGTGGCGTAATAATCTTCAGGATTCGACGAATAGAAGCTGCCGCCGAGCGACATGCGCGCGGCCGCGCTGTTGGTGCTCAGCCACTCGCGATACTCACGCAGTTTCGGGCTGGTGTAGACCGCCGAGAATGGCACCGCCCACCAGCCGGATTCAATGACCGTGCTGAAATAGGCGAGCGAGCCGATCCGCCGCAGCCCGAATTCCTTTCCGGTCTCGACCAGCGCAGATTTCACCTTGTCACGGTCTTCCCAGGGACCGGACAGCTCAAGCCCGGGCACACCGCCCATGCTGTGGCGCATCGCGCGCACCTTGCAGCCGGCGATGTTGAGTTCGCCGGCGCGGAAGAACTTGATCTCCGGCAGCGCGCCGCCATGCAGCTTTTCCAGCAGCTTGTAGGCGTTCGGGCCTTCGACCTGATAGCGGTAATAGCTGCGCTTACGCGCCTTGTTCAGGACCCACATCGGGTCGAGTTCGGCAGTGACTTTGAGGCCGCCGCGCTCGGCGTTGAACTGAACCCAGTCCGTCGAACTCGGGTTGCCGACCAGGAGCAGATGCTCCGGCTCGAGATAATAGAGGATGGCGTCGCCGATGACGTAGCCCTCCGGCGAACAGGCGAGGAATTGCTTGGCGCGGCCGGGCTCGAAATTCCTGAACGTGTTCACGCCGAGCTGTTCGAACAGCTTCACCGCGTCTTTGCCGCGCACATGCAGGCTGTGCATGTGATAGCTCTGGTCGTGCAGCGCTACCGTCTCGCGCCAGGAGCGCTGCTCGTCCCGCCAGGTCGTGAATTCAGGCCGCACAACCTCCGACGGCATCATCACGCCGAACACGTTGAGCGCCGATTTCGGCGGATTGCCGTAAAGGTAATCGACAAGGTTCGGGACGGAGTCCAACAAATCCTGCAAGGACCTGGTCTGCTGCGCGCTCATCGCTTCCACCTCCCTGGGAACACCGCGGCGGCCAGCGGAACGCTCCAGCCGGAATTGCGCGGTTGTCTATTTTTCTATAGACCTATAGATACACTAGCGCGCCGATTTGACAAGAGCAACCGTTTCAGACAGAGCGGCACAGCATGAGCAGGAAGCCGCGCGCAAAGACAGGTGGCAAGAGCGGGGGCAACACGCACCGGCGTGCCGCCGAAATTCTCGAGGCTGCGGCGCAGGTCTTTGCGCGGCTCGGCTACCACGGCGCCTCCACGCAGGATATTGCGGATGTCCTCGGCGTGAAGCAGGCAAGCCTTTACTATTACTTCCCTTCCAAGGAAGCGGCATTGGAGAATGTCTGCACGCGCGGCGTCGAGGATTTTTACAAGGCAGCACAGGCAATCGCGAGCGGCCCCGGAACCGCGGCGGAGAAGCTTGCCGGCCTTGTGCGCGCGCATATCGCGCCAATCCTTGATAGGGGCGATTTCGTCAAAGTGTTCCTGACACAGCGGCAGTTCCTGCCCAATGAAAGCCGGCGGCGCATTGGCCAATGGAGCCGCCAGATCGAAACGACATTCGAGACCGTGATCAAGGCCGGAATAAAGACGGGCGAGTTCCGCGAGGACATCGATCCGCGCCTGATGACGCTGGCCATTCTCGGCATGGCGAATTCGGTGCCGACCTGGTACGGCAAGGAACAGGCTTCGATCGAGCGGATCGGCAACCACTTGGTGCCGCTTGTCCTCAATGGGCTCATGGCGCGGCCAGCGACCAATCGGCGCAATCGGTGAAGCAAAAAAATTCGATTGATCTATAGAATTCCTGCCTGGACCCGGCTATAGTCCAAGTCAGGGAAACGCTTGAGAACAGGCAACGTGATGGCCGAGACGATAACGGTCACTCGAGACGCCTTGCGCCGCACAACGGCGCCGGCGCTGTTGTGTGCGCGGGCGCGCAGCATCCCCGATGGCGTCGCCTTCCGCTCCAAGCATCTCGGCATCTATCGCGAACGCACATGGCACGATTATGCAAACCTCGTCGCCCGCACTGCGAAGGCCTTAGAAACGCTCGGGCTGAAGGCGGGCGAGCGCATCGCCATCATGGGCGACGTCTGCGAGGAATGGCTGATCTGCGACTTCGCCGCGCAATCGCTCGGCGCAATCGTCTACGGCATCTATCCGACGGCATCGCCAGCCGAAGTCGAATACCAGATGCAGGATGGCGGGGCGGTCATCTTCGTCGCCGAGGACCAGGAATATGTCGACAAGATCCTGCCGCTGATCGACCGCCTGCCGCAGGTCCGCGCCATCGTCGTGATCGACGATTCGGCGATGTATGCCTACGATCATCCGAAGCTGAAAAGCTACAGCAGCATCGTTGACGCCGCGGATGCCGATCTCGACTGGCTGGGAGCGCAAGCCGCGCGCGTGAAGCCGGAAGACCCGGCCTTCATCGTTTACACATCGGGCACGACGGGAAACCCCAAGGGCGCACTCATCTCGCACGGCAGGCATCTTGCCGCGACGGCAAACGTGTCCGATCATTATCCGACGCTGTACCGCAAAGACCACCGCACCGTGATCTATCTGCCGCTTTGCCATGTGCTGGGCCGCGATGTCGCCTGTACGCTGCCGCTGTTCACACGCCTGGTGCCGCATTTTGGCGAAGACCCGGAAGACCTGCCGACCACATTCTTCGAAGTAGCGCCGACGGTGATCTTCACCGTGCCGCGCTATCTGCAGAAATTCGCCTCGCAGATTCTCGTCGGCATCATGAATTCATCGAAGGCCAAGCGCGTGAGCTACGATTTCGCCATGCGCTTTGCGCGCGCTCACGCACGGCGGCGCTGGAATGGCGGCAGCAATGCCGCGCAGGAAACGATCTATCGCGCCCTCCACGCCACCATCTTCCGGCCAATCCTGAACAAGCTCGGATTCGATCAGCTTGAACTTGTGGTGTCCGGCGGCGCGCCGCTGCCGGCCGAGACGATGGCGCTCTGGCACATGTACGGCATCAATGTCGTGGAAATGTACGGCCAGACCGAAGGCGCCGGCGGCATTGTCGCCGGCCAGCGCGGCCCCTTCCCCGCTCCCGGCAATGTCGGCACCGTGCCGGATGGCTGGGAGGTGAAACTCGGCCAGGACGGCGAAGTGCTGGTCCGCAGTCCCGATCTTTTCGACGGCTACTGGAACAACCCCAAGGCCACCGAGGAACTGAAAGCCGAAAGCGGCTTCTGGCATACCGGCGATATCGGCGAATGGATGAACGGCTCGCTCAAGCTGGTCGACCGCGCGCGCGATTTCATTGTCACCGCTGGCGGCAAGACGCTCTCCCCGTCCACGATCGAAAGCAGCCTGCGCGCCAGCCCTTATGTCGCCGAGGCGATCGTGTTCGGGCATGCGCGCAAATACATCACCGCTCTGATCGAGATCGATTTCGATACGGTCGCCGACTGGGCACGCAGCCGCGACGTCGCCTATACCGGTTTCACCAGCCTTGCCGAAAATCCGCAGGTGCAAAAGCTGATCCGCGCCGAAATCGACAAGGCCAATGCCGATCTCGCCCGCGTCGAACAGATCAAGGTATTCCGCATTCTTCCGAAGGCGCTCGATCCTGAAGAGGAAGGCGAGCCAGTGACGCCGACGCGCAAGGTCAAGCGCAGCCAGATGTACGAGCGCTTTAAGGCGCTGGTGGAAGACATGTACGACGACAGCGAAAGCCGGCTGCTGGCCGGCGAAGTAGGAGATGCCTTGCGAGCCTGAACACCTTGCCTAACCGAACGAAAAGACTTCAGGGAGGAAAACATGCGTTCACCAATCGTTATTGCCGCGACTCTCGCGGCCGGACTGACCGGCTCCGCGCATGCGCAGGATGCGTATGTGGTCGGTATCACCGCCGCGCTGACCGGCCCGCCCGCTTCGACCTACGCGCCGGCCATTGATGCACTTCGTATCTATATCGACGGAGTCAACGCGCGTGGCGGCATCAACGGCAAGAAGGTCAATCTCGTCATTGCCGACGATTCTGCAGAACCGTCGAAAGCCGCGGCAAACGCCAAGAAGCTGCTGACACAGGACAGCGCACAACTGCTGATCAATGCCAGCCTGTCATCGACCTATGCACCTGTGGTGGCGGAAGCGAAGAATGCCGGCGTGCCGCTCCTGTTCGCAAGCTCGGTCTGTCCGCGCGACGTCTACCCGCCCGCGAATGAAGGCCAGTTTTGCACCACCGCCTTCGCGTCGACCTATGACAGCCGCGCGGCGTTGGCCTTCGTGAAAGATACCGCGAAGGACGTGGTGAAAATCGGCTTCTCGGCGATGGCCATTCCGCTGTCGCGCGGCGAGATGGACTTCGCGGCCAAGCAGGCCCCGCTGCTGGGCATGGTCGCGCTGCCGGTCGAAGTGATTCCCCCACCCACGGCCGACTACACGCCGTTCGCCACCAAGCTGAAGGACGGCGGCGCCAACTGGGTGTTTTCCTGGGCGCCCTGGGTGACACAGGTGCGGACTTTCGAAGCCTTGCGCCGCCTGGACTGGAAGGGCGATTTCATCACCTGGGCGCATCTGGAAGCTGAAGGCGAACTGAAACGCATCAAGGACAACAAGCTCTTCGTCATCGGCGCCAATGCGCTGTTCGAGGACAATCTGCCGATCCACAAGGAGATCATCGAAGCCAACAAGAAGGCCGGCAGCAAGTATCCGCCCGAGCAGATGACAGAGGGCTGGATCGCCGGCATGGTGATCGAAGCTGCGCTGAAGGGCGCCGGCTGGCCGGCGACGCCCGCCAAAATCCAGGCATCGATGTCGAATCTGAAAGTCGACCTGAAAGGTCTGCGCGGCGGCCCGATCGAATGGACCAAGGATAACCATTTCCGGACCAAGCAGTTCTACCGCGTCTACAAGTGGGACGGATCGAAGATCGCCGTCGCCAAGGACTGGTACAGCTACGACGTGAAGTAAGGTTGAACCGAACAACTTCTCCCTCTGTCATCGCCCGCGAAGGCGGGCGATCCAGTAACCACTGAATCGAATGTGTTTACTGGATGCCCCGCCTTCGCGGGGCATGACAGCGGAGAGGATTGACGGCCAAGAATGGATAGTTCGTGCAGCTCACCGTCAACATCATCGTCCTCGCGTCGATCTACGCCCTGATCGCCTGCGGCTATGTGCTGATCTACCGCGTCAGCCGGGTGCTCAATCTCGCGCATGGCGAGTTGATGATGCTCGGCGCCTATCTGCTGCTGGCAACCGCCAACAGCTTTTCCGGCAACCCGGCCGTCGCAATCGCCGTCGCGGTTGCGCTGAGCCTGACCGTCGGCGTCATGGTCTACGTGTTCCTGATGCGCAAGATGACCGGAGAAATGGTGCTGGCGGCGGTGCTCACCACCGTCGCGCTTGGCATTCTCCTGCGCGGTGTGATGGTGCTGATCTGGTCGGCGCAGCAGCAATATCCCGGACAGGCGCTGGGCTTCACCAATCCGGCCATCGCGCTGCCCGGCGGCGGACGCATCTCGACCTTCGCGGCCATTCTGGTGATGATGACCGCCCTCACCTACGCCGCCTTGTTCATTTTCCTGCGTTTCGGCACCTGGGGCGTGCGCATGCGCGCGGCCGGACAAAATCCGCTGCTCGCGGCGCAGCGCGGCATCAATCTGCATGCGGTCTATGCGCTGGCCTGGGGATTGTCGACGCTGACCGGCTCAATCGCCGGCATGTTGATCGCGCTCGATTCGGGGCTGACCAGCACCATGGTCATCATCGGCCTGAAGGCGTTTCCGGCGGCTCTCGTCGGCGGCCTCGACAGCCTTGTCGGCGCCCTCATCGGTGCATTGATCATCGCCGCCGCCGAAGTGCTGTCCATTCAATACATCAATCCCCTTCTCTCCGACGTCGTTCCCTTCCTGGTGCTGATCGCCATGCTGGTCGTGCGGCCTTGGGGCCTGTTCGGCACCCGCGAGGAGCTCGACCGTGTCTGACCGCATGCCCCGCGCCAGCGGCTATTTCCGCACCGGCTACGCGCAGGAAATGGCGCTGACCAAGACGCGGCTTGAGCGCGTGAGTCTCTGCGTCTTTGTCATCGCCTTGCTGGCTTATCCCTATCTCGCCTCGCCCTTCTATCTCGATCTGGCCAGCCAGGTGTTTCTGGCCTCCATCGGCGCGCTGTCGCTGATGCTGCTCACCGGCTATGCCGGACAGGTCTCGCTGGGGCATGCCGGCCTGCTCGCGGCCGGAGCTTTCACCGCTGGCATTCTGTCGAAGGAACTCGCCGCCCCGATTTATGTGACCATTCCCGCCGCCGCGGTGACTGGCGCAGTGCTGGGCGTGATCTTCGGGCTGCCGTCGCTGCGCCTGCGCGGGCTTTATCTCGCGGTGTCCACGCTCGCGCTGCATTTCGTCGTCGTCTATCTCGGCGGCGAATATGAAACCATTCGCGGCTTCTCGACCGGCATCACCATCGACACGCCGGTGGTCTTCGGATTCCGGCTGTATGGCGGGAAGATCTGGTATTTCATCCTGCTCGCCTTCGCCGCCGCGACCTTGCTGATCTGCGTGAACCTGTTGCGCAGCCGCTCCGGACGCGCGTGGCGCGCCATTCAGGCGCACGAAACGGTAGCCGAGGCGCTCGGCATCAGCGTCGCCGGCTACAAGCTGCTCGCCTTCGTGATTTCTTCCGCCATCGCGGCGGTCGCGGGAGCGCTGTTCGCCTATTACCGCAGCTTCGTGTCGGTCGAGGCCTTTTCGCTGTTCCTGTCGATCCAGTATGTCGCGATGATCATCATCGGCGGCATGGGATCGCTGCTCGGCGCGCTGCTCGGGGCGATGTTCGTCACGCTGTTTCCGTATCTGATCGAAGCAGTCCTGCTGAAACTGCCCGACGCGCAGGCCTATGCGGGCGTCCTCTTCGCGGTGAACTATGCCGCCTTCGGCGCGGTGATGATCCTGTTCCTCGTCTTCGAGCCGCAAGGCCTGGTCGGCATCTGGCGCCGCATCCAGACCTATTTCCTGCTCTGGCCATTCAAGCACAAGCCGGTGGCGGGGGCGCGCAAATGACGGCGCTGCTCTCGGTCGAAAAGCTCGAAGTCGTCTACAACCGCGCCATCACCGCGGTGCAGGGCATCACCCTCTCCGTACAGCCGGGGCAGATCGTCGCCATTCTCGGCACCAACGGCGCCGGGAAATCCACGACATTGCGTGCGATTTCAGGCTTCCTCGGCATCGACGACGCGCGCGTGACGGAGGGCACCGTCACCTTCAAGGGCAAGCGCATCGAGAACCGCCCGCCGAACGAAGTGACGCGGCTCGGCATCGTTCTGGTCCCGGAACGCGAGAAAGTGTTTCCCAACCTCACCGTCGCGGAGAACCTCGCCGCGCCGTTCGCGCCGGCGATGAGCGGCGCTGAGCGCAAACAACGCGAAGAACTGATCTATCAGTTCTTCCCGCGCCTCGCCGACTTGCGCAGCCGTATCGGCGGGCTTCTCTCCGGCGGCGAGCGGCAGATGCTGGCGGTCGCGAGTGGCCTCGTCTGCAGGCCGGAATTGCTGCTGATCGATGAATTGTCGCTCGGCCTCGCGCCCGTTGTGGTCGAGGACCTGATGCAGCGGCTGGTGCATATCCGCAAGGAACTGGGCATCACCATCGTCATCGTCGAACAAAGCGCGGCGGTGGCGCTGGAAATCGCCGATTACGGCTATGTGCTGGAAAACGGCCGCGTTGTGCTGGACGGCGACCGCGAGCGCCTGACCTCGCATGGCGACATCCAGGAATTCTATCTGGGCCAGTCGTCGGGCGACCGCCGGAGCTATCGCGACGTGAAGCAATATCGCCGCAGCCGGAGGTGGTATGGCTGAACTGGCAATCGACAATCTGACACTGCGCTTCGGCGGTCTTGTGGTTCTGGACGGCGTGTCCTTCTCGGTCGAGGCCGGCGAATTGCTGGCGCTGATCGGGCCGAACGGCGCCGGAAAGACCAGCGTGTTCAACTGCATCAGCGGCATCTATCACGGCGACGGCGCGATCCGTTTCCGCGGCGACGACATCTGCGGCAAGGCCCCGCACGAGATTGCGCGGCTCGGCGTCGCCCGCACCTTCCAGCATGGCGAACTCTTCCCGCACATGACGGTGATCGAGAACCTGCTCACCGGCCGCCATGCCCGCATCCGCACCAATCCGCTGGCGGAAATGCTGTTTCTGCCTTCCGTGAAGCGCGAGGAAGTGCGCCAGCGCGAGGCGATCGAGCGCATCATCGAGTTCGTGGAACTGGAGCGCTACCGGCACACACCGGTCGGGGGCCTGCCCTTCGGCACCCAGAAAATCATCGGTTTTGCCCGCGCTTTGGCGCTGGAACCGGCCATTCTACTCTTGGACGAGCCCTCGGCGGGGCTAAATCGCGAGGAAAGGGAAGACCTTGCGCGTTTCATCCTGCGCATTAAACACGAACTGAATATCGCCATGATCTGGATCGAACACGACATGCAGATGGTGGCGGATCTCGCCGACCGGATTCATGTTCTCGATTACGGCCGCACCCTGGCCGCGGGACCGGCGGAACAGGTGCTGAAGGATGAACGCGTTGTTGCGGCGTATCTGGGAACGGGCAAGAAGACCTGAGCACGGTTACCTCGCGCTCGCGCTGTGCTGCCTCCTGATCTCGTCCCTCCCCGCTGCGGCGCAGGTTGCTCACCCTGAATTCCGCGCTTACCTTGAATCCCTCTGGCCCAAGGCGCAGGCGCGCGGCGTCACCCGCGCGACCTTCGACAATGCGCTGAATGGTTTGCAGCCGGACGCCGAATCCATCGCGCTGACGCGGCGCCAGCCCGAATATGGCCGCGCGGTCGGCGCCTATCTCAACAGCATGGTTGTGCCGGCTCGCATTCAGGGTGGCGCGCGGCGGCTCGCCGACTGGCGCGAGACGCTCGATGCCGTCGAGCGCGCGTTCGGTGTCGATCGCGAGATCATCGTGGCGATCTGGGGCATCGAGACCGGCTTTGGCGGCAATCCCGGCGGCAAGTCGGTGATCCGCTCGCTCGCGAGCACGTCCTTCGCGCGCTACAAGGGCGACCTGTTCCAGGGCGAGCTGATCGACGCGCTCCTGATCCTGCAGCAGGGCGACGTGCCGCGCGAACGCATGGTCGGCTCCTGGGCCGGCGCGATGGGGCAGCCGCAATTCATCCCCTCGAGCTATCTGAAATGGGCGGTGGATTTTTCCGGTGATGGCAAGCGCGACATCTGGACCAACGTGCCGGATGTGTTCGGCTCCATCGCCAATTATCTGAAAGGCCACGGCTGGAAAGCCGGCCTGCCCTGGGGCTTTGAAGTCGCCATCCCGCGCGAGTTCGATTTCCGGCGCAGCCGCGCGAGTTTTGCGGACTGGGCCGCGCTCGGCATGCGCCGCATGGACGGCCGCTCGTTTCCGGCACAGGGCGAAGGCATCCTGTTCTTTCCCAGCGGCATCCGCGGCCCGGCCTTTCTCGTGACCGAAAACTTCAACGTGCTAAAGACCTACAACACCTCGGATGTCTATGCGCTGGCCATCGGGCATCTCGCCGACCGCCTGCGCGGCGGCAGGCCGATCGCAGGCAGATGGCCGGAGGACGACCTGCAATTGTCGCGCGAGGCGCGGCAGCGCCTGCAGCGGCGCATCGCCGAAATGGGCTACAAGGTCAGCAATTTCGAGGGGCTGATCGATTTCGAATTGCGCGATGCAATCCGGGATATTCAAGGAAAAGCCGGGCAGGTTCCGGACGGATATCCGGGGCCGGTGTTTCTGCAGACGCTGTATTCGGAAGGCGGCGCTGCGAGACGGCGGGTGCGATAGTGCGTTGGAGTCGCGGGCGAATTGGGTTTTCGCAGCGCATGTTTGGTAGTGTCTCAGTTTGAATATCCACCCGATTGACTCCTTACCGCTAAGCATTCGATAGTTCCCTTTTCGGGAGGGAACCATGAAGGTCACGATTAAGTCGTTTGAAGTCGATCTGGAGATCAA
>JAESGM010000429.1_pt1 | contig 35541 bp, 36 predicted proteins | sample 9269721 | NCBI WGS metagenome assembly JAESGM01 (sample SAMN15720920, study PRJNA650825) | algae metagenome | isolation source: Komarekiella atlantica HA4396-MV6 and co-occurring heterotrophs from... | place: USA: Theobald House, Kauai, HI | collected 2009-07-29
CATGTGCGAGGACTCGACATGCACATGCCCGTCGATGAAGCCGGGTGCCACGATCAGCCCAGTAAGGTCCTGCGTAACCTTTGCCTCGTTGAAGGCGCCGGGCGCATGAACGCTCGCGATCATCGGCCCCACGATGCCGATATCGGCCCCGCGGATCTCCATGGTCGCGACGTCGGCGATGCGTGCGCCGCGCAGGAGCAGATCGAACGGCTCCCTGCCCTGCGCGGCGCGTATTGCGCGCTTGCGGATTTCGAAAGGGATCGGATCGAGCAAGACTATTCAGCCTTGATGCCGGTTGCCTTCACGAGGGCCGAAAATTTTTCATTCTCGGCCGCAAGGAAGTCCGCGAATTCCTTGGGCGAATTGCCGACTGGCCGCGTATTGGCGGCGAGCAGCCTCTCTACGACCGCGGGCTCCTTCACGACCGCGGCGAGCGATTCATGCAGCTTCGCGACAATCGCCGGATCGGTCTTGGCCGGCGCGAACAGGCCATACCAGACGGTGACAGTCACGCCCTTCAGCTCGGGATATTCGGCAAGGCTCGGCACATCCTGGGCGAGCGACGTGCGCTCCGGCTCGGTGATGCCGAAGGCCTTGATGTTGCCGGCCTTCACGTTCTGCATCGCCAGGACGAGCGGCAGGACCGCGAGATCGATATTGTTGCCCATCAGGTCGGTCGGAATCTGCGCGCCCGTCTTGTAGGGGACATGCACCATGTTGACCTTGCCGACCGAATTGATCATCTCGCCGGCGAGATGCAGCGAGGTGCCGACGCCCGAGCTTGCGTAGTTGTATTTCCCGGGGTTGTCCTTCAGGAGCTTCATCAGCTCGGCGATATTATTCGCGGGCAAGTCCTTGCGGCCAAGCAGAATCAGCGGCGAGGAGCCGACCATCGAGACCGGCTGAAAGTCCTTCAGCGGGTCGATCGGCACCAGCGACGGCGAAACCAGTTTCTGGATCACGATCGAGCTCTCGACCGAAAACAGAAGCGTGTACCCATCGGGCGCCGCACGCGCCGCTCGCACGGTGCCGATCGCGCCGCCGGCACCGACAACATTTTCGACCACGATGGTGCCGCCAAGCCTTGCTGCAAGCCGCTCGGAGACGATGCGTCCAACGGCATCAACGCTGCCGCCTGCGCCATAGGGAACGATCAGCGTGATCGGCCGCGCGGGATAAGTCTGGGCCGAGACCTGTAAAGATGCCGAAACAAAAGCCAGGATGACTGCAAAACGGGCAACGAACATGCGCATGAAGATGCTCTCGCAACGATATGGGCCCGGCAGCCGCAAGCACCATGCGCCCGCGCGCACATTCCGGCAAGCCGATTTCCGCGCTAGGCATCCATGCGTTGCGCGCGCAGGCTGAGCCACACCAGCATCACCGCCGCGATCAGCACGACCGGGAATACGACGCCGTTGACGACGACCCAGCCGTAGAGCGCGAGGAGATTGCCGGAGGCAAAAGAACCGATCGCCATCGAGCCGAAGACCAGGAAGTCGTTGAAGCTCTGCACGCGCGTGCGCTCGTTCGCCGTGTGGCACTGTGTGACCATCGCGGTGGCGCCGATGAAGCCGAAATTCCAGCCGACCCCGAGCAGCACGAGGCCAATCCAGAAATGCCACAGCGTGATGCCGGCCATGCTGATGCCGGCGCTGAGGAGCAGAATTGCAAAGCCTGCGCCGATCACCCGTTCGGCACCGAAGCGCGCGATCAGGCTGCCGGTGAAAAAGCTTGGCGCATACATGCCGAGCACATGCCATTGCAGACCAAGCGCCGCCTCACCGACCGAGTGATTGCACATCACCATCGCCAGCGGCGCCGAGGTCATCACCATGTTCATCATGGCGTAGCTGGCAACGCCGCAGATCACCGCGACGACAAAACGCGGCTGCTGCACGATCTCCTTCAGCGGCCGGCCCTCGCCGCCCACCTGCACACGCGGCGGCGTCGGAATCTTCAGGAAGCTGAGAACGATCGCGGCCAGCACCGCGACCGCCGCCTGCGCGAGATAGCTCGCGGCGAAGAGATGGGGCGACCAGATGTCCTTGGTGAAAATCACAAGCTGCGGGCCGATGATGGCGGCGAAGACGCCGCCAACCAGAACCCAGGAGATCGCTTTCGGGCGGAAGGCCTCGCTCGCGGTGTCGGCGGCGGCGAAGCGATAGGCCTGATGCGCGGCGGCATAAAGTCCGCAGCAGAAGGCGCCGATATTGAAGAGCAGGAACGAGCCCTGCATCACCGCGAAATAGCCGAACAGGCCGGTGATGACACCAAAGGCGGTTCCGACCTGGAACGCGGCGCGGCGTCCGAAATGGCGCGCGAGCTTGCCGACCGGCAGCGTGCCGAGCCACATGCCGATCACGTAGACCGTGATCGGCACCGTCGCGTAGACCTTGTCCGGCGCGAGCATTGAGCCGGCGATGGCGCCGGTCGCCAGCATGACCGTATTATTCGCGCCGGCCAGCGCCTGGGTGACGGCGAGAATCACCGCATTGCGCCTGGCCAGGCGGTCGTCGGGCACGAAGGCGGCAGTTCCGGCAGGAGCCGTCATATTCAATTCCCGGAATGAACGCGCTCTTCTTAACGGCCGAATCCGACCGGCGCCAGAGGCGCGGCTGCAGGCCAGATCTGCAAGGCGCCGGGATGGCGCACAACCAGCGAGGACATGTCGGCGAGCCTGTGGATTCCGGCTTGCCGCATTGCAACACGCAGTTCCTCGATCAGCAGCGCGGTCACGTAGTCGGCCCCCTCGTCGCCAAGCGCGGCCACGGCATACAGGAAGGTGCGGCCCGCAAACGCCGCCTGCGCGCCGAGCGCCACCGCACGCATGATGTCGAGGCCGGAACGCACGCCCCCGTCGAACAGGACGGTGGCTTTCTTGCCGACCGCAGCGACAATCGCGGGCACCACGTCGATCGAGGCGGGCGCCGCCTCGAATTGCCGGCCGCCGTGGTTCGACACCTGCACACCATCGACGCCGAGCGACACCGCCTTGTCCGCATCTGCGGGATGCAAGATGCCCTTCACCACCATCGGCCCGCGCCACAGATCGCGATAGCGCGCGACCTCCTCCCAGGTGAACCCGCCGCCGATCCTGTTCTGGGCAAAGGCCGCGATCTCGGACTTGCTTGCATTGGCGCCGGCGTAGCGCCCGAGCGTCGGAAAGCCGGGACGGCCTTGCGTCAGCAGCGCGGTCAGCCAGGCCGGGCACATCAGCGCTTCGAGGATCATGCGCGGACTGGGGCGGAACGGCAGCACCAGACGGTTGCGCAATTCGCGCGGGCGTTTCGCGCGCGAGGGCGTGTCGAGCGTGAGCACCAGCACATGCGCGCCGGCCGCACTCGCCCGCTTCACCAGATCGACACCGACGGCATGATCGTCGGCGGCGAAACGATAGAGCTGGAACCACACGACGTCCGGCGCGAGCGCGGCGAGTTCCTCCAGTTCGACGCCGCCGACAACACCGGCGGTGTAGGGAATGCGGGCCTTCTGCGCGGCGCGCGCAAGATGGCGCTCGGCGCCCGGCCACATCACGCCCTGCAGACCCATTGGCGCGACACCGAGCGGCGCCGCATAGGAGCGGCCGAACAATTCGACTTCGGTGGAAATGTCCTCCTGATCGACGCCGTAGCGCGGAACGATCTGGATCGCGTCGAGCGCGGCCGCATTGCGCGCAACGCCCAGGTCGTTGCCGGTGCCGCCGGCGACGGTGTCATAGCCGAGACGCGGCACGCGCCGCTCGGCCCGCTTGCGCAAATCCTCGACGGTCGGAAAATTGCGCTTCAGCCAGGCGGCGCGACTGTTGCCGGAGACACCCCAGGATTTCGGCTCGCTGTCCTTTTCACCCCGTGACATGCGGCCCTCCCCGGCATTCCATTTCAGAAATGGCTGAAGGATTGCCGGGCAAAGGTCAATGCCTTGCCCTCGGCATCAAAGACATGCGGCGCGCCGGTCCCCTCCCGCACGCGGCCGACAGCTGCAAGCGCAACCCCTGTCTCCTGCGCGGCCGCGCGAAAGGCGTCGAGCTTCTCGTCGGCGACCGTGCAGACAATCTCGTAATCGTCGCCGCCGCCATAGATGACGTCGCGCAAGCTTGCGTCCGCGGCGAGCGCCTTTTGCACGCCTACCGACAGCGGCACGCGCGCGATCTCGACTTCGCCCGAGACACCCGACACGCGCAGGAGCTTCGACAGATCGCCGACAAAGCCGTCCGACACATCGATCGATGCCGACGCATGCGCACGCAAGACATCGGCCAAAGCGACGCGCGGCTGCGGCAGGCGATAGCGGTCGAGCAGATGATCGCGCTCGCTGTCCTCCAGCTTCCAGCGCGCGGCGAGCGCCGGGTCGCGGCGCAGCATCAGGCCGAGCGCGGCATCGCCGATGCTGCCGCTGAGCAGGATGTGGTCGCCGGGCTGCGCGCCGCTGCGCTTGACCATCGTGCCGCGCGGCAAGGTGCCAAGCGCGAAGATCGTGACGGTGAGAGGGCCGTCGGTGCGGTCGGTGTCGCCGCCGAGCAGCAAACATTTGTAGAATTCGGAATCCGATTGCAGACCGGCGCAGAAATCCGCAAGCCAGTCTTCGCCGACCTCACGCGGCAATGCGAGCGACAGCAGGAACGCGGCAGGGGCCGCGCCTTTCGCCGCAAGGTCGGAGAGATTGACCCGCAGCGTCTTGCGCGCGATCGCGTCCGGCGCCTCATCAGGCAGGACATGCACGCCGGAGATCACCGCGTCGGTGGTGAGGACAATCTCGTGTCCTTCGGGCGACGAGAAAAATGCCGCGTCGTCGCGCAGCGACAACGCACCGGGATGCTTAGCGAGCGGCCGGAAGAAACGCGCGATCAGCTTGTCTTCCGGTGTCTCGGTCATGGCTCAGCCGGAGGTGCGGTCGAATTCCGTGGTGCGCAACTGCCGCGCCAGCGTGTCGAGGACGGCATTGACCATGCCGGTCTCATCGCGGTCGACAAAGGCGTTGGCGACATCGACATATTCGGAAACGACGACCCGCGCGGGAATATCCTGGCGCTGGTCGAGCTCGAAGGCGCCCGCGCGCAGCACGGCCCGCAGCAAAGCCTCCACGCGCTTGAGCGGCCAGCCGGCGCTGAGCGCGGTGTCGATCATCGGGTCGAGCTTGCGCTGTTCGCGCACCGCGCCGCCGACGATGTCGCGGAAAAAGGCGGCCTCGGCCGGCAGATATTGCGAGCCCTCGACCTCGTTGCCGAGCCAGTGGCTCTCGAATTCGGCAAGGATCTCGTTCAGCGACGTGCCGGCAATGTCCATCTGATACAGCGCCTGGACGGCGGCAAGGCGCGCAGCGCCGCGCTTGTTGGCCTTGCGATCGTCGGCTTTCGGCGCGCGTTTCATCGCTTCGCCCTCGCCGCTTTCCTGCCTTGCGACAGCGAAATCCTGATGGCCAGCATGGTCAGCGCCGCCCGCGCGGCGTCGCCGCCCTTGTCGGCCTCGTCCATCTTCGCCCGCGCCCAGGCCTGCGGCTCGGTATCGACGGTCAGGATGCCGTTGCCGAGCGGCATCGCGAAGGCGACCGACAGATCCATCAGCGCGCGGGCGGATTCCTGCGACACGATCTCGAAATGGATGGTGTCGCCGCGAATGACGCAGCCGAGCGCGACCACGCCGTCATAAGGCTGCTTGGCCGCGGCGGCGGCATTCAGCGCCATCACGATTGCGGCGGGGATTTCCAGCGCGCCCGGCACGGTGATGACGTCGAAATCGGCACCGGCCTCGGTCAGTGCGTTCTTCGCACCCGCCAGCAGGGCATCGGCGATGTCGTCGTAGAAGCGCGCTTCCACGATCAGGATGCGCGCCTTCTTGCCGGTCTTGCCGCCCTTGATATTGCCCTTGGCGCTGCTCTGCCGCTTGCCGGCCATTCACGTGACTCCACAAAAGACGCCGTCCACTACGCGGCGGCAGCGGCCTGCGCAAGTCTTACGCATCGAGGTCATGCCTCTATTGCGCCTGCATCAGACGCGCAGCATAGCGCGCCATGACATCGATTTCGAGGTTCAGCCGGTCGCCGGCCCTGACCGCCCCGAAGGTGGTGACGCCGAGCGTATGCGGGATGATGTGCACGGTGAAATCGTCGCCGGACACAGCGTTTACCGTCAGCGAGACGCCGTCGAGCGCCACCGAGCCCTTGGCCGCAATAAAACGGGCGATGTCCTTCGGCGCGCGCAGAACAAACGTCGCCTGATGGCTGGAATCCTCGCGCGAGAGGACCTCGGCGAGGCCGTCGACATGACCGCTGACGATATGGCCGCCGAGTTCGTCGCCGGCGCGCAGCGACCGTTCCAGATTGAGTTTGGTGCCCGGCCGCCACTTGCCGGCATTGGTCAGCCGCAAGGTCTCGGCGGCGGCATCGACAGCAAAGATGCAGCCGCCTGCCTTCGCCGCGACATCGACCACGGTCAGGCAAATGCCGGAGCAGGAAATCGAGGCGCCAAGCGCGATGGTCGCCGGATCGTAACCGCACGCAATCTCGATGCGGCTGAGCGTGTTGGCGCGCGCCGTCACGCTCGTCACCTCACCGATATCCGTGACAATACCCGTGAACATGCCTGCTAGATCCGTTCGTAGGCGGTGAGTTGATCCGCACCGAGTTTCTCGTGCGCGGCAATCCTGAATTTCAGGGAATCCGTCAGCGACTTGAGCGGCACGCCCTCAATCGCATCGATCGCGTCGGTGCCGAGTATGGCGGGCGAGCGGATGACAATCGCCTCGTCGATCAGGTCAGCCTTCAGGAAGGATGCGGCAAGAACGGGACCGGGCTCCACCAGCAGGCGGGTAATGCCTTTTTCCGCAAGCGCCTGCAGCGCCATTTTCAGATCGAGGCCGCCCTCGCCTTTGCGGCTGCGGATCACCTCGGCGCCGGCCTCCTGCAATGCCTTCACCTTGTCTTCGGGCACGTGCGTCGCCGCAATCACCCAGAGCGGCGTTTCGCGCGCCGTCTCCACAAGGGCGTGTTCAAACGGCAACCGCAATTTGCTATCGAGAACGACCCGGACCGGCGAGCGCGCCTGCAGGCCCGGCAGGCGGCAAGTCAGGAGCGGGTTGTCGGCGAGCGCGGTTCCGACACCGACAAGAACCGCATCGTTCATCGCCCGCATCATGTGGACACGGGCGCGCGCCGCCTCGCCGGAAATCTGCACCGGGCGCCGGCCGGCGAGCCCGGTCTTGCCATCCGAAGAGACGGCAAGCTTCAACGTCACATGCGGGCGGCCATCCTTGATGCGTCGGATGTGACCTGCATGCGCGCGGCGCGCGTCCTCCTCGCACAGGCCGGTGTCGACCAGGACGCCGACGTCACGCAGGCGCGTCAGGCCCTTCCCCGCCACTTCCGGATTTGGATCTTCCAGTGCCGATACGACGCGGCTGATGCCTGCTTCGATGATGGCGTCGGCGCAGGGCGGCGTTTTGCCATGATGTGAGCAAGGCTCCAGCGTCACGTAAAGCGTCGCGCCCTTCGCTGCCTCGCCAGCTCGCCGCAGCGCCTCGGTTTCCGCATGCGGACGGCCACCCGGCTGGGTCCAGCCGCGGCCGATAATGGCGCCATCGTAGACTATGACCGCGCCAACGGCCGGATTGGGCCAGGCGTTGCCAAGACCACGCCGTCCGAGTTCGAGCGCGAGTCGCATGAAACGGGTATCGTCGGCGAGATTGTCCATATCCGCGCGATGGTCCGTCTACTTGCGCGGCGCGTGCGCCGCCTTGTGATCGTCCTCGGACAATTCGGCGACCGCGGTCTCGAAGTCCTTCGGCTCGCGGAAATTCTTGTAGACCGATGCGAAGCGCACATAGGCGACGTGATCAAGATCCCGCAAATGCTGCATCACATTCTCACCGATCGTGTCGGTCGTGATCTCGCTCTCGCCGAGACTCTCCAGTTCGCGCACGATCTGCGACACCACCTGCTCGACCCGCTCCGGATCGACCTGCCGCTTGCGCAGCGAAATCTGGATCGAGCGCATCAGCTTGTCGCGGTCGAACGGCACGCGGCGACCGTTGCGCTTGATCACCACAAGCTCGCGCAACTGCACGCGCTCGAAGGTGGTGAAACGGAAATTGCAGGCGAGGCAGACACGGCGGCGCCGGATCGCGGACGAATCTTCGGTCGGCCGTGAATCCTTGACCTGGGTATCGAGGCTCGCGCAATTCGGGCAACGCATGTGTCAGCTCTGATAGATCGGAAAACGCGCCACGAGTTTCTTCACCTGCTCGCGCACCTTGCCTTCGACAAGAGAATCCTCTTCCGCCTGCTTCTGCGACAGCACGTCGAGCACTTCCGAGATCATGTCGCCGACCTGCCGGAACTCGGCGATGCCGAAGCCGCGCGTGGTGCCGGCTGGCGTGCCGAGCCGGATGCCGGAGGTGATGGTCGGCTTTTCAGGATCGAAAGGAATGCCGTTCTTGTTGCAGGTGATGTGGGCGCGGCCAAGCGCGTTCTCCGAGACCTTGCCGGTGAGGCGCTTGGGCCGCAGATCCACCAGCATCAGATGGGTGTCGGTGCCGCCGGAAACGATATCGAAGCCCTGCGACTTCAGAGTTTCTGACAAGGCCTTCGCATTTTCGACGACGTTCTTCGCGTAAACCTTGAAGGTCGGCTGCAACGCCTCCCTGAAAGCAACCGCTTTCGCAGCGATCACATGCATCAGCGGACCGCCCTGCAGACCGGGGAACACCGCGGCGTTGATCTTCTTCGCCAGTTCCTCGTCGTTGGTGAGGATGACGCCGCCGCGCGGACCGCGCAGGGTCTTGTGCGTCGTGGTCGTGACGACATGCGCGTGCGGGAATGGCGAGGGATGCGCGCCGCCGGCGACGAGACCGGCGAAATGCGCCATGTCGACGAACAGCTTCGCACCGACTTCGTCGGCGATCTCGCGAAAGCGCTTGAAATCGAGAATGCGTGGATAGGCCGAGCCGCCGGCAATGATCACCTTCGGCTTGTGCTCGCGCGCGAGCTTGGCCACCTCATCCATATCGATGCGGTGATCGTCCGGCCGCACGCCATAAGGCACCGGGTTGAACCACTTGCCGGACATGTTGATCTTCATGCCGTGGGTCAGATGCCCGCCGGCGGCGAGATTGAGGCCGAGGAAGGTGTCGCCCGGATTCATCAACGCCATGAAGACAGCGGCATTGGCGGAGGCGCCGGAATGCGGCTGAACGTTCGCGAACTGGCAGCCGAAAAGCCTGGTCACGCGGTCTATGGCGAGCTGCTCGGCCACGTCCACAAACTGGCAGCCGCCGTAATAGCGCTTGCCCGGCAGACCCTCGGCATACTTGTTGGTCAGGACCGAACCCTGTGCTTCCAGCACCGCACGGCTGACGATGTTTTCCGACGCGATCAGCTCGATCTCGTCGCGCTGTCGGCCCAGTTCGTTGCGGACCGCTTCGGCGATCTCGGGATCGGTTTCCGCGAGGGTGGCGGTGAACAGATTGGACGCGGACGCGCCGGCCGTGGATCGGTCGGGTGCTGACATTGAATTCTCCTGAGAGCGCACGATCGGACGCGAAACCGGCTTCCACTTTCGCTGAACGCGCGCCCGTCAGGCCCCTACCATATCGGCCGGAACCCGCCAAGACTTGAGGTGAAAAGCGAAGAAAGCCGCAAGATGTAGCTATTTCTGAGTTCGTCATGGCCGGGCTTGACCCGGCCATCTCGCTTAGAAAGGCACTGCGCCCCTGGGCGGGACCCGCGGGACAAGCCCGCGGGTGACGAGCACTATTTTTACGTATGCCGCTAGCGCCCCAAAGCCGCCATCCGCGCCTTCAACTTGTTCAGCGCAAGCCGTTGCAGGTCGTTCCGGGAGGCGGTGACTGGCCCCATCACGGTCACTTCCATGCCGGTTGCAGAATCAATGGCAGCGACCCGAACGGTCGTGCCGACCTGCCTGAACTCGAACAGGACTTCCCGGGATTCGTCATCCTGCGCGGCCATGATCGGGATTATCCCCGGTTGATGGTGGCGATATGCCCCAAGCCATCGCGATTATAGATGTCGTCGCGGAACTGCACCACGCCGTCCGGCGTCGCCCACGCCGTCACGTAGACCCAGTAGAGCGGCACCGGCTTGGCCATGCGGGCGTCGCGCCGCTCGCCGGAGCGGATCACCTGATCGATCTCCTGCCGCGACCATCCGGCGCTTCCCTCGAGCAGCCAGGTCACCAGCTCGCGCACATTCTGCACGCGCACGCAGCCGGAGGAGTGAAAGCGGAAATCCTCGCCGAAGAGGGTCTTCGACGGCGTGTCGTGCATGTAAACGCCATGCGCACTGGGGAAATTGATGCGGATCGAGCCGAGCGAATTGAACTCGCCGGGGTCCTGCTTGAACATGTAATTGACCGCCTCGTCCGAGTGCCAGTTGATCTGGTGCGACTGCAACTGGTTGCCGCGCTGGTCGAAGATGCGGATACGCTGCTTGTCGAGATAGTCCGGCTCCTCCTGCATCTTCGGGATGAGGTCTCTGCGGACGATGGAGACCGGCACGGTCCAGAACGGGTTGAAATTGATCTCGACGATGCGGCTCTGGATATCGGGCGACGCGCGATCCGGCTTGCCGACGACGGCGGTGTGGCGGGTGATAGCGACGCCGTTCTCGATCGCCTCGATCTGCGCCGCCGGGATGTTGCACATCACAAAGCGAGGACCGAGATTTCCGGAAAAGCTGCGCAGACGCACGAGGTTGGTCTTGAGCTGGGTCAGCCTGATCTCGGCCGGCACGTTGAGCGCGTTGAAAGTCTGCTCCCGCGCGATGCCGTCGACGCTCATGCCGTGCCGCGCCTGGAAGCGCTTCACGCCGGCCTCCACATAGGAATCGAAGGCGTCGCTCATGCCGGTATTGGGGTCGAGGTCGCCGCCGGCGATCAGCCGCTCGCGCAAAGCGGGGACTGACTTGTGCCGGTTGCCGAGCCGCAGCCGGTCGGTCGGCTGCACGATTTTCCAGCCGCCGCGGGCGACGATGGCCTCATAGCGGGGAATCGCCTGTTCCGTGGTCTGGACGGTTTGCGGGGACAGCGTGGCGAGCGACGCCTTCGGCATCTTCACGCTGCGCAGCCCGGCATCGAAGCCCTGGCCGAACTCGCCGCGCTGGTTCTGCTCGATCAGCGCCTGAAGGGTCGAGTCCTGGGCGAAGGCTTGGCCCGTGGCGAGGGTGGCGCCAAGGGCGCTCATGCCGCGCAAAACGCGCCTGCGGTTCAATATGTCCTGACGTCCCTGCCGCATTCCGAATCCGGTCCCCGCTGCCCAGCGATATTACGCTGCCGGACAGAAAGGCAACCGGTCTGGCGATTTTATGACTGCGGCAAAATAAAGGGCCCCGGCGGAGTCCGAGAGGACCCGCCGAGGCAAGGAAGAAAGGCTTCGCTTCGAATTATTACAGCCGGTAGAGGATCTGGTCGGTCCAGAACCGCTCCAGGCGGTGCAGCGACTTGTTCAGCGTCGAGAACTCGTCGCAGCTGATGCCGCCGACCTGCTCCACCGTGCGAACGTGTTTCTGGTACAGCGTTTCCACGATGTCGCGGACCTCGCGGCCCTTGTCGGTCAGCTTGATGCGCACCGAACGGCGGTCGACGCGCGAACGCTGGTGATCGAGGAAGCCCATCTCCACGAGCTTCTTCAGATTGTAGGAGACGTTGGAGCCGAGATAGTAACCGCGCGTGCGCAGTTCGCCCGCGGTCAGCTCCTTGTCGCCGATATTGTACAGCAGCAGAGCCTGCACCGAATTGATGTCGGCGCGGCCGCGGCGATCGAATTCGTCCTTGATGACGTCGAGCAGTCGGCGATGCAGACGCTCGACGAGCGTCAGAGCCTCAAGATAGAGCGGCCTGACATGGTCGGAACGCTGCGCGCCAGGCACAGACGGCTCGACCGTTTTTGCAACGGCTTTCATGTGACGCCTTCCTTCGTAGTTCTTTGTCTTTGGACGGGGGCCCTGTTTCCCCTCGTTTAGCGATGCAACCCTACGAAGAGCGGCTGAAGAACGGCTTAAATTCTAGAATAAAGATTAGGTTTATTTCAGATAGTGAATCGAAGATGCATCCTTCGCAGTTGAAGGAAAGGATTCAGGATTGATTCACCTTGCGCGTCCTGACGTCGCGAAACATCAGCATTTCTCGGGCGTGGCGCGGGGATCGGTCCCCTCCTGCACGATGAAAGAATTATGCTTTGTCCAGTTGTGATCAACCCTGCAGTAAGGACAATGGACCCTGGCAACGAATTCGGGCATCTGCGCGAAACTTTCCGCATCGGTTTCGACGCCGGTTGAAATCTCACGCCCGGAAATGGGACATGTCGTAAAGATGATAGCCATTGCCGCGCCGCAAGCCCCTTGCCGAAAGCAGGCACGTTAGAGGCGGCCACGCGCGGGAACTATTAAATTTGACATAGTTGCGGGCGATTTTCCTCGCCCTCGCCGGCCCTCAGATGAAAGGCCGGACATGCTTTGCAGGCATCTCGAAGCCGGCCAGGGCAGAAAGGCCTTCGCGATCGAGAACCTCGAATTTGCGGTCCTTCCAGCGCATCGTCTTCGAAGCCGCCAGACGCTTGAGCGTCTTGTTGGCGTGCACGAGCGACATGCCGAGCGTGTCAGCGACATGCTGCTGGGTAAACGGAAACTGGACGGTGTCGCCTTTCGCAAGACTCAACTCCTCCGCGCGCACGAACAGATGCAGCAGAAGATAGGCCATGCGCTCGAGCGCAGAGCGGCGGCCGATATTGACCAGGCTGTCGTCGAGATACTGCTCGCTGCGCGCGGCGATCCAGGTCACATCATAGGAAAGCGAGGGATAGTGCGTGTACAATTCCCACAATCGCTCGCGCGGGAAAATGCACAACGTCATGTCGGTGAGCGCCTCGACGGAATGTTGCATCTCGTCGGCGACCGCGCCCTGCAGGCCGAGAAAATCCGACGGCATGGCGAAATTCAGAATCTGCCGCCGCCCGTCCGGCAACATCTTGTAGCGGAACGCCCAGCCGGCCAGCACGGTATAGAGGTGCGCGCTGTTCGTGCCCTGCAGCAGGATGTTGGTGCCAGCCTCGACGTTGAGTTCGCCGGACTTGAAGCTCGACACGAAAGCCAGTTCTTCCGGGCTGAATTCGCGCAGGACCGGAAGCCGCCGCAGCGGACATTGTTCGCACGGGACACGCCGGCCCTGTGGCAGCAATGCCTGACCGTTCCGAATCTGCTCGGAGCGCTTTTGGGTGGACGCCATGGGTGAAATGAAGGCTCACATAAGGATGTGAGCCTCAACGCCACGGCGGTAAATTTGTTCCGGCTAGTTGTCGCGCAGGAACTGGATGATGCCGGAAAAGTCGCGACCTCCCTCGCCGCTGTCGACATAGGCGGAATAGATCGCCGCCGCGCCGGCGCCGAGCGGCGTGCGCGCTTCCGCCGTCTGGGCGGCCTCCTTCGCCAGACGCAAATCCTTCAGCATCATGTTGGCGGTGAAGCCGGCCTCATAGTCACGGTTGGCGGGCGATGTCGGTACCGGCCCCGGCACCGGACAATAGCTGGTCATCGACCAGCATTGGCCCGACGACTTGGAGGAAATGTCGAACAGCTTTTGCGCATCGAGTCCGAGCTTCTCCGCCAGCACGAAGGCTTCCGACACCGCGATCATCGACACGCCGAGGATCATGTTGTTGCAGATCTTGGCCGCCTGTCCGTTGCCGGCCCCGCCGGCGTGCACGATGGTCTTGCCCATCGCCTCGAGAAACGGCTTCGCCTTCTCGAAGGCGGCTTCGCTGCCGCCGACCATGAAGGTGAGCGTGCCGCCCTGCGCTCCGCCCACGCCGCCGGACACGGGCGCGTCGACCATCGACAATCCCTTGGCGTCGGCGGAGGCGGCGGCGTCGCGCGACGTCGCCACGTCGATGGTGGAGGAATCGATCAGCAGCGTGCCCGGATTGGCGCTGTCGACGATGCCGCCGGGATCTAGATAAAGCTCGCGCACTTCCTTGCCCGAGGGCAGCATGGTGACGACGACTTCGGCGCGCGAGGCCGCGACCTTGGCGCTTTCCATCGACGCGCCGCCGGCGGCGACGAGCTTCTCGACCGACTCACGGTTGAGATCGAAGCCTTCGACGTGATGACCGGCTTTCAGCAGATTCAGCGCCATCGGCAGGCCCATATTGCCGAGCCCAATGAATGCGATCCGCGCCATACCAGCCTCCCGAGTAAGTCACATTTCTTTCAGTGCGGGTTTTCCCGCGCCTTCAGTGCGGGTGTTCCCGCGCCGATTGCATGGCCAGAAACAGATAGCAGCAGAGCAATGCGAGTTCGACGGCGACGACGACGACCGAGCCGCCATAGATCTGCGGAAAGAAGGCTTCCACCGCCGCCATCGACACCGCAGCCGTGAGCCACACCACCGCGCCCCACACCGCCGCCAGCCAGAGACCGACCGCGGCGACAAGATCGATGATCGCAAAATAGACCGTCGCGGTTTGCCACGGCACCGGATTGGAGGCGAACTGGGTATCCGGCCCCTCGCCGATCCCAAGCACGACCGACCAGTGAAACAGCCCCTTGAGCATCGACAGCACCGCCATGATGCGCAGGAACAGCACCAGCCTGCGCGTCCACGGCCCCTGCTGCTGCGCCTCCTTGCGGGTGCGCACCGGCTCGATGGTCTGGGTCTGGGCGGCGGTGATCGGGTCGGTCATGACAGAACCAGTTCGTCCGCGCCAAGCGGAGAAAAATGCCGCGCGATGTCGGCGTCCGGCACCGCGTCGAGTGTCGCCGGCTGCCAGAGCGGCTTGTTGTCCTTGTCGACGATCACGGCGCGGACGCCTTCATAGAGATCATGGCCGTGGAGAATGCGGGACACGATGCGAAATTCAATAGCCATGCACTCCTCGAACGTTTTCGTCTTGCCGAGCCGCATCTGCGCCAGCGCGATTTTCAGGCTGGTGGGCGATTTGGACCGCATCGTCGCCGCAGTGTCCGCCGCCCAGGCCGCGTCGCCGGACCCCGACACCGCCTCCTTGTCCAAGCCGGCAAGTATGTCGCCAACATGGTCATAGGCGAAAAGCCGGTCGATGGCACGCCGTCGCGGTATCACCTCACCCATGCCCGGCGTCGTCATAAAGGATGAGAGCACGGTATTCACCGGGTCTGTCCTGCATAAATCGTCCAGAAGCGCCGGCAGCCGATATGAGTTCACATGGTGCGTGGCGACTCCGCTGAGCACGGCGTCGGCAGCGCCGAACCGGTTACCTGTGAGCGCGCACCAGGTCCCGACCTCGCCCGGCAGGCGCGGCAGCGCATAAGTGGCGCCGACATCGGGAAAGAAGCCGATGCTGACTTCGGGCATCCCGAAGCTGTAGCGCTCGCCAGCCACGCGATGCGAGCCATGCACGGAGATGCCCACACCGCCGCCCATGACCAGACCCTCGATCAGCGCGACATACGGCTTCGGATAGCGCTTGATGAAGGTGTTGAGCGCATATTCCTCGCGGAAGAATTGCAGCGCCTCTGTCTGCTTGCCGGCGCGGCCGAGATCGTAAAGCGCGCGGATATCCCCGCCGGCACAGAACGCGCGCTCGCCATTGGCGGTGACGATCACGCGCGTCACCGCATCATCCGCCGCCCATGCCTTCAGTTGCGCGTGCAGTGCCTGCACCATCTCGTGCGTCAGCGCGTTCAGCGCTTTGGGCCGGTTCAGGGTAACGAGGCCGGCCGAGCCGCGGCGCTCGAAGAGGATGTCGCTGGACGGAGAACTCAATTCAGTTCTCCAAGAGGTCGCGGCTCACGATCAGCCGCATGATTTCGTTGGTGCCTTCAAGAATCTGGTGCACGCGCACGTCGCGCAGGACCCGCTCGATCGGATAATCGCGCAAATAGCCGTAGCCGCCATGCAGTTGCAGGCAGCCATTCACCGCTTCAAAGCCGGCGTCGGTGGCGAAACGCTTCGCCATCGCCGCAAGCCGCGTCGCGCCGGGCTCGCCGGTGCTGACGGCCAGCGCTGCGCGCCGCACCATCAGCCGCGCGGCTTCAAGCTCCGTGGCATAGTCGGCGATGCGGAAACGCAGCGCCTGAAAGTCGGAGAGCCGCGAGCCGAACTGCTTGCGCTCGCGCATATACTCAAGCGTACGGTCGAGACAGAATTGCGCGCCGCCGAGCGAACACGCCGCAATATTCAGGCGCCCGCCGTCGAGCCCCATCATCGCGATCCTGAATCCCTCGCCTTCCTTGCCGATGAGGTTGTCCGCCGGCACGCGGCAGTTCTCGAAGATGACGGCGGCGGTCGGCTGCGACTTCCAGCCAAGCTTCTTCTCCTGCGCGCCGAAGGAGAGGCCCGGCGTGTCCTTCTCCACGACAATGCAGGAAATGCCCTTCGGTCCCGGACCCCCGGTGCGCACCATGCAGACATAGATGTCGGAGACGCCGCCGCCGGAGATAAAGGCTTTGGCGCCGTCGAGCACGTAAGTGTCGCCGTCGCGGCGCGCGCGCGTCGAGAGGTTGGCGGCGTCGGAACCTGCGCCCGGCTCGGTCAGGCAGTAGCTGGCGAAATGCTCCATCGTGCAGAGCTTCGGCAGAAAGCGCCTGCGCTGCGCCTCGCCGCCGAAGGCGTCGATCATCCACGCCGCCATGTTGTGGATCGAGATATAGGCGGCGGTGGACGTGCAGCCCTGCGCCAGTTCCTCGAAGATGAGGGTGGCATCGAGCCGCGACAAATCGGAGCCGCCGACATCGTCCTTCACATAGATGCCGCAGAAGCCGAGCGCCGCGGCCTTGCGGAGCGTCTCGATGGGGAAAACCTCGCTTTCGTCCCAGTCGCGGGCAAAGGGCATCATCTCGTCCCGGGCGAATTGCCGAGCGGTGGCCTGGAAGGCGCGCTGATCGTCCGAAAGCTCGAAATCCATGTTTGAAGCGATAAGTGCGCCGTTAACCCCCGTCAATCTGCACCGCAACGGACCGTGGCAGACGCAGGGCAAACGGGATAAAACGGCTCCCTGAAACGGAGCGTCTCATGGCCATCAAATTCGGCCGCCCCCTGGAAAGCAAAACCCGCGTCGTCCCGGTCGAGCCCGGCACCGCCCGCAGCGGCGAGGGCCTCGACTTAGCCGTGCGCCCGCGCCGGCTGCGCCGCGCCGAATGGCTGCGCCGGATGGTGCGGGAGAACGTGCTCACCACCGACGACCTGATCTGGCCGGTCTTTGTGGTGGACGGCAGCAAGGCGCGCACGCCCATCGAATCCATGCCGGGCGTCGAGCGGCTCTCGATCGACGAAATCCTGCACGCAGCCGAACAGGCGATGAAACTGTCGATCCCCTGCCTGGCGCTGTTTCCCTACACCGATCCGAAGCTGCGCGACGAATACGGGTCGGAAGCGACCAATTCCGACAATCTGGTCTGCCGCTCGCTGCGCGCACTGAAGAAGGAATTTCCCGATCTCGGCATCCTGTGCGACGTCGCGCTCGATCCCTTCACCAGCCACGGTCATGACGGGCTGATGCGCGACGGCGTGATCCTCAACGACGAGACGGTCGAGGTGCTGGTGCAGCAGGCGCTGGTGCAGGCGGAGGCCGGCTGCGACATCATCGCGCCCTCCGACATGATGGACGGGCGCGTCGGCGCGATCCGCGCCGCGCTCGATGCGGCGGGCCATACCGACGTTGCGATCATGGCCTATGCCTCAAAATATGCGTCCGCCTTCTATGGCCCGTTCCGCGACGCGGTCGGCTCGTCGAAGACGCTGACCGGCGACAAGCGCACCTACCAGATGGACTACGCCAATTCCGACGAAGCCTTGCGCGAAGTCGGCCTCGACATCGAGGAAGGCGCCGACATGGTGATGGTCAAGCCCGGCCTGCCCTATCTCGACATCGTGCGGCGGGTGAAGGACACGTTCGGCATGCCGACCTTCGCCTATCAGGTGTCCGGCGAATATGCGATGATCATGGCGGCTGCGCAGAACGGCTGGCTCGACGGCGAACGCGCGATGATCGAAAGCCTGATCGCGTTCAAGCGCGCCGGTTGCGATGGGGTGCTGACCTATTTTGCGCCGAAGGTGGCGGAGAAGCTGCGCGCGCAAATCTAACCTGCCAGCGCTGCCAATTACTCCGTTCATTCCCGCGCAAGCGGGAATCCATATCTTGACCATTCTGGGTCCCCGCTTTCGCGGGGACGAACGGCAGTGTGGCGTCGTTATTCCCTCGCCTCTCCCGCATGCAGCCGCACCGGCTGGTACCCATCCTCCGCCATCGCCTTGATGATCTCCTCGGCATGCGCGCGGTCGCGCGTCTCGACCGTGACGTCGAGCCGCGCGCCCTTGGCCGGCACGTCGAGGAACAGCCGCTTGTGATCGACTTCCAGAATGTTGGCGCCAAGCGTGCCGAGCCGCGTCGCGATATGGCCGAGCACACCCGGACGGTCCGGTATGGTCAGGCGGAAAGACAGGATCAGTTCGTCGCGCTCCAGTTCGCGCACCATAATGGAGGCGAGAATGCGCGGATCGATGTTGCCACCGCACAGGATCAGCCCGACACGCTTGCCGCGGAATTTTTCCGGCTCCGCCAGCATCGCCGCGAGACCGGCGGCGCCGGCGCCTTCCGCCATCGTCTTCTGCAAGGTCAGAAAGATATTCACCGCGCGCTCGAGATGCGCCTCATCGACCAGAAGAATGCCGGAGACGAGTTCGCGGACGATCGGCAGCGTGAGCCGGCCGACATTCTTGACCGCGATGCCTTCGGCCAGCGTCGGGCCACCGATGGGACGGTCGTTGCCGGTGATCGCATTCCACATCGAGGGATAGAGCGTGGCCTCCACCCCGACGATCTCGATTCGCTCGTTGATCGCCTTCGCGGCAATCGCATTGCCGGAGATCAGACCTCCGCCACCGATGGGCACGACGAGGCAATCGAGGTCGGGCACATCTTGCAGCATTTCCAGCGCGATGGTGCCCTGCCCCGCGATCACGCGCGGATCGTCGTAGGGATGCACCAGCACGAGACCGCGCTTGGCCTGCAATTCCTCCATGCGCGCCTGCGCTTCGGCAACGGTATCGCCGTGCAGCACCACTTCGGCGCCATAGCCCTTGGTCGCCGCGACTTTCACCAGCGGCGTGGTCACCGGCATGACGATGGTCGCGGCAATACCAAGCCTGGCTGCGTGATAGGCCACCGCCTGCGCGTGGTTGCCGGCGGACATCGCGATGACGCCGCGCGCGCGCTCGGTCTTGTCGAGGCTGGCGAGCTTGTTGAGGGCGCCGCGCTCCTTGAAAGAGTTCGTAACTTGCAGGTTCTCGTATTTCACGAAGACGGTGGCACCCGTCAGCTCCGACAGGCGCGGGGCCGGCAGCATCGGGGTGCGCACCACATGGCTGGCCAGAACGGCGTGCGCGGCTTCGATATCGGCGATCGCAATGGTCATGTCAGTGTCGTGGCAAACCGGGCCGAAAATGGCGTCCGTGCGGCACCAGACGCCATGTTTTCGGCGAGATCAACCGTCAGAAATTGCAGCCGTGCCGGCCGGAGGGGACCGGCGCCATCCCGCCGAGACTTGTCATGCCGAAAACCTTCTGGACCTACACCGGACGAATGGCGTTCTCGATTCTGGGCTCCGTCGCCGGGGCGCTGATCGTCTCGCATTTCGGGCTGCTGCACATCAAGTCCGAGCAGAAGCTTGAGAAGATCGTCTTCGATCAGTCCGATCTGACGCGCTACGACAACATCACGCAGCGGGTCGAGGCTGGGCACATCGCCATGCGCGAGCTGAAGGCCAGGCAGGAAGCGGACGCCCGCAAGAAGGTGGCCACCGAGATCGCGGAAAAGGAAGCTCTGGCGGCTGAGGAAGCGCAGCGCGCCCGTGCCGCGGCCGCGCAGGCCGCCGCCGCACAGGCCGAGCGAAAGAAAGTCGCTCAGGCGCCGAAGCGGGAGACGCCGGCGAACGCCGCGGCCGCGCCTGCAACCCAGACTGCCGCCGCGCCGCTCGTGATCACGCCCGCGACCGTAGAAGAACGGCACACGCCCGCGCGTGACGGCCTCGAGGGCATGTTCGACAAGCTCGCCTCGGGCGTCGGTAAAATACGTGATTTTGTTGTAAATGCTGTGAAGCTCGACAAGCCGGCGAACCTGCCATTCGGCTCGGCATCGACATCATCCGAATCGTCGATGCCTGTGATCGACGATCTGCGCGGCCGGCTGAAACTGCCCGCTTTCGAGATGTAATCCGGACGGAGTACCGCTCCGCTCTCGCAAATCTGATTGGACGAATTCCGGGAACCTCTTGCCTGGGGATGCTTTTTGTCCCCATCTTGGTCGCAGGAGCAAGGATGTCCCATGAGCAGCGGTCCCGGCGGCAGCAGCGATCCAAAACAGATCGGCGTGTCCTTCGACGTAAAACCGCACGCCTATGATCCGGCCACCCAGCCGGAATTGTTCGACGGCGTGCCGGCGCGGCGCGTCATCGCCTTTCTCATCGATCTGATCATTCTCGCCGTGCCGATGGTGTTCCTGGCGATGTTCATCTTCGCGGTCGGCGTGGTCACGCTGGGGCTGGGCTTCGTCCTTTACGGCTTGATGCCGGTGGTCTCGGTGCTCTGGGCGCTCTTCTATTACGGCATGACGCTGGGCAGCCCGCGCTCGGCAACCATCGGCATGCGGGTCATGGACCTCGAAATGCGCACCTGGTACGGGGCACCGAGCTACTTCCTGCTCGGCGCCGTGCATGCGGTGGTGTTCTGGGTGACCGTGTCGGCGCTGACCCCGTTCATCCTGCTGGTCTGCTTCTTCAACAGCCGGCGCCGCCTGTTGCACGACATGCTGGTGGGCACCGTGGTCATCAACAACCAGGTGCGGGCGGCCGCCATGCGCCCGGTCCGGCCGGCGGCCTGAGCCGCCGTGCCCAAGGCTCCAACCCTTTGACGAAAGCTTCCTGACAGGAGAACATCGGTGCCGGAAGGAGGCCGCGCCGCCCCGTGACCCAGCATTCCCGCGATACGCCGCAATTCTACCTGACGGCGCCCTCGCCCTGCCCGTATCTGGCCGGCAAAGAGGAGCGCAAGGTGTTCACGCATCTCGTCGGCGAGCGCGCGCCGGGGCTGAACGACCTGCTGACCCATGGCGGCTTCCGCCGCAGCCAGTCCATCGCCTACCGTCCCGCCTGCGAGGCCTGCCGCGCCTGCGTCTCCGTCCGCGTGGTGGCCGACGATTTCCGCCCGACCCGTTCCATGCGCCGCATCGCCGACCGCAATGCGGACCTCACCGGCGAGATGCGCCACGCCACGCCGACCTCGGAGCAATATTCGGTGTTCCGGGCCTATCTCGATGCGAGGCATCGCGACGGCGGCATGGCCGACATGACGGTGCTCGACTACGCCATGATGGTGGAAGACAGCCACGTCGAGACCCGCATCGTCGAATACCGGCGGCGCGATCCGGATTCGGGATTTCAGGGCCGTGGCAGCGGCACCCTGCTGGCCGTGGCGCTCACCGACATCCTCAATGATGGGCTGTCGATGGTCTATTCCTTCTTCGAACCGGAAGAAGAACACCGCTCGCTCGGCACCCTGATGATTCTCGACCACATTGCCCGCGCCCGCCGCATGGGCCTGCCTTACGTCTATCTCGGCTATTGGGTGCGCGGCTCGCGCAAAATGGATTACAAAAGCCGCTTCCTGCCGCAGGAGCGGCTGATGTCGCAGGGCTGGGTGCGGGCGGAGCTTTAGACCGCGCCCGGCACCTCACTCGATTGTCGTGACAATCGTCTTTCCGAAGCGATTATTCTTCGGGAAGCCCTTCGGCGCCAGGCGTCCGGCATCGGCACGATTGCCGCGCCAGTCTTTCAGTTCCTTCAGCGGCATGGTGAAGGCACGGCCGGCGCCGTCGAGCCACGTCAAGCCATCGGTCGCCGTGAACGTGATCAGATCGGACAACCCCCCGTCCTTGTAACGCTGCAGGCGCACGCCGGCGCCGCGCGCCATTTCCGGCACCTGCTCGAGCGGGAAGATCACCATCTTGCGGTTCTCGCCGATCGCGGCGGCCAGTTCGCCGTCGATGGTGGTGATGGCGCAGGCGCCATCCTTCTCCTTCACATTGAGCACCTGCTTGCCCTTGCGGGTATTGCCCAGGCACTCGTCCTCGGAGACGATGAAGCCGCGCCCGGTCTGGCTGCCGACCAGGAATTTGCGGCCGCCCTTGTGCGCAAAAACCGAAACGATGTCGGCATCCTGATCGATATCAGCAAATAGCCGCACCGGCTCGCCGTGCCCGCGTCCGCCCGGCAACTTGCCGGCATCGATGGTGTAGAAGCGGCCGTTGGTCGCGAACAGCAGGCACTTCGATGTCGTCTCGGCGAAGAATGAGAATTTCAGTCCGTCGTCAGTCTTGAAGGCGACGCTCGAGAGATCGGTGACGTGGCCGCGCAGAGCGCGGATCCAGCCCTTCTCCGACACCACGATCGTGACCGGCTCGCGCACCACCATTGCTTCCTCGACGGCGGCGGCAGCGTGCTCGGCCACCGTCCCGAACGTGGTGCGTCGCTTGCCCAGCTCGGTCTTCGGACCGAAAGCATCGCGCACGGCCTTGATCTCGTCCGAGACCTTCTTCCATTGCTGCGCCTCGGAGCCGAGCAGCGCTTTCAGGCCCTTGCGTTCCTCGCGCAGTTCCCTGTCCTCGCCCTTGATCTCCATTTCCTCGAGCTTGCGCAGATTGCGCAGGCGCATGTTGAGGATGGAGTCGGCCTGCAGATCGGTGAGCTTGAAGGTGCGGATGAGCACCGGCTTTGGCTCATCGTGCGTGCGGATGATCTTGATCACCTTGTCGAGGTTCAGATAGGCGATGAGGAGGCCGCCCAACACCTCGAGGCGATGATCGATCTGCTTCAGGCGGTAGTTCGAACGGCGGATCAGCACGTCGCGGCGATGGTCGAGCCAGGCGCGCAATGCCTCGGCGAGGCCCACGACCTTCGGCACCTTGCCGTTGATCAGCACGTTCATGTTGAGCGGAATGCGGCTCTCAAGCTCGGTGAGCTTGAACAGCGATTCCATCATCACCGCGGCATCCACCGTGCGCGCGCGCGGCTCGATGACGAGGCGCACATCCTCCGCCGATTCATCGCGGATATCCGCGACCAGCGGCAGCTTCTTCTCGTTCATCAATTCGGCGATCTTTTCGATCAGCCGGGACTTCTGCACGAGATAGGGAATCTGCGTGACCACGACCTGATAGGTGCCGCGACCGGCGTCTTCTTCCTTCCAGCGCGCGCGCACGCGGAACGAGCCACGGCCGGTATTGTAGGCTTCCGCAATCGTCTCCGGCGAATCCACGATGATGCCGCCGGTCGGGAAGTCCGGGCCGGGTACGTATTTCATCAGCGTCTTTGAGCGCGCATTTGGATTGGCGATCAGGAACAGGGCCGCGTCGCAAAGCTCGGCGGCGTTGTGCGGCGGGATCGACGTCGCCATGCCGACGGCAATGCCCTGCGAGCCGTTCGCGAGCAGGTTGGGAAACGCGCCGGGAAGAACGACCGGTTCTTCCGTGAGGCCGTCGTAGTTGGGGCGGAAATCGACAGCGTCCTCGTCGATGCCTTCGAGCAGGAGGCGCGCGACCTCGGTCATGCGCGCTTCGGTATAACGGTAGGCGGCGGCGTTATCGCCGTCGATGTTGCCGAAATTGCCCTGCCCGTCGACCAGTGGATAGCGAGAGGAGAAATCCTGCGCGAGCCGCACCAGCGCGTCGTAGATCGCCTGGTCGCCGTGCGGATGGAAGTTGCCCATCACGTCGCCGACGATCTTGGCCGACTTCTTGAAGGTCGCGCCTGGATCGAGCCGCAGCAGCCGCATGCCATAGAGGATGCGCCGGTGGACCGGCTTCAGCCCGTCGCGCGCGTCGGGCAGCGCCCGGTGCATGATGGTGGACAGCGCATAGGCGAGATAACGCTCTTCCAGCGCATCCCGCAGCGCGATTTCCTGGACGTCGCCTTTCTCGGGCGGAATCGTTTGCTTTCCCATGCCGCGTCGTTACCCCGCAAAGTGCCCATGAACAAGCAATGAACACGGGTCCCATGCCGGATTCAGACGCTGCGTGCTCTGTTTGCGAAGGGGCGATGCAAGCAGGGCCGTATATGCAAGGCATGTATGGCCAAACAGGGAGAGACGAGCCGGTCTGCAACCGGAACTTGCCTGCAATCACCGTTTCACCGCGCGAAATCTGCGGCGGAAGGTAACTCTAACACATTTTTGAGCGTCCGAGGCGGTTGCCGGGCGATAAATTCCAAGTTTCAGCCGCATTTTTTGCTAGCGTCCGCCTGCGACCGCAATGAATCGCTTTTCATGCGGCGGGTGGCTTCGAAACGGTCGAACCCAGTCCAAACGGGGGGCCGGTCTCATCGGCGGCGATTGGCGTGACGCGGCACGCGGAACGGCATCGGCGCTGCTTTAGGAACGAAAAACGGAGATCCTGATGAAGACGATCCTTGCTGCGACGCTGCTGGCCGTCGGCCTCGGCCTCGCTGGTACCACCGGTGCATCCGCCGCACCCGCCAATGGCGCAGCCATCAACGGCGCCCTCAACATGCAAAGCATGATCGAGCAGGCCCAGTACTACGGCTACCGCCGCTATCGCGGCCCGCGCTGCCGCAGCGTCCGCGTTTGCCGCGGCTACGGCTATTACCGCCGCTGCTGGTGGGAGCGCCGCTGCTGGTAACGGCCAGCCATTCCTGCGCATCGGGGCCGGTCCTTTGGACCGGCCCTTTTTTTGGGCTAGGCGGCGTGTGGCAATGCACGGCCGATGGCGGCGATAAAATGCGCGCGTGCATCCGAGAACATCAGGTCGCGCGGCTCGAGCACATCGCGCGACAGGAAAAAACCGGTCAGGCCGAATCCCTTGACAAGATCGTCAGCGGACGGCGCACCGTGGTCGTCGTGCGCCAGAAAGGATGGCAACGGAAGCAGCCGGTTGCGCCACTCCTCTCCCGCCTCGCGCGAAACGGCGCGCCCCGATTTCGGCGAGACATAGACGAGATCGTTCGTCTGGCCCGTCGCCGCACATACGCTCAGATCAAGCCCGAACCCCAACTCGACCAGCATCTGCATTTCGAAATGCACCACATGCGCGCCGGCCAGAGCCGGATCGTCGAGCGCATCGAGAATCATGTCGAGGCTCTCATAGACCGCTTCATGCGGATCGCGCTCCGGCAGCAGGCGCGCCAAGGCGGCCAGATGCGTAATGGCGTAGATGGCATGCGATGACGTCAGCAACGCACCCGCGCGCAGGTTGAGGCCTTCGACCGTGTAGGTGCCAAGATGATCGTCGAGTCGCGCGCTCCAGTTCGCATGCACGGCATTACCCGGCTGCAACACGGGCCGCATGCGCGATCCTGCCCCGCCGCGCACCAGGCCAAGATGGCGACCATGTGTGCGAGTCATCAATTCGAGGATAGCGTTTGCTTCCCCGTGCTTCCTGACGCCCAGAACGATGCCGTCATCGAGCCAGTGCATGATGCAAACCTTGACGGCGAATCTGCTCGCGCGTCAATCCTTCGGAAAATCCAGGCCCATCTCGCGATAGCGTTCGGGATCGTTCCCCCACCCTTCCCGCACCTTCACGAACAGAAACAGGTGCACGGGCGCTTCGGCGACTCCCGCGATGTCCTTGCGGGCGTCCGCGCCGATCGCCTTGATGGTCTGGCCTCCCTTGCCAAGCACGATCTTGCGTTGGCTCTCGCGCTCGACAAAGATCGTCTGCTCGATGCGCACCGAACCGTCCTTGAGCTGCTTCCAGTCGGTGGTCTCGACCGTCGACTGATACGGCAATTCCTGATGCAGCCGATGAAAGAGCTTCTCGCGCGTGATCTCGGCGGCGAGCTGGCGCAGCGGCGCATCCGAAATCTGGTCCTCGGGATAATGCCACGGCCCCGGCGGCACCTGCGCCGCCAGCCACTGCTTCACGTCGGCGACGCCGCTGCCGGTCAGGGCGGAGATCATGAAGGTTGCGGTGAATCTGGCGCGCTCGTTCAACGCCTGCGCGAGACCGAGCAGGGCTTCCTTGTCGACGACGTCGATCTTGTTCAGCAGCAAAAACTTCTGCCCGCCGACGTCGCCGATCCGCGACAGGATAGCGTCCGTCTCCTCGTCCAGCCCCTTGCGGGCGTCGATCAGCAAGCCGGTGATGTCGGCGTCCTGCGCGCCGCTCCAGGCGCTGTCGACCATCGCGCGGTCGAGGCGGCGCTTGGGTTTGAAGATGCCCGGCGTGTCGACAAAGATGAGCTGCGCGCTGCCTTCGATGGCGATGCCCCGCACCAGCATGCGCGTGGTCTGCACCTTGTGCGAGACGATCGACACCTTCGAGCCGACCATCGCGTTCAGCAATGTGGATTTGCCGGCATTGGGCGCACCGATCAGCGCCACGAAACCGCAGCGCGTGTTTTCTGCCGCAGCCGGATCAACCATCTGCGCGCACGCCTTCCCGCGCCAGCAAGGCTGCGGCCGCCGCCTGTTCGGCGGCGCGTTTTGAGCGTCCCTTGCCCTCGGCGGGATCGCGATCCGGCAGGGTCACGGCCACGCGGAAGACCGGGTCATGATGCGGGCCGGTGCGCTCGACTTCACGATACGCCGGCGTAGGGAGACCGCGGCCCTGCGCCCATTCCTGCAGAACCGTCTTCGGGTCGCGCAAGGGGCGCGCCGGCTTGCGCATCCGCTCGGCCCAGAAGCGCTCGACAAAACCCTTCGCTGCCTGATAGCCGCCGTCGAGAAAGACCGCGCCGATCAGAGATTCACAGACATCTGCGAGAATGGCCGCCTTGGTGCGGCCGCCGGCGCGCACTTCCGAGGCGCCAAGCCGCAAGGCCGTGCCAAGATCGATGGCACGCGCCACGTCGGCGCAGGTTTCCCGGCGCACCAGGTCGGCAAGGCGGCGGGACAATTCGCCCTCATCCGCCTTGGGAAAGGCCGCGAACAGCATTTCGGAAATCGCAAGACCGAGCACGTGGTCGCCGAGAAATTCCAGCCGCTGATAGCTGCCGGCCCGGCCCTGCCCCTTCAATGCCGAGATGTGGGTCAGCGCGCGATCGAGCAACGCCGCGTCCTTGAAACGGTAGCCGATAGTCGATTCCAGAGGCGTCGCCGCCGGCGCCTTGACTTTGGTCTTGCGCGCGCGCGCAGGCGCACGTTCCTTCGGAGCCGCAGCGCGCCTTGCGGCCACCGTGCCGCCGCGCTCACCTGACGCGTTATCGGCCCTTCGGTTCATCTGACGATAGTGAACAACCGGCTCCAGCGGACAGCCCAGGGCCAGCGCCAGACCTGCCAGGCCCGTTCGCCCTCACCGACCGAGAAGAAGATAATCTGGGCGCGACCAATCAGGTTCTCGAACGGCACGTAACCCACCTGGCTCAGAACCCGGCTATCGGTGGAATTGTCGCGATTGTCGCCCATCATGAAATAATGGCCCCCAGGCACGACATACTCCTGCGTATTGTCATAGAAGCCGTTGTCGATCAGATCGAGGGTCGTATAGGTGACGCCATTGGGAAGCGTTTCGCGCCAGCGTTTCACACGCGTCGCGCGCTCGGTTTCCTCGGTCTCGAGGTAGTCGGAGATGCGTTCGCGCTTCACCGGCACGCCGTTGATGTGCAGCAGGCCCTCGACCATGCGAATGCGGTCGCCCGGCAATCCGATCACGCGCTTGATGTAGTCGGTGGAATCGTCCTTCGGCAGGCGGAAGACGACGACGTCGCCGCGATCGGGCGGCGAGCCCATGATGCGGCCGGAAAAGAGCGGCGGCGAGAACGGGAAGGAATAATGGCTGTAGCCGTACGAATACTTGGAAACGAACAGGTAGTCCCCGACCAGCAGGGTCTCCTTCATGGAACCGGAGGGGATGTTGAATGGCTGAAACAGGAAGGTGCGAATGACCAGCGCGATAATCAGCGCATGCACGACGACGCGGACGGTTTCACCCAATCCGCCTTCCTTCTTCTTGGCTCCGCTGGTCACGCTCATAAGCCTCTCGTCCCGTAGATCGCCGCAGATATCGTTTCCTGGATGGCGCGTCCGGCGACTTGTAGCGGCTGGGCCAACAAGGCGCAATAAACGCAGGAATCCGCTCTAATCACATGATTTTTATAGACAAACCAGTCAAAACCGCGCCGTTCGAAGCGATGTCCGGATGCGACAGACAGCCGGGCGATTCATCTATTGCCGGCAGCCCCGACTGGTACCATTACTCCCGCAAATCCGCTTCAATTATGTCGCATCGAGGCTCGTAATGACGGCGCAGACAACGGAACATCAAATCACCTTTCGTTGTCCACCGGAACTGGAGGCCGTCCTGCCCAGGCCCATTCCGGCCGTGCAGGGCCTGCCGGACTGGTTCAAGACCATGCCGCAAAAGGCGTTCAACACCGCCTCAAAGGACGAGCAACTCACGGTCAAGAAATGCCCGCCCTTCATCGATGCGATGACGTATGGGTTTCTGATGCCGCTGGTCGCCGACCTGACGGTGGACGGCGGCGAATTCCGCTGGGACCGGGAGGTGCCGGGAGGCGCGATCACGAATTATCCGCGCGCGCCAATCCAGTTTCACGACAACAGCCAGGTCGTTGGAACGCCCTTCTTTGAGGACGACCGCTTTGTCATCAAGTTCACCAATTTCTGGACGATCGAGCTGCCCAAGGGCTTTTCGCTTCTGGTCACGCATCCGGTGAACCGGCGGGATCTGCCGTTCACCACACTGACCGGCATGGTCGACGCGGATTCCTACCACGACAGCTTCATCCACTTTCCCGCCCATTGGGAAGAGCCGGACTTCAGCGGTGTCATTCCAAAGGGCACGCCGGTCGCGCAATGCATTCCCGTGAACCGCGAAAGCTGGGCGCCTGAATTCGAGACGATTTCCGGAGAGGCGGCCCGCCGCCTGCATGACGTCTCCACCGCGCTGTCGCTGGAGCAAGGCGTCTATCGCCACGAATTCCGGGCGAACAAACGCTAGGGCTGAGACGGCGCGCCAAGCACCTCTGCCAGAGAGCTCGGCCGCAGCCAGAAACGCCCGCGCGCGGACCGCACCAGAATATAGCGCGCCTTGTCGTAGAGTTCGGGCTTGTCGGCAATGGCGGCACGCAATGCCGCGATCGCGTCATCCCATCTATCAAGCTCAAGCAGGCAATAGCCGAGTTGAAGCCTCGCCTCCGCCCAGTCCGGAATGCGCTGCAGCGTCTGGCCGAAGACGTCTGCGGCTCTGGCAAATTCTCCGTTATCGCGCAGCACGCAGGCCTGGCCGAACAAGGCACCCGGATGGCCGGGCCGCTCGACCTGCGCCCGTGCGAACGCCCGCTGCGCGCCGTCACGGTCGCCCCGCATCAGCAGCACGCCACCCAGAACGCACCACGTATCGGGATTGCGGGCGGAGACTTTCAGCCCTCGCCGCAGAACGTCTTCCGCTTCCTCGAAACGGTTCTCACTGTCCAGCATCGTGCCGAGTTCATGAAATGCCTCCGCAAACAGCGGCTCGCGGGTCACGGCCCGTTCGAGACAGGCCATCGCATCCTTGGCGCGTCCGGATTGCCGCAATGCCATCGCGTAATGTGTCTCGATCACGGGATCATTGCTGCCCTTGGCGGCCGTCTCGAGCATAGCTAACGCCTCGGCCGGCTTGCCCTGTGCGAGCAGCACCACGCCAAGCGTATGCAACGCGCCGCGATGGTTCGATTTGCGGGTGAGGACACTCCGCGCCAGTTTTTCGGCATCATCGAGCCGTCCTGCCTCGATGGCCGCCTTCGCGTCGGCGACGGCCTGCTCGTCAGGCGACAGCTTGCCGCTCTTCTTGCCAATCGGCATTGCCGCTATCCACCCTGCGGGGTCTTCGTCTGAACCGCCGAGATCACCACAAAGGCCTGCGCGATCGGATATTCGTCGGTCAGGCTGACATCAATGCGGGCCTCATAGCCCGCCGGTGTGAGGCGGCGAAGCTGCTCCAGCGCCCCTCCGGTCAGTTGCATGGTCGGCCGGCCCGACGGCAGATTGACCACGCCCATGTCACGGAAGAATACGCCGCGGCGGAAGCCGGTGCCCAGCGCCTTGGAACAGGCCTCCTTGGCGGCAAACCGCTTGGCATAGGTGTCGATGCGGGTGGCGCGGCGTTCGGCCTTGGCGCGTTCGACGTCAGTGAAAATGCGGCTGATGAAACGCTCGCCGTGACGTTCGAGCACCTTTTCGATTCTGCGGATATCGACAAGATCGGAGCCGATGCCGAGGATCATGCCGCCGCCCTCGCCCGGCCGCGATCCATCGCGGCGCGCATCGTTCTGATTGCGGATTCGAGCCCGACAAAGGCGGCCTCGCCGATCAGAAAATGGCCGATATTGAGTTCGACGATCTCGGAAAGTCCTGCGATCGTTTCGGCGCTCGCGAAATCAAGGCCATGCCCGGCATGGACTTCCAGCCCAAGACTTTTCGCGAGGCGCGCGCCCTCGACGATCCGTTTCCATTCGGTCTCGGCGGCGGCCTTGTCATGCGCCAGCGCCTCGCACCACGCGCCGGTGTGAATCTCGATGACCGGCGCGTCGACCACTCTCGCCATTTCGATCTGCGCGGAATCGGCCGCGATGAAGAGAGAAACCCGGATGCCGGCAGCTTTAAGCGTTTTCACCGCCGCTTCGACATGCGCCTTCTGACCGACGACGTCGAGACCGCCTTCTGTCGTGCGCTCGGCCCGCCGTTCCGGCACAAGACACGCCGCATGCGGTTTCGTCTTCACCGCGATCGCAATCATGTCATCGGTCGCCGCCATCTCGAAATTCAGCGGCTTTGCGATTTCCGCCATCAGTCGCGCAATATCCTCGTCGCGGATGTGGCGGCGATCCTCCCGCAAATGCGCAGTGATGCCGTCCGCGCCCGCCGCGACCGCGAGCCTAGCCGCCCGCACGGGATCGGGATGCGCGCCGCCGCGCGCATTGCGGATGGTGGCAACGTGATCGATGTTCACGCCCAGGCGAAGATAAGGGATGGTCGACACGTCGCAGAGTCCCGTCAATCAGCCGTTCACGCGCATCGCATTCGCAACCACCGCCTTGGCGCGCAGTTGCGAGATGATCGCGGTGAGATGCTTGAGATCGTAGACCTCAAGATCGATGGTGACGGTTGTAAAGTCCGGCGACTGCCGCGTCATATGAATATTGTCGATATTGCCATCATGCTCGGCGATGACCTGCGCGATCTGCGCCAGCGAACCCGGCTCGTTCACCGACTGCACGACAATCTGCGCCGGAAAACGCTGCGGCGCGCGCTCGTCCATGTCCCAGCGCAGGTCGAGCCAGCGCTCGGGCGTCTCCTCGAATTCCTTCAGCGCCGGCGACTGGATCGGGTAGATCGTGATGGCCTCGCCCGGCGTCAGAATGCCGACGATGCGGTCGCCAGGCACGGCGCCGCCCTTGGGCGCGAACCGCACCGGCAGATCGCTGTTGATGCCGCGCACCGGGATGGCGGACTTGCTCTCGCTTGCCGGCAGCTTCGCCTTGACGGACCGCGCTTTCTTGAGGCCGACCCAGCCACCATCGCCGGCCGGCGCGCTGATGGTGGCGCGCTCTTCCAGATAGTCGGGATACATCGCGCGCGCGACGTCGGACGCCTTCATCTCGCCACGTCCGACCGCCGCCATCACATCCTCGATGGACGCACGCGCCAGGCGCGGCAGCGCGCCCTGCAGCTTCTCGTCGGAATAGTCCTTCTTGGCACGCTGGAACAGGCGCTCCACGATGCGGCGGCCCAGCCCCGCATATTGGTTGCGGACGGCGACACGGGTGGCGCGGCGGATGGCCGCGCGGGCCTTGCCGGTGACGACCAGGGATTCCCAGGCCGCCGGGGGCGCCGTCTGCGCCTTGGACGTCAGGATTTCCACCTCGTCGCCGTTGGCGAGTTCCGACATCAGCGGCGCGATCTTGCCGTTGATCTTGCAGCCGACCGCGGTGTTGCCGACGTCGGTATGCACCGCATAGGCGAAATCGATCGGCGTCGCCTGCCGCGGCAACGCGATCAGCTTGCCCTTGGGCGTGAAGCAGAAAACCTGGTCGTGGAAAAGTTCGAGCTTGGTGTGTTCGAGGAATTCTTCCGGGTTCGAGCCTTCGGCCAGCAGTTCGATGGTCCGGCGCAGCCAGGCATAGGCGCTGGACTCGCGCGACAGCATCTCACTCGGAGAGCCGGCGGCGTCCTTGTACAGCGCGTGCGCCGCGATACCGTATTCGGCGACGTTGTCCATCTCCTCGGTGCGGATCTGCAGCTCGACGCGCTGCTTGCCGGGGCCGATAACCGTGGTGTGGATGGAGCGGTAATCGTTCTGCTTCGGTGTCGAAATGTAATCCTTGTAGCGCCCCGGCACGAACGGCCAGGTCGTGTGCACGATGCCGAGCGCCTGATAGCAATCGGCCATCGATTTCACGATCACGCGGAACGCGTAGATATCGGACAATTGCTCGAAGCCGACCGACTTGCGCTCCATCTTGCGCCAGATCGAATAGGCGCGCTTCTGGCGGCCCTTGACGACGGCGGAGATGCCGCGATCGGCGAGCTTGCGGGTGAGTTGCTGTTCGATGTCGGTGATCAGATCCTTGTTGCGCAAGGCGAGCGTAAACAGCCGCTCTGTGACGACATCATAGGCGTCCGGATAGAGTTCGCGGAAGGACAGGTCTTCCAGTTCCTCGCGCAGTTCCTGCATGCCCATGCGACCGGCGAGCGGCGCATAGATTTCGATCGTCTCCTCGGCGTTGCGGCGCTTCGATTCCGGCGACATGTAGTCGAGCGTGCGCATATTGTGCAGGCGATCGGCGAGCTTCACCAGCAACACCCGCACGTCGGCCGCGATCGCCAGCAGCAGCTTGCGAAGATTCTCCGCCTGCTTGGCCTCCTTGGTCACAAGGTCGAGCTTCTTCAGCTTGGTCAGGCCCTCGACCAGGGTGCCGATATCGTGGCCGAAGAGGTCATCGATTTCCTGGCGCGTCGCCTCGGTGTCCTCGATCGTGTCGTGCAGCAAGGCCGCCGCGATCGTGGCGTCGTCGAGCTTCAGATCGGTCAGGATGGCGGCGACTTCCAGCGGATGGGAGAAGTAAGGGTCACCCGAGGCGCGCTTCTGCTCGCCATGCGCCTTCATTGCATAGACATAGGCGCGATTAAGCAGCGCCTCGTCGGTATTGTCGTTGTAGCGGCGGACACGCTCGACCAGTTCGTACTGACGCATCATCGGCGGCTTGGCGGCTTTTCGTTTCTTTTCAGCCACCTGACCGACGACGCTCAGGGCATGCTCCAGCGGCGCCCGGGTGCGCGCCTGGTTCTGCATACGGGGAAGTTCGGGCTTCGAGCGCGGCATGGATATCCTGGCAGGCGAAGAACGGGGCTTACGGCGCCCGCCGCGCCATACGACAATGATATCACGGCGTTTTGCCCATGCTGCAAGGCTAAGGCCGGCACGGTTAAATTAAAAAGCAAAAGGCCCGGCGGAGCCGGGCCTTCGCGGATTTCGGTGAAAGGACCCTTACTCGTCGTCGGGCTCGGGTTCCGGCTCCGGCTGCGCCTCGGGTGGGGTCAGGCCTTCCAGGCCCTTGAGCAGCTCTTCCTCGCTCATGTGTTCCATGGCGACATCGGTGTCGTCGGCATCGACCGAGCCGGAGGTACCGATCAGCGGAGCCTCAGGCTCCGGCTCATCCACTTCAACGTATTTCTGAAGCGTATGGATCAGGTCTTCCTTGAGGTCGCCCGGGGAAATCGTCGTTTCCGCGATTTCGCGCAGCGCTACAACCGGATTCTTGTCGTTGTCGCGGTCGAGGGTGATCTGCGAGCCGGAGGAGATCATGCGGGCCCGGTGGCTCGCCAAAAGCACGAGTTCGAAGCGGTTTTCGACCTTGTCGATGCAGTCTTCTACGGTGACACGGGCCATGGGCTCGTCACTCCTGGAAACGGGGGCCTTGATGGATTTGGGCCCTAGGTACCCGCCTGAGCCCCAAAGCGCAAGGCCCATTGAAGGGAATAGCGGGTCAGCCCCTGCCGCAGACCTTTCCAACGCTTCCTGGTGTATGGACTGTGTCTGCCTTATTGCCGACCAATAAAACGGCTCTTACTTGTGGTTAGCGGCCAGATTCCTCCGTGGACCCGATTGTCCGGGTGCGAGGGAAAAGCCTTCAAAATCCTGGAAATGACAGCTGTTTGTTCATGATCATCCATGAATTTTGACAGCCAATTCTGTTGAGACCAACGCCTCCCCGGTCGAGGCCAACAACAAGGAATAACGGACGGATGTCCAGACAAAGCGACAAGATTGTACTCTTTATCGATGGCGCGAACCTTTATGCCACCGCGCGTTCGCTTGGCTTCGATATCGACTACAAGCGCCTGCTGAAGGAGTTTCAGTCGCGTGGCAATCTGCTGCGCGCGTTCTATTACACGGCGGTGATCGAGGATCAGGAGTATTCGTCGATTCGCCCGCTGATCGACTGGCTCGACTACAACGGCTATTCGGTCGTCACCAAGGCGACCAAGGAATTCGTCGACCAGACCGGACGCCGCAAGGTGAAAGGCAATATGGACATCGAGCTCGCGGTCGACGCCATGGAGCTCGCCGGTTCGATCGACCACATGGTGCTGTTCTCGGGCGACGGCGATTTCCGCTCGCTGGTGGAAGCCGTTCAGCGGCGCGGTGTGCGGGTCACTGTCATCTCCACCATCGCGACACAGCCGCCCATGGTCGCCGACGAATTACGCCGGCAGGCCGACGAATTCATCGACATCGTGCAATTGCAGAGCAAGATCGGACGCGACCCGTCCGAACGACCGGCACGCGAACCGCGCGAAGGGCGTGAGCCCCGTCCACATACTCCGCAATTTTTGCAGCGCGGCACCCCGCAACGTGCCAATGTCGGCGCCGATGGTGACGACGACGACTTCGAGGACTGAAAACCCGGCGCTGATTCGCGACAGCGGCAAGCCGGGCCGCGACTGCCTCCTCTGCCCTCGCCTGGTGGCGTTCCGCAATGACTGGCGCAAACGCGAGCCGGGGTGGTTTAACGCGCCCGTGGCCTCGTTCGGTCCCCTTGACGCGCGGCTATTGATTGTCGGTCTGGCGCCCGGCCTGCAAGGCGCCAACCGCACCGGCCGCCCTTTCACGGGCGACTTTGCCGGCGACCTGCTCTATTCCACGCTGATTGAATTCGGCTTCGCCAGCGGCCAGTTCCTCGCCCGTCCGGACGACACCCTGACCATGATCGACGCGCGCGTCACCAACGGTGTGCGCTGCGTACCGCCGGAGAACAAGCCGACGCCGCTGGAGATCAACACCTGCCGGCAATTCCTGAAGGCGACGATCGCCGAAATGAAAAACCTGCGCGCCATCGTGGCGCTCGGAAAGATCGCGCACGACACCGTTGTGCGCGCACTCGACACAAAACTTTCGGCGGCTCCGTTCGGACACGGCAACATGGCGACAATCGGCACGCTGACGCTGTTCGACAGCTATCACTGCTCCCGCTACAACACCAATACGGGCGTGCTGACGCCGGAGATGTTTCGCGCGGTGTTTCGCGCGGTTCGCGACAGTCTCGACA
>JAESGM010000430.1_pt1 | contig 35246 bp, 37 predicted proteins | sample 9269721 | NCBI WGS metagenome assembly JAESGM01 (sample SAMN15720920, study PRJNA650825) | algae metagenome | isolation source: Komarekiella atlantica HA4396-MV6 and co-occurring heterotrophs from... | place: USA: Theobald House, Kauai, HI | collected 2009-07-29
TACTCGCTTCCCGAGGAGCTGACCCAGCCGGGCACGCCACTCATCGACATCGTGCGCGATCACCTCCGCCGAGAGACCGGGCGTGATCTGGAGGACGTGGAAGCCCGCTTGGACGGCTGGCTGCAGGAGCATCGCAAGAAGCTTGCGACGGGGCAGTCCTTCACGCAGGTGCAGCACCTGGCCAACGGCCGCACCCTGCTCGTCACCTATCAGCCGCTCGCAGATGGCGGTTGGGTCGACATACAAGAGGACGTCACCGAGAAGCGGCGCACCGAGCAGAAGATCGAATGGCTTGCGCGCCACGACGCGCTGACCGGCGTCGCCAACCGCTTTCATTTTCGCGAGACGTTCGAGGGTGCGCTGAAGTCTCTCGGCAAAGGCAGCACGCTGGCCCTGCACTGGATCGACCTCGACGAATTCAAAGAGGTCAACGACACCTACGGGCATCCCATCGGCGACGCTTTGTTGAACGCCGTATCGCAGCGCCTGCGAGCCAGCATCCGCAAGACCGACTTTCTTGCGCGCCTCGGGGGCGACGAATTCGCCATCATTCAATCTGGCGCCTCACGCAGCGATCAGTGCGATCGTCTGGCCAAGCGCGTCCTCAGCGCGATTTCGCGTCCCTATAATATCCTTGGCCATAAAATCCTGATCAGCGCGAGTATCGGCATCGTACGGGCTCCCGCACATGGCCGTTCACCTGACGAGCTGCTCAAGAACGCGGACATCGCGCTCTACAACGTCAAGACAAAGGGCCGCCGAGGCTACGAGCTTTTCCGGCGCGGGGCCGACCGCCATGTCGATGCGCGGCGGCGTCTTGAACTCGACATGCAGGGCGCGCTCGAGCGCAAGCAGTTCGAGCTGCACTACCAGCCGATCGTGAACTTGCGCAGCGGGCACGTCGTAAGCTGCGAGTCGCTGCTGCGTTGGCGTCATCCGCGGCACGGCCTGATTCCGCCCGCCGAGTTTCTCGACGTGGCAGAGAAAACCGGCGCCTTCGTCGACATCGGTCGCTGGGCGATATGCCAGGCTTGCCGTGATGCGACCCGGTGGGCCGACGAACTGACCGTGACGGTCAATCTCTCGCTGCTCCAATTCGAGAGCGGCGATCTGCCGTGCATTGTCCGTGCGGCGCTGTCCGAGGCCGGACTGGATCCGGCGCGGCTCGAGCTGGAAATCAGCGAGGCGCTGCTCGAGCGCGACCGAGGTCGTCTGCGCAGCACGCTGGATGAGTTGCGCAGCTTCGGCGTCGGCATCACCCTGGACAACTTCGGCAGATCCAGCGGGTCGTTGCGATCGCTACGCTCGTTCCCGTTCGACAAGGTGAAGATCGATCGCACGCTAGTGCGCGAGATGGCATGCCGGAGCGACAGTGCGGCGATCGTGAAAGCCGTTGCCTCACTGGCCGAGACGCTAGGGATGCTGAGCGTCGCTGGCGGAATCGAAACGCTGGATGAGCTCAGAACGGCAGCCAGCGCCGGTTGCAGTAAGGTCCAGGGCTTCTTTATCGGGCGTCCGGTCCCAATCGCCGAGCTCGACGCCGTACTTTCTCAGTGCGCACAGCGCAGCACCTGCGCGGCCTGAATCAGGTCGCCGGTCGCACGGCGACACCCGCCGCGGCGAGGTGCTGCTTCGCCTCGCCGATAGAGTGCGTTCCGAAGTGAAAGATCGAGGCGGCGAGGACAGCGCTCGCGCCGCCCTTGGTGATGCCTTCGACGAGATGATCCAGAGTTCCCACGCCGCCTGAAGCGATAACCGGAATGGTCACGGCGTTTGACACGGAACGCGTCAACTCGAGGTCGAAGCCAGCCTTCGTCCCGTCACGGTCCATTGAGGTCAGCAGTATCTCGCCCGCGCCGAGGTCCGCGACGTCCTTAGCGAAGGCAATGGCATCGATGCCGGTCGGTTGCCGGCCGCCATGCGTGAATATCTCCCACCGCAGCGGCTCGCCCTCGGCCGAGACGCGCTTGGCGTCGATCGCGACCACGATGCACTGCGCGCCGAACTTTTCGGCCGCCTCCTTTACGAACTGCCTGTTGTTAACCGCGGCGGTATTGATCGACACCTTGTCGGCCCCGGCGTTGAGCAGCCTGCCGATGTCCTCGATGGTACGCACGCCGCCGCCGACTGTAAGCGGCATGAAGCAACGCTCGGCGGTGCGCTCCACGATGTCGAAGATCGTGTCGCGGTTCTCGTGGCTCGCCGTGATGTCGAGAAAGCAGAGTTCGTCGGCACCGGCGGCATCATAGGCGGCGGCGGCTTCTACCGGGTCTCCGGCGTCGATCAGATCGACGAAGTTGACGCCTTTGACGACGCGGCCGTCCTTTACGTCGAGACAGGGAATAATGCGTGATTTGAGCATGGCGCACACTTGGTGATTAGGTTGTGTCGTGTCCAGTGAGCGCATGAGGGCGCGTCACCGCACCTCAAGCCTTCCGTGCGCCGGCCAGCAAAGCCAGCGCCTCATGCGCATCGAGCCGTCCGTCGTAAAGCGCGCGCCCGGTGATGGCGCCTTCGAGCATGGCGTATTCCGGCTGCAAAAGAGCCGTGACATCCTCGATGGAGGCAAGCCCGCCGGAGGCGATTACAGGGATGCTGGTCGATCCGGCGAGCTTTGCCGTCGCTTCGAGGTTCAGCCCCTTGAGCACGCCGTCGCGCTCGATATCGGTATAGATGATGGCTGCGACGCCGGCGTCCTCGAAGCGCTTGGCGAGTTCTTCCGCCGTTAGCTCGGACGTTTCAGCCCAGCCTTCGACGGCAACTTTGCCCCCTTTGGCATCGATGCCGACGGCGATGCGCCCCGGATATTCGACGCAGGCGCGCCGCACGAGGTCAGGATCGCGCACGGCCACCGTGCCGAGGATGACCCGGTCGATGCCGCTATCGATCCACTTTTCGATAGTCTCCATGTCGCGGATTCCGCCGCCGAGCTGGGCCGGGATCGTGATGGCATCGAGAATAGCGTCAACGGCGTCGCCGTTGACCGGCTTGCCCGCGAACGCGCCGTTGAGATCGACGATGTGCAGGTACTTGAAGCCCTGATCCTGGAACGTGCGCGCCTGGGCGGCCGGATCGTCGTTGAATACGGTGGCGGCGTCCATCTCCCCGAGTTTCAGGCGTACGCACTTGCCGTCCTTCAGGTCGATGGCGGGGAACAGGATCACGTGAGGCCTCGCATTGCTTGCGGCTTAAGAACGCCGGCCGCAACCACGGCCATCAGTTCGCTGTTATTGTGGGGGATAGAAATTGAGCGGCGCCTCAAGTCAAGGGCGCTGAGACGAGCGTAACGACATGGCCGTAGCGTTTCTGCAAGCACCACCTCCGCGGATTGCCCGCGGCGCGCTAACCGAGTCCGACGCGGTCCAGATCTGGATCGCGCGCTGGCTGCGCATCCGGCAGAAAGATCTCGTCCGGCGGTACGCCTGTGATCCGCGCCGCCTCTACGAGATCTGGGAAGGCGAGCGCTTCTGCGGCGCTCGCGACAAGGCGCTGGAGCTGTTCGAAGTCCAATACCCTGCCCTTCTCGACCGCGTCGATTTCGGACCACATCGGCGTGTGCCGCGCGACACGCACGAGGGCCAGCTGGCGCTATTCGAATAGTTGCAGAGGCGTTCTAAGCCCAGAACGCGCCGGAACGAGATGAGAACAAAAGCTGGACACGCCGCCCGATTCGTGCGATGTTCTCTCTACGTTCTAGCCGCAAATGCAGCGCAATCCGGGGCTAGTTTCGCGTATCCCCCCGTGAAGCTACAGCCAGAGAGATACCGCCATGCGCACCCTCATCATTTCCTATGACCTGGCCCAGCCCCATCGCAACAAGCATGTGCTGGCGCAGCAGATCATGGCCATCGGCCAGTCGTGGGCCCGCCCGCTCGAGCAGACCTGGTACGTGCGGACCGATGCGCGCGAGGAAGAGATCGAAGCGCAGCTTCGCGGCCATCTCGATCCCGATGACGGGCTGCTCATTCAGGCGACCAAGGACGAGGCGGTGCTGACCAACACGGCGCTGCGCTGGTTCCGCCATCGCCGGGCCGGTGTCGAGACCGGCGGCGATAGCAACGTCATCGCCTTCCCCATGCCGGCGCCATTCGCCGACGACCAGCAGGAGCTCCCGTTGCCTCTGGCCGAAGCGTGCTGAGTTCTCTCTCCGGTAATGCGTAGAGTAGGGGCCCGATCCGCAAATCGGGCCCCTTTTGTTTTTGGCGCCGTGTCCATGGTCGTCGGATCGACGACCCGGCGCCGCCGCGGACGAAGCCGGCTACCTCAAAGGATGAACTTCGAAAGGTCGGCGTTTCTGGCCAGATCTCCGATGCGCGTGTTTACGTACGCCGCATCGATGGTCATCTCCTGGCCGCCGCGATCGGAGGCGTCGAATGAAATCTCGTCGAGTACGCGCTCCATCACCGTCTGCAGACGCCGTGCCCCGATGTTTTCGACCGTGGAGTTCACCAGAACCGCCGCGTCGGCCAGCGCATCGATGGCATCGTCGGTGAAGTGGATCGTCAGCTCTTCTGTCGCCATCAGGGCCACATATTGCTTGATGAGGCTCGCCTGCGGCTCGGTCAGGATGCGGCGGAAGTCCTCGCGCGTCAGAGCTTTCAGCTCCACGCGAATGGGCAGGCGCCCCTGCAACTCAGGCAGGAGGTCGGACGGCTTGGCGACGTGAAACGCACCCGAAGCGATGAATAGCACGTGGTCCGTCTTCACCGGGCCGTGCTTTGTAGAAACGGTCGTTCCCTCGATGAGCGGTAGCAGGTCGCGCTGCACACCCTCGCGAGAGACGTCTCCGCCGACCCGGCCGGCGTCGGCGCGCGAGCAGATCTTGTCGATCTCGTCGAGGAACACGATGCCGTTGTTCTCTACCGCCGCGATGGCTTCGGCGACGAGCGCATCGGTATCGATCAGCTTGTCGCTCTCCTCGGCGATAAGCACGTCATAGCTATCGGCGACCGTCACGCGGCGCGGCTTCGTCCGGCCGCCGAACGCCTTGCCGAGCATGTCGCCGATATTGATGGCGCCGATGGATGCCCCGGGTGCGCCGGGAATGTCGAACATCGGCAGGCCGCCCATTGGCGAGTCGGCAACCTGGATCTCGATCTCGCGATCGTTCAGCTCGCCGTCGCGCAATTTGCGGCGGAAGGAATCGCGCGTCCCCGGTGAAGACGTCGGGCCTACGAGCGCATCCAGCACGCGCTCCTCGGCATTGCGTTCCGCCTTGGCGCGCACATCCTTGCGCTTCGTCTCCTTCACCAGCGCGAGCGCCACTTCGACCAGGTCGCGGACGATGCTGTCGACGTCGCGGCCTACATAACCGACCTCGGTGAACTTGGTCGCTTCGATCTTTATGAACGGGGCTCCAGCCAGCTTTGCCAACCGGCGGGAAATTTCCGTCTTGCCGACGCCGGTAGGTCCGATCATCAGGATGTTTTTTGGCAGCACCTCGTCCTTCAGCTCGCCGTCGAGCTGCTGGCGACGCCACCGGTTGCGGAGGGCGATGGCAACCGCGCGTTTGGCATCGCCCTGACCGACGATGTAGCGATCGAGCTCGGAGACGATTTCGCGGGGTGAGAAGTTGGTCATCTGTAGTCCTACGGAGTAGCGCCCGAGGCGCCGTGGTTATCTGGCATCGGCTGCCTCACTTCAGAAGCCGATCGGACAAGTTCGCTGGAGCAAGTGCAGCGAGAGGCGACGTCCGATGTCCGGCTAGGCCCAGCAGCGACATTACCGATGCGCGCCATACTCAACTCCTCAGCGGCGCTAGCCTTCCCGCCGCGTCGACGGAAGGCTTTCGATCACGAGGTTGTCGTTCGTGTAGACGCAGATTTCAGCCGCGATGGCCATGGCCTTGCGGGCAATGGTCTCGGCGTCGAGGGGCTGGTCGAGCAGCGCCCGCGCGGCCGACAATGCATAGTTTCCACCCGAGCCGATGCCCATGACGTGCCGCTCCGGCTCCAGAACGTCGCCGGTACCGGTCAGCACAAGCGTCGTTTCGGCGTCCGCAACGAGCATCATCGCCTCGAGGCGGCGGAGGTAGCGGTCGGTGCGCCAGTCCTTGGCCAGTTCGACGCAGGCGCGCGTGAGCTGGCCCGGGTACTGCTCGAGCTTGGCCTCCAGCCGCTCGAACAATGTGAAGGCATCGGCCGTCGCTCCGGCAAAGCCGCCGATCACGTCACCCTTGCCGAGCTTGCGCACCTTGCGGGCGTTGGCCTTGATGATGGTGGCCCCGAGGCTCACCTGGCCGTCTCCGGCGATGACCACACGACCATCTTTACGAATGGTGAGTATGGTAGTGGCGTGCCAGGAGCGCGGGGCGTCCGAAGGCGAGCTAGACGTTTGCATTGCATTAGCATCCGGGCTGCGGGGCCCAAGGCCCGCGAGCCGCAGGGCGCGGCTCTGGAACGGTAGGGCTCAAGCTGATAAACGCTCGGTTCCGGTGAGGCAAGCCGAGCCAATGAGGGCTAAATTGAAGCGTCAGGCGACCATTTCCCGCAAAACCAAAGAGACCGAGATCACTGCGACGGTGGATCTCGACGGCTCGGGCGCGTACGACATCGCCACCGGGATCGGCTTCCTCGACCACATGTTGGAGCAGCTCGCCCGGCATTCAATGATCGACATTACCCTCAAGGCGGAGGGCGATCTGCACATCGATTTCCATCACACCGCCGAGGACACCGGCATCGTGCTCGGTCAGGCGTTCGCCAAGGCGCTCGGCGACAAGAAGGGCATCACGCGGTATGCGGACGTTCACCTGCCGATGGACGAGACGCTGACGCGCGTCTGCGTCGACGTGTCAGGCCGGCCCTACCTCGTCTGGAAGGTCGAGTTCACCAAGCCGAAGCTGGGCGAGATGGACACCGAGCTGTTCCGCGAGTGGTTCCAGGCATTCGCCCAGAATGCCAGCATAGCGCTCCACGTCGAGAACCTCTACGGTGAGAACAACCATCACATCGCCGAGACTTGCTATAAGGGCCTCGCACGCGCTTTGCGTGCCGCCACCGAAGCCGATCCGCGCCAGGCTGGACGTGTGCCGTCGACCAAGGGCACTCTTTCCTGCTGACGTCGATGCGTAACTGACGAGGACCGTGCGTGGTCACCTACTTCGTGCTGGAACCGCCGGAAGCCACCGGCAACGCGATGGACCGGGCCGAGCGGCTCGCCTTCGTCAAGGACGGCTTCCACTGGTTCGCTGCGATCGTGCCGCTGCTGTGGTTGCCACTGAAGCGGATGTGGCTCGAATTCTTCGTCTTCCTCATCATTAGCATTGCCGCAGTCGGCTTTTTTTCGGCCGCCGGCGCGCCGGATACGGGGAGCGGCTTGCTTCTCATCCTGCAGATCGTCCTAGGCTTCGAGGCCGGCAACCTCTACAGCGCCGCACTGGAGCGGCGCGGATGGCGGCTGGTCGGCACCGTGTCGGGACGCACGCACGAGGACTGCGAGCGACGCTTCTTCGAAAGCTGGTGGCCGACGCGCACCGAAATACCGGCCGATCCCCCTAAGGCCGCGGGCTCCGAGCCGCTTTCGGCCTCTCCTTCCTGGTCAGGTACCGCGCTGGCCCAGGCGAAAGGCGCGCTCTCCCGCAATCCCTTCGCCAGGGCGTCCGGCTGATGCAGCAAGTTGCCATCATCGACTACGGCTCCGGCAATCTTCATTCGGCAGCCAAAGCCTTCGAACGCGCTGCGCGTGAAAGCGGCGTCGACGCCGAGATCGCGCTGACGGCGGATCCGAAATACGTGTCCTCGGCCGACCGTATCGTGCTGCCAGGTGTCGGTGCGTTTGCTGATTGCAAGCGCGGCCTCGAAGCGGTTCCGGGCATGCGTTACGCGCTCGAAGATGCGGTGCGCGCCAAGGGTCGGCCGTTCCTCGGCATATGCGTCGGCATGCAGCTCATGGCGACGCGCGGCCTGGAGTTCCAGACAACGCAGGGCCTCGATTGGATTGCCGGCGAGGTCCGCGCGATCGAGCCGCAGGATCAGGGTCTCAAGATCCCGCACATGGGATGGAACACGCTCACCGTCATCACGCCGCACGTGCTGCTCGACGGAATACCGACCGGGCCAGATGGCCTGCACGCTTACTTCGTGCACTCGTTCCACTTCGTTCCGGACGATCGCGCGTCGGTCGTCGCCGAAACCGATTATGGCGGTCCTGTCACGGCCATGATCGCCTCCGAGAACATGGCGGGCACTCAGTTTCACCCTGAGAAGAGCCAGACGCTCGGGCTCAAGCTGATCGCCAATTTCCTGAAGTGGAAGCCATAAGGCTGGCAGCGCGGGCTACGCTTCGCGGCCGTCCATCGCCTGCTTCAGGACGCGCGCGTAATTGCCGATGGCAAGCTTGCGGATTGTGCGGTCGGGAAAGCCGGCGTCCTGCCAATGGCGCACGACCTTCTGCAAGTCGGCGTAGCTCCTGATCGCGGGGCGCGAGATCGCGTTCATGTCAGTCCCGATGCCGGCGTGATCCTCGCCAAGCCATTCGCCCAATTCCCATAGCCGCTGCGCGTAGGCCTGCGGTGACCCCCCCACGTCGGAGCGCATCGGCCAGAGGCCAACGACGCCGCCCTTCTCGGCAATCTGTTTTGCCGTGTCGATGGATAGCTGCCGCGCCTGCCAAACGGGCATCTTCCAGTTGGGCATGCGTGTGCGCGTAACCGACGAATGCGACCAGACGACGGGCTGGGTCGAAATCTCCAGCGCCTGGCGAACTGCGATATCCGTGCAGTGAGCAAGGTCGACAAGGATGCCGAGGCGGTTGCATTCGGTGACGACCGCGCGGCCGAGTTCGGAAAGTCCGCCGAGCACGGGCTTTTCAGTCTGGAAGTCGCCCAGCGGATTCTCGATGTAGTGCACGAGCTGAATGCTGCGTACGCCAAGCTCGTATGCCCGCTGCAAAGGCTCGGGGTCGTCCTCGACGAATGTCGCCCCCTCGACGGTGACAACGACGTGCGGATCTCCGCCGAGCGCCTTGTCGACATCCTCGGAGGTGAGCACCAGCTTGAGGTCCTGCTCATCCAGATGCCGCTTGATCCGGGCGAGATCGTCCTCGAACCACTGCATCGGCTCCCCGGATTTCGGCGTGCCCTTTTGCTTGATGCCCTTCGGGGTGATGCGCAGCCAGGGCACATCGCCGACGAGCGACCACGATACGAGCGTCGCCCTGCCGGCCGCCATGGCGGGCCCGAGTGGCTGTTTATCCGGCGAGGCGCCCATGCCGAAGAAGAACAGATGGGCGTGCATGTCGCCAATGTAGACAGGTGCCGCGCCCTCTGCACTTGCGGGCATCGCCGACCCAAACGGCGCGGCCAGGGCGCCGATTGCGCCAAGCGCAAACTGGCGGCGGTCTAGTTCCATCATCTGATCCGCCGCCTGCTAGATGCTACTCGATCGCTACCGTGGCGACGTAGTCCATGGTGCGGTTGTTGTTGTTCTCGTCGAGCAGGGTGTTGATCAGGTAGGACGTCGGCGAATAGTTCTCCGCGATTCCCGCCCAGTTGAAGCCGGTGCCGATGAGGCGCGCGCGCCACGTCTGCCAAAGGCGGCCGGTCATGCCGATGTAGTAGCTCTTGAGGTTCTCGAAGCGAGGCTGCATCTCCTGGGCAACCTGACGGTGGCCGACCGACATCTTGGCGAGGCCAGCCGGGTTCTCGACGAAGATGCTGTCGACCAGCGCACGACGCTGCTCATCCGGCAGCTCCAGCTTGTCGACTACGAGCATCGGCCCGTCGGCGAGACCCGAATAGGTGTTGCGGCCGTGCGTCGGGAGCACGTTGCCGGTGGCCTTCATCGGGTCCATGATTTCCTTCACGCACGAGGGTACGCGCGAACCTTTGAAATCGGCCTCGGTCTTTGCGGGGTCGCAATTGCGCAGCGCCAGGAGCGACCACACGAACTCCGAACAATACATGTCGAGCGGCTTGCTCTGCGGATTGCCCTGGCCGAGAGCGATCTGGCCGAACTGCTTCACGAAATTGAGCGGCCGGCCCGGCTCGAACTTCGGCGCGTTGTAGTCCTGATTGAAGCTGATCTGGCTCGGATAGAACTTCTTCTGGTTCTGATGCAGGCGCGTCGCCCACGCGACGAGGTTGGCGCGCTGTTGGTCGGTCAGGTTGCGCGGCCGGATGATGTGCAGGAAGTTCAGCGTGCGATAGTGCTCGCTCGACAGGTCGCCGCGGCCGACATACTCGGCATCGAGCGGGTTATCGAGGTTACGAACGATCCCGTCCTTGTCGACGTACGCAAAGCCGGTGTGGCTGATGCCCATCTGGATGTTGGGGTAGGCGCCCGCGCCGCCCCACTCGGAGCGGAACGTGAGAAGGATGTCGCCGGTCTGAACCAGACCGCTCTGACCGAGGCGCTTGGCGAGGCCGGAGCGCTTGGCGACGACGAGCCTCAGGCCGACGTCGCCTTTCGCGGGGATAGCGTCGGGATGCTTGAAGTCGATGAGGCGGTCGGTGGTCTTGATGTCCTTGGGCAGCGGCGCGCGCGCGCTCGCCGGCACACCGAAATAGACCGGGATCTTCAGCTTGTTGGCCATCTGCTGGTTCACCTTCTCGTCGAAGGTGAATTCCGCGCCTACGGCATTCGGCCCTGTCAGCGCTAATGCGGCAAAACAGGCGGCGAAGCCAAGCGCAGTCGATTTTGCAGACGCCATAACAATTCTCCCCATACTCGGTCTCGGCGGCACACTTACACGCGAGCTCGCTCCAAGCCCATGTCGAAATTCACGTTTGGTAACACCTGAGCCGCTCACGATGGCAGGCCAAGGGCCGCCGTTGGTCGGAAACGCGGCAGCGCTGTCATGTCGTAACCCGCGGGGCTGCAATTTCCGGCCGGATGCCCCAGAATAGCTTACTCAGCCGAAAGGACCCCCGCGAGGCATGCCGCATAGCACACCGCTGATCGCCACGATCGTAATTGGATTATGCCTCGCCTTCGTGCTTGGCGCCATCGCGCAGCGGATCCGTGTCTCGCCTCTCGTCGGCTATCTACTTGCCGGCGTCGCCCTCGGCCCCTTTACGCCAGGCTTCGTTGCCGATCAGCACTTGGCCGGCGAACTCGCCGAGATCGGCGTCATCCTTCTGATGTTCGGCGTCGGTCTCCACTTTTCCCTCAAAGACTTATGGTCAGTCAGGGCCATCGCGATTCCGGGCGCTATCGTGCAGATCGCGGTGGCGACCGCTTTCGGCGCCGCCCTTGCGAATTGGCTCGGCTGGACGTTGGGGGCCGGTATCACGTTCGGCCTGGCGCTGTCGGTGGCGAGCACGGTCGTGCTGTTGCGCGCACTGCAGGAGCGGCGCCTGATCAGTTCCGAGCGCGGCCGCATAGCGGTCGGCTGGCTCATCGTCGAAGACTTGGTGATGGTGCTGGCGCTGGTACTTCTCCCGGCCGTGGTGCCACTTCTCGACGGCACGCTGGAACGGGCCTCACCGTTCGCGGTCCAAGCCATCGTCACAACCATGGCCATTACGGTCGCCAAGGTTATCGGCTTCTTCGTCGTGATGCTTGTCGTAGGCCGGCGAGTAATTCCCTGGCTGCTTCATTACGTGGCACACACGGGTTCGCGCGAGCTGTTTCGCCTTGCGGTGTTGAGCATTGCCCTGGGCGTGGCGTACGGCTCGGCACAACTCTTCGGCGTTTCGTTCGCGCTGGGCGCATTCTTCGCCGGGATGATCCTTTCGGAATCGGCGCTGAGCCAGCAGGCGGCATCCGAGACGCTGCCCCTGCGCGATGCCTTTGCCGTGCTGTTCTTCATCTCGGTCGGCATGCTGTTCGACCCGGCCATACTGATCACTAACCCGGTACCTGTCGCGGCGACGGTGTTGATCATCGTGGTGGTGAAATCGCTAGCGGCCGCCGGCATCGTTCTGCTGTTCCGGCATCCCCTCGGTACGGCGGCGACCATTTCAGCGTCGCTGGCGCAGATCGGCGAATTCTCGTTCATTCTAGCCGGCCTGGGTGTCACCCTCGGGATCATGCCTCAGTTGGGACGCGAGCTGATCCTTGCCGGCGCGATCATCTCCATCCTGCTCAATCCGCTGCTATTTTTGGCGCTCGATCAAATCCGTCCCTGGCTAGATGCGCGCGACCGCGTCAGGGAGAAAGCGCCTCCGCCGCTGGCCGAGGACCCATCGCTCGCACCTGCATTGGCGAGCGGACCGTCCAGCGAGACGGCCCATGTGGTCGAGCTGAAGCCGGCGCCGAGCGAAGATGAGGGTGCCACCGCTACGCGTCAGCAGGGGCACACCATCCTGATCGGCTACGGTCGGGTCGGGCATTGGATCGGCGAGTCCCTCATCTCTTCGGGGGTGCCGCTGCTGGTCATCGATGAGAGCGACGAAATCACCAAGCAGCTTCGGGAGCGGAACGTCGAAACTTTGACGGGCAATGCTCCGGGCATTCTCGATGCAGCCAATCTGCCGCAGGCGCGAGCGCTTCTCGTGTCGGTTCCTGACTCATTTGAAGCAGGACAGATCGTTGCGCAGGCGCGTGCGGCGAGCAACGATCTCTACATCGTCGCGCATGCGCATTCCGACGCCGAGGCGGCATATCTTTCGAACTACGGTGCGAATGCCGTGGTGCAGGGCGCGCGTGAGATTGCCGATGCCATGGTTGCACAATTGCCGACCATGCTGACCGTTCTGTCGGCACCTTCCCCGCCCGATGCGTAAGGTGCCCGTAAGATATTGCGCTGTTTCATACTTCTGACGATTTTGCTCTGCAGCAGAAAGAGAGAATCGCGTAAGTCGAGTAACAGCGGGGTGATACATGACTGCGGAGGCAAGGGCCTGATGGGCGGGCCGAAGAGCGTTGGGGCAAATCTTGCGGCAGCATTGTCGGTTTTGCTCGTCACTGCGAATGGTGCGCAGGCCGCCAGCAGCAGCGGCTGCGCGGCAGCCAACCGAGGGATGCTCAACACTACGATGGGCTCGGGCGGGCAGGTCACCCGTCAGGTCGAGCTGGAAGCGGGCGACAAACTCTCCATTTCCGCTCGTGCCGCACGCATCACAGTAGCCTCGGGGACGGTTTCGCCCCTGACACTGATCGGCGGCACCGGGGCGACATCCTACGCCGCACCAACGACCGGTTCCTACAATCTGGCTTTCGCTGCGACAGGTGCAGCCGCATCGGTATCGGTGACTTGCGCTTCCGCTCAGGCGGAGACGGCCAACTCTGAATTCCTCAACCGCCGCAAGTCCCTGCTGACGGCGCGCGAACCTGATCGGCTGCGCATCGATCGTGCTCCGACACCGATCACTAATCCCGACAAGCCGCTCGGCAGCAGCGTCGGGGTTGACGACCAGGGGCGCGCCCGCGATGTCGAGTTCTCCGTGAGCTTGTCCGAGCTGCAGGCCGCGTCCAGGGGATCGAACAAGATCAACCCCGGTCTAATCGATTTCTGGCTCGAAGGCCGGATGCAGAACTACGATTCTTACTCTGCCGTGGGAGCGGGCGGCGGCAATCTGGGCGTCCTCTATCTCGGTACCAAGACGATGATCGGCCCCGACATCATGGTCGGCGCCTTGGCGCAGCTCGATCGCGGGCTTGAAAGCGCGAAATACGACGAGGCGGAATTTGCTGCGAAGGGCTGGATGGTCGGCCCCTACATGAGCATGAAGCTCGGTTCGGGAATTGTCTTCGACGGTCGCGCCGCCTGGGGCGAAACGGAAAATATCGTTGCCGGAACGCAGATCGACGACAGCAGCACGGAGCGCCGGCTGGTGCGCGGCAAGCTGACCGGCACGCGGGACTATCACGGCTGGAAGGTCGCGCCGAGTATCGGCCTCGTCTACGTCGAGGACACGATGCGCGACGCGTTCACGGGCACCGCGGCTGCTGCCGGTACCGGCCGCGTGGAGGTCGTTCCGGAAATCTCGCGGCGCTTCGAAAACGACGACGGTACGTTTTTCGAGCCGCGCGCCGGTGTCGGAGCCTTCGTCGGGTTCGACGATCTCTCGGCGCTCAATCCGTCGACCACCGATCTCTCCGGAGGTGACGTTCAGCTGCGCGCGCAGGCCGGTGTTGCCATGGGCGTGAAGGATGGCTCGAGCATCGAAGCGACCGGAGCGGTCGAAAGCAGCGCGGCAAAATCGTCAGACAATAACTGGACGGGCCGGCTGCAATTCAACGTACCTCTAGGGTCACAATGATCGTGCGCCGCACAAAGAAGATTCAATTTTGTCAACATCGTCTTTGCGATACCGTAACGCAAAGTTATTTCACGTGACGCCAAAGCCACGTATAGTGACGATGTAGGTAGACGGCGCGAGCCGCGGGAATTTCTGCCTCCCCCGGGCAGATACCTCGACTCCCCCCCATAGCCATTCCGCGGCACCGTTCCTGCAATGGAGGTGACGTATGGCATGCCCGCAGATCGAGGTTCGCGGAAAGAAGGTCGTTCTTCTCAGCGGATTTCACGACACGGTCAACGCAGCCCGTCCCCAGGTTGTCATCGAAGAAGCGGATGTGAAGGAAGCCAGCGCTCTGGATAAGTTGGCTCGTCAGCATCCCGACGCGGTGGCGTTCGGGTTCGTCGCAGGCCGGTGGGTGCCGGCCGCTTAGCTGGCAGCAGACACCCAGCTGCAGACCCTTTGACAAATCCCCGGGCTCGCAAGGGCTCGGGGATTTGCCGTATACAGGGCGCATCGCTAGATAGAGGCGTCATCAACCGCGGATCAGCAATGACGCTTACGCTGGACACTGCCACATCCAACGCCGCTTGCATCGGCGATGAGCGGACCTCGCTCGCAGGCCTCGGCCGCGAAGGTCTACGCGCCGCCCTGGCGGGGGCGGGCGTACCCGAGCGGCAGCTCCGCATGCGCGTTAACCAGCTGTGGAGTTGGATCTACGTTCGCGGCGTGCGCAGCTTCGACGAGATGACCGACGTCGCCAAAGAGCTGCGAGCGGCATTGAGTGCGCGCCATACGCTCGAGAGGCCGCAGATCGTCAGCGAGCAGGTGTCGGTCGACGGCACACGCAAATGGCTGCTGAAGCTGCCGGCGCGGGGCCGGGACGGACGGGCTCCGGAAGTGGAAACCGTCTACATCCCCGAGAGCGAGCGCGGCACGCTTTGCATTTCCAGCCAGGTCGGCTGCACGCTCAACTGCACATTCTGTCATACCGGAACGCAGCGCCTCGTGCGCAACCTGACGGCGGATGAGATCGTGGGGCAGATCATGCTGGCGCGCGACCGCATCGGCGATTGGCCGGGCGCCGCCGCACCGGGCGATGGGCGCCTGCTTCCGTCGTCGGAGCGCAAGATCACCAACATCGTGCTCATGGGCATGGGCGAGCCGCTCTACAACTTCGCCAACGTCAAGGCAGCGATGGACGTGGCGTCCGACGGCGAAGGGCTATCGGTGTCCAAGCGCCGCATTACCCTGTCGACCTCGGGCATCGTGCCGGAGATCGCGCGCTGGGGCGAGGAGGCGGGCACCATGCTGGCCATTTCGTTGCACGCCGTGCGCGACGAGCTGCGTGACGAACTTGTGCCGATCAACCGCAAGTATCCCATTGCGGAGCTGCTCGAAGCGTGCCGCAACTACCCAGGACTTTCCAACGCGCGGCGTATCACCTTCGAATACGTGATGTTGAAGGGCGTAAATGACAGCCTCGCCGAAGCGCGCGAGCTCGTACGGCTGTTGGCCGGCATTCCCGCGAAGATCAATCTCATCCCGTTCAACCCATGGCCCGGTGCGCCGTATGAATGCTCCGACTGGGAGCAGATCGAACGCTTCGCCGAGGTGGTGAACAAGGCGGGCTACGCGAGCCCCGTACGTACGCCGCGCGGGCGGGACATCTACGCCGCGTGCGGTCAGCTCAAATCGGAAAGCGTCAAGCAGCGGGCCAGCCAATCGCCGGCAGTGCACAGCGTTGCCGAAGGAGCCTGACGAGCGGTGTTCTGGAAAACGGCCGGACGCGTCCTCATCGTCATACCCTTCGCGCTCCTGCTGGCGGGTGTCGCCACAGGGTTCGTACTCGTCACGCTCGGACTGGAGCGCCTGACCGGCTTCCTGCATAGGAACCCCATCGGGGATGAAGACGTCGAGACCATCTTCGCCGTGATGGATCAGGGCGTCATGCTCGCCGCGAGCATCACGCTAATTCCGGCCCTGCTGATGGTCGTCGTTGGCGAGATCGCCCGCATCCGCTCGATGGTGTACTACGTCGTCGGCGGGGGCTTGGCGCTGGCCGCCATTCCGCTGCTCGCCCGATACGGGCAGGGCGGGGCCGTCGCCTCGCCGGAAGCGCTCGTATGGCAGGTCTTCGCCACGGCGGGCTTTGCGGGCGGCTTCGTCTACTGGCTGATCGCCGGGCGCAACGCCTGACGCTGCGTGCTTCGGCGGCGTTAGGCAGATATGCCCTTTTCCGTTGTAGGACAGGGTATACGCCGGTTAAGCTTCAGCAAAATTAGAACCCGCGAGTTGGCCAATGCTCACGTTGCTGCGCGTCCTTTTCGGTTTCCTCATCGCCTGTCTCGTGGCTGGGCTGACGACGGTGGCGTTCGTCGTAACGCCCGCCGATATCGCGGCGTTGCCGGCTGAGGCCCGTCCGGATCGCCTCGCCAATGCCGGAGTATTGGCCCTGCTGGCGGCGACGCATTCGGCAATCTTCTCCTTCCCGTTCGCGCTTATCGCGATCGCGGCAGCAGAGTGGGCGAAGATCCGCTCCTTCATCTACTACGTGATCGTGGGGCTGATGATCGCCCTGGGCGGCTTCGCCTCCGAGTATCTGAACGAGGTACCGGGGCAGCCTTCCATCATGAACGATTATGCTCTGCGGGCGTTCGTCTGTGTCGGCATTCTCGGTGGACTGGCGTACTGGCTTTTTGCCGGGCGCAGGTCCGGCGGCCGCCGGGCCGATCCCCCGGCCAAGTCCGTACCCAGCGACGCCGAGCCGGTCGCGACTTAAGTCGACCGCCGGCGTAGGCGCTATTGTGTTGTTGCGGCGCACCAATCGGTTTAGCTTGGTATTCGGGGACTTAGGAGACGGCGCAGAATGCTCGACCCCGAATTACAGCAACGATTTGCCCGCCACTGTGCTGATGCGGCTTTTGGCTACTCGGCGGCCAGCGCCGCGGCGTGCGCGGCTTTCACCGAACAGGTGCTGAAATTCTGGGGCGGCGTCTTGCAGCCCGAGCCGCCCGAACCTCCTAAGCGCGAAGTGTCCGCCTGGCCGTGGCCCCTGCCCGTCGCCTCGCCCGACACCCACGCCTTCAATCCGTTCGCCTGGGCTCTGCCCAAGCCCACCCCTGCCGCGCCCGTTCTTCCGGGCAACCCGTGGGAAGCGATGGCGCAATTCGCCGAGGTGATGAGCAACTCCCTCGCTGCAATGAGCTCGACGCCTGTGCGTACCACCATCAGTCCATCGAACCCCATGGCGGCGTGGCTGACCATGTTCCCCTTTGCTCAGCAGAACGCTGCCTGGCCGATGGCCGTTATGATGATGTCCCGTGGCGTGCCGCATTCGGTCGCCTGGCCGGCGGCAGAGGCAAATGCGGCGGTTCTCGAAGCGGCGGATGTGGCCACCAAGTCTATCCAGAAAGCGTTCGCCAGCTACCATGCGGAGGGCGGACACGCGGCATCGCACGACATGTGGCCAACCAGCAAAATGCTGACCATGATCGCCATGGTGCCGATGAACGTCGGCACGCTGTTCACCGCGTTCCGCCCTGGCTGACGCCTAGTTCTTCTTCGTCTGTGCACCCGAACCGGCCACCTGGTGGCCCCGCAGCTTGCGGCAGTGCGCCCGCCGCGTCTTCCCGTTCTTCATGACGATCTGCTCGCGCCAGCCGCACCCGGCCTTGCCGGTGCAGGCGGCATTATCGAGCCCGCGGCAGACGGAAAGTGGCTTCTTGCTCTGATGCTTGGCATCTTGGGCACCCGAGGACGCAGTGAACGCAATGCAGGCGATCGCGCTCAGCACGACAGCCCAGAATTCGGTACGCATGATTACAACTCCCTGACACCCCGCCTGCCGACGGTATCAGGATCATATAGAGAACAAAAGAAGAATATTAGCCGAGCGGTCTGGATGTCAGGATGGTGCGCGAGGCCGAATGCCGAGCCATGCTGCGCTTGCGGGGCACCTTGCGTTCCCTATAGATACGACGCGTCGTCCTAAGAACGATTGCCCGTCAATATTCCTGCCCAATCCCGAAAGCATCCAATGACCTCCAAGCCCAAGCCGATCAAAAAGGTTGTGCTCGCCTATTCCGGCGGCCTCGATACCTCGATCATCCTCAAGTGGCTGCAACAGACTTACGGGGCGGAGGTCGTGACCTTCACTGCCGATCTCGGGCAGGGCGGTGAACTGGAACCGGCCCGCGAAAAGGCGCTAATGCTCGGCATCAAGGCGCAGGACATCTACATCGAGGATCTGCGCGAGGAGTTCGTGCGCGATTACGTGTTCCCGATGTTCCGCGCCAACGCGCTGTATGAAGGCGTCTACCTGCTTGGCACCTCGATCGCGCGTCCGCTGATCGCCAAGAAGCAGATCGAGATCGCCCGCGCCACAGGCGCCGACGCCGTCTGCCACGGCGCCACCGGTAAGGGCAACGACCAGGTTCGCTTCGAGCTGTCCTACTACGCGCTGGAGCCGTCGATCCGTATCATCGCGCCGTGGCGCGACTGGGAGTTCAAGAGCCGCGAGGACCTGATCGCCTTCGCCGAGCAGAACCAGATTCCTATCGCCAAGGATAAGCGCGGCGAGGCACCGTTCTCGGTGGACGCCAACCTTTTGCACTCATCCTCCGAAGGCAAGGTGCTCGAGGACCCGAACGTCGAGCCGCCGGCCTACGTGTTCCAGCGCACCATCTCGCCCGAGGAAGCGCCGGACAAACCGACGGTCATCACTATCAGTTTCAAGAAGGGCGATCCTGTCGCCATCAACGGCAATCCCATGAGCCCGGCGAACATTCTCGCCACGCTCAACGACTACGGCCGGGACAACGGCATCGGCCGCATCGATCTGGTGGAGAATCGCTTCGTCGGCATGAAGTCGCGTGGCGTTTACGAGACGCCGGGTGGCACCATCCTGTGGCATGCGCATCGGGCCATCGAATCCATCACGCTCGATCGCGGCGCCATGCACCTCAAAGACGAGCTGATGCCGCGCTACGCGGAGCTCATCTATTACGGGTTCTGGTTCTCGCCTGAGCGCGAGATGCTGCAGGCGGCAATCGACAAGAGCCAGGAGCACGTGGAGGGCGAGGTAACGCTCAAGCTCTACAAGGGCAACGTCATCGTCATCGGCCGCGAGAGCCCCAAGAGCCTCTATTCGTCGACGCTCGTCACCTTCGAGGACGACAAGGGCGCCTACGACCAGAAGGACGCGGCCGGCTTCATCAAGCTCAATGCCCTGCGCCTGCGCACGCTCGGAAAACGCGACCGCGAGGGCTGACGTACAAAGAGCCGGGGCCGAGCGTGCTTAGGCTGGGCCAAGCCAACGAGACGCACGCTATGCATTACGTGCTCTTCTACGAATACGCGCCTGACTATCTCGAGCGTCGCGAGGCACTGCGGGCGGCTCACTTTGCCTTGGCGAAGCCGCTCATCGAGCGCGGCGAATTGTTCATCGGCGGCGCGTTTGCAAACCCCGCCGATGGCGCGATGATCGTCTTCTCGGGCAATACGCCGGCCAGCGCCGAGAACTTCGCCAAGGCCGATCCTTATGTCACGAACGGCCTCGTCATGCGCTGGTGGGTGCGCGAGTGGACGACCGTCGTCGGCAAGGATGCCGCTCACCCATTGGCGCTTGGATTGTTCGATCAGGCGTGACGGCTACGGCCGGATGCCAGACTAGCGGCCATCCCAACCCCTCAGAAACGCCGGCTGCGCCGTACAGGCCGCCGTGAACGCAAACTTCCCTTGACACATACCAACTGGTCGGTATGTGTGGTTGTTCCGGAGACGAGTGACCGCAAACGAAGGCGGATCAGATCGTGGCCAATCGAAGCTAGCCGCAGGCGAGGAGGAGAACCCCGATGAGCGAACGCAGCGTGAAATTGCACCGGGTTTTGGGTGCGCCACCGGAGCGCGTCTTTCGTGCATTCATCGACGCCGAGGCGAAGGCGAAGTGGCTGCCGCCTAACGGCTTCACCGGCAAGGTGCACCACATCGATGCCAAGGCCGGCGGCACCTACAAGATGTCATTCACGAATTTCACCACCGGCAACAGCCATTCATTCGGCGGGGAGTTTCTCGAGTTCGTCCCGAACGAGCGCATTCGCTTCACGGACAAGTTCGACGACCCCAAGTTCGCCGGCAGCATGGTGACGACAGTAATCTTGAAGAAGAGCCCTGTGGGGACCGAGCTCAACGTCGTCCAGGAAGGCATCCCAGATGCGATCCCCGTCGACAGCTGCTATCTCGGCTGGCAGCAGTCGCTGGCGCAGCTGGCAAAGCTCGTCGAGCCGGAAATCCCGGACTGAGCACTCGCCAGCGCGCTAATCGGTTCATCCCCGGATGCAATCCGTGGATGAACCGGAAGAGGTGCGCGTTACTCCGCCGCGGGGGCGAGCGCCGTGCGCACGCCGGCCGGGCGGTCGACCTGGGGTTTCGGCGAGTTTTCAGGCAGCTCGCAAAGTCCGCCACCCATGTAGAGATGGTGCCAGAGCTGCGTCGAAAGCACGCCGGTGAGCCCCATCTTCAGGAACACGTTGATCTTGTTGCCGCGGCCTTCGGCGATGGCGTTGTAGTCGCGCAGGACCGCGTCGGGATCGAAGTAGCCGGTGCGGGCGAGCGACTCGCGCGTCATGAGCTGGCGCACGTATGACGGCGGATTGACGAAGAAGGACTCGGCCAGCGGCGCGCGGAACATCCCCTTGCGGCGGAACGCAGCCTCTTTCGGCAGTAGCCGTGCCGCTGCGTTGCGCAGGAAGTACTTGTCGCGCGTAAGTCCACGCAGCTTGAGGCTCGGATGCAGGCGCGTCGTGAACTGGACGACGTCCTCGTCGAGGAACGGATAGCGCGTCTCGACGCTGTTGGCCATGGCGACGCGGTCGCCCTTGTGGTTCAGCAGCAAGCCGGGCAGGTGGACCTTGTAGCCGTAGTAGAGCGACTGGTTGAGCGGATCCCAGCGGCCGACGCGCTCAGCATCGATCGGCACGTCCTCATACGCCAGGTAATCGCCCAGTTCGTCCTTCATCGCGTCGCTGAAGTAGCGGTCGCGGGATTGTCCGACGAGGTGATAGATGAGCGTCTGCGCGTGCGCCCGGCCCAAATGCGCGTCGATCCGCTTGAGCTGCGCATTGGTCATATGCGGCGCCATGCGCATGCGGAACAGGCGGTTGATGGCATCGCTCACCTTGGTGCCGCCGACGTCCATGAAGTAGCTGAGCTTGCGCAGCTTGAACCAGAGATAGCCGGCGAACGCCTCGTCCGAGCCCTCGCCCGTCAGAGCCACCTTGTAGCCCTGGTCGTGGACCTCCTGCGCCAAGCGCCAAAGCGCTGCGCACGAAGTATCGATGACCGGGCAATCGGTCGAGGCGATCAGCTTCGGGTAAGTGTTGGCGATGACCGAGCTGTCGGACCGCAGGATGGTCGGCTGACTGCCGATGGCACGCGCGGTGAAAAGCGCATCCGACGTTTCGTCGAGGCCCTTACCGGGTACCTGGATGGTGAAGCTCGGAATGGGCGAGCCGCGCAGGCTCGATGCGGTGGCCAGCACGTAGGCGGAATCGACGCCACCCGAGAGATAGCCGACGACCGGCACATCAGCGCGCAGGCGGATGTCGACAGCCCGGCGGAACTTGGCCTCGAACTCGTCGAGCAGCGGGGTGATGTCGCGCGGGTTTTCTTCCTGACCGGCATCGGGAAAATCGAGGTCCCAATACTGCCGCTCGACGATTTCTGCAGGCTTGCCGTCCTGGCGGAAAGCGATGCGCATGTAGTGGCCGGGGAGCAGCGACTGCACGTTGGCGAACATCGTGCGGCGCGTGCCCATGGCAAAGAAGGTCATGAGCTGGTCGAGACCGCGCGGGTCGGGCCGCGCCGGTACTTCGCCGGAAGCAAGCAGTGCTTTGATCTCCGAACCGAAGTACAGCCAGTCTCCCTGGCGGCTCCAGTGCAACGGACAGATGCCGACGCGGTCGCGGCCGAGCAGGATGGTACGCTTTGAGAAGTCGATCAGCGCGATCGCGAACTGGCCGCGAAGCTGCTCGAAGACGTCCTCGCCGTACTCCTCGTAGAGATGGACGATAAGCTCGGTGTCGGTGTGCGTGCGGAAGACGTGGCCCTTGGCCTCGAGCTGTGCCTTGCGCTCCGGGTAGTCGAAAAGCTCGCCGTTGTAGACGACCGCAACAGTCTGATCCTCGTTGAAGATCGGCTGCTGCCCATCGCCGAGACCGACGATCGACAAGCGCCGGTTGGCAAATCCAAACCCGGGCCGGATCAGGTAGCCGTCGTCATCGGGACCCCGGTGCCAGAGGGCTTGCGCCATGTTCTGCAGAACAGCCGGATCAGGCTGACGCTTGCCAGTGAGATCAATCAGTCCAGCTATTCCGCACATAGTTCCTCTTGAGCGAAGGGCCCGCCTGGGCGATTCGGCTTAGGTGTTACTCGACATTGACGGGGTAAAGAGCCCGTTACGGAACACCGCACTTGGCGGGGAAGGGCAATGAGTCGTTGTGCGATCAACCTAGCACAGATGAAGGTGGTGCGCGCCAAGCTGGGGTTAAATGAGGCGAAGTGCCTTAAGGCTCGCATGTCCTTCACGCCCAACGATAATATGGTCGTGAACGACAATTCCCAAGGGGGCGGCGCTGGCGACGATCTGCTTGGTCATGTCGATATCGGCGCGCGAGGGTGTCGGATCGCCCGAGGGGTGATTGTGAACGAGAATTATTGCTGTTGCAGATAACTCCAGCGCCCGCTTAACCACTTCGCGGATGTAGACGGGTGTGTGGTCGACCGTGCCCTCCCCCTGCACCTCGTCGGCGATCAGGCGGTTGCGCTTGTCGAGAAAGAGAATGCGGAACTGCTCGCGCTGCTCGAAGCTTTGAGACGCCAGCAGATAATCGATGACCAGTTGCCAGGACGACAGCGCAGGGCGCTTGACGAGTTCGGAGCGCATGAGGCGCAGCGCAGCCGCGCGTACCAGCTTCAGTTCGGTAATGACGCTCTCGCCGACATCAGTCACCTCCTTGAGGCGCGCGTCCGGTGCATGCATCACTTCCGCGAAAGATCCGAAACGGGCAAGCAGCCGCTTGGCAATATCCTTCGTATCGCGCCGCGGCAGCGCGCGGAATAACACCATCTCGAGAAGTTCATAGTCAGGCAGTGCATCGGCGCCGCCGGTTCGGAAGCGTTCACGCAGGCGCTGGCGGTGGCCGCTGTGGTCGACGAGAGGCGCTTCGCGGAATGCGCGGCCTGAGCCTGCCGATCCGCTGCGCTCCTCGGAATCGGCCATGGCGAGCCGCTAGTGGGTGTTGAAGCGCGGGCAATCGAGTCCCGCAGGCGACTTCGTGAATATCTCGCAGCCCGTATCCGTCACGCCGACACTGTGCTCGAACTGCGCCGACAGCTCGCGGTCGCGGGTGACGGCGGTCCAGCCGTCGTTCAGCACTTTCACGTGCGCACGGCCGAGGTTGATCATCGGCTCGATCGTGAAAAGCATGCCGGGCTCCAGCACGACGCCTTCGCCCGGTTCGCCGTAATGCAGAATGTTCGGCCGGTCATGGAAGACGCGTCCCAGCCCATGGCCGCAGAAGTCGCGCACGATCGTGCAGCGCTCCGCTTCGGCGAATGCCTGGATGGCGGCGCCGATGTGGCCGGTTGTGGCGCCGGGGCGCACTTCGGCGATGCCGCGCTCGAGTGCTTCGTACGTGACGGCGATGAGCCTCTCGGCGCGGCGGGAAATCTCTCCAACCGCGAACATGCGGCTCGTGTCGCCGTGCCAGCCGTCAACGATCAAGGTGACATCGATATTGACGATGTCACCCTCGCGAAGAGGTTTCGGGCCGGGAATGCCGTGGCACACGACGTGATTTATCGAAGTGCATATCGACTTGGGAAAACCGCGATAGTTGAGCGGTGCGGGGTAAGCGCCGTGATCCAGCGCGAAGCGCAGCGCCAGTTCATCGAGTTCTTCGGTCGTGACGCCCGGCCTGACATGCTCGCCCAGCATGTCGAGGGCGGCCGCCGCGAGTTGACCGGCCTTGCGCATGCCTTCGAAGGCCTCGCCGCCGTGGAGCTTGATTTTTCCATCGCGGTCGGGCGGGCGACCGACTTCTACATTCGACATTGTTTTTCCCGAACGCCCGGTGCGGGCAGATGTCTTGAAATGTAGTGCAAAATACGCGTCGCGCAATAAACAGACGGCGCGCTTCAGGGAAGCGCGCCGCAAATTCTCCAGACGTTGGGAAAGAGGCTTATGACTTGGCCTCTTCCTCCTCGGTCGGAACCTCGGCAGCGGACGCTTCGGCGATCAGAGCCTGGGCCTGGCCGACCCAGTCTTCCTTCTCGATGCGGCCGTCGAGCTGCAGCGTCTCGTCGATGTTGGCGATGTCTTCGTCCGACAGATTGGCAATCTGCTCGAACTTGATGGCATTGAGCTGGCGCAGGCGGCCAGCGAGATTGGCGTCGATGCCTTTGATCTGCGTGAGATCGTCCGCCTCGCCCTTCTGCTTCTTGAAGCCCTTCCAGGCAGCGTTGAGGCGGCGGGCGCGAGCGTCCGAACGCTCGGCGATGCGGGCGGCCTTACCGCGGCGACCGCGCAGGTAATAGAGCTTCGCGCGGCGGACCTTGCCGCGGCGCAGAACCTCGATCTCGGCGATGTAAGGCGAATAGATCGGGAAGACGCGCTCGACGCCCTCGCCATAAGAAATCTTGCGGACCGTGAAGTTCTCGTTGATGCCGGCGCCGGAGCGGCCGATCACCACGCCCTCGTAGGCCTGAAGGCGGGTGTTGTTGCCCTCGACCACCTTGACCAGAACCTTAACGGTGTCGCCAGGACCGAACTCCGGCACGCCGCGCTTTGCTGTTACGGCGCTGATCTGCTCGCGCTCGATCTCTTGGATCACGTTCATAGGACACCTGAATCGTAGAAAAAGACCGTCGAGGCACGGCGACAGGCCGGTACCCCCAAACGGTGAGCCTTTGGGAATTTGTCGGGGTCATAGCCGAAAGCGGCAGGCTTGTCGATACGCTCGAAGGCGATTTGTCGCCTTCAAGGAGTTAAAGCCGCACCTCCCGCTAGGTTGGCCTCGCAGGCTATTTTCGGCCCTTGCCGGCCGCCAGCAGATCGGGGCGGCGCTCTGCCGTCAGGCGCTCCGCCTCGGCTCGCCTCCAGGCCGCGATGCGCTTGTGGTCGCCGGAAAGCAGCACGTCGGGAATGGCCCGTCCCTCCCACTCCCGCGGCTTGGTGTATTGGGGGTATTCGAGCAGGCCATCCTCGAAGCTTTCCTCGCCGAGCGACCCCTCCGCACCCAGGACGCCCGGCAGCAGCCGCACGCAGGCGTCGATGAGCACCATGGCGGCGAGTTCGCCGCCGGAGAGGACGTAATCGCCGATCGACACTTCCCGCATCTGGCGGCCGGCGATTGCGCGCTCGTCGACGCCTTCGAACCGGCCGGCCAGAAGCATCGCGCCGGGGCCGGCGGCAAGCTCAGCCGCCAGGGATTGAGTTAGCGGCTCGCCGCGTGGCGATAGATAGATCAGCGGGGCGTCGGGCTCGCTCTGCCGCGCATGGTCGACGGCGGCGGCCAGAACGTCGGCGCGCATCACCATCCCGGCGCCGCCGCCGGCCGGCGTATCGTCGACCGCGCGGTGGCGGCCCAGACCGAACTCGCGGATGGGCACGGTGGCTAGCGTCCACAGCCCTGATTCGAGCGCCTGCCCGACGAGAGACACGCCCAGCGGACCGGGAAACATCTCCGGAAACAGCGTCAGCACCGTCGCTCGCCACGGCGCCCTGTCACCCACTTCCGGAAAGTGCGGCATTGCTTCTCGCTAAACTGTCATCCTTGGAGAATGACACCATAGAGCCCGCTCAACAGGATGGCCTCAAACGCCTTCGACAATGACGATGTCGATGCTGCCGGCGCCTTCGCGCTCTTTCTTGGCTTCGGCGTATTCGGGTGACGTCGCGTAGCCTTCGGCGGCCTCGTAGCTCGGGAATTCCAGCACCACGTTCCGCTGTACGCCGTTGCCTTCCATGATGCGGCAACGCCCGCCGCGCACGATCGGCGCGCCGCCGAACTTGTCGAGCGCGATCTTCGACTTGGCGACGTACTTGGCCCATTTGTCCGGGTCCGTCACGGTGGCGTGCGCAATCACATAGCCCTTGGCCATTCTGTCGTACTCCTCTCGGTTCATTCTATCAGTTGAGCGCGCGCCCGGCCGGCAGCGCTACCCGGATGTGGTTGACGAATGTTTCAGCCGCGAGCCGCGGATCGTCTGCCTGGGTGATCGGGCGCCCGACGACGATGTGGTCGGCGCCCGAACCGATGGCCGTCTCCGGCGTGGTGATGCGCTCCTGATCGTCCGTGGAAGAGCCGGTAAGCCGTATACCCGGCGTCACGATGAGGAAGTCCGGCCCGACCGCCTCGCGAATGCGACCGGCCTCCTGACCCGAGGCGATGACGCCGTCGAAGCCGGATTCGCGCGCCAGCTTCGCGCGGTGCAGGACGAGATCGGCGGGCGACAGGACGGAGCCCTGCTGCTTGAGATCGTCGGCGGAGAGGTTGGTAAGAACGGTCACGGCGAGCAATTTGAGCTTGCTCGAGCCACGCCCGGCGACGGCCGCGCGCATGGTCTTCAGGTCGTGACCGTGGACGGTGAGGAAGTCGACCCCCAGCTCGCTGACATTGTCGACGGCGCGCTCGACCGTATTGCCGATGTCGAGCAGCTTCATGTCGAGAAAGACGTACTTTCCTTGTTGCTTGAGGGCGCGGGCGAGGTCGAGGCCGCCAGCGAACAGCAGCTCGAGGCCGACCTTGTAGAAGTTGACGGCGTCGCCGAGGGCGGCGATCAGGCGCTGCGCCTCCTCGAGCGTCGGCATGTCGAGGGCGACGATTAGTCGGTCGGTAGCGGATGGTGCGGACATCGGAGGTTCGGCGCTGTTGGCGGGCGCCTAGCCATGCCGCACATGCGCGGCGGGTGCAAGTACTGGTCGGGGCGGTGGGCTGCTCAGTCGGTGAAGCTGTAATTCACGCCGATGCGCGCCACGTTGGCGGTGAGGTCGACACGGGTGTTGAACTCGTTCCCGAAGGACTGCAACTGAATGCGGGAGTCGACGGTCGACTTTCCTAGGTCGATGTACAGATACTCGCCTTTGATGGACCACGGCCCCGTGAGGGCATACTCGAAACCGCCGCCCAATGCGTAGCCGGCTTTGACGCGGTCGCGAGTGGCTCCGCCAGTTGCGACAGGATTGACGACTGACGAGTAATCGGAAAACCAGTTCGTCACTTTCACGTCGCTGAGCGCCAGTCCGCCGGTGAAGTAAATCAAAAGATTCGGCGACGCCAGCCACCCGAGCCGCCCGCGGGCGGTGGCCAGCCATTCGGCGGAGTACGCCGCATCGACGTTGTACCGGGAAGTGGGCGGGAATGCCGGGTAGGTGGCATCCCTGGCGCCTCGATTGCCGCCGAAGTCGAAAGTGCCGAAGTCGACCTCGGCACCGAAAACGATCTGATTGATACGCTGGTTGGCTCCGAGCTGCACACCGCCCACGAAAGCTTGCGAACGCTCTTTGCCCGAAGCGCTGCCAGCGACCGCGGGCCGGCTGGAGGGCGACAAATACGTGGCGGGACTGTCCGGAATAGTCGTCGACAAGTCGCCGGTACCCCACGCGCCTCCTGCGAAGGCGCCGACGTACAGGCCGGTCCACGGATCTGCCCGGGAGGGGGCGGGCAGCACGAGCAGTAGCGCGGCTGTCACGGCGGCTGACAGACGTAAGTGGGCCAAATCGAATCGCCTCCCTCATTCTCACAGGGAACACTACCGGCGCGAGCAGCAGGTTCAACCCGTCGTCCCGCGCCAAGCCGACCGGCGTGGCGATAAAATCACAATGTTCAAAAGTGACAGTCAGCCGTGCAGCACGTGGGCGGCGCGCGCAAGCTTCTGGATCAGCGCTTTGAAGGTTTCCTGGCTGTCCTTGTTCTTCAGGTGGCCGTGCTCGTCGTAGGCGTCCGCGGCACGGGGCACGGCGAACTGGTCAGGGAGCACCAGAGCACCGAGGCCCAACTCGAGTACCTGGCGCACGGTCGTCAGCGAGCGCAGACCGCCCATGCCGCCGTTTGAGGACGAGCCGAGCGCAAAGACGCGTGTTTTGAAGACCTCCGGTCCCGTCGGCAGCGGCTGGCGGACGTGGCTCACCCAGTCGAGCGTGTTCTTCAGGAGCGGCGTAATGGATGCGTTGTACTCGGGGCTGGCGATGAAAATCCCCGAATGCGCCGCCATCAGCTCCTTGAACTTGTGCGCGTTTTCCGGCTGCCCTTCGGCGCGCTCGAGGTCGCCGTTGTAGATGGGCATGGGGTAGTCGCCGAGATCGGCGAAAGTGGAGGGTATGCCGTTGGCCTCGGCGATGCGCGCGCCTAGCTGTGCCAGTCGCATGTTGAACGAGCCGGTGCGCGAGGAGCCCGCGAAGAACAGCAGCCGCACATCACCGGTCATCGCGGCCTCAGTTTCCCTTGCCCTCGAAGAACTCCTTCACGCGCGCGAAGAAGCCGGCGCATTCCGGGCTCGTTTCCTTGTGGCTCTCGCGTTCAAATTCCTCGAGCAGCTCGCGCTGGCGCTTGGTGAGGCTCTTGGGCGTTTCCACCTCGACCTGGATGTACATGTCGCCGGAAACTTTGGAGCGCAGCACCGGCATGCCCTTGCCCTTGAGGCGGAACTGCTTGCCGCTCTCCGAGCCCTCGGGGATCTTGATCCGCGTCGCGCCGCCGTCGACGGTCGGCACCTCGATCTGACCGCCGAGCGCGGCTGCGGTCATGGCGATCGGTACCTTGCAGAAGATGTCGGCGCCGTCGCGCTGGAAGAACTCGTGCGGCTTGATCGACAGGAATATGTAGAGGTCTCCGGCAGGACCGCCGCGCAATCCGGCCTCGCCCTCGCCCGCCAGCCGGATGCGGGTTCCATCCTCCACGCCGGCCGGGATATTCACGGATAGCGTGCGCTCCTTGGTGACGCGACCGGAGCCATGGCAGGTCTGGCAGGGATCTTCGATGGTCTCACCGCGGCCCTGGCAGTTGGGGCAGGTGCGCTCGATGGTGAAAAAGCCCTGGCTGGCGCGCACTTTGCCGTGGCCGCCGCAGGTCGGACACGTCACCGGCTTGGTCCCGGCGCGGGCACCGCTGCCGGTGCATGTTTCACAGGAAACCGACGTCGGCACGCGGATCTGTGCCGTCTTGCCCTCGTAGGCCTCCGACAGCGTGATTTCGAGGTTGTAGCGCAGGTCGGCGCCGCGTTCGCGCGTCGACCGTGTGCGCTGGCCGCGGCGGCCACCCATGAACTCCCCGAACAGGTCGTCGAAGATGTCGGACATCGACGAAGCGAAGTCGGGTCCGAAGCCGCGGCCTCCACCGCCGTGCTCGAATGCCGCATGGCCGAAATGATCGTAGGCGGCCCGCTTTTGCGGGTCCTTGAGGACCTCGTAGGCCTCGTTGACCTCCTTGAAGCGCACCTCGGCCCGCGTATCGCCGGGATTGCGGTCGGGGTGGAGCTCTTTGGCCAGCCGCCGATAGGCGGACTTCAGCTCTTGCTCGCCGGCTCCTCTGGAGAGCCCGAGGATTTCATAATAGTCGCGCTTGGACATGTTCAGCGCGGATCCTTCGGATTGGTTCACGGTGCCATTCGCCCTGTTTGTGGGAGATAGCGATGTTTTCGTTGCGGGGAAAGGTCTAGCGGGCGCGATGCCGCGCAATTCACCCGGCCTTGTTGGCCTCAGTGCAACGAAAAATGCTGCTCTTTAGCCGCGAGCCCGGCTGTTGGCCGGGCTCGCGTTAACTCAGGTGGTTGTGCTGGAAGCGGCAGAACCTCAGGCCGACTTCTTCTTGTCGTCCTTTACTTCCTCGAAGTCGGCGTCGACGACGTTCTCGTCGCCGGCCGTCGAGGAGGAGGCTTCTTCGCCCGAGGAATCGCCGCCGCCGGCGCCCTGCTGGGCGGCATAGACGGCTTCGCCGATCTTCATGGCCGCCTGGGCGAGATTGGTCGTTGCCGTCTTGATCCGCTCGGCGTCGTCGGTGCCGACGGCCTCCTTGAGATCGGCAATGGCCTTCTCGACGTCGGGCTTGGCAGCCGTCACCGCGGCGTTGCTCTCGTTCTCCTGGAGCTGCTTCTCCGTGGAATGGATGAGCGCCTCGGCGTGGTTCTTGGCCTCGACGATCTCGCGCCGCTTCTTGTCCTCGGCAGCATGCGACTCGGCGTCCTTGACCATCTTGTCGATCTCATTGTCGCTGAGACCGCCCGACGCCTGGATGCGGATCGACTGCTCCTTGCTTGTTGCCTTGTCCTTCGCCGACACGTGCACGATGCCGTTGGCGTCGATGTCGAAGGTGACTTCGATCTGCGGCACGCCACGCGGCGCCGGCGGAATGCCGACGAGGTCGAACTGTCCGAGAAGCTTGTTGTCGGCCGCCATTTCGCGCTCGCCCTGGCTGACGCGGATGGTGACGGCGTTCTGTCCGTCCTCGGCGGTCGAGAACGTCTGGCTCTTCTTGGTCGGGATCGTGGTGTTGCGCTCGATGAGGCGCGTGAACACGCCGCCCAGCGTCTCGATGCCCAGCGACAGCGGGGTCACGTCGAGCAGCAGCACGTCCTTCACTTCGCCCTGCAGAACGCCGGCCTGGATCGCGGCGCCGATGGCGACGACCTCGTCCGGGTTGACGCCCTTGTGCGGCTCCTTGCCGAAGATCTGCTTCACGACCTCCTGCACCTTCGGCATGCGCGTCATGCCGCCGACGAGCACGACCTCGTCGATGTCCGCGGCCTTGAGGCCAGCGTCCTTGATGGCCTTTTCGCACGGACCTTTGGTACGCGTGATGAGATCGTCGACGAGGCTTTCCAGCTTGGCGCGGGTGAGCTTCATCGTGAGATGCTTCGGACCCGAAGCATCGGCGGTGATGAACGGCAGATTGATTTCGGTCTGCGTGGCGCTCGACAGCTCTATCTTCGCCTTTTCAGCGGCTTCCTTCAGGCGCTGCAGGGCGAGCTTGTCGTTCCGCAGGTCGATGCCCTGCTCCTTCTTGAACTCGTCGGCGAGGTAGCTGACGAGCTTCATGTCGAAGTCTTCGCCGCCGAGGAAGGTGTCGCCGTTGGTGGACTTCACCTCGAAGACGCCGTCGCCGATCTCGAGGATCGAGATGTCGAAGGTGCCGCCGCCGAGGTCGTACACGGCGATGGTCTTGGAATCCTTCTTCTTGTCGAGGCCGTAAGCGAGCGCAGCCGCGGTCGGCTCGTTGATGATGCGCAGCACTTCGAGGCCAGCGATCTTGCCGGCGTCCTTGGTGGCCTGACGCTGAGCGTCGTTGAAGTATGCGGGAACGGTGATGACCGCCTGCGTCACGGTCTCGCCGAGCTTGGCTTCGGCGGTTTCCTTCATCTTCTGCAGGATGAAGGCCGAGATCTGCTGCGGAGAATATTCTTTGCCGTTGGCTTCGACCCAGGCGTCGCCGTTCGGGCCTTTGACGATCTTGTAGGGGACGAGGTTCTTGTCCTTCTCGACCATCGGGTCGTCGTAACGGCGGCCGATCAGGCGCTTGATGGCAAAGAAGGTGTTAAGCGGGTTGGTGACCGCCTGACGCTTGGCTGGTAGGCCCACGAGTTTTTCGCCATCGGGCGTGAAGGCCACAATGGAGGGCGTCGTGTTCATGCCCTCGGCGTTTTCCAGAACCCTCGGCTTGCCGCCCTCCATCACAGCCACGCAGGAGTTCGTGGTTCCGAGGTCGATGCCGATAACTTTAGCCATGTGCCTATCCTCATCCTTCTGCGGCAGACCGTCCGGACCCGACTGTTCGGCGTCCAGAATCCGGCGTCTTGCGCCGAGCGGCCCCCTATGGAGCATCCAAACGGTAAACGCGGCTTATATAAGGTGGCTTTTCCGGGGCGCAACGGGCCGCCAGTCGCCAGCGTACTTCAATTTTCCCCGTTATTCAGCGGGTGCGGTCGCGATTGATGGCGATCAGTTCGCCGCATTGGAGGCTTTGCCGCCGGCCTTGGCAACGACCACCATCGCCGGCCGCAGGACGCGATCGTCGATGAGGTAGCCGGGCTGGTACACCTGCACGATAGTGCCCGGAGCAACGTCGGTCTGCTCGACCTCGACCATCGCTTGGTGCTGATGCGGATTGAATGGCTCGCCTTCCGGGTCGATGCGCTTGACGCCGTTGCGATCGAGGATGTTGAGAAATTCGCGCTCGGTCATGGCCACGCCATCGACCAGCGATTTGAGCGCGGGGTCGGCATCGGCGGCACCGTTCGGCACCGCGCCGATGGCGCGCTGCAGGTTGTCGCCGACTGCCAATACATCCCGGGCGAATTTGGAGATGGCGTACTTCGCCGTTTCCTCGCGTTCGCGCTCGTTGCGCTTGCGCAGGTTGTCCATCTCGGCATGCGCGCGCAGCAAGCGGTCCGTCAGCTCGGCGATGCGCTCCTCCAGCGTGGCGACCTGCGCGGTCGCCTCCTCACCTCCGATGTCAGGGGCGGCGCCCTGTGCTTCGGCGGTCGGCTGCTCAGCCTTCTTGTTTTCCTCGGTCATGTCTCTTCCGCGCGTTGCGGATCCTAGTTGCTGCCGTGCGGGCGCACGCGGCAGATTCCTCAAGAATGCGAGCCCGATATCAGGCGATGCTATGCAAAAATCAAGTCAACAGTCGGCTAACGAGCTTCGCCGTGTAGTCGACCATGGGGATGATACGCGCATAATTGATGCGTGTTGGACCGATCACGCCCAGCACGCCGACCACCTGCCGAGTGCCGTCGCGGAAGGGGGCGACGATCAGCGATGACCCCGACAACGAGAACAGCTTGTTCTCCGATCCGATGAAAATGCGAACGCCATCAGCGCTTTCCGACAGTCCGAGGAGCTGAACGAGGTCGCGCTTGCGCTCCAGGTCGTCGAACAGCAGGCGGATGCGTTCCAGGTCCTCCTGCGCACTGACGTCCTTCAGGAGATTGGCCTGCCCGCGTACGATCAGGCTCTTGCGGTCGTCGAGCGAACCCGACCACTCGGCAAGTCCCGACTGAATAAAGCGCTGGGTCAGCTCGTCGAGCTCGGCCCGCGAAGTCTGCAGCTGCTGCTCGATGCGTGCGCGGGCCTCGGCGATGGTGAAGCCGCGGATGTTGCTGTTCAGATAATTGGCTGCCTCGACCAGCGCCGATGGCGGCAGCCCCTGCGGGAGATTGATGACCCGGTTCTCGACCGTCTGATCCTCGCCGACGAGAACCACGAGCGCCTTGCCCGGCTCCAGATTGACGAACTCGATGTGCTTCAGGCGGGCATCCTGCTTTTCGGCCAGCACCACGCCCGCGCAATGGGAGAGCCCGGAGATCATTTCGCCGACTTCGCGCAGCACGTCGTCTACGCTGGTGGCCCGGCGTCCGGCGATCCGTGCCTCGATCTGGCGGCGCTCCTTGGTGTCCAGATCGCCGACCTCGAGAAGGCCGTCGACGAATAGGCGCAGGCCGAGCTGCGTCGGCAAGCGCCCCGCGGACGTATGCGGGGCCGCGATTAGGCCCAGTTGCTCCAGATCCGACATCACGTTGCGGATCGAGGCGGGCGACAGCGTCATGGGCAGCACGCGCGACAGATTGCGCGAGCCCACGGGCTCGCCTGTTTCGAGGTAGGACTCGACAATCTGCCTTAGAATGGTGCGCGAGCGCTCGCTAAGCCGCGTAAGTTCGCTCAAGCGTTCGGTCATTGCCTGGTTATCTTCGACCTCACATCCGACGCCATAAGATTACGGAGCGCGCCCCGGCTTCGTCAAATTGCCGCGTGGTTTTGGTTGAAGCCGGCTATCCAGTCCCGTAGGTTCGGGCCCGATTTGCCCCCACAACAACCCGGTACGGTCTTCGCTTATGCGCCCTTCGAAACGCAAACCCGACGAGCTTCGCCGCGTGTCGATCGAACGTGCGGTCTCCAAGCACGCGGAAGGATCGTGCCTCATCAAGTTCGGCGATACGCACGTGCTGTGCACCGCCAGCCTCGAGGAGCGGGTGCCGCCGTGGCTCAAAGGGCAGGGCCGCGGCTGGGTGACGGCCGAGTATGGGATGCTGCCGCGTGCCACCTCCGAGCGCATGCGCCGCGAGGTGACGGTCGGTCACGCGTCGGGGCGCACGCAGGAGATACAACGTCTCATCGGGCGTTCCCTGCGCGCCATCGTCGACCTGACGAAGCTGGGTGAGCGGCAGATCAGCGTCGACTGCGACGTGCTGCAGGCCGACGGGGGCACGCGCACGGCGGCCATCACCGGTGCCTGGGTGGCTCTCTACGATTGCATCCAATGGATGAAGCTACGCGACATGGTTGGCGATGCGGTCCTCCGTGATCAGGTGGCGGCGGTGAGCTGCGGCATCTACAACGGTGAGCCCGTGCTCGACCTCGATTACGCGGAGGATTCTTCCGCCGAGGCGGATTCCAACTTCGTCATGACCGGCGGTGGCGGCATTGTCGAGGTGCAGGGCACGGCTGAAACCGTGGCCTTCAGCCAGGAAAGCTTCGACCGGCTTATGGCGCTGGCCAAGAAGGGCATCGGCGAGCTCGTCGCCCTGCAGAAGCTGACGATTTCCTGATCTTGGCTTGAGTGCGCTCAACCCGGAGGCGCGTAATGACCCCGGCCGGCATTCTGGAAACGGTTCTCTACGCGCGCGACCTTGGCGCGATCGAGGAATTCTATCGCCGCGTTCTCGGCCTCGAGCCACTCGCCAAGGCGGAGGGGCGCCAGGTTTTCTACAAACTCGGCGGCCAAGTGCTGCTCATCTTCAATCCGCTGCAGACCAGCAAGTCGCCCGCCGACGACGCAAAGCTGCCGGTGCCCCCGCATGGCGCCGATGGCGAATGCCACGTCTGCTTCCGCGCGACGGGCGATGAGATTGCGGAGTGGAAGCAGCGGCTTGAGCAGCAGGGCGTTTACATCGAGGCCGACTTCGAGTGGCCCAATGGGGGCCGCTCGATATATTTCCGCGATCCGGCGGGCAATTGCCTCGAATTCGCCGAGCCTCGCATCTGGGGACTTGAATGACGCGCCGTTTACAGCGCGGCGACCGCCTGGTCGTTGCCAGCCACAACCCGGGCAAGGTCTGGGAAATTAACAAG
>JAESGM010000431.1_pt1 | contig 35194 bp, 33 predicted proteins | sample 9269721 | NCBI WGS metagenome assembly JAESGM01 (sample SAMN15720920, study PRJNA650825) | algae metagenome | isolation source: Komarekiella atlantica HA4396-MV6 and co-occurring heterotrophs from... | place: USA: Theobald House, Kauai, HI | collected 2009-07-29
CGGGCAGACCGGCGAGGCGCCGATCCCGGAAGTGATGGTCCCGCTCGTCGCCACGCGCCGCGAGCTCGAGCTGATGAAGGACGTGATCGACCGCACTGCCCAGGCCGTCTTCGCCGAGCGCGGCAAGACGATCGAATATCTGGTCGGCACGATGATCGAACTGCCGCGCGCCGCGCTCAAGGCCGGCGAGATCGCCGAGGTGGGCGCCTTTTTCAGCTTCGGGACCAATGACCTGACCCAGACGACGCTCGGCGTCAGTCGCGACGATGCGGGACGCTTTCTGACCACCTATGTCGACAAGGGCATCTTCCCGCGGGATCCGTTCGTCAGCCTCGACATCGAGGGGGTGGGCGAACTGATCCAGATCGCCGCGGAGCGCGGGCGCAAGACCCGCCCCGACGTCAAGCTCGGCATCTGTGGCGAGCATGGCGGCGACCCGGCGAGCATCGCCTTCTGCGAGAAGACCGGCCTCGATTACGTCAGCGCCTCACCCTATCGCGTGCCGATCGCACGGCTGGCGGCGGCGCAGGCGGCACTGAAGGCCCGGGCTCAGTAACGCGGCATCGGGCGCCGGTCGCGATCGACGAGGTCGCGATCGGCGCGGGTGGATGCGACACGCTCGCGACCGGCCAGCTCGGCTTCATAGACCCGACGGTCCTCGGCACGCGCGTGGCGCTCGGCCTCGAGCTCGCGCCGCCAGCGTGCGCCGCCGTTGCGCGACATCAGCCCCAGGATCCAGCCGAGCAGGAACACGAGGGCGATAATCGCCCATTCCGATGTCGAGAATGAAATCATGGCCGTCCTCCAGTTGCCCGGAGAACGGCCAAGGTTACGCCTGCGTTCCTTACTTGAAGTTGTCGGCGATCGAGCAGGCCGCCGGCCCGAGGATCACGACGAACAGCGTCGGCAGGATGAAGAGGATGAGCGGCACCGTCATGATCGCCGGCAGGCGCGCGGCCTTTTCTTCGGCGCTCATCATGCGCTCGTTGCGGAACTCGGCCGACAGCACGCGCAGCGCCGAAGCGAGCGGCGTGCCGTATTTCTCGGTCTGGATCATCGTGGTGACCACGCCGCGCACCGCTTCAAGGTCGACGCGGGTGGCGAGGTTCTCGAACGCCTGGCGGCGGTCGGTGAGGAAGCCCAGTTCGATCGACGTCAGCATGAACTCGTCGCCCAGTTCCGGATAGGCCCGGCCCAGTTCCTTGGCGACGCGCGAGAAGGCGGCGTCGACGGTCAGGCCCGCCTCGGCGCAGATCACCAGCAGGTCGAGCGCGTCGGGCAGGCCCTTGCGGATCGCGTCGCTGCGCTTCTGGATCTTGTTCTTGAGGAAGATGTCCGGCGCCTTGTAGCTCAGCAGCAAGGTGCCGCCGGTGACCGCGAACCGCTTGAACGGCGACCAATCGGGCCAGAACTCGACGCCGTAGACGAGGACGACAGCGCCGATCCCGAAGATGATCGGCAACATCATGCGCCCGAAGATCACGGCGACGGCCGCGTCCTTGGAGCGGATGCCGGCCTGCATCAGCTTGATCTGGGCGGCCTTGAGCTGCTCGTCCTGGAGCACCTTGAGCGAGCCCAGGAACGAGCGCATCCGATCCGTGGTCTCGTTGCGCGCATTGAGCTTCGCGCGCCGCTTCGAGGTCGAGGCGGTGATGCCCGCCTTCAACTGTTCGCGGCGGTCGTTCAGCGCCTTGACGCGCCGCGCCATCGGGTCGCGCACGGTGGTCGCCGCGTAAAGCGCGACGAGCACCATGAACGTCGCAACCCCGGACAGCAGGGTCGCGACCCAGAGGACGTTCACGCCAAGCAGGGTAGGGCCGGTGCTCATGTCTCTGTCCTAGATCTCGAAGTTGACCATCTTCGCCATGATGAAGGCGCCGATGCTCATCCAGATGAGCCCGCCGATGCCGGCGACCATCAGTCGCTGGTCGGTCAGGAAGCCCGACATGTAGCTCTGGTTGATGAACCAGATCATGCCGAAGACGATGAAGGGCAGCGAGCCGACGATGTAGGCCGACGCCTTGGATTCGGACGACATCGCCCGGATCTTGAGCTTCATCTGCGCGCGCTTGCGGAGCACGTCGGCGAGGTTGGCGAGCGTCTCGGCGAGGTTGCCGCCGGTCTCGCGCTGGATCGCCAGCGTGATGCAGAAGAACTGGAATTCGGGCGTGCCGAGGCGATCCGCCGTTTCCTGGAGCGCGACGTCCATCGAGCGACCGATCTTCATCTTGTCGCTGACCGCGCGGAATTCCTCGCCGACCGGGCCGGGAACCTCGCTCGCGACCACCGACAGCGTCTCGGAGATCGGCAGACCGGCGCGCAGGCCGCGCACGAGCAGCTCGATCGCGTCGGGGAAGCGCACGGTGAAGCTGTTGATGCGCCGCTTGATCATGAAGCCGACGGCCATGTGCGGGAAGCCGAGGCCGACGAACAGGCCGCCGAGCACGGCCAGCGCGGCCGGGGCGCCCTCGAACAGGATCAGCACGCCGGTGATCGCCGCGATGCCGGCCGAGACGCCGGCATATTGGCCGACGCTCCAGTCCTTGCCGGTCATCGACAGGCGCTTCTTCAGCAAGGCCGGGTTGGGCAGGACCGAGGTCGCCCAGCTGTCGAACTTCGTCGCCCGCGCGGTGGTGATCCGCCGGAGCTGGGCCTCCATCGCCGCGTTGAGCGAGACCGAGTGCCGGTCGCGAAGCGCGGTCAGGCGACGCTTCTGCGCCTTGCCCTCCGACGGTCCCGCAAAGGCGGCGACGAGCAGCGCCAGCACGAGCACGAGGCCCAAAAGCGGCACGATCAACTGAAGCTGCGTCACCCCACGCCTCCCTGCAAGCGCCCGATCAGGCCTTCTTCTTCTTGTTCGCCATCATCGTCTTGATGCCGCCGATCTTGCCGAGCAGCGACTTGTTGCCGGGCCGGCCGGGAACGACGTCGGGAACGCCTTCCTCGCCGACCACGACCAGCCGGTCGGCGAGCGCGTGCAGCGCCTGCGTGACCTTCGCGCCCTTGCCGGCCTCGGCGAGCGTCTTGCCGAGCTTTGCCGCCTGCGCGGCGAGCTTGGCGTCGAGCGGGACGAGGAAGTCGATCTTGCGTTCGATCGAGCTCTCGAAGTCCTTGCGCGTGATCTCGGGCACCGCAGCCGCCGCCACGCGGTTGGCGACGACGATGACGTTGGCCTGTGCCGCGTTGGACTTCAGCCACGACAGGAAGCGGATGCAGTCGCGCGCCGCGGCGAGCGTCAGCTCGGTGACCAGCACGACCGAGTTCACGTCCTGGAGCAGCATCGGGTGCTGGACCAGCATGTGACGCGGCAGGTCGACGACGGTCGATTCGAACGCGCCGCGAATCTCTTCCTGGAGCTGGTAGAAGGCGGATCCGTCGGTCAGCAGCGCCTGGTTGATCGGCGCTTCCGCCGACAGCACGGCCAGCTTGTCGTTCGCACGCACCATCGCGCGCTCGATGAACAGCCCGTCGATGCGGCTCGGATTCTCGATCGCGTCGGTCAGGCCGCGGCCCGGCTCGAGATCGAGCGCGAGCGCGCCGGTGCCGAAATGCACGTCGAGGTCGAGCAGCGCGGTCGACCGCTTCGCCTTCTCGCCGAACAGCCAGGCGAGCGACGCCGCCACGGTCGACGCGCCGACGCCGCCGCGCGAGCCGATCACGGCCGTCGTGAGATGCGGCCGCTCGGCCTGGGGCTCGAACGACTTGGGCGCGTTGAACACCGCCTGCGCGCCGGCAAAGGCATCGCGGAGCTGGTCGGGATTGAACGGCTTCAGCAGGTAATCCTGAATGCCGCTCGCGACGAGGTCGCGGTAAAGCCGCACGTCGTTCACCTGGCCGGCGGCGATCACCACCGTGCCGGGCTCGCAGACCTCGGCGAGAGCGTTGATGTCGTTCAGCGGGTCGCCCGATTCCGACAGGTCCACGAACAGGATGTTCGGGCTTGCCGACACGGAGAGCGACTGGATGGCGTTGCGCAGGCCGCCCTTGTTCACCTTCTCGGGCGACCAGCCCATCTCGACGGCGATCGGACGGATCGCGTCCGCGGCGCCATCGTCGCATACGAACGCGACGAAGGGATCACGCAAGGACGCGGACCGGGAGGGGCTCCAGGGTGCGTTCATTACTTGTCACCTTTCGTGGTCTCGCTCTTGAGCCCCTGCGCGCCGGTGGGCGCGGTGCGGCGGTAGAGCTGGATCGCCTTGGACGAGGAGAGGGCGTCGGGAGAGCCGTTGACCTCGCGGCCCTGGATCAGGTCCTGCGGGTCGGCGACCATCGCGGCGAGCGCGCCGTTGGTCGCGCAGCCATAATTGGACATGGTGTTGTTGCCATAGTCCGGGTCGGCGCTGCGGCTCCAGTCGGGGCAGCCGGGGACGGCGGCGCTGGCGCGGCTCACCACCACGCGGACGGTGCCCGGCGCGACGCTGCCCGCCGTGGTCGGCGCCGCGTTCGACACCATCATGCCGCGGCGCGAGAGCAGCGACACCACGTCCGCGCGGCCGCCATCGGCGCCCGTGGGATCGTCGACCGCGACCCGGTCGCCAAAGGCGAGGCCGATCGAGTTGAACCAGCCCTCGAGCCGCTCGCGCTCGCCGGTCGCGAGGGCGTTGCCGTAGCCGGCGGTCGCGACGTCGATGACATAGTCGGTCCGCTGGACCACCGGCTGGTGGACCGATTCGAGGCCGCGGTTTTTGGTCCCGCCGGCGCAGGCGGCCAGCATGAGCGCCATGCCGATCGCGGAGGAAAGCTTCAGAGTCATGATCTTCTCCTTGGGCGCGGTGGCGATCACTTGATCGAGAAGCCGGGCGCCGCGGCGTCGCCGCCCTTGCGAGCAGCCTGGCGGCTGGGCGGGGCCATCGGCGCGGCGGCCGGAGCCGCGGCCTGGGGCTGGGGCGCAGTGGTCGGCGGCGCGAGCGTCGGCACCGGCCGCGTGCCGGTATCGCCCGAACCGTGGCTGCGGCCGAGGATCACGCGCTCGCCGTCCGTCGAGGCGGCATAGCCGTCGGTCGGCAGCGGCAGCGGCGCGTTGCTGGGCTTCACCAGATAGGGCGTGATGATGATCACCAGCTCGGTCTCCGACTTGCGGAAGCGGGTCGAGCGGAACAGCGCGCCGAGCACCGGCACGTCGCCCAGGCCGGGCGCGCGCTCGATCAGGTTGCTGTGGCGGTTCTGCAGCAGGCCGCCGATCATGAAGCTCTGGCCCGAGCCGAGCTCGACCGTCGTCTCCGCGCGCCGGGTGGTGAGCGCCGGGATCTGGAAGTTGTTGATCGTGACCGCGCCGGCCGTCGTCAGCTCCGAGACCTCGGGGCGGACGCGCATCGAGATGCGGCCGTCGGCGAGCACGGTGGGCGTGAAGGCGAGGCTGACGCCATATTGCTTGTACTCGACGCCGATCTGGCCGAGGCCCTGGGCGAGCGGGATCGGGATCTCGCCGCCGGCCAGGAAGCTCGCCGTCTCGCCCGACAGCGCGGTCAGGTTCGGGTTGGCGAGCGTGGTCACCAGGCCCTCGCTCTCGAACAGGTCGAGCGCGGAGGCGACGTCGATGCCGAACAGCTTGCCGGCGAGCGCCAGATTGGTGCGCCCGGCGCCCTGGCCGAGATTGTTCAAGTTGAAGAACGTGCCCGTGCCCTGCGGCACGAACTGGCCGGTCGCCGGGTTGAACGGCAGGCTGATCGAGCCTGCGGGCAGGCCGAAGAAGGACGACGCGTCAATCTTCGGGAAGGCGCTAGTGTCGATCGAGCCGATCGAGCCGAAGTTGCGGCCCTGCGCCACGCCGAACAGGAAGCCGCCGGTCTGGTCGCGGGTCAGCAGGTTGACGCCGATCTCCTTGACCAGGTCGCGGCTGACCTCGGCGATGCGGACCTGCAGGTTGACCTGCAGCGGCGTCGCGGTGCGCAGCCGGTTGATCGGGATGATCTTGAGCGCCACGCCCGGCTGGTTGGTGTCGATCCCCGGGTTGAGGATCGTGCGCACCAGCGTCTCGGCCTCTTCCGCGTCCTGCGGCGAGGCGACGGTGCCGGTGATGACGGCCGCCTGGCCGGCGACGGTCACCTTGATGTCCGCGTCCGGCATGGCCAGCTTCAGCATCTTGTCGACCGAGTTGATGTTCTGGCTGACGCGGACGTTGGTCGCATAAACGACCGTGCCGTTGGCCGTCGTCGCGAACACCGTCGCTTCGCCGAAATCCTTGCCGAACAGGTGGATCTGGCGCGGGTTGCTGACATAGACGTCGGCGACCGTCGGGTTCGACGTCCACACGTCGCGGACCGCCGCCGGCAGGTTGATCAGCTCGCCCTGGCCGACGGAGAGAAGGACTTCCGTGCTCGGCCGCTGGGCGCCGGTCGGCAGCTGCGCGACCCGGGCGGCAGCCCGGCCACCGGCCGCCGCGAGCGGCGCGCCGGCAAGCCCTGCGACCAGCGCGGTCGCCACGGTTGCCGCAAGCGCGCGGCGCAGCATCTTGACGTTGCTCATGTTCACTTACCCCCAACCGGCGTCAGCGTGACGGCATTGCCGCGCGCCACCCTGACGACGGGTCCCTGGACCTCGACACTGACGCCACCTGCACCTGCCGGCATGGCGCCGGGATTGGCGGACGCGGCACGGCCCGGGACGCTGCGACGCGCGAAGCGGGACACGTCGGCACCGGTCACGAAGGTCGTGTCGGTGTCGATCGGCCGCGACGCGACGGCGAGCAGGACCTGCTTCTCCGCCTTCGGATCATTCTTGTCGGCGACGCTCACCTCGCCGGCCGCGATCGCGCGCTCCAGCTCGGCATTGTTGTCGGCGATCGAGCGCAGCGACAGCGAGAGCTGCCCCAGCGACTGAGCGAGCGCGATCTTCTCCGCGATCCGCGGGGTCGCCTCGAGCGTGACCGTCGAGAAGGTGCGGACCTCGGTCTTGCCGTCCTCGGTCTTGCTGTCGGTGCGCTGGTCGGTGGCGAGCACGCGGATGTTGCGCACGATCGTCTCCGAGGTCTTGAGCGCGGGGCCATCGCCGCCGCCCTCGACCGTCTGGGTGAGCACCAGGTCGATGCGGTCGCCCGGGAACACGAAGCCGGCGACGCCGCTCTGCGCGGACACCGGCACCGTCACGGCGCGCATGCCCGGCCCGAGGGCGGCGGCGAGGAAGCCACGGTCGCCCGGCCGCACCAGCGAGCCCTGCGTGATCGGCTGGCCGGCCGAGACCGGGAGCCGCACGACGGTCCCGGCGAGCGGCGGCTCGCTTTCGCCCTTCACATAATAGGCCTGCTGCATCAGCTCCTTCGGCCACGGCCGATAGCTGAAGCTGTCCGGCGTCAGGATCGTCCCGACGGGCAGCGCGCGGGTCGCGACCAGCACCTGCGGAAGATTATCCTCCGGAGCCGCCGGCGCGGCGTTGGCGGTCGGGGCCGCGGCCCCTTCGAACATGCTCCTGGCCATGAAGGCAGTCACCGCGGCGACCACCAGCGCACCAACGAGCAGAGCGATTTTCTTTGCGTCCATGACGACAGATGCCTCCTGAGCCGGGCGCAGCCGGCCCGCTTTTCATCAAGCAGAATGGTAAAGATATTGTTCGCAGATCGCCCAAAGCCCGGCGAACGCGATCGCGACGCCATAGGGCACTTCGGGTTGAGCCTTGATTTGCCGGAGCCGATGCACGGCCACCGCGGCGAGAGTGATGACGCCGCCCGCGACCGACATGATCACGAGCATGCGGACGAGCGGGAGGAGCGGCAGCCACAGCGCGAGCGCGCCGAGCAGCTTGACGTCGCCGCCGCCCATCCAGCCGAACGAGAAGGCCGCCGCGAACAGCGCGAAGACGGCGATCCCGAGCCCGAACTGCAGGGCCATGTCGGGCCACGGCGCCATGCCGGACGCCCACCAGTAAGCGGGCGCGAGCAATGCGATCGCGGCATTGAGCGGGTTGGAAATGGTGCGCGAACGGAGATCGGTCGCGGCCGCCGTCAGCAGCAGCAACGCGAGCGCCCCGAGCATCGCGATTTCCAGATTTCCCCCAGACATGGGCGCAAGCTCTAGACGTCAAGGCTTTCCAACCCGTAACCAGAGGCATGGAAATGCGCGGGAGCTTCGACCGGCGGTCCTATCCGCCTCGTTCGACGCTTTCCTATTGGACGGCCGCGGACGGCTGGCGCGTGCGCGTCCTGGACTGGAAAGGAACCGGCCGCGGCGCCATCCTGTTCGCCGGCGGGCGTGGCGACTTCATCGAGAAGTATTTGGAGTTCTTCGCGAATCTTCACGATCGCGGATGGTCGGTCCGGGCCTTCGATTGGCGCGGGCAGGGCGGCTCGGGACGGCTCTCGGCCGATCCGCGATGCGGCCATGCGACGGATTTCGCGCCCTGGGTCGACGACGTCGCCGCGATCGCATCCGCGTGGCAGGCCGAGACCGCCGGGCCGCATGTCGTGATCGGGCATTCGATGGGCGGGCACCTGATGCTGCGTGCCCTGGCCGAGCGGCGAATCGGTCCGGACGCGGCGGTGCTCGTGGCGCCCATGCTGGGCCTGCGCAGCGCCCCGTTCGGCGCGCGCCTGGCCGCGCGCGTCGCCCATTTCATGACCCGGATCGGCCGGCCCGAGCGCATGGCCTGGAAGGCGAACGAGCGGCCTTCGGTGCCCGGCGCCTCGCGTCGCGCGCTGCTCACCCACGACCCGGACCGCTATGAGGACGAGCTCTGGTGGCGTCGCGAGAAGCCCGAGATCGCGCTGGGCCCGCCCAGCTGGGCATGGGTCGCCGAAGCCTATCGCTCGACGCTGGCGCTCGCGGCGCCCGGCCGCCTCGAATCGATCGAGACGCCGATCCTCCTGATCGGCACCGAGGCCGACCGGCTGGTCGACCCGGCCGCGATCCGGCGCGCGGCGGCGCGCCTCCCGCACGCCGAGCTCCACATGTTCGGTCGCGAAGCCGCGCACGAGATCCTGCGCGAAGTCGATCCGGTGCGCGACCGCGCGCTGGCCCATATCGACGCCTTCCTCGCCAAGCGACGCCGATGACTCGCTACGACGTGGCGATCGTCGGTGCGGGCATTGCCGGCGCCAGCCTGGCCGCCGAGCTCGCCCCGCATGCATCGGTCCTGCTCCTCGAGGCGGAGGAGCTTCCGGGCTATCACGCGACCGGTCGCTCGGCCGCCTTCTGGTCCGAGACCTATGGCGGGCCCGGCATCCAGCCGCTGACGACCGCGTCCCGCGACTGGCTCGCCGCGCGCGACCTGCTGCGCCCGCGCGGCGCCCTTTATCTCGGCCGCGCCGAAGATGCGGCCGCGCGCGACGCCTTCGTCGCCGATTTCGCGGGCAGCGGCGTGGCGCTCGAGCTCGTCGATCGCGCCGCTCTCGACGCACGCGTGCCGCGACTCGGAGCCGAGTGGCGGTTCGGCGTCTGGGAGCCGAGCTGCTGCGATATCGACAGTGCCGGCGCCCATCAGGCCTATCTTGCGGACGCGCGGCGCCTGGGCGTGGCGGTCGCGTGCCGCGCCGCGCTGGTCTCCGCCCGCCGGGCGGCGCATGGCTGGACCCTGCGCACCGCCGACGCGACCTACGAGGCCGCGCTGCTCGTCAATGCGGCCGGCGCGTGGGCGGACGAGATCGCGCGCCGCGCCGGGGTGCGCCCGATCGGCGTCGCACCCTATCGGCGGACCGTCGTCCAGCTCGTCGTCGATCCGCCTGCCGAAGCCGATCTGCCGCTGGTGCTCGACCTGACCGGCAGCTTCTACTTCAAACCCGAATCGGGCCGGATCTGGCTGAGCCCGCATGACGAGACGCCCGACATCGCGCGCGACGTGGCGGCCGAGGAACTCGACGTTGCCGTCGCGATCGATCGCTTTGCGCGCGCGACCGGCTGGCCGATCCTGCGCGTCGAGCGGCGCTGGGCAGGACTGCGCAGCTTCGCGCCCGATCGCCTGCCGGTCTATGGCTTCGACCCCCGCCAGCCGGACTTCTTCTGGTGCGCGGGGCAGGGCGGCTTCGGCATCCAGACCGCACCGGCGGCCGCGCGGCTGGCGGCCGGGTTATTGCTGGGCAGGCCCGCGACCGACATCGATCCGGCACCGTATCTGCCGGACCGCTTCGCCCGCTGACGTCCGCTCAGCCCATCATCAGCGCGTCGATCGCGCCCTGGAGGATGTAGGCCGCGGCCATCTTGTCGACCAGCTCGGCCCGGCGCGCGCGGCTCGTATCGGCATCGAGCAGCGTGCGAGTCACCGCCTGGGTCGACCAGCGCTCGTCCCAGAGCAGCACCGGCAGGCCGAGCGGCGCGAGGTTGCGCGCGAAGGCACGGATGGATTGGGTTCGCGGGCTGTCGCTGCCGTCGAGGTTGAGCGGCAGCCCCAGCACCACGCCCTTGACCGCCTGCGCGCGGGCGAGCGTCCCGATCGCGGCGAGGTCCGCGGTGAACTTGGTGCGCCTGATCAGCTCGGCGGCGCTGGCGATCGACCAGCCTGCGTCGCACAGCGCCGTCCCGATCGTCTTGGTGCCGACGTCGAGCCCGATCAGCCGTCCGCCCATCGGCAGCGCGGCGCGGAAGTCCGCAGTCGCGCTCGTGATCACCGCGCGAATGCCGCAAGCCGCGCCTTGGCGTCGTCGCGGACATTGGCCCAGAACAGGCTGTAGTCGAACACATGGTAGTTATTGCCCGGCAGCACGTAATTGGGCAGCTCCGGCGGGTCGCCGATCAGCAGGATGCCGCGCCCGGCGCAGCGCGCGGGCACCGTGGCCGGCTTCAGCTCGGCGGTGGCGAAGTCGGCGGACGGGTAGAGCGTCCCCAGATTGACGCTGGCCGGCGCAGCGCCGGGCGCACCCCCGGTGAGCGGGTTGGTGCAGACGAACGGCGTGCCCCGGCGCGGGCGACCGTCGAACCCGGTCGTCGCGTCGAAGGTGTCGAGGATCAGCTTCGGGTCGGCCGGCTCGGCGAAGCTCTGCCACGACAACAGGCAGCGCGCCTGATCGCGTCGCGCGCAGACGGGCAGGCCAAGCGCTTTCAGGTCGGTGTCGATCGAGACCGGCCACCCGACCACATAGGCCGCGACGATCCGCGACTGGAGCGGCGTGCCGACGACCTGCTCGCGCAACAGCCGCGTCAGGTGCAGCGCGCCCTGGCTGTGACCGGCGAGGATGATCGGTCGTCCGGCAGGCTGCGCCTTCACAAACGCCGCGAACGCCGCGGCGACGTCGCGATAGGCGAGGTCGAGCGCGCGCTGGGCGTCCGCGGCGTTCGTTAGGAAGGCGCCGAACGTCGCCTGGCGATAGCGCGGCGCCCAGATTTCCGCGACGTCGTTGAACGCGCTCGCCTGGCCACGAATGAACAGCCGCGCGCGCTGGTTCGCCTCGTCATTGTCGAGCGGCATGTTCCAGGCCGACTTGTCGAGATAGGATGTCGGGTGGATGAAGAAGAGCGCCGCGTCCGGCTTCTCGGCCGGGCGATAGCCTGCGGGCACCCAGCGCGCGGGGTCCGGCCCGGCCTTGCCCGGCCGCGAATACCAGAGGCCCGGATCGGTCGCATAAGCGGTCTCGACCGGCCCCGGGGCGTCGACGAATTTCGCGGTCGGCACGAAATAGGTGCGGATCAGCCGGTCGCCATAGAGCTGCCAGCCGAAAATGCCGCCCAGCAGCACGAGCACGATCAGCCCGGCGATGATGTAGAGGAATTTGCGATCCATGCCGCGCGGGTAGGGCGCAAGCCGGGGGTCGGGTCAAGGGGGGTCGGCCCCTCCACCACCGCTGCGCGGTGGTCCCCCTCCCCATCCGCGATGGGGAGGAGCTTACTTCGCTCCTCCCTGCCGAAGGCGGGGAGGGGGACCGCCGGCGAAGCCGGTGGTGGAGGGGCACCCCCCAACCCCCATGCTTGCGGGCCGGCCCCCCCGATGCTAGCCGCGCGGCCATGTCAGTCGACGCCGCCATCGTTCGCAAGATCGCCGGGCTCGCGCGCATCGCCATCACCGATGACGAGGCGGACGCGATGGTCCCCGAACTCAACAACATCCTCGGCTGGATCGAGCAGCTGCAGGAGGTCGACACGTCCGAGGTCGCGCCGATGACCGCAGTCATCGCGAACACGCTGCGGCTGCGCGACGATGCGGTCACCGACGGCGAGATCCGCGACAAGGTGCTCGCCAACGCGCCCCAGGCCGAACATGGTTTCTTCGCGGTTCCGAAGGTGATCGAATGACGACGCTCACCGACCTGTCCGTCGCCGAGCTGCGCGACGGCTTCCGCGCCGGCGCGTTCACCGCGCGCGAGGCGGCCGAGGCGTTCAACGCCGCGGTCGCGGGCGCGCGCACGCTCAATGCCTTCATTGTCGAGACACCGGAGCACGCGCTCGCGGCGGCGGCGCAGGCCGACAAGGATCGTGCGGCGGGCGCGCTCAAGCCGCTGTCCGGCGTGCCGCTCGGCATCAAGGACCTGTTCTGCACCGAAGGCGTGCAGACGACCGCGGCGAGCCACATCTTGGGCGGCTTCAAGCCCACTTACGAATCGACCGTCACCGCGAAGCTGTTCGCCGCCGGTGCCGGCATGCTCGGCAAGCTCAACATGGACCAGTTCGCGATGGGTTCGTCCAACGAGACGAGCGCGTTCGGGAACGTGATCTCGCCCTGGCGCCGCACCGACGGCGGCAACGCCGCGCTCGCGCCGGGCGGCTCGTCGGGCGGCAGCTCGGCCGTGGTCGCCGCGCGCGTGGCGCCGGGCGCGACGGGAACGGACACCGGCGGCTCGATCCGCCAGCCGGCCGCCTTCACCGGCATTTCGGGCATCAAGCCGACCTATGGCCGCTGCTCGCGCTGGGGCGTCGTCGCCTTCGCCTCGTCGCTGGACCAGGCCGGGCCGATGGCGCGCACCGTCAAGGATTGCGCGATCCTGCTCGAGGCGATGAGCGGCTTCGATCCCAAGGACGCGACCTCGCTCGAGCTTCCGGTTCCCGCCTGGGAGCAGAGCCTGTCGGGCGACCTGCGCGGCAAGAAGATCGGCATTCCCAGGGAATATCGCGTCGACGGCATGCCCGCCGAGATCGACGCGCTGTGGCAGCAGGGTATCGCCTGGGTGAAGGACGCCGGCGCCGAGGTGATCGAGGTCTCGCTGCCCCACACCCGCTACGCGCTGCCGGCCTATTACATCATCGCGCCGGCCGAGGCCTCGTCCAACCTCGCCCGCTATGACGGCGTGCGCTACGGCCTGCGCGAGCTGCCCGACGGGGCCGGCCTCCAGGACATGTACGCGGCGACGCGCGCGGCCGGCTTCGGCAAGGAAGTGAAGCGCCGCATCCTGATCGGCACCTATGTGCTCTCGGCCGGCTTCTACGACGCCTATTACAACCAGGCGCAGAAGGTGCGGGCGCTGATCGCGCGCGACTTCGACCAGGCTTTCGCGCAGTGCGACCTGCTGCTGACGCCCACCGCACCGTCGGCCGCCTTCGCGCTGGGCGAGAAGTCGGCCGACCCGATCGCCATGTATCTGAACGACGTCTTCACCGTGCCTTCGTCGCTCGCCGGCCTGCCCGCCATGTCGGTGCCCGCCGGGCTCGACGCGCAGGGGCTGCCGCTCGGCCTGCAGATCATCGGCCGCGCATTGGACGAGCAGGGCGTGCTCGACGCCGGGCTGGCGATCGAGCAGCGCGCGGGCTTCACCGCGCGACCGGAGGCGTGGTGGTAAGGTGAGCGAGATGACCAGCAGCTACCGCATCCAGGGCGCGACGGGCGAGTGGGAGGTCGTGATCGGCCTCGAGGTCCATGCCCAGATCACCGCCTCCAAGGCCAAGCTCTTCTCGGGCGCGGCGACGGCCTTCGGGGCCGAGCCCAATGCGCAGGTGTCGCTGATCGACGCCGCGATGCCGGGCATGCTCCCGGTGCCGAACCGCGAGTGCATCCGCCAGGCGGTGCGCACCGGCATGGCGCTCAATGCGCAGATCAATGCCTGGTCGCGCTTCGACCGGAAGAATTATTTCTACGCCGATCTGCCGCAGGGCTACCAGATCTCGCAGCTCTATCACCCGCTGGTCGGCGAGGGCGCGATCGTGATCGAGCCCGCCGAGGGCGAGGAGAAGACGGTCGGCATCGAGCGCATCCATGTCGAGCAGGATGCCGGCAAGCTGATGCACGACCAGCATCCGACGCGCTCCTATGTCGATCTCAACCGATCGGGCGTCGCGCTGATGGAAATCGTGTCGCGGCCCGACCTCCGGTCGCCGGCCGAGGCCGGCGCCTATCTGCGCAAGCTGCGGGCGATCCTGCGCTATGTCGGGTCTTGCGACGGCAACATGGAAGAAGGCTCGATGCGCGCGGACGTGAACGTGTCGGTGCGTAAGCCGGGCGAGCCGTTCGGCACCCGCACCGAGACCAAGAACGTCAACTCGGTCCGCTTCGTCATGCAGGCGATCGAATATGAGGCGAGCCGCCAGGTCGACGTGCTCGAAAGCGGCGGCCGCATCGTCCAGGAAACGCGGCTGTTCGACCCCGACAAGGCCGAGACGCGGTCGATGCGCTCCAAGGAGGACGCGCACGACTATCGCTATTTCCCGGATCCCGACCTGCTGCCGCTGGAGCTGGACGCGGCGTTTCTCGCCGAGTGCCGGGAGTCCCTTCCCGAACTGCCCGACGCCAAGCGCCAGCGTTACGAGCGCGAGCTGGGCCTCAGTGCTTACAATGCCGCCGTGCTGACCGCCGAGGCGGAGACGGCGCGCTGGTTCGAGGCGCTGCTGGCCGCCGGTGGGGACCGGATCACGGCGAAGGCGGCCGCCAACTGGCTGATCTCCGACCTGTTCGGCGCGTTGAACCGCCTCGGGCGGGACGTCGAGAACAGTCCGGTCAGCCCGACCCAGGGCGCCGACCTGCTCGCGCTCGTGGCCGACGGCACGCTGTCGGGAACGCTCGCCAAGCAGGTCTTCGAGATCATGCTCGAAACCGGCGACGACCCCGCCGCGATCGTCGAGGCCCGCGGCCTCAAGCAGACCAGCGACACCGGCGCGATCGAGGCGGCCATCGCCGACATCCTCGCCGCGAACGGGGAAAAGGTGGAGCAGTACAAGGCCGGCAAGGTCCAGTTGTTCGGTTTCTTCGTCGGCCAGACGATGAAGGCGATGGGCGGTAAAGCAAATCCTCAAGTTGTTAATGAAGTACTCAAGAAAGCGCTCGGATAGATGAGGTACTGCCGGGATATTTGATCTCGGAGATACTGAATTCTTCAGACTTGCATTCCTCCAACGATTGTGGATGATCTGTCCATCTCGGGGGAGGTTGCATATGACGGGCCGATATCTGGGCGCGATCGCTGCTCTGATGATCATCTTTCCCAGTGCGGCTTTGGCGAAGACGCGGGCCGATCAGATGTTCGTCTTTCCGGCCGATAAGCCGGTTCGGATCGTCGTGTTTCGGCCTGACGTGCAGGTCGGTTCGATCGGCATCGGCGGGATCGAAGAGCCGAATGCGGAATGGACGGCCGCCGCGCGCGCCAATCTGGAAGCGGCGCTGAAGGCGAACCAGCAGGCGCAGCAGAATGAACTGACCTTCCTGCCTGAACAGGAAGGCGAGAACGCCGTGCTGTTCGCCGAATATCAGGCGCTGCTTCGCGCGGTCGTGCAAGCCGTCGCCGCTCACCGCCTGGCCGACGGCAAGTTGCCGGCCAAAAAGGACAGATTCGATTGGACGCTGGGTCCGGGCGCGAAGCGGCTGGGCGAGATTGCGGGCGCTGACTATGCGCTGTTCGTGCACACGCGCGACGCTTTCGCCACCGGCGCGCGCAAGGTTTCCAACCTGCTCGGCGGCGGGTTGATGGGACTCTTTCAGTCCGACGGTATCCACCGCGGCTATGCGGCGCTCGTCGATCTTTCGTCCGGCAATCTCGTCTGGCTGAACGTCGATTCCGGCGTCGGCGGCGATCCGCGTGAGCAGGAGGGCGCAAGCGAGCGGGTCGGCCAGATGCTGAGCACCATGCCGTCGCGAAAAGCCGCTTCCGCCCAGGCGCGATGACGGGCCGCAAGCTGCTCGCGTCGCTGCTCATCGCGGCGCACGTCGCGACCGTCGCCGCGCTGCCTGTTCTCGCTCAGGCTGACCGGCCTGCGTCCGCCCCGATCCAGCCCGAGGACAAGATCGAGCGCGGGCTGTGGTTGCGGGCCGAAGACTTGGAGCGCGAGCTGAAGGGCTCGCCCTTCGTGATGCGCGACGAGCGTCTGAACAAATATGTGCGCGACGTCTTCTGCCGGACCGTGCCCGACCACTGCAGTTCCGTGCGGATCTATATCCTGCGTTCTCCCGAAGTGAACGCGGCGACGATGCCGAACGGCGTGATGCTGGTTTTTTCCGGGCTGTTGCTGAGATTGCAGAACGAGGCGCAGCTTGCGGCGATCCTCGGGCATGAATTCACGCATTTTTCCAACCACCATGCGCTTCGCATCCATCGCGACCTCAAAACGAAGGCCAATGCAGCGACGGTTCTGTCCGTCATCCCCGTTCCGGGGCTGGGCGCGGTCGCGGCCATTTCGCTGGCGCAAATCGCGCTGATCGGGTCCGCATACACGTTCTCCCGCGAAATGGAGCGCGAGGCCGATGCCGGCTCGGTTCCGTTGCTCGCCCGGGCCGGCTATGATCCCATTGAGGCGCACAAATTCTGGGCGCAAATCCGCGCCGAGGCCGATGCGACTGCCGCGGCACGCAATACGCAGAGCCGCAAAGACAAGGGGGGCGGGATTTTCGCTACTCATCCGGGCTCTGCCGAGCGGCTCGACAATCTCAAGCAGCTCGCGGCGGGCCAGCAGGTCGGCCCCGATCCGGTGGTCGCGCGCAACGCTTATTACAACGCGCTGATCGATCACTTGCCGGACTTTGTCGACGATCAGATCAAGCTCAACGATCTGGGCGGCACCGATCTGCTGCTCACCCAGCTCGCGGGCGTCGCCGGCTGGACCCCGGCGCTGCTGTTCGCGCGTGGCGAGCTTTACCGCGCCCGCGGCACGCCTGGCGATCTCGCCAAGGCGGCCGGATTTTATCGGGAGGCGGTCGCCTCGCCGACCGCTCCGAACGAGGCGTGGCGCGGCCTTGGGCTGGCGCTGCTTCGCAGCGGCCAGGAGAATGAAGCGCGATCCGCCCTCAAAGCCTATCTCGAACGACGGCCCGATGCGAAAGATCGGGCCATGATCGCCATGCTGGCCGGGGAACAGAAATGAACGTCAAGCTCGCACGTGCGCTGCTGGTCAGCGTCGCCATCGCTTCCGCCGCGCCCGCGCTCGCTTATCGGCTTGTGCCGGCAAATTCGGCGACTGCGGTGGCGAAGTCGGGACTGACCGTCCGGCCGGATCGCGACTGGAACCGCCAGGGCGCCCGGCCCGGTCGTTATGCCGAAACCTGGACGCTGGACGGCGTCGCGTTGAACGATCTCACTTTCTATGGTGGCATCGCCGATGGCGCCACGCTGTTCCGGGAAGTCAACAAGACCGAGCGGCCGCTCCCCCGCTTTTCGTCGACGATGCTCGCGCCCGACATCGTGCAATTGTTTGAATCGAGCTATCGCGTCGCCCTTTCCACGTCGCTGATGTCGGTGGTTTCGGTCGAACCGGCTACCTTCGCCGGGGCGCAGGGCTTTCGCTTCACCTATAGCTACACGGTTCAGAACGAAGACGTTCGCCGCAACGGCGAAGCGCGTGGGGCAGTGATCGACGGCAAGCTCTATCTCGTCACCTTCGAGGCGCCGGCCATCCACTACTTCGATCGAGACGTGGCGGCGTTCCGGCAGATCGCCGACACCGCGAAGATCGGCGCGTCGGCCGATCGCTAGGGCGATTGCCCCGCAGTCTGGATTCGCCTGTCGGCCCCGGGGTTGCGGGATCAGAGGGCGGAAGGGCGGCGACTTGAAGTGATCGGGTTAACAGTCCACGCGCGGAGCCCGGCGGCGCTCCACCCGTTTTCGGGGGAGGAGGTGCCGCAGTGGATCAGGCGCACGCAGTCGTCGAACTTTTCGCGCGGTTGCTGGAATATACCGGCGTCGCGATCATTATTCTTGGCGTGCTTGTCGCGAGCGTCCTGTTCGTCAGCGCCGTGCGGCGTTATGGATGGCGACGGGCCTATGAGGGCTACCGCGCCAATCTCGGCCGGGGAATTCTGCTCGGGTTGGAGCTGCTTGTCGGGGCGGACATCATCGCCACGATCACCTCCCCGATCACTGGCGAAAGCATCGGTCTGCTTGCGGGCATCGTGCTGATACGTACCTTTCTGAGCTTCTCGCTCGAAACCGAGATAGAGGGCTGCTGGCCGTGGCAGCGTGCGCGCATGGAGCGGGCGAGGGCGGCCGGCGCGGAGCCGCGCTGAACCCCCGTTCCCTCCCCGTTCCGGTGCTGCTATCGAGCGCGGCATGACCGAAGTCGCCGATCTGCCGCAGCCGCTCGACGCGCCGTTCGACAGTGCCTTGTCGGAGCGCTACCTCGTCTATGCGCTGTCGACGATCACCGCGCGGTCCTTGCCGGACCTGCGCGACGGGCTGAAGCCGGTCCATCGCCGGCTGCTCTGGGCGATGCGGTTGCTGCGGCTCGATCCGTCCGCGGGCTACAAGAAATGCGCGCGCGTCGTCGGCGACGTCATCGGCAAATATCATCCGCATGGCGACCAGTCGGTTTACGACGCGATGGTGCGTTTGGCGCAGACATTCGCGCTTCGCTATCCGCTGGTCGACGGGCAGGGCAATTTCGGGAATATCGACGGCGATAACGCCGCGGCCTATCGCTACACCGAGGCCCGGCTGACCCAGGTCGCGATCGACCTGATGGCCGGGCTCGACGAGGGCACGGTCGATTTCCGCCCGACCTACAATGGCGAGGAAGAAGAGCCGGAGATCATGCCCGGGCTCTTCCCGAACCTGCTCGCCAACGGCGCGAGCGGGATCGCGGTGGGCATGGCGACGTCGATCCCGCCGCACAATGCCGCGGAGATCATCGACGCCGCGATGCTGCTGATCGACGAGCCCAGGGCCGAGCCCGCCCGGCTGCTGGAGTATGTGAAAGGCCCCGACTTCCCGACCGGCGGCGTCATCGTCGACGGGCCGGCGTCGATCGCGGAGGCCTATGCGACCGGCCGCGGCGCGTTCCGGGTTCGCGCCAAGTGGGTGAAGGAGGATACCGGCCGGGGCACCTGGACGGCGATCGTCACCGAAATTCCCTATGGCGTGCAGAAGGGCAAGCTGATCGAGGAGATCGCGGCCCTGGTGAACGACAAGAAGCTGCCGATCCTGGAAGACGTGCGCGACGAGTCCGACGCCGAGGTGCGCATCGTGCTCGAGCCGCGCAGCCGCACGGTCGATCCCGACATGCTGATGGACAGCCTGTTCCGGCTGACCGACCTCGAAGTGCGCGTGCCGCTCAACATGAACGTGCTCGACGCCCAGCACACGCCGCGGGTGCTGGGGCTGAAGCCCGTGCTCGAAGGCTGGCTCGCGCATCAGTTCGTCGTGCTGCGCCGTCGCTCGGAGCACCGGCTGGCCCGGATCGACGACCGCGTCGAACTGCTCGACGGTTATCTCGTCGCCTATCTCAACCTCGACCGGGTGATCGAGATCATCCGCACCGAGGACGAGCCGAAGCCGGTGATGATGGCCGAGTTCGGCCTGACCGACCGCCAGGCCGAGGCGATCCTGAACATGCGGCTGCGCAGCCTGCGCCGGCTCGAGGAGATGGAGATCCGCGGCGAACGGTCGAAGCTCGAGGAGGAGCGCGAAAGCCTGCGCGCGCTGCTCGGGTCCGAGGCGCGCCAGCGCACCCGGCTCAGGAAGGACCTCGCCAAGCTGCGCGACCGCTACGGCCCCGAGACCGCGCTCGGCGCGCGCCGGACGGTCATCGAAGAGGCGGGGCCGGCCCGCGAATATGCGCGCGAAGCGATGATCGACCGCGAGCCGATCACGGTCGTGCTGTCGCAGCGTGGCTGGATCCGCGCGCTCAAGGGGCATGCCGAGCTCGCATCGGCGGACACCATGAAGTTCAAGGAAGGGGACGGGCCCGCTTTTGCCTTTCACGCGCAGACCACGGACAAGATCCTGGTCGCCGCGGAGAATGGGCGCTTCTACACGCTGGCGGGCGACCGGCTGCCGGGCGGGCGCGGCTTCGGCGAGCCGCTGGGGCTGATGACCGACCTGACCGGCGACGTTCCGGTGGTCGCCTGCTTCGCGGCCGGCACCGGCCGCCTGCTGCTCGCCGCATCGGACGGGCGGGGCTTCGTGGCGAAGATCGAGGATGCGCTCGCGGAGACGCGCAAGGGCAAGCAGCTCGTCAACATCCGGCCGGGCGCGAAGCTCAAGATCGTGCGCCGGATCGCCGAGGCGGCGGACTATGTCGCCGTGGTCGGCGAGAACCGGAAGATGGTCCTGTTTCCGCTCGGCGAACTGCCCGAGATGAGCCGCGGCCAGGGCGTGACGCTGCAGCGCTACCGCGACGGCGGCCTTTCCGACGCGATCGCGTTGCGATTCGCCGATGGCCTGAGCTGGTCGATGGGCGGGGGCAGCGGGCGCACCCGGACAGAGACGGACCTGTCGCCCTGGCGCACCGCGCGCGGCGCGGCCGGCCGAATGGCGCCGGTCGGCTTCCCGCGCGAGAACCGGTTCGGCTGAACAGGTTTAGCCTCAGCTTAACCAATCGCGCTTAGGCCGGCCTCAGATGGGGTCGCACCAGTTCGTCAAACGCTTCCACGCCGCGTCCGCCGGTTCGTCCGATGCGGAAACGTCGCTGCAGGTCCAGGGTCCGGAGGTGTTGCTCTCCCGGATCCGCAGCCAGTTCCTCGAGGCGCTGCCGGTCGCCGGGGCGGTGGTCGGGATCGACAAGGCGGGCGCGCCCGAACTCATCGACTGCAACCTGAGCTTCGCCGGGCTCGATTCGGGACGTGACCTGGGTCGCCTGCTCGCGCGGACCGGCCTCGGCGACCGCCTCGTCGAGTTCCTGCGTGGCGAACCGATGCTCGAGACGTTCGACTGGGTCGATGGCGATCCGATCGTCGGGCGCCATTACGCCGTCCGCATCTCGCGGCTGTTCGCGATCGAGGAACTCGGGCCGCGCTGCCTGCTGACTTTGCTCGACCGCACCGCAGAGCGCGCCACCGAGAAGAGCCTGCGGCTCGAGATGTTCAATGACAGCCTCACCGGGCTGCTCAACCGGGCCGGCTTCTCGGATCATCTGGAGAACGCGCTCGACGGGGCGGAGCCGGGTCGCTTCGCCGTGCTGGTGATCGACCTGCTCCGGTTCAGCCGCATCAACGAGTCGATCGGCGCCGTCTCGGGCGACGAGCTGCTGATCACCGTCGCGCGTCGGCTGCTCTCCGCGCTTCGCGCCGGTGACGTGATCGCCCGGACCGGCGGCGACGAATTCGGCATGCTGGTCCGCATCGACAAGGGCAATGAGGATGCGCTGGCGATCGCCGACCGGGTCAATGCGGTGCTGGTCACGCCGTGCCGGCTCTCCGAGCTGGAGATTCGCGTCGGTTGCGCGATCGGATGCGCAGTCCTCGAAGCCGATTGTGACGGCGACGAGCTGATCCGGCGGGCGCAGTTCGCCGTGAAGCGCGCCAAGGCGACCGGCCGCACCGAAATCTACCGCCCGCGCGATTTCAACCAGGCGCGCCACCAGTTCAGCATCGAGACGGCGCTGCGCCGCGCGATCGAGGCGGATCGGCTGCGGCTCAGCTTCCAGCCGGTCATCGACCTGTCGTCGGGCGCGCTCAAGGGCTTCGAAGCTTTGGCGCGCTGGCGCGAGGACGATGTCGACATGTCGCCGGCGAGCTTCATCCCGGTCGCCGAGGAATCCGGGCTGATCGTACCGCTCGGTCGCTGGGCGCTCGATGCGGCGCTGAAGACGCTTGCCGAATGGGATGCGCGGTCCGGCGGGCCGCTCGACACCTGCGTCGCCGTCAACGTGTCCGCGATCCAGATCGCGCGCGACGACATTGCGCAGGCGGTGGGCGAGGCGCTGTCGCGGCACCGCCTGGCGGGGCATCGGCTGACGCTCGAGCTCACCGAAAGCTCGATCGTGAAGGACCCGGATCGCGCCACTCGTGCGATGCACGAGCTGAAGGCGCTCGACGCCCAGCTTGCGCTCGACGATTTCGGCACCGGCTATTCCAACCTGGCCTATCTGCAGCGGCTGCCGATCGACGTGCTGAAGATCGACCAGAGCTTCGTCTCCAGCATGCTCGCCAGCCGCGACAATCTCGCCATCGTCCGCGCCGTGCTGTCGCTCGCCCAGGCGCTGAAGCTGAAGACCACGGCCGAAGGCGTCGAAACGGTCGAACTGTCGCGCACGCTGTCCGCGCTCGGCTGCAGCTTCGCGCAGGGCTTCTACTATGCGCCGCCGCTCGATCCGGACGCCGCGTTCGACTTCATCTGCTCCTGGAGCAGCTCGGCCGCGATTTGATCGGCGATTGCCGCGACCCGTTCCGGGCCGGGAAAGTCCTCGTTGATCCAGATCGCCTCGACCTGCTTCAGTGCGCGCGCGACGAGCGGCCCGGCCGACACGCCGCGCGCGACCAGCGCGCCGCCCGAGATCGGCAGGCGTGGCGGCGTGAGATCGACGATCGAGACCGCGGCTGCGACGTCGCCGGCAAGCAGGAGCCGATCGATCGCGCTCTCGGTCCCCAGCCGATAGGCAAGCACGCGTGGCGGCATCGGCGCCGTGCCGCCAAGCGCGGTGCCGATCCGCTTGCGGATCGCGTTCGACAGCTTCAGTCGCGCGGCAAGGCCGTCGGCGCGCGCGGGATCCGGCGGAAGCAGGGCGGCCAGCCGCCGCACGGGATCCGCGGCGACGGAGGCGGCCTGCTCGGCCGCGATCACTGCCGCGAGACGATCGACTCCGGCGGCGTCGATCTCGGGGAGGACCGGCGCGAGGATGGCGCGCGCGAGCATCTGGCGCACCGCGTCGGCCGGCGACGCGCATCCGAGCAGCTTCAGCATCTCGTCGGCGATCCGCTCGCGCGACAGGGCCATGAGGTCGTTCGCGCGCGCGGCGCAGGCATCATAGGCCAGCGGCTCGGGCGCGCCGCGGCCGAAGCGCGCGTGGAAGCGGAAGAAGCGAAGGATCCGCAGATGGTCCTCGGCGATCCGGGCGAGCGGGTCGCCGATGAACCGCACCACGCCGGCCGCGAGGTCGCCCACGCCGCCGAAATAGTCGAAGACCCGGCCCGAGACCGGGTCGGCGCTGAGCGCATTGATCGTGAAGTCGCGTCGCGCGGCGTCCTCGCGCCAATCGTCGGTGAAGGCGACGGTGGCGCGACGGCCGTCGGTCGACACGTCGCGCCGGAGAGTCGTCACCTCGACGCCGCGGCCGCCCACGACCACGCCGACGGTACCGTGCGCCAGCCCCGACGGGCTCGCCCAGACGGTCAGCCCCGTCGCCTCGGCCCGGGCGCGCACCGCCTCTGGCGGAAGCGCGGTCGCGATGTCGAGGTCGCCCGGCGGCACGCCGGCGAGGCTGTCGCGCACCCAGCCGCCGACATATCGGCTCGAGCCCTCGGCGCCGCCGATCGCGCCGAGCAGCCGCGCGAGATCGCCCGCATCCCAACCCTCGGGCGGGATGCCTACGTGCGCAATCGCCGTGTCAGGTTCACGATCATCGCTGCCGTCGCCCCCCAAATCCGTCGTTCCTCCCATAGGATCTCGTAGTAGCGCCGCCGGGCGCCCTGCCAATCCACCTCGCGCTCCCGGTGATTGGCCGGATCGAGCAGGAAGTCGAGCGGCGCTTCGAACCAGTCGGCGACTTCGTGGGCGCTGGGGGTGAGGGCAAGGTCGGGCGGGACGACGCCCAGGACCGGAGTGACCTCGTAGCCGGTGACCGTCCGGTAGCGATCGACCGGCCCGACGATCGTCACGCAGCCCGGCGGCAGCGCGATTTCCTCGTCGGCCTCGCGCAAGGCCGCCTGGACGGCGTCCTCGCCCGCGTCGACCCGGCCGCCGGGGAAGGCGACCTGCCCCGCATGCGCGCGCAGCGTCTCGGTGCGCTGGGTCAGGATCACCCCGGGGGTGCTCCGGTCGGTCACAGCGACGAGCACGGCTGCCGGCGTGAAGCGGTCGTGGGGCGGCATGATGTCGCGATGATCGCCGGCGATCAGCTCGGGGCGCGCGGCGGCGCTACGGGCGAGGCGGGCGGCGAGATCCGCGGCGAGGCGTGCAGTCACGGGGCGGCGGTGAGCGCGAAGAAGCGGCCCTCGCTCCACAGCCCGGGCGGGTCGACACCGTCCTCGAGCGCGAGATTGGCGAGTTCGTAATAGACGGGACGGGCCAGCAGCGCCTCGAGGCCGCGCCGCACGAGCAGATAGGGGTGCGGCCCATCCTCATGCTCTTCGATCCGCAGCGGATGCTCGGGCCCCGCGACGATCAGGTCGCCGGTGTTGAGCCGGAAGGCGAGGCGGCGGTCGCGGCCGCTGCCCTCGTTCTTCACCTCGACGGCCACGAAAGGCGCGTCCTCGACCACGATGTCGAGCTTCTCGACCGGCGTGACGAGAACATAGCCGCCGTCCGGCTCGCGGCGAAGGATGGTCGAGAACAGCTTGACCATCGCGGGCCGCCCGATCGGGGAGCCCTGGTGGAACCAGGTCCCGTCGCGGGCGATGCGCATCTCGCTGTCGCCGCAGTGCGACGGGTTCCAGCTGTCGACCGGCGGGATCTTGGCCTCGTCGGCAAGGCGGGCGATCTCGGCGAGCGAGAGGCCGGTCAGGTCTGGCGGCGGTGCGGTCATCGGCATGTCGCCCCTGTTAACGCACGAGACGCCCGAGCGTCACCTCCTCGCTTTCGCGAGACCGTCAGGCGACGTGGCGCACGGGAGCGCGCAACGCGACGAGCTGGCCGACGGGGGACAGCGGGCGGCGCAGACGCGCGAGCAGGCGGCGCTGCTCGTAGGCGCCGTCGATGCGCCAGCCGCCGGTCGCGTCGGCGGTGAAGCCGAAGAACCGGCCATAATATTCGGGATCGCCGATCATCATCATCGCATCCGCAGCGCCGGCGTCGGCGGCGTCGACCAGCGCCGACATCAGCGCCTTGCCGACGCCCTTGCCCTGCTGGTCCGGCCGCACCGCGACCGGCCCGACCATGACCAGCGCCTCGTGTCCGCCCCCGGCGGTCGCGAGTTCCACCGGCCAGCTCTGGAGCGTCCCGACCAGTGCGCCGGTTTCGTCATGCGCGGCAAAGCTCAGCGCCGGGATGGCGGTTGCCCCTTCGCGCAGCCGGTAGGCGACCCGGCCGTGACGGTCCGCGCCGAACGCCGCGTCGAGCAGCGCTTCGATTTCGGCGGCAGGAACAGGCAGGAGCGACGAGATCTGGATCACTTGGGTCTCCGCCGGGCATGGACGCCCGGAGCGCGCGCCTTTAACGCGTGGACGGGCGAATGGAAGCGCTAACGATCGCCGTCTCAGGGGGAAAGGACATGAAACTCTACGACGCTGCCTGGGCGCCCAATCCCCGCCGTGTCCGCATGTTCCTGGCCGAAAAGGGGATCACGCTCGACCGGGTGACGATCGACCTGATGACGGGCGAGAATCTGCGCGAGCCGTTCCTGTCGCTCAGCCCCCGCGGCACCGTGCCGGTCCTCGTGCTCGACAGCGGCGAGGCGATCGCCGACTCGGTCGCGATCTGCCGCTTCCTGGAAGCGATCAACCCGACGCCGCCGCTGTTCGGGACAGGCCCGCTCGCCGTCGCCGCGATCGAGGAATGGACCCGCAAGGTCGAGCAGGAGGGCTATGCCGCCGTCGTCTACGCCTTCCGCAACCGGTCGAAGGCGATGAGCGACCGCGCGCTGCCGGGGATCTGGCCGGTGCCGATGCCGCAGCTTCCCGAGCTGGTGGAGCGCGGCCGCGCGATGTGGGGCTGCTTCCTCGACGCGCTGGAAGAGCGGCTGGCGGGCCGCGACTGGATCGCGTCGGACGGCTTCAGCTTTGCCGACCTGACCGCGTTCGTGACGCTCGACTTCGCCGTCGCGACCCGGCTCGCCACGGGCGATTGGACGCCGGCGATCGCGGCCTGGCACGCGCGCGTCTCGGCGCGCCCGAGCGCGGCGGCATGACCCCGGAGTTCGAGGGGCCGCGAACGGCGATCGTGACCGGTGGCGCGAAGCGGATCGGGGCGGAGCTGTCGCGCGCGCTCGCGGCGGACGGGTGGCACGTCCTCGTCCATTATCACGCGTCGCAGACCGAGGCCGAGCTGCTCGCGGACGAGATCGGCGGCACCTGCGTCGCGGCGGATCTCGCGGCGCCCGATGCGGCGGATCGGATCATCGCCGGGCTCGACGGCCTGCCGCCGCCGGCCTTGCTGGTGAACAGCGCCGCGGGCTTCGACCTTGACGGCTTCGACGATTTCGACGTCGCGCAATGGGACCGGCACATGGCGGTCAATGCCCGCGCGCCGGCGCTGCTCACGCGGGCCTTCGCCCGCGCCGTGCCCGAAGGACAAGGCGGGCTCGTCGTCAACATGCTCGATGCCAAGCTCGTCCAGCCCAACCCGGACTTCTTCACCTACACGGTATCGAAAATGGCCTTTGCCGGCGTGACGGAACTCAGCGCGCGCCTGCTCGCGCCGCAGCGGATCCGAGTCTGCGCGATCGCGCCGTCGGTGACGCTCGTCTCGGGCCCGCAGTCGCGCGAGAATTTCGACCGGGTGCACCGGCTGAATGCGCTTGGCCGCGGCGTCGAGGTCGCCGAGATCGTCGCGGCCCTTCGTTTCCTGGTCGCGACCCCGACCATCACCGGGCAGACCATCGTCCTCGACGGGGGCCAGCGCTTCCTGGGGCTCCCGCGCGACGTGCAGTTCCTGGACTAGGCGCGCGGCAGCAGCAGCGAGACGCGCCAGCCCTCGTCTTCGCGCGCGATGGCGAGCGCGGCCGCCTCGCCATAAGCGAGCCTCAGCCGCTCGCGGACATTGGCAAGGCCGACGCCGGTGCCGCCCGCGACGTCGGCCGATCCCGCTCCCGTGTCGGCCACCGTGACCCGCACCCCGGCACCCGCCGCTTCGGCCGAGATCCGCACCTCGACCGGCTCGCGCGAGGGCGCGACCGCATATTTGATCGCGTTCTCGACCAGCGGCTGCAGCAGGAACGGCGGGGTCGGCACCGTCGCGAGATCGTCCGGCAGGTCGAGGGTCGGCACCAGCCGCTCGCCGAAGCGGATCGACTCGATCTGCAGATAGGTGTCGAGCATCTCGAACTCCTCGGCCAGGGTCGACATGTTCTTGGGATCGGCGCTGAGGCTCGAGCGGAGGAACGTCGACAGCCGGTCGATCATCGCCTCAGCGTCGGCCGCGCGCCCGATCACCACGAGGCTCGAGATCGCGTTCAGCGTGTTGAACAGGAAATGCGGGTTGAGCTGGAAGCGCAAAGCCAGCATGTGCGCGTCGCGCTCGCCCGCCTGCGCGGCGAGCAGCAATCGCTGGTTCTCGCGCAGCTTCAGGATCGCCGACTGGAATGCGAGCAATGCCGTGTACATGCCGGCATTGTAGGTGTTGAGCGTCGCGGAGCGGACAAAGGCCAGATATGGGGTGCGGAAGTCCGCCATGATCGTGCCGGCCCAGTGGCGAAGCTGGGTGTCCCAGGCCGACTGGAGCAGCGCCACGATCGCGACGCCGAGGACGACGATCGACCAGCGCGGGATCGGCCGCATGGAGGCGGTCCAGCGCAGCACGAACACCATCTGGAAGGCGACGGCGCCGTCGACGAGCATCATCGGCAGTCCGATCCGCAGCGACTCGCGAAAGCTGTCCGGCCCGCGCAGATAGCCGGCGGTCGTGAACACGATCAGCGTGAAGGCGAAGAAACCCAGCGTCAGCCGGATCGCGGCGCGCAACTCCGGATCGCGCGCGCTGCGCCCCGCTTCGAAGCCTCCGTCCCAGCCCATGCGCCACCCCTTGTGCCGCCGTGCTTAAGGGGTTGGCGTGGCGTCAACAAGCCGGCGCGCGGCGGTGGCGATCAGGCAGCGAGATCGGAGGCGGCGGGAAGCGAAAGCGGGCGTGCCGCGGGTCGTCCGAACAGATAGCCTTGCCCGAAGTCGCAGCCGAGCCGGCGAAGATAGTCGCGCTGTTCACGGGTCTCCACGCCTTCGGCGATCACCTGGCGGCCGAGGCTGTGGGCCAGCGCGATGATCGCGCGGACGATCGTTCCGCTCTCCGCGTCGTCGGGCGTGCAGCTGACGAACGAGCGGTCGATCTTGAGCGCGTCGGCGGGCAGGTCGCGCAGGTGGACGAGCGAGGCATAGCCGGTGCCGAAATCGTCGAGCGCGATGCCGACGCCCTCGCGCTGGAGCAGCTGGAGACAGTCGACCACCGGGCCGCCGGGGCGCCCGAGCACTACCGTCTCCGTCACTTCGATCACCAGGCTCTCGGGCGCGAGCCCGCGCGCCGCCATCAGCCCCAGGATGTGCGTCGCACTGTCCCGGCCCTGCAACTGGCAGGCGAGGAAGTTCACGCTGACGCGGCGCAAGGGGACGGGGTCGCTGCGGCTCGCGGCAACCCGGTCGAGCGCCATGTTGAGGACATGTTCCTGGACCGCGGCCGCGACGTCGGGCTCGTCGAAGGCCGTCGCGAACACCGGCGGCGCGATCAGCCCGAGATCGGGATGCTGCCAACGCAGCAGCGCTTCGTGGTGCACGGTCTCGCCGGTGCGAAGGTCCACGATGGGCTGGAAATGCAGCACCAGCTCCTCCCATTCGAGGCCCTCGCGCAGCGATTGCGCCCATTGTCGGCGGGCTTCGTCCTCGTTGCACATCTCCATCGAATAGACCCGGCAGCAGCCGCGCCCGTCCGCCTTGGCGCGGTACAGCGCGAGATCGGCGCGCTTGTAGAGCTTGTCGGGGACGAACTCGCCCGGCTCCCAGCTCGCCAGGCCGGCGCTGACCGAAGTGGAGATCCAGCGGTCGCGGTAGAGGAACGGGCGGCTGCGCGAGGCCTCGACCGCCGCGCGCACGTCGGAGGCGCGGGCGCGGGCCTTGCCGGTCAGCAGCACCGCGAACTCGTCGCCGCCGAGCCGGGCGACAAGCGCGTCGGGGCCGGCGGCGAGGCGCAACCGTCGGCCGGCCTCGCTGATCAGCGCATCGCCGGCGTCATGGCCGGCGGTGTCGTTGGTCTGCTTCAGGTCGTCGAGGTCGAGCAGGAACAGATCGGCGCCGTCCGTGTCGGCCAGTTCGGACAGCCGGTTCTGGAAGGCGGTGCGGTTCGCAAGGCCGGTCATCGGGTCGCTATGGGCCAGGCGGCGCAGCATCTCGGCCTCGACCTCGGCGACGTCGCGCTCGCGCCGATAGGAGCGGAACCGGTCGGCGATGGCGAGCGACAGGACGATCGCTTCCATGGCCAGGGTCAGGAAGGTCAGTCGATCGACCAGATCCGACTGGCCGAGAAGGCCGAAGTTCCGCCCGATGCGCAGCGCGAACACCGAGAGGGGTGGCGCCCAGCCGGCGATGTAGAACCAGACCGAACGGCTTCCGCGCGGGATCGCGATCGCGACGCCGACCCCGACCGCGCCCATGCCGGCGATGAAGCCGAGGTTGAGCAGCAGGTCGCTGGCCGGGACCGAGACATAGGGATCGGCCGCCGCGATCGTGCCGAGCAGCGGGATCGCGCAGGCGATCCATCGCCCGGTCTTGCGCAACGGCCGCGGCACCGTCCGGCGTTCCATGAAGTCGAAGAAGAAGGCGACCGCCGAGCCGACGAGGATGCTCACCAGCACCAGGTTGATCCGGATCGCGACCGAGTTGGAGAGGACGGGGAAGGCCATGGCCGCGACGCCCGTCCAGTTGAGCGTGTAGCAGATCGCCGCGGCGAGCCAGATCACGTACCAGCGCTGGAATCGCTGCTTGAGCCAGAACAGCAGGAAGAGATTGTAGCAGAGCGCGCAGAGCAGCACGCCCGCCACCACTGCGACGAGTGCCAGCCAGCTCTCGCGGAAGGCGGCTTCGCTGGGGCCCTCCACGGCCTTGACCGATCGGAACAGGGCCGGGCTGTCGAGCTTCTCGAAGGCGACGCACAGCGCGCGCACGTCGCGGCCGGCAACCGGGATGGTGAAGGCGAGGTTGCTGCCCAGGCTGCGGGCATCGGCGAGTGCGCCGTCGCGGCGCGCGAGCGTCCAGCGGCCGGTCGGGTGGTCGACCGCGATGCGGACGTTCAAGAAGCGATTATGGTCGACAAGCAGGCGCCAGCCGGCGGGGAGGGCTGCGAGGCGGGTGTCGGGCGCGACCCGGAACGCCGTCCAGCCCGGCCCGGCGACGCCGCCGCACGCCCGGGCCTGCGCGAAGGCGAGTTCGACCGGTGCGTCGGCTGCGAGCGCGGGACTGGCCGCCGCGACGAGCAGCGACAACAGCAACGCGACCAATCGCTTCAACATCGTACCCCGCTGACCCCGTATCGGCCTAGGCGAGCACGCTTAAATTCGGCTTAATGGCGGCACCCGTAGGCCTCCCGAATAGACATCGATAGGCTGGGAGTGGGCTCGGCCGGCCGGTGTTGGAAGAGAAGCGGGATCCCGGCTCAAGGCCGGGATGACGGAGTGAAGTAGGCTCCGCTGCGCCAACCGCCACCCCAGGCTCGACCCGGGGTCCCGCTTCCGGGCTTGGGCAAGATAGACGCGGGATCCCGGCTCAAGGCCGGGATGACGGTCAGGGGGCGGGCTTCGCCGCGCATACCGTCACCCCGGGCTCGACCCGGGGTCCCGCTTCCGGATCTGGGCAAAAAGACGCGGGGACGCGGCCCCAAGGCAACGGCGCCGGGTGCTCTCGACATCCGTCGTGCGCGCGGGGATAGGGCGGGCATGATCCCGCTCAGCCCACTCGTCGCCTGGATCGACCTGTTCGGAATCGCGGTGTTCGCCGCTTCGGGGGCGCTGGCGGCCGCGCGGCGGGGGCAGACGCTCGTCACCTTCGCCTTCTTCGCCCTCGTCACCGGGACCGGCGGCGGCACCGTCCGCGACCTGCTGATCGGTGCGCCCGTGTTCTGGGTGCGCGATCCATTCGTGGCGGCCGTCTGCCTGGGTACGGCAGGGCTGATCTGGATGACCCCGACGCGCTGGTGGCCCGAACGCGCGCTCGACTGGTTCGACGCGGTCGGCCTTGCCGCCTATGCCGTGTTCGGCGCCGGCAAGGCGCTCGCTTATGGCGTGCCCCCGGTCGTCGCGATCCTGATGGGCGTGATCACGGCAAGCGTGGGCGGCATCATCCGCGACGTGCTGGCCGGCGAGCCCTCGATCCTGCTGCGTCCCGAGCTCTACGTGACCGCGGCCGCGCTTGCCGCCGGGTTGCACGTGCTGCTGGTCGCGCTCGGCGTGCCGACCATCGTCTCGGCCCCGATCGCGGCCGCGCTCGGCTTCGGCCTGCGTGCGCTCGCCATCGCGCGCGGGCTCAAGCTTCCCGGATACCGGTCGCCCTAGGGCTCGCGGACCAGCCCCACCTCGCTGAACGGGCGCGGATCCTGCGGCGGGGTCGTCGGCTCGGCGAGGCTGGCCTGCCACAGCCCGATGTCGATCCAGCGACCATCCTTGCACGCGACCTCGCGATAGACGCCGGCGCGGCGAAAGCCGACCGACTCGTGCAGGCCGATCTGCGCGTCGTTGGGCAACGCGATCGCGGCGATCGCCTGGGTGAAGCGCTGCGCGCGCAGCGTGTCGAGCAGCGCGTCGTAGAGCAGCCGGCCAAGGCCCTGCCGGTTCATGTCGCCGGCGAGGAAGATCCGCGTCTCGACGACGAAACGATAGGTCCGCGGCTCGCGGAAGCGCGACGCGAAGGCATAGCCGATCACCGTATCGTCTTCGCCGTTGGTCGCGACCAGCCAGGGATAGAGACCGTCGGACGCCGCCATCCGCGCGCGCATCTCGCTTTCGCTCAGCGGATGTTCGTCGAACACCACGACGCCGGTCGGGATGTTGAGGCTGTAGATCAGGGCGATCTGCGCCGCATCGGCCGGGGTGGCGGGACGGATACGGATCATTCGAACACCTTCTGAAGGAGCCAGTTGCGCACGCCCCCTAGCGCAGGTGCGCGAGGCGGCAAAGCGGCGGCGCATTCCATGCAGCGTGCCTGGATCGAGGCCCCGGCCGCGAGCCGCCGCGCGTCGTCGAGCGCGGTCCAGACGATTGCCTGGCGGTGCGCCGCCATCATCGCGAGCAGGTCCCGGCTGCCGGCCTCCTCGCCATCGTCGCTGGGCCGGCCCCAGCCTGCCGCCAGCCGCTCGAACCAGCTCGGCTCGCGCTCCAGATAGACGAGGCTCGTCTTGCCCGGGTCGATCTTCGCCCGGCGTGCGGCTTCCGCGATCGCGTCTTCGAGCGAACCGAAGCCGTCGACGAGCCCGAGCTGCCGCGCGGACCCGCCGTCCCACACACGGCCCTGCGCAATCTCGTTGACCCGCGCCGCCGGAATGCCCCGCGACGTCGCGACGAGCCCCAGGAAACGGCCATAGACATTCTCGATACCCGCCTGCGCCAGCCGGTCGAACGCCGGCGAGGTGCCGCCGAACAGGTCGGGCTGTCCCGACAGCGGCGTCGTGCGCACCCCGTCGGAGGTGACGCCGATCTTGGCGAGCGAGCTCTCGAACGTGGGCAGCACGCCGAACACCCCGATCGAGCCTGTGATCGTGGTCGGCTCGGCGAAGATGCGGTCGCCCACCGTCGCGATCCAGTATCCGCCCGAGGCCGCGACCGAGCCCATCGAGACCACCACCGGCAGGCCCCGGCGCTTGGCGTCGAGGAGCGCGGTGCGGATCCGCTCGGACGCGAGCGCCGAGCCGCCGGGCGAGTCGATGCGAACGACCAGCGCCTTCAGCTCGTGCCGGGCGAGCCCCTGGCGGAGCGCGCGGACGATCGTCTCGCCGCCCGCGCTCCCCGGGCCGGCATTGCCGTCGACGATATTGCCCGCGACGGTTACCACGCCGATCGCGGCGCCGCCGGTGCGCGCCGGGTTGGCGGCGACCCAGTCGTCGAGCGCGATTGCCTTGAAGCTGCGGGTCTTGCGGTCGTCGCCGGCCAGCTTGGCAACCCGCGCTTCGAACGCCTCGCGGTCGGCGAGCGTGTCGACCAGGCCATAAGCGAGCGCGGCGCGGCCCAGGTCGCCGGCGCCGGCCGGATTGGCGACGGCCTCGGCCAGCCGCGCCTTCGGCCGCGCGGCGCGGATCTCGTTCTGCCACCCGGTCCAGAGCGCGCCCGCAAGCTGCTCGTTGGCCTGCCGCGCTTCGGGCGACTGGTCGGTGCGCGTGAAGGGCTCGACCGCCGACTTGAAGTCGCCGACCCGATAGACATGCGCGTTGACCCCGAGGCGGTCGAGCAATCCCTTATAGTAGAGCCGCGAGCCGCCGGGTCCGCTGAACGCGATGCCGCCGAGCGGGTTCATCCACACCTCGCTCGCATGCGCGGCGAGGACATAGCTGTCGTCGCTATACCCCGTCGCGTAGGCGAGCACGGGCTTGCCCGCCTTGCGCACCCGGTCGAGCGCGTCGCCGACGGTCTCGAGCGCGACCTGGCCGCCACCCATGAAGCCGTCGAGATCGAGGACGACCGCCTTGACCCGGTCGTCGCGCTGCGCCGCGTCGAGCGCGCGCACGACGTCGCGCAGGCGGTGCTCGCGCGCCACGCTGGACCCGGTGAGCGCGGCGATCGGGTCGCGCTCGGACGGCTGTTCGACGATCGTGCCGTCGAGATCGAGCAGCAGCGCCCCATCGCCGACGCGCTTGCCGCCGCCCGCCGTCAGCGCTGCGTTGAGGCCGACGAAGAAGAGCAGCAGGAACAAGAGGACGAGCGCGTCCTTGATCCCGACCAGCAGCCGCCAGAACCCGGCGATGAACTTCATGGATGGAACGCCTTTGCCGTTGAGCCATGCACAGTCGGGGGAGCGGGCGCGCTTTTCAAGCGGACTCGGCGAGATCGTCGGAAATCGCCGGCTGACGTGCGGTCGCCGCTTCGCGCCCGTCGTGGCCGAAACTTTCTATCCGTTCAGCCTTGACGACTCTTCGAGGTCTGCACATATGCCCCGTGCTGGCACTCGCTTTCGGTGAGTGCCAACAACGTTTGCAGGATGCATCGGGGTCGATCGCCGTGGGGGCCGTGCTCACCTGTGCGCCGCCCGATGCGACATGAGAAAGGGTGACGCAATGAACTTTCGTCCGTTGCACGATCGTGTGCTGGTCCGCCGCGTCGAGGCCGAAGCAAAGACGGCCGGCGGCATCATCATTCCCGACACCGCCAAGGAAAAGCCGCAGGAAGGCGAAGTCGTCGCCGCCGGCGCCGGCTCGAAGGCCGAGGACGGCAAGGTGACCCCGTTGGACGTGAAGGCGGGCGACCGCATCCTGTTCGGCAAGTGGTCGGGCACCGAGGTGAAGATCAACGGCGAAGACCTGCTGATCATGAAGGAAAGCGACATCCTCGGGATCGTCGGCTGACCCTTTTCGCTCAAGAAATCGTCAAGGAAGGAACCGAGTAATGGCTGCCAAAGACGTCCGTTTTGCGCGCGACGCGCGCGAGCGCATCCTGCGCGGCGTGGACATCCTCGCCGACGCGGTGAAGGTTACCCTGGGCCCCAAGGGCCGCAACGTCGTCATCGACAAGAGCTTCGGTGCGCCGCGGATCACCAAGGACGGCGTGACCGTCGCCAAGGAGATCGAGCTCAAGGACAAGTTCGAGAACATGGGCGCGCAGATGCTGCGCGAGGTCGCGTCGAAGACGAACGACATCGCCGGCGACGGCACCACCACCGCGACCGTGCTCGCTCAGGCGATCGTCCGCGAGGGCATGAAGTCGGTTGCCGCCGGCATGAACCCGATGGACCTGAAGCGCGGCATTGACCTCGCCGTCACCAAGGTCGTCGAGGACCTGAAGGCGCGCTCCAAGCCCGTCGCCAACAGCCAGGAGATCGCCCAGGTCGGCATCATCTCGGCGAACGGCGACCGTGAAGTCGGCGAGAAGATCGCCGAGGCCATGGAGAAGGTCGGCAAGGAAGGCGTGATCACCGTCGAAGAGGCGAAGGGTCTCGAGTTCGAGCTCGACGTCGTCGAGGGCATGCAGTTCGACCGCGGCTATCTCTCGCCCTATTTCATCACCAACCCCGAGAAGATGCAGGTCGAGCTCGCGGATCCGTACATCCTGATCCACGAGAAGAAGCTGTCGAACCTGCAGGCGATGCTGCCGATCCTCGAAGCGGTCGTGCAGTCGGGTCGCCCGCTGCTGATCATCGCCGAGGACATCGAGGGCGAGGCGCTCGCCACGCTCGTCGTCAACAAGCTGCGCGGCGGCCTCAAGATCGCTGCCGTCAAGGCTCC
>JAESGM010000432.1_pt1 | contig 34947 bp, 49 predicted proteins | sample 9269721 | NCBI WGS metagenome assembly JAESGM01 (sample SAMN15720920, study PRJNA650825) | algae metagenome | isolation source: Komarekiella atlantica HA4396-MV6 and co-occurring heterotrophs from... | place: USA: Theobald House, Kauai, HI | collected 2009-07-29
GATTTGTTGACACCATTCTCAACTACTGAGGCGTTCGTTCTATCGCTATTGACTAAAAAAATTCATCTTTTGCGATCGCTCAACTGAGAGCATCCTCACCCTAGATCACCAAAAGTGGACAAGACCCAAAAAAGAACCCCCTAAATGCTTAGGGGGGGGTTAAGCAATGAATGGAATCTACGCAACTATCCTACTTCAGAGAAATCAAGATAATACTGTTTGTTTACCTTAAGGAATTCCATAACGTTAGGATTAGTGATTGTCATTTCAAGACGCCCGTTAGGTGTAGCCTCCCAGAAATCTTTGTTCTCTCCATCTGTCCCTACAACTGGACTTAATTGAACCTCAACGCTTACAGAATCAGGCGATTTGTTCACTGCATTAACTTGAAATTTTGCTCTCATTGTTTCTACCTTTTGTAAAAAAAAAGCCCCTAGGAAATTAGGAGCTAAGACATTTAAGGATGAAGTTAGTCCTATCTATCAGGATAATCCCTAATCGTAAATTGTCCTTGTTTTTGCAAATATTTTTGTACATCTTTGACTTCTTTCTCTACATCTTTTGTCTCTTCTCTTACTTCCTTGATCATACCCTCCACTCTTTCCCACTTATGGTCTATCTTCTCATTAATTTGTCCTAGCACCATCTGGACTACATCATTGCGATTAGCGTAACTAGATAAATGAATATCAAACTTTTTATCTAAAGCAAGGGCGTCTTTCTGTAAGAGTTTTACATCTGATATCACACTAGCGTGAGAGTTTAAATCCTCCCTCAAGTCCCTAATATCGTTAGTGATGGTATTGAACTTTGAAATCATCTTGATAGCTAACCCTATCAACATTGAAACGCTTACTAGGCTAGTCAATAGGACACTGGTTAACTCTAGGCTAATCGTGAATGTTGGAGCGCTCGGATTAGCGGCTATGTATGTTTTCATAGTTATCCAATAAGTTATCTAATAACTTTCAAATTACTCACTCCTCCTAACATCGCTGCTACCTATTTCCGTGGTTACAGCACTAGCAGTTTTCTCATCTCCTACCAACTTCTTGATAGCATCCTCACCATCTTTCTTACTCTTCTCAAATTCCTCCTTCTGTCCCTTCAATTGATTGAAATTATCCCCAATAGATACAACCTCACCTGTTACCTGACTGAATGCTGATACTGCATTCTCTATAGGCTGCAACCCCTGTAAAACATTATCCCACTTAGCTTGTTGAGCAGTTCTAGCTGTAGTGAATTCACTCATATCAGGAAATGCGTTCTCAAATACAGCGCCAGCACGCTTGAGCGCATTTCCTATCTTTCCTGTATTGTTAGCAGCTAGTTCAGTGATGCTTCTGGTCATGTCAAGCATGGACTGAACTGAGAACAATATATTGGTTCCAGACTGATATATTCTATTAGCTGCTTTGTATGCGTTAGTTAAATTGGTGAAGTTTTCCGCCCCAAATATCGTCTTGAAAAAGTTAGCAGTCCATTCACTGACTATCGACCCGAACCCCGCTTCCTCACCCTTCTCATTCTTCCATTTAAATCCAATAGATTGAGCAACATTGTCGATACCTGCAAATAAAGTTTGAGCAATATTATTAGACAGCATTAACGCATTATGAAACACAGTAATCAAAGTAAGAATATTCAATACTCTATCAACCTGCAAAGTGTTCCACAATCTTCCGAATGTACCTGACAAACCTTCTGGTAATTGCGCTCCTATTTTAGTGTTGATAGTATTCAGCAAAGTTAATTGAGCAGCATTAGCACCAGTGTTTAAAACATCCAAGGCATCTTTTACCTTGTTATTCGTGTTGGCATTTATTTGACTAGCGTTATCATTCAACGCTTTGTTCATGCATCCACCCGGTTGAGTTGATTTACACACTCCCGTTGCTGTTGCATTTTCTATTTGCGGAATTGTGGGTATATCGGGACGTATAGCGTTAGCGGCACGAGCAGGTATAAGTGCTACTAATCCCGTAAGGTAATCAAGTTTTGGTATTGCTTGCTGATTCACTTTTTCCTGTTCTCTGAGTCCTGTATCAATCTTCGTAAGGTCAGTTTTCACTGTACTAATATCACTTTTAATTTTTTCGACTTCTCCAGTTATTTGATTAGTCTTTGTTTGAGTGAATGCTACCCTTGCCGATAAGTCTGGTATCTGGTTGATACTCCTTTCGGCTTTAGAAAAATCTTGTTTTAGCGCTCCCACTTCCGCTGCTACTCCAGTTGTTCCCCTAGCTACAGTTTGAATACTAGGAACTATAGTTTCTTGAATATAATTTCTGTCAGCAAATTTCTCTTCTACAAATCTTCTCTCTACGTAAGTTCTGGTAGTTTGTTCTACTGCGCTTACTTGCTTAGCAATAGTTGCAGGGATTGTAGCTACGGTAGCAGTTACATTTTTAGCTGTAGTAATTGCTTCTTGAGCTGATGATTGAATATTGGATATCAAGGTATTTAGAGAAGCTACTTTCTCGTTAGCTACTTTTGCTTCTAGCTGAGCTTCTTGCAATCCTTTTTGAAGAGTAGTAACTGTAGTGGATATCTGCTGCTGAAAGTTTTGATTAACTCCAGAGAGATATCTGTTAACTTGTTGCTGTAAGTTGTTTATTTTTTCATCTACAACTTTCCTACCTTGCCTTGTTTCATAGAGTGCATCATTACTTTGTTTATTAGCAATAGCTATTTTATCCTCTACAATTTTTCGTCCCTGCCTTGTCTCGTAAAGCGCATTATTCGCCGCTTCTCTAGCTTTTACTGTGTTGCGCTCTAATCCACCAAAATCCTTGCTAAGTCTGTCAACGTCAATATTATTTTTTGTTATTTGTTTGACAGTATTTTCTAAATCTTTTTTGACATTATCAACACGGGATTTAATGGTTCCCAATGTAGTTAGTATTTTTGAGCCATCTAATCCAAGTCTTAAAAGCTGTTTATCTACAATATCATTAATGCCATTTTGAACTAAAGTAGAGTGGATTACTGCTGCTGCTAGACCCCCTTGCATGACGAGAAAAATTAGCTGACCACCCAAAGCACCAGCATTCTGAGGCGTACCCCCTCCCGGCATTTTTTTGTAGAATGCATCGTTGAGCTTCTTGATGTTATCTGCTGTCTTTGAAGTTTTTGTAATTGTGTCTTCTACCTTAGTGAATTTACCATTTAAGTAAGCGCTTCGTTTTAGTATGCTTGTTAATCCATTAGCTATCCCTGGGATGCGTTTTATCTCTCTGAGTCTTGCATAAAAACCACGAGTAAATTTTGCTGATTCTAGATAAAAATCCATCCCTGCTTTAGTAGTAATAGGAACACTAGGCGGCGGCAAACTCATTTAAATATTCCTCCAAATATTTGAAATACTTCAAGCGCTTCTTTGAAAAAATCTGTAGCTAGATTTTTAAATTTACTCAATAAATCCTCGATACTTGCACAGTAACTTTCTAGTACCGATACGCGTTTTGCTAACGCTGCTAAATCAGCTTGATTATTTTTTGGATGCTGTGGATTTCTTGAGTTATCATCCTCTAATCTTTTCACCCTATTTTCTAATTGCTTATTTCTATTATTCGCTTCTCTAAGTGCTTTATTTAAATTAGCTAAAGCTGTATCAATATCCTTGCATTGTTCAGCCATGATTTGTATTTTATTGGATAACTTATTGAATAACTTAAGAAATACCTCTAGCTAGATTATTGATTTTATCTGCTGTACTTTTGCAAGGAATACAACAATAGCCAGGATATTTATTGTGTGTACATTTTATTTGCCCTAGAGGGCAATCTTCATTACAAGAAACTTTATAATTGCATTCAGAAACCGCGACTACATAAAGATTGTTTCCGTTGCTGTCTTTTACCACCAGCCCATTGTCACCGCTAGGAGTGAATTTTGTAGAGGATAAAGTTATCACACCACATCCAATACTAAAAGCATCGTTTAATAATCTTTCCCCAGTAGGCGATACTGCCCAAGATTGGTATCTATTACCGTCATATCCTGTACTGTCAGGCACAGCCCGAAATTCTAAAGTTTCATTTTCGTAGAGAGCTATTTCTCGCGTTTGATTTTGGCACTGAGATACTGGATTCGCTCCACTATAGCTATATGTAAGATTTCCCGATCTACCACGAGCATCTACAGGAGTACAGGTAACAGAAAAAGGTGGATTATTTATCTCTATTACCTTAGTGATACCTTTATCAATCAAACTAACCTTTCCTTTTTGCTTGCCTTCACAATGCATATTTAGCCAACCTTAAATAATTCAATAATTGTAAAAATTTCATTTGGACTCCCAAACCCTGTAGCATTCCCCAGACCCCATGTTGCTTGGCTGGCATTGCAATAATATTGAATTTGAAGATTTTTATTAGCTGCAATGGCAAATTGCCCTTTAATAAAGCAGTGCCCTGACTGGACGCTAGAGCCTGATAAGAAATATTCACTACTGGAATACAAAATGTCTGTATTATTAGTTATATTTCTTAATCGACACCGCGTTCTTCCGCTTCCCTCAAATGGAATTTGAGCAATAATCCTATAAATTCCAGAAGGTAATGCAAATGAGTTGCTACCGAGTGTTACTGCTGCTGTTTCGTCGTTCTGGATAGTATTAATAACTCTTGTTTGCCAACTACCAGTAACGGATGAGCCACCATGAGTATTATCAGGTTTTGTGTCTAATAATTGAATATATTGATTATTAACAAAACTACCAATACCAGATAAAAAATTACCTCTAGTAATATGCTTAGTTGTACCATTTGATTCTTGAATCGGTATAATATCCGTATTTTCAGGCACGGTTTTTTCAGTGCCTAAATCCTTAATCTGTTTGAACATAGCTTTCTAAAATAATTGTTTCTGTTAGATAAACGTTGCCATTACGTTCTTTGGCGTAGGCATCCCAGCGAAAGATTTCTAGAAGTTCATACAACTGACGATTGTCGTATCCGATTGGGGTGTTATTTTCGTCTGTGATTTTATTGCCGTTTTCATCGGTTAAGTAACCCTGAAAATTACTAAGCGCATAGAGGATGATTGCAACTACTAGTTGCTCGGCTTTATTACTTGCTGCTGGTGTAAAGCCGACTGCTACCAAATCAGCTTTTTTGATTACCAATTCAGTAGCAGTTTGACTAGCACTTTCACCGAATAATTGCTGAAGTGTTAGTGCTTGCATTAGTAGTCATCGGGGTCGATTGTGTCAGCACCAACCAGAAATCTATCAACTTCAACGCTGATAGTATTTCTCAGATAAATGGTGTTGTTACGGGTAGTGATAGCAGGCGAAAACCCATCTACTACAGCTACGCTTTGGTCAATATTGGTGTCTCTAGCTTCATCCGTGAGTGCTGCTTTAAATTTTAAGATGATTGCTAATAGTAAAGACTCAGCAGTATTGTTTGCTGAAGGAGTCAAGCCAGTACTAATTAAATCAGACTTCTTGATGATTAAATCAGTAGCATCTTGAGTTGAGTTATTACCAAAAACTTGAATTAATGTTGGTTCAGCCATGTGTTTATGTGTGTTGTAATAGTTATTGAATAAGTTATTCAATAACTTGAAAAACATCTCTCTATGCTAAAGTAAGCATAATGTATAAACCTATACTTGACAATGCCTGAACCTACCTTTAATGACGTTGAATTACTACAACAATTTTGCATCAGGTATGTAAACAAAGCTGTTCGCGAACATTTTAATGACATTAATGATATCGATGATTCAAACTTAACTACCACCAATTCACGACATGTAGCTAAGCTAGTTTCTTTACATAAAGACAAAGACCCTATCACCTTGACTGTTGCAAGACTATTAGCTTTTTATTTTGCTTGCGGTAGCTTTGAGGCTCAGCCTATTTACGGTATTCCTGTTACTACGTTTCACGAAAGTAATTACCTGAAACCTCAAGTATCTCTGCATTTTGCAGAGAAAGTTTCAGAAGCAAGCACTCACAACAGAAAACCAGTATTAGCGTTAGTCAGCTACAGGATAACTGACGAAAATCTAAGCATGGCTGAGGTTAACGCTTTAGCTGTCAAAATTAAAGCTGATTTTGCTACACCTAAACTTCACTTCAAAAAAGGTAGAACCAAATTCAGTTACAGGGATAAAGTAAAAGGATACGAATTTATTTTGACTGCTTTTGATGAAACGAATGCTGAAAAAGTAATTAAAGCTGTCTTGAAACTAAATAATCATGCTTATGACGACGAACGTTTAACAGATACAGAAAGTAGAAAAAACTGGAATGTTACAGGAACTCAAACAATACTAGGTAAAACCTATAAAAAACCACAAAGACGACCTGTAGCTGATGTGTACTTTTCACATGCTGAATTAAAAATTGATGGATTACCAGAACCAATCGTACTTGTAGATACCACTGGAAGATTTGCAAAAGCATTACAAAAAACATATTAAACAAGAAACCAGAAAAAACCATAAGGTCTTAGCTAGAAAAAACAGTTAATTTTGTGATTTAACCTAAAAGTAATCAAACCAACCACAAGAAAAAATATGCCGCTGTATAGAGGTAGAAAATCGTTACAAAGAGCATTGCTGCTTTTACGGCGTGCTGGAGCAGCAGAAGGAAGTACCGACCTCCCTGAACCACCTGCTGGAACTGAACTACATAAATACTGGGAATTAGCGACTGGTAAACGCAAGCTTAACTATGTTCGCGCCGCTAGCTCTAATCCTGGGAAAAAGGTAGCCGCTAAGATTCACCCGTTCGGTATCAACCCCCCTGCTGCTACTCCACCCCCAACATTAGTTAAATACAGCAATCGTGCGAAAGGTGCAATGTCTGCTCAAGTTGGAGACGCTGGGGACTTAAATCACGTTACTACTGCTGATGCTGACCCAATTAACAGAGGGCGGAATTTCAGAGCAGCAACGATTACAGTTTTTAATCCTACCGGAACCGAGACGCCTGAAACCAGTCAAACACTGGGTAGCTCCTACAAAAAGAGGGCAGGCGCTAGCTACACTTTCCCATTCGGAACTAACCCAACTGGAACTCTTGCTTACAGCGAAGTTCGCGCTGATTTGCTAGGGAAGGCAATTGCCCTCAACCCTGATGCATCTGTTTCGTTTAAACCTGAGATTTTGAAATGAGTATAGACCCCTTGGATGTATTGCAAGTAAGCATTAGTACAGGGGGTCATATTCCTTGTATTGATGAATGTCGTGAAATTATTCGTCAGGTTGATTCAGTTGAGTGCTTGATTGAAAAATTTCTACAGCTTGAGATTGATGCTGAAGAATACCTTGATGGTGTTGATGATGCTGGTGTAGATATGGATGATTACACTTTATGGCTACCGACGCTTTAGGGGATTGGGAACACTTGGGGACAGTTTTGATAGATAATCAATGGCGACTGTTTCCAGTCTCTACAGTGAGCGAAATTTTTAGAATTACTACCACAGTAGGAGATGATTGGAATAAGTTGCTTAAAAGTGCTGCTTATATCCGGTTTTACTATCCAGACGGAAATAAATCCGAAAAGGTATACATTCGTGTAGAAAATGAAGCAAGAATAAAAGAAATTCTAATACCTACTGAGTTGAAAAGCAGAGGTTTTATTCTTAGAGATATTGGTGTTATTTGTTCTCACCCTAAGAAGGATGAATATTCTTTGGCATCTTTCGCTAGGTGGACAATGAAGATTGAAGCATTGCTGTAAAAATATTTTTATTTTCTGAAAAATTATCCTGAAAATATCCACAAGAATTGAATAACCAGCAGGTTGATAAACTTATTAAGCAAATATAAAGAAGAGTAAACACGGGGTTGACACGTGTGTTTTTTTACATACTGTTTTGCAGGCGGTTATCCAATAAAGGCGCAAGGATGAAAACACTGAAGTCAGCAGTAAAAAAAGAATTAGTCCAAGAACTTAGAACTTTAGCGCTAGAAGCACATACTCTTGCAGTTCAAATTGATGAGTTAGGACTTCTAGACACACTAGAAAAGCGATTACTTCAATTACCTGAAATGATAGAACTGCTAAAACAAGCTGCCTGGGAAGCGAGAGAAGGTAAGTTCGAGTTAGCATCAGAAATTATCTCTCGCGCTAAAGATATAGCAGCACAAGAGAGACTCGATTCAATCCAGGAAAAAATCTAGTTAGATTGAATAAGTTGTTGTTGTAAGACTTATTCAATAACTTATTCAATAACTTTAAGAACATGGAAGAAAAGCAAGTTCACTGGACAGAATTATACGGGAACAAGTTTCGATTTCTTCCTCATCCCTTGATGTTGACGCCTGAAGGATATGAACTAAGGATTAGCACCAAGATTGCAGGTGAGTCGAAAAATGTATCAGTTCCAGTTGTCGTGCGATTTGATGAGAATTACGTGATTCAATTCATTGCGAATATTCTCAGCAGATTGCAACCATCAAAATACAATGACTGGCAAAAAATAGTTAGCAAGGCTTACGCTGTCTGGAATGAAAAAAAAGGTAAGGAGTAATCCATTTTGGAGAAATCCAGTAACAGGGCAATGCTATTCACCGGGTACTAGTATCCCTCTAATTCAAAGAAAAAAGCTTGAGCATTGGGATAGTGCTTTAGAGTTTGAAACTTATTGCAAACTTCGAGCTAGATTCAAGACAGCAAGAATTATCCGACAAGAAGAATTAACCTTACTTCCGAAAACACTTTGCTTCTCCGAGTTAACTTGGAAAGTAGACTTTATGTTAGTAAGTTCTTCTCAAGATATCCTTTATGTTGAAACTAAAGGTCAGTGGATATTGCATGATAAATCTGCTATGTCTGACTTTTGCAAAACACTAAGAATTCTAGAAAATCAGCAACCAAAGATATTTCATTCATTAGTGGTTGTGAGTGACTCTAGCTTTAGAATTGCAGGCTCAAATATATTCACTACTCGGATAAAAGAAATTGAAACCTTGCGATTTGCATGAATATATTGGTGATGAAAGATAGTTTCTGGGATGAACCTACTATCAGGTATGTAGGTAGAACCAGAACAGGATTAAGGCTAGGAAATCCGTGGTGTGAAAAGTATTCTAGGCAAGCTAGATACTTTGTAGAAACCAAACAAGAAGCGATAGATAATTATAGAGAATGGTTGCACAAAAAAATCATCAAAGACTACATCCTTGGAGTCCCTACGATAGCTTTTGATAAATGGGAAGTTGGCTATTTAACACAAGTAATTGTACTTGCTAGGGATATTCAATCTAATCGCGTACTATCTCTTGGTTGTTGGTGTGTAACTACCTTGAACTATGAACCAGTACCAGACGGACAAGAAAAATGCCATGCAGAGATACTCTACAAAGCGTGTCTTCAATTGATTGACCACTGGAAGAAGCAAGATTTATTAGCAGCGAGAAAAAATGCAAATGAGTAAGTTTTGGTACATGCCTGCTAAAGAAGGCAATAAATACGCTTATGTTGGTACATCCAATTGGGCAGAGGCTAACAGTCAAATTGACTTTTCGGAACTTGGTTTTTGTGATGACGACAGCTTCTATTATGTATTCGCTTATGTTACGAAGTTCAACGGAATCGCGAAGCTTAGGGATGACTCATGGTCATTTGAACCGCAGTTAATTCAATTTAAGGTAGCTAAAAAAGATTACGAAAAGACCGATAAAGAAGGCAAACAACAAAAAGTTGTTCAATCACGGTTAGAGAAATGGTTATGCAAGCTATTTGATGAACTTGATGAAGGTATCTACTCAGGTTCATTAAGCTTGCAAGATTGCTCAATGGTTGAAAGTTTTGTAACTGGATTGGACAATTCAGGCAAGCCTGTTGACCCTACAACACTCAAGATAATGCAGGGAACTTATGCATCTTTGGAGCTTGTTGAAAAGCCAGAGAAAGTATTACCTGAAGATATTAAAACACCTAGCGGTAAAAGCTACAGCAAGGGTGGATACGCTAAAGGACAGACTGAACTAGAAAAATTGAATGATAGGGTTAGTTTCATCTGTCAGCAAGTAAATAACCAGACTTCTATTCCTGTTGAAAACTTTGCTCAACTAGTAGACATTCTGGAAATTAGTCCTGAAAAAGAAACAATCAGCAAGATACTTTCTCTGTGTACCAGCTTAATGTCTTAGTCTTCTAAAAGTTATTGGATAACTTATCCAATAACTTACACAACACTCATATTATGACTGAAACCATACCTTACCTTGACCCTAACGAATTCTACAGACAAGAGATGGATTCATGGGAGGAGTTATGGGATAACAGCCTTTCTCTATCTCAGAATGTATCCAATATCCTCAATCAAGCTGTACTTCTTCCACAAAGAGATTTGATGTTGCCTATTCTTGCTACCTACATCCTTATTCCTAGCAAGTGGGCGAGAATTCTGCCTATTCTGTTTAGCTGGGGTGGCAAGGGTTCTGGGAAGTCCACTACTGCTGTATTTGCTGCTAAATTGCATGGATTAAATCAGACTTTCTCAGCTACAGATACATTTTCAGCTATCAGGAATGCCTTGGATAGCATGAGGTGGATAGACCCACAAGACAAGCAATTCGAGAAAGAAGGAGTACTTTTACCATGGGATAACATCCACATTGGAACACTCAAGCGAGACGAGAGAATCTATCAGCTATTACTGTTTGGGTATTCTCGGTCAAGCGATAAAATCTCTATTGCATCGCCAGATGGAACTAACAAAGAGTTCTTTGTATTCAGCCCAAAAATTATCAGTAGTGTAGACGACATTCATCTATTCCCAGATTTTGAAGAACTGCATAGAAGGCTGCTAGTAATTCCTCATAAATCATTCGATGACTTTACACCAGAGGAGAAATTACCCTATCAAAATTTTGATGTTCATACAGACAAAATAGACTTGGACGCTGTTTACTGGGATGGAATTGAAGATAAGTTTTTTGAATTCTGGAACAATCCAGAGAATGGAAAACTTTACGCTAAATACAGAACTACGCTAACTCGCAAGGGGAAGAAGGCTTTTGAACATTCGATGAAAACTTCTCAATGGATTATTTCAATTGACTTAATTGTGACTGGATTAGTAACAGGAACTTGGAGAAACATACCAGAGGCGATTAGACATTTAGAGAAGTACTGGAAATTTGCTGATAAATACATCTTTGGGTTAACGTCAGCGACAATTCAACATTTACGAGATTTCATTCATGAGGAAACAGGGAATCAGAAAAAGGTAAATGATGAATTAATTAGATTAGGAAGAGAACCAATTGAGTTAATAATTTCACCTCAAAAATTAAAATCTCGGATTAAATATCACAACGATAGGGGTGAACTGGATATACCACCGATGCCTAGAGATATCGTCAGCATTATGAGCAAATTGGGTTGGAGGCTAACGAGTAAAGGATGGATGGAAAAAAAATAAGTAGATGGTATACGCTTTTGTGGATAGAAACTACAACTAGTAAATTTTACGTAGCGTTACCTTTTAGTAGCTTGAATAGTGCAATTTTGAGTTTATTCGATAAAGGTAGCTTTTCACCTAATGAATTCAGCAGAGAGTTTCAAGAAATCGAAAAGGCTTGCACTGATAGTCCTATTGTTTGTCACTGCGTTGATGATGATATGCCGAAGTGGATTTTAGCTGAAGAGTGTATTGTGGCTTTACTGTTGAAGGAATTGAAAAGGCGCAAAATTTCCGTAGCACTAAACCAATAGAAAATGAAACTAAAAGAAAACGACTTCGTGACGGTTCCTAAACACGAGTACATAATACTCACTTATGCCTTAATTTTAGGAGCAGAAATACTCAGGCAAGAAACAAAAATGCCAGGAAGGTACTGGTACTCATTGTTAATTGAAGAGTCTAAACAGAGGTATCGCGAGCTTACGCCAGAAGAGATTGACTGCGTAATAGCAGAAGCCGAAAAAGTAAGAAAACAATTTGTAGAGCAAGCATAAGGAGAAAGATGGAACCTTCAAAAACTGAAATGATGCAAATACCTAGAGATGAATACATTCTCGGTGAATTAATGTTAGGTGATGCAATATGTTTGCTTGCCAGCATAACGATGAAAGTTTCTGATGAAGATGTTGAGACAGTTCTTATTAGATGGCTTGATTACTTGAGAAACAGAGCAGAAGAAAAGTATCAAGAACTTTCTTCTGAAGAAGTAGAAGAAATGATTTATAGCGTCAGGATGACTTGGAGAGAAGGAAAGTACAAACTTGATTGAGGATAAAGCAATGAGACATGTGATTAAGGTTTGCGGTGGTGGAGAAATATCGGATATTGATGTAGGAGATGAAAAACTTAGCGAGAAATTCATCAAGGATAATATCGGGATTTCGGATGGTCGTAGTTGGTTTGAGAGAGTGCGATTTCCTGGTATTGGCGAGGTCGATATTATCTGTGATGAAGAAGGAAAGTTGAAGAGTTTAAAGCCTTCTTTGCTGTTTGAAAATGATTACATTGCAGGGGATTGCTTAATCGTAAGCATAGAGTACGACGATGAAGGTGAATTTGCATGGTTTGGATTGAGTGAGGAACAGAGTGCAGCAGTGATTGAGAGAATTGTCTTCTAGGGGAGTTATGGATAAAGCTAAACGAGCAACAATTCAAATTGCAGGGATTGAAGTAGAGGTGTTTCAGTTACCTGACGGTGAGTATGTGATGAGTCAAACTCAGGTTGCGGGGGCGGTTGGGAAGCCTGAGTGGAGCATTCGGGATTTTTTATCCTCAAAACAGTCAAAAACCTTGCTAGGTAAAAACTATAGACTCGGCAAAAATTCAATCCCAGTCGATCATGAGACTTGTCGCGGTAGCACTCGAATTCAAATTCTACCGATTGGACTAGCTAGCGCTTACTGGCTAAACCAAGCATTTAAGGGCAATGTCAAAGCTGAATCGCTAGCTTATGCGTGTATGAAGGAAGCGCTAGAGCGTAGGTGTGATAAAGCTTTTCAGCAACAGAAGGCAGAGCAAGAGTATGAAGAACAAGCGGTTATCAGCCGTCAGACCTGGGAACAATCCAGAGGATTCCTGAGAGATGCTCATTCTTCACTTGTGAATTGCTGTCTAGCGTGGGGTTTTGATGGAGCGAGAACCCACAATGAAATTACTCTTGCTGTGTGTGGAAAGACAGCTAAGGAGTTAAGGGAAATGGAAGTGATTGAAGGTAATCCAAAAGTAGGACTTAATCACATCCAGGATAAGGAAGTGCTAGTGAAGATAGCGAGAGTGAAAATAGAATTCTCCCGTTATCGTTCCGGCACTATGAAACAACGAGTTACACGAGCAGTAGAAGCAATCAACTAGGAGATAAATGCATGGAAATTCTAACAGTTCGGGCGTCTTTCATATTACCTACAGGTAACAATAATAAGGAAGAGATAGGGTTTACTGTTCGATTAGGACGTGGTGAAAATATAGGGCAAGCTGTAGCTGACTTGCGAGAGCGAGCGATAAAAATAGTGGGACAGTCAGCACAAGAATTTTATTACCGTAGGCATGAACTTGAAGAAGCTTGCGGAACATTAGAAAACAAACTAGCCAAGTTACGTAGCGAGTGGGATGCTACTGCTGAATTTTTACGCAAGCAAGGCATCAACCCAGAATGTCCATCCCTGCCTCAATTCGATAATCTGCTATCTGCTGCTAGACCATTAGATGAGGTGGTAGCTGAACTTGATTATGAGGAAGATGAGGAAGATGAGGAAGATGAGGAAGATTAATTAAAGGTTTCTCCCTTAGTCCTCTATGCACAGTAGGGGACTTTCTTGTATGCGTGAAAGTTATCCAATAAGTTATTCAATAACTATGAGACAACGTACTTTAGACAATGGCTATAAAGTAGTAATCGATATTTGTCAGGTATATGCTAAGGGCGTCCCGATAAAATGCGCTTATGCTGTGATAGTAAACAGTAAACATCGACCAGTGAGTAACCAGTATACTTATTGGCGATTATGCGATTGTGAGGCAAAGTTTCACAAGTTGGTAAAAAAGTACAGCAAGTACTAGCAGACTATTTCTCTCTATCCTTATCTAGCGCGTCTTGGATAGCACGCCTACAAAATTCAGGTGGATCGTCTTTCGCTTTAACTTCTTCTTTCATTTCTTTTGTGACTCGAAAACTTAACTGATCGCTTAACACCTCATTCCCTTTTTGCTGTGCTGGTTCAAAATTTTGAGGATTCCCTTTTGGGTTAGGCATTGTTTAGAAATATAAATAAGGCTTGATACTAACGAAACCATTAGAATAGATTGTTTAATCGGTGGTGAACTGTTTTCCAGACTGGTATCACCACCGATACCACTTTTAAAAAATGGTTGATTCTATGTTTACACGATCGGAACTCGAAATCAAAACAATCAGGGAACTTGATGACTTGTGTAGGCGGTACGGATTAAAGCCTACCGGGAACAGAGGATACAAGACAAGTTACCTTACTTCTCTTATTGCATTCCCGGCGATCGCGCTTAATCAGTTTCAGCAAGGTAGGGGATTGAAACCACCTACTTTTGAATTCATGCAAGCACTCTGTGAAGCGATAAGTGCAATGAGTTCACCTACGGATGAACAAGCAGCGCTCATCAAAGCATCTATGGAGGGCAAGTGCATGAATTACCCAGACAGATACACTCAAGAGAAGCTGCTAGCTATGCATAAAGCCAAGATGTATCTAGAGCTAGCAATGGGATTGTTAAGTCAGTAACACAACACCACCATTCAACCTCAATCCCCTCTGTGTATAGAGGGGATTTTTTATTTATTGGATAAGTTATCCAATAACTTTAGAATTATCTCTATATATCAATACCTATGTACTATTTTCTTGCCCATTCTCAATAGTGGATGATAATGACTCTCACGATAGGCTAATTCCCGCCTATAATGCCCTGCAAGCGGGTATGCGCAAGGGAATGAAGAGAATGCACTCTCATCTCGTAATAGGTGGCTTACTGACAAAATGAGCTAGAATCCTTATGGTGTATAGGTTTATGATTTGTTGAATATTTTATTGAATAAGTTACAGACTATCTATATGCTGTAAGATGGTCGAGCATTATTTGAGCATGAATACTGTGTATAAAATAATGCTTAATCGTTATCCTGACTTACTGATTATTAGTGTTTTGAGCATTAGATGAGCATTTTTAAGGGTTTAAAGGCTGAAAGTATATATTTGAGGGAGTTTTGCCGATGACTCGTGTCATCATTGTGCGCCACGGTCAAAGCGGCTATAACACCGAGCGGCGTATTCAAGGGCGCACTGATGCGTCGAAATTAACAGAAAAAGGTCGTAACGATGCCACTAAACTAGGCAAAGCCCTCAGTAATATTTTATTTAATGCAATTTACAGCAGTCCCTTACAGCGAGCAAAACATACAGCAGATATTATCCACAGTGAGTTAGCAACTCATGCAGGACAGTCTAACGTGCCCCAAGCTTCTGATCATCTGCTGGAAATTGACCTGCCTTTGTGGGAAGCAATGCTTAGTGCTGATGTTAAGCAAAAGTTTGCCGAAGACTACCGCACTTGGCATGAGCGTCCCCACGAAATGCGGATGCTCTTGAAAGATGCGGAGGGGACAAAAGAACATTTCCCTGTCTTGGCTTTATACAAACAAGCACAGCAATTTTGGCAAGAAATTTTGCCCCGCCATCAAGGCGAAACCATTCTCATCGTTGGACATAACGGCATTAATCGCGCTCTGATTAGTACGGCGCTGAATATTCCCCCAAGTCGCTATCATTCAATCCAGCAATCGAACTGTGGCATCACCGTACTAAATCTTTCTGGGGGATTAGGAGAACCAGTCCAACTAGAGTCTTTGAATCAAACACAACATACAGGAGAAACTCTGCCTTCATTGCGACCGGATCATCAGGGAGTAAGATTGCTGTTGGTGCGTCATGGGGAAACTGAGTGGAATCGCCAAACCAGGTTTCAAGGACAAATTGACGTTCCCCTAAACGATAATGGGAGACAACAGTCACAGAAAACAGGTGAATTCCTGCAAGAGATAGCGATTGATTTTGCAGTGAGTAGCCCAATGCTGCGTCCCAAAGAAACAGCAGAGATTATCTTAAAGCACCATCCTAGTGTAGGGTTGGAATTGCAAGATGGTTTAAGAGAAATTGGTCACGGACTCTGGGAAGGAAGATTAGAAACAGAAATAGAGCAAGAGTTTCCCGGCGAGTTGCACCGCTGGCGGACAATCCCAGCAGAAGTCCAAATGCCAGAAGGAGAAAATTTGCAACAAGTGTGGGAACGCAGTGTTGCAGCTTGGCAATCAATTGTAGAAATAGCATTAACTAAACAATTCAAAACTGTATTGGTGGTAGCTCACGACGCTACTAATAAAACTTTGCTTTGTCATATTCTCGGTTTACCACTAGAAAATTTCTGGAATTTCCGCCAAGGTAATGGTGCAGTTAGTGTCATCGACTATCCTGCTGGTCTGAATGGTTTACCAGTATTGCAAGCGATGAACATTACCACTCACTTGGGTGGAGGCGTACTAGATAAAACAGCAGCCGGAGCATTGTAATAAAAGTGAGGAGGCAGGAGGGAAGCAGGAGTGAGGAATAAAAGCAGGAGTCAGGAGGCAGGAGTCAGGAGCAAAGAATAAATAACTGTAATTCTTAACTGATAACTGATGACTGATAACTGATAACTGTTATGGCTGAACTACTGCAACAAGTACGGGTAATTGACCCTGGTTTTGGAACTGACCAAATAGCTGATGTGCTAATTGCTGATGGTGAAATCCGAGCGATCGCCCCGCACATTTCTGACATTAGTCCCGATACTAAAATCAGAGATTGTCGGGGATTAGTTCTTGGGCCTGGGTTAGTGGATTTGTATAGTCACTCTGGCGAACCGGGGTATGAAGAACGAGAAACCCTCTTGTCTTTCTTACAAGCTGCGGCTGCTGGCGGTTTTACCAGAGTTAGCATCTTACCCGATACATCTCCATTCATCGATAACCCGGCTCTGGTGGCGCAGTTACAAAATAAAGGTGGGGAGATGGGTGAGAAGGAGAAAATTAATTTGTCTCCCCCTACTTCCCCTCTTCCCCTACTTCAAGTTTGGGGTGCTATTACCCTAGATGTAGCTGGTAAACAAATGACGGAATTTGCAGAGTTAGCAAATGCTGGAGTTGTTGGGTTCAGCGATGGTCTACCTTGGGAAAATTTGGCGCTGGTGCGGCGAGTTTTGGAATATCTCCAGCCATTGGGTAAACCAGTAGCATTTTGGCCTAGCGATCGCCAATTGACAGCAAATGGTGTAATCAGAGAAGGCCCAGAAGCAATTCGTCTTGGTTTACCACCTATACCCGCCAGTGCTGAAACTGCTGCGATCGCTTCTTTGTTAGAATTAGTTACCGCTACAAGCACACCAGTACACATTATGCGTGTCTCTACAAGTCGCAGTGTGGAACTGATTGCATCAGCCAAGGCTGCTGGCTTACCCATAACCGCTAGCACTACTTGGATGCATCTTTTATTGGATACAAAAGCGATTAAAAGTTATCATACCAGCTTGCATTTAGACCCACCTTTAGGCAATCCCAGTGATGTAGCGGGATTGCGTGCGGGAGTGCGTGCGGGTATTGTGGATGCGATCGCCATTGACCACGCACCTTACACCTATGAGGAAAAAGTTCAAGCTTTTGCCGAAGCACCACCAGGGGCAATTGGTTTAGAGTTAGCATTGCCCTTACTGTGGCAGTATCTTGTAGAAACTGGGGAATTTACAGCTTTAGAATTATGGGGTGCTTTGAGTACTCGACCAGCAGAGTGTTTGGGTCAGAAAGTGAGTGCGATCGCCACAGAGATTACCGCAAGCAACGCACCTGATCAACCAGCAGAACTGACTTTATTCGATCCGCAGCAAATCTGGAAAGTTGAGAGGAAAAATCTTTATACACTTTCTAGTAATACACCTTGGTTAGGTCAACAGTTGAAAGGTCGTGTTGTGCAAACTTGGTGTTAGTTACGACTAATTTAATGTCTTCCTTCGATAACTGAGATTTTACACCATTCTCAATAACAATAGGATGGGCAGTATCCATAACGTAAAAATAAGGGTTTGAGCAAGTTGATCAGCGTTAGCTAATTTTGCGTATCAAGTTGCACGGCTTGAGAAGGTAGATAATATGTAGATATAAAGTTCCAATGGAGCGAACAAATATGTTATGTCAGCAAAAGATAAATTTCACGATGTTGTAAAATTAGGCTTACAAAAAGATGGCTGGACTATTACAGATGACCCTTTACGTATAGAGTGGGGTTTGGTTGAATTATATATTTATTTAGGAGCAGAAAAGATTATTGCGGCTGAAAGAGAAGGGCAAAAAATAGCTGTAGAGGTTAAGAGTTTTCTTGGTCAATCAACTATTTCAGAATTTCATACCGCATTAGGACAGTTTATTAACTATCGGTTTGCACTTTCCCAAGAACAACCAGAACGCATTTTATATTTAGCAGTTCCTTCAGATACATATGAAACTTTTTTTAAGCTGCCATTTCCTCAGATGATAATTTAACAATATCAATTACGTTTGCTAATTTATGACATTGAAAATGAGGTAATTGTCAGATGGCTAAATTAGAGGAATATAGAAACTATATTAAGCAGTTATTAACAGGATATAGTCAGTATGAAAAGTCTGATAGTGAAGTGGAAGCACAGACTATATTTGATACTGAACACGACCATTATCAGTTAGTATATGTGGGTTGGGAAAATAAACGACGTGTATATGGTAGTGTATTACATTTAGATATTAAGAATGGGAAAATTTGGATTCAGCATAATGGAACGGAAGCTAATATTGGTGATGAATTAGTCGCTTTAGGCGTTTCCAAACAAGATATTGTGTTAGGATTTCATGCACCTTATAAAAGACAGTTTACAGATTTTGCTGTGGGGTAAGATAGGTTAATGAGGAATTTAAATTTAATTAGGCGATCACTTAATTTGAGTTGAGTCTGAAAATGGAAATGGAATGAACTCCTCAATACCTCGTTCCTTGACTCTGGCAAAGAATAGCGTGCAAACATCGTGTTAAGGGCATTCAATCGGTGTTAATGTAAATTCTCAAAGCAATTTGCAAATTATAGCAATACAATCTAACTTAGAGGAAAAATTACATAATGGAAACAAATACAGATATTTTAGTGAAAGTGACCGCAGAAGGTCAATTAGAACTTCCAGCAGAAATTCAAGCAAAACTGAGTCCTGGCGATGAATATATGGTATCAATTACAGAAGCGGAAATTGTTCTGAAAAAAATCCACAAGCCGACTGTAAACCTAGATGAATTTCTCCAACGCCTTGATGAATTGGAACCAGACCCTAATCAACCTTCTCTAGAAGAAATTAGTGAAATTGTCAAGGAAGTGCGACGGGAAAGACGTTCTAAAGCATGAGAATTGTATTAGATGTCAATGTTTGGATTTCGGGTTTGCTTTGGGGCGGTATTCCTAGTAAATTCTTGCATTTAGCACGAAATGAAAGAATCACCATTTTTGCCTCCCAAGCACTGTTTTTGGAACTAGAAACTACTCTCAGACGTGCCAAATTTCAATCGCGCTTAGAGATGCGAGGTTATACAGTTGAATCTTTAATGTCTGTCGCAGAAGGATTTTCCGAATCGTGTTCGACAGAAGTTGTAGATGTTCCTGAATTACGTGACCCAGATGATATTGTGATTCTAGAAACTGCCAATTCAGCTAACGCTGAAGTTATTATTACTGGTGATTTAGATTTACTGGCCTTAAACGAATTTAACGGTATTCAGATTTTGACACCACAAGTTTTTCTCAGTCAGTATTTTCCTGACAAGCTCTAATTTAGAAAAAGTTCATATAAACCAGTTTTCAACTTTTAGTTTGAGAATATCGGGATTTTCGATAAGATTTGAGTTAGGAATTGGGCGCAATGGCTCGGAAAGAATATTAGTATCTAATAAAAAGCGCAAGTTCACCAAATTACTTCACGTCCTGATGAAGAATTTTGCACATCTGCAAAAACTTCGGGTTCAATACTTACTGCTTCTAATTCTTGTTCTTGGCGAAATTTTTCTAGGGATTTCCAGAATTGAAACTCACCACTCACAATTGTTGTAGATTCGTATAGAATCTCAATGACTATTTCTTGCCCATCAGGAATGTTTATTTCCTGAAATATTTCTATACTATTTCTGCGCTTGATGCCTTTAATTTTCATAATTTAATGAAACTGCCTTGGGATGAATGGGAAGCAAGTAACCAAGAAATAGAAAAAGTGGCGTGTAAGTTTATTTTTGCTAATTGTTATGACCCACAAATTGCCAGCATCGTACTACAAACACAACAAGAAGATTCTTTTGAAGATTTATTGACCCAGTGCCAAGTAACGGAAACCTAGAAGCCGCAATATTTCGTGGTAAATGACTTATTTATAAATCTTAACAATTTGCTGTAAGCCTTATATGTTAAAGGTTACAAGTCTCATAGCGAGAGTAAATATTCCATTCTACCAAGGGATTGGTGAGGTTTCTCGCAACACTTGAGACCGGGAGGTGTCCCACTGGGGCTGTGCCATCATACTTTATACTCTCATCTTTTATCCAACCACCTAAAAACCATTTGGCGGATATCTGCCATCCTACACGAGTCCAAAAAGCATTCAGATTTTTTCCTACTTCTAGCCAGATTTTTTTCTGCACACTAAACCCAAAGCGCCCATTACTGTACTTTACCCACAGTTGGTCAATAGTGCGTAAGTCAGTGCAAGGAAAGTTTTTAATAGATTTGGGATCAAGCGAGCTTTCTTGTTCTTTGCCAGCGGCTTTGAGCATCACTGCCAGAGTTTCTTGATCTGCTTCTTTCCACTCTCCAGCTTTGAGTAAATCGCGCAACCGCGTATAGTCTACACCCTTCTCAGAACTGAGATCATCATTCTCCTGCGTTGGTTTTGTCGTCGTTGTTTGAATAGATTGTTGTTCTTGTCGCTGCCTGTGTGCTTCTTGTTCTTGTTGTTTTTGTAACTTTGCCTGGTTAGATTGTTGTTGCTTCTGTAACTCCGCTGATTTTTGATATTCGGCTTCTTTAGTAGATGTAATCTCTAACTCAATTGGCGCTACATCCTCATCTCTTAGACCTAAAATATCCTGTTGATAATCCTTCAGTACCTTACGAGTATGTTCATCCAGAGGATATTTTTGCCCAACTTCTTCAACAAAAGCTTGTTTGTAACTTTCCAAGTTTGCAAACCGTCTGCGGAAAGGTTCTAATACTTCGCTTTCTATTTCCTCGGCTTTTTCATCTGTAATTCCAAATGTTTTCCGTTTCGGCTTTAAGATTAAGTAGGAAAGTTTACTAAGTTCACCATTTTGGGCATATTGTTCAACAAGCTTGCGATACTCTGCCTCTGCATTCTTGGGGGCATAGGCTAGTAGAATGTTAAAACCTTCTTTATCCAGAATCATGTCTGGCATCATCTTAGGCTTTACGGCTTGAACTTTTGCCTTAGCATAAGCGTGCAGTTCTTGTACATGAATATTGCCATCGTTGTCTGTGTCTGCTGCACCTGTCTCAATCCCCTCAACTAGATACTGAGTGTAGAGCGAAAGCGGTAAACCTTCCTGCTCAAATGAAGTTTGAGTTGCACTTGAAGATGTGAGAACAACTCGTCCCTCAGCACCTAGCTGCTTTTTGAGATCCACGCCGACACTTTTTGTCCGCCAACCTTGAGCGATCGCACCACTGTAGCAAGCATCCAAAATCAATATTTGTCGTTTGGCGTAGCAATTATATGATTGTCCTTGAATAAAATTTGCGTCTACAGCAGTAGCTTCAAAGTCCTTTTTAGCTGTAATCCGAGTTGTTAAATAAAGATGACCTTCATCATTAGTAATACCATGCCCAGAGAAAAACAATAATACTAAGTCCTCTTTTGTAGCTTCTCTAAATAGCTTTTGAATTGCCCTTCGCATGGCGATCGCATCGGGATTAAGCAGACGTTCAATCTGCTCAAAATCTCCCAAACTTGGGTTTTGCAAAACTCGCTGCATAGCTTCCACATCATTGAGAGCAGATGATAGGGGAGGTATCCCTTCACCGTATTCACTGACTCCAATCAGCAGCGCTATCTTTTTAGCCATTTTTGCCGTCACCCATTGCAGCCAGAAGGTCTTTTGCTATTCTCTCACTTTCTAATAGCTCTCGTTGGCTTTTTGCTTCAATATTGACTTCTTTATCTCCAACTTTGACACTAATTTTCATCGGCTTGTCACCCAGGCGATCGCCCAAAAAGCTTAAAAACCCTTTAACATTCTTTATGCTCACTTCAGCCGTAAGCACTCCGATCAAAGTGGCAAAACCTTTACTTCCCGCTTCTGGGTTCAAATCTTCCGTGCGATCAGCTTTTTCCACCTCATTCAAATCCCGGATTTCCCGTAGCAGCTGCTTGCTCGCTATTTTCTGCTGTCTCTCATCATCTAACTCTGGATCGTCAATGGCAAAGGTGAATTTAATAGTGGGTTCGCCTGTCATTTTAACCTCTAAAGTCCCGTTATCTACGCAGTGTTCAGCTACACTTCCAAATTCTACGATTCCGGTCAGCAAAAAGATAGTCCACAGGCGATCGCTTGTCGATTCAGTTTATACCTACGAGAAAAATTTCTCTTAACAAGATTTGAGAAAGCAGATTTATAGACAAAAAATCTAGTTTTTCTCTGCACTAGTGCTGCCTGTATTGTTAGGCTTATAGTTTTTACAATATGTGAACAAAGCTTACTCTTATCTTGTCCTTTCCTGTTGAGATGTGGCGTTTTGCTTGCTTTCCTGTGGGAGTACTACGACACAAGGCGAATTTGCTTTGTAGTATAAAACGCCTACGATGAAAGCGTAGACGTTGACAGTTAATAATGTAATTAAGTCATCATTGTCAACATCAAGCAAAAATCAATGACAATTCTCAACACTCGGAATTTATCCTTAGAAGAAATTCAACGTCTGTTTGGCTTTCAAGAACAGTACAGTGACTCATTTGCTCCTCTGTTATCCTTAGAACCTCTTATAGATGCAGAACAACAAGAACTTCTGCAAATTAGAGACGACTTTCGGCGTTACCTCACAGCAGGCAAAGTTTCTGAAGGTCAGGTCAAGTTTCTTGCAGTTGCTCCTTTACTAAGATTAGCTGGCTTCTATAGATATCCTCTTGAAATTCGTTTAGAAGAAGATATAGCCGATATTGAAGTTGAAGATGAAGATGTAATTATTAAAGGCAGGATGGATATTTTAGCTGTAACCAAAGCTAAACATACAAAAGCTAATGCTTATTTTTGGGTACTTTTAATTGAATCTAAAAACAGTCAAATTGATATATCAACAGGATTGCCTCAACTCCTAACTTATGCGTATAAAAGTTTAGATAAGCAAAAATCAGTTTGGGGTTTGACAACTAATGGCAGAAGCTATCAGTTTGTGTACATCGAACAAGGAAATCCCCCAATTTATCAGCTAATGCCATTATTAAATTTCATGGAATCTCCGCGTGCAATTGAATCACTACAAGTGCTAAAAGCAATTTGTCAGCTATAAAAAAAAGAAGGGGATACAATTAAATAATTCGTAATTCGTAATACTCGCGCCTGGCGCGAGAAGCAAGCTACGTAATGGGCTACGCCCCGCTGCGAAGCGCGTAATTAAGTTTTGTAATGGAGATTTAGTGCAAAGTCGAGCCAGCGCTGCGGGAGGGTTTCCCTCCGCAGGCGACTGGCGTTCCTTGCGGAGGTTTCCTTCGCTCTGAACTTTGTAAGAGAGCGCAAAGTCGAGCCAGCGCTGCGAAGAGAAGTTGGAGCGGAGCGCAAAGTCCGAGCCGAGGCTTCCTCGGATCGGAACTTTGTAAGAGAGGCTTCCTGCGTTCGTCGAAGACGTTGCCGCAGGCATCCAAACTTCGCTTAGGGTTAGCCCGACCCAGGCGACTGGCGTTCCTTGCGGAGGTTTCCTCCGTTGGCGCAGCCCGCCGCAGCGAAAAGTTCTGTAGGCGGGTTTCCCGCCGTAGGAAACTTTTCAAGACAGGCATCTGAACTTTGTAAGACAGACCCCAACACAAAGCTTACCGGTTATGGAACCGAGGGACTTAAACCCACGGAACTCAGGATTAACCTTTCAAATTATCTAATAACTTTGCTGTCTGCTGTGGTTGCACTAAACTATTAGCACACAAAATACCAGAGGCCGCTACTGCTGGTACACCAATTCCCGGTATAGTGCTGTCACCGACGCGGTACAAACCCTGGATAGGAGTGTGCGTACTAGGAAACGTTCCCTTACCTGCTGAAATAGCGGGGCCATAAGTTCCCTGATAGCGTCGGAGATAATGAGCATGAGTCAGCGGTGTACCGATGAGTTCCAAGACGATGCGATCGCGAATATCTGGGATAATCCGCTCTAAGGCACGATATAGAGATTGTGCTTTTTCCTGCTTCTTCTGCTCGTAACTATGATTCCGTTCCCATCCAGCATAAGGTTCGAGAGTATAAGCATGAACCACATGATGTCCTTCCGGCGCTAAAGTTGCATCCCACACACTGGGAATCGAGATCATGCACGTATTACCCGGTGTAGTAATATCTTGACTAGAATCGTGAACTACCACATGATGTCCGGTTAAATTCTCTAAACCAGCCGCCCGGATGCCTAAATGTAAATGCATAAAACTTTCAACTGCTGCTGTATTTAAAGCAACTTGGCGATCAAATGCAGGTAAATCTTCAGGACGCAACAGGTGATTGTAGGTATCCCAAATCGTTGCATTGGAAATCACCACAGGCGCTTTGAGAACTTCACCCTTTTGCAACCTGACACCTACAGCTTTACCAGATTCCACCAAAATTTGCTCGACATGGCATCCCGTCCGCAACTCACCACCCCAGCGTTCTAATCCCCGCACCAAAGCCTTGACAATTGCACCACTACCACCCATAGGATACTCAACTCCCGCGCGGGAGCGTTCGCCTAACATAAAAGCTACCTCTGGGGCAATTGTACCGTGTGCCTTTAAACCAGAGAGTAAAAAGCATTCCAGATCAATAAGCCGTCGCACCCAAGGATCTTGAACTGTTGCATCCATCACATCGCCTACAGAAGCTTGGACAAGCGACAAGTTGGGTAGTATTTTGATCAAAGATGGCAGGTAACGGCTCAGCAACACTAGAATTACCTGCCAATCAGCTCTTAAAGCCAGCGTAGGAATGCCTTTTATCGCCTCATACAAACCTAACAAGCGTTCTTCAAATCGCTGGAGTTCCCTAGCACCTTGAGGCGTAACTTTAGCGACTTGCTCTCGGTAGCGCTGAGCATTACTATAGACTGCAAAAGCGCTTTCAGGAAAGTGGTAGTGTCCCAAGGGATCATAGGGTATAACTTGAATGGATTCGCCGAGAACATCCAAAACTTGTTTTAGCGGATTCAAACTTTGGGTATCAGTCAGACCACAATAAAAGGAGGGGCCAGAATCAAATTCAAATCCGCGCCGTCTAAAGCTATGAGCAGCACCTCCACTAATTGTGTGGCTTTCACATACAATAACTCGTTTACCATAACGAGCAAGTAACCCAGCAGCACATAACCCGCCGATACCACTACCAATAACAATGACATCACTATCTTGCATCTTTGCCGCTTTACAGAGTCCAAAGTCCAAAGTCCACAGTAACTTATTTTGACCCTTGACCCTTGACCCTTGTACAGACGCGATTAATCACGTCTCTACTCTTAACCCCTGACCACTGATTTATAACCAATGACTGAACCATTGATTGAACTAAAAGGTGTTTCTAAGTCCTTTGGTAGCCATAAAGTTTTAGATAACGTAGATTTGACAATTTACCGGGGAGAAGCACTGGGAATTATTGGCCCTTCTGGGACTGGTAAATCCACGATTTTACGGATAATCGCGGGGTTACTGGCTCCTGATGAAGGAGAAGTTTATGTGCAAGGGGTACGGCGAGACGGTTTGATTGAGGATGGTGGCGACCCGGTTGGTATTGGTATGGTGTTTCAGCAGGCGGCATTATTTGATTCGTTAACGGTGGAAGAGAATGTGGGATTTTTACTTTATCAAAACTCAAAACTAAGGCGATCGCGTATCCGAGAACTGGTAAAAGAAAAATTGGAGATGGTAGGTTTGCCGGGAATCACAAATCTTTACCCAGCCGAACTCTCTGGAGGAATGCGAAAACGGGTAAGTTTTGCCCGTGCAATTATGTCTAACCCCGATAACCCCTCAGAAACTCCAGAAGTTTTACTATACGATGAACCAACAGCCGGACTTGATCCAATTGCTTCAACAGTGATTGAAGATTTAATCCGTTATTTGCAAAGCGCACAAGGAGTATGTGGTACTTATGCCGTTGTTACGCATCAAGACAGTACCATACGCCGTACATCTGACAGAGTTGTGTTTCTCTATGAAGGTAAAGTGCAGTGGCAGGGTACAGTGAGTGAAATAGATAGCACAGAGCATCCGTTGATTAGACAATTTATCAGTGGAAATGTGCACGGCCCGATTCAGGTAGCCGGCTAATCAGTTTTGATTGATGTTAGCGGATAGCTACGGTTTAGCCCGTGCTGAGTCTTGAGTATAGTTATTTTCACTCACCACTAAGGACTCAGAACTAATTTTTGGGTGGAGAAAAAAATGCGAGGTCTAATGACAAGCCGCTTCGCGTCTATGCGAACATTTAGAGAAGGTTCTGTAGGGTTATTACTCCTACTAGGACTGGGGGTATTTGGATTAATATTTTTGTGGTTGAATAGATTTACTAGTGCTCAGAGTTCGTACAAAGCTATTGTAGAATTTACCAATGCTGGCGGGATGCAAAGGGGAGCACCAGTTCGCTATCGTGGCGTCAAAGTAGGCAGTATTTCTAGAGTTCAACCAAAACCAAATGCCGTCGAAGTAGAAATTGAAATTGCCCAACCTGACTTAATCATCCCGCGTAATGTATCGGTGGATGCTAATCAAAGTGGACTGATTAGCGAAAGCATTATCGACATCACACCAAAAGCAACGCTACCGACTGGAGTTGTCCTAGCTAAGCCACTAGAAAGAAATTGCGATTCTAGCCTCATTGTCTGTAATGGTTCTCGGTTAAAAGGTCAGATTGGCATTAGTGTTGATGACCTGATTCGCAGCTCAACTGACTTAGCCACTACATACACTAATCCCAAATTTTATAACAACGTCAACAGGGTTCTAGAAACGACTACAGGCGCGGCGTCTAATTTTGCTGAACTAAGTGAGGATTTGCAAGCTTTAACTAAAAGCTTAAGACAGCAACTAAGCACGTTTTCCGCTACTGCTAATTCTGTGCAACAGGCGTCAAATAGACTCAGCACATCCACTGCTAAAACAGTAGATCAATTTGGCATAACCGCAAGTCAATTTAGTGCAACTGCAAATCAAGCGAATCGTTTGCTCAGTAACCTAGATAATCTAGTGACAACAAATCGTTCTTCGCTGGTTGGCGCTTTGAACAACATCACCGAAACCAGCAACCAACTGCGCGTTACAGTGAGTACCTTATCACCTACCGTAAGTCGGTTGACCCAAGGACAACTACTACAAAACTTAGAAACCCTCTCAACAAATGCAGCGCAAGCCTCAGCCAATTTACGCGATGCTACTAAAACCTTAAACGATCCAAATAACGTAGTACTACTGCAACAAACCTTAGATTCAGCACGGGTAACATTTGAAAATACTCAAAAAATTACATCTGATTTGGATGAGTTGACTGGCGATCCTGCTTTCCGGCAAAATCTCCGACAATTGGTGAATGGTTTAAGTGGTTTGGTGTCTTCTACTCAGCAAATGCAGCAACAAGCGCAGGTTGCTACTACTCTAGACTCGTTAAAAGCTGCTGTTAATCAACCAAATACTGTGATTAAGACAGCACCATCCCAGAAAGCGATAACACAGCAACAACGGCAGATTGCTGATATTTTGGACTCAGTAACAGCTACTTTTGATACAAATGCTGTGATTAAAACAGCACCATCCCAACAGATAATGCCTGATGACAAGCCCTTACGCGTCTACACAACTGATCCTTCATTTGCTACTTTTCAAAGTGCTGGTATAAACCCTCAACTAATTCCCAGTCCATCTACCTCCAAGTCATCCCAAGAAGACTTATTGAAGCAACTGCGGGAGTATGGGAAACAAAGGGAGCAACTGGAGACGGGAAAATAGAAAGACGGGCTAAATATCTACAATTGTTGGCATGAAGTGTAGGGTAAATCTAGAAAGCCTAGCCACAAAAATGGTTAGCCATATAAAAGAAGTTTAAATTTAGAGCTTTGAACTTGGATGTTTGAGTATAAAACTCAATATTTCCGGTTCAAAGCTAAAATTTTTTGGTTAATAAATTAACGTGCGCCCCTCTTGGAGACTCACGTTAATTTAGTTGTGATAATTCATTTCTTACTTTCTCTAGCATCTCTTGATATAGAGGATCTTGTAAACCACTTCCGAAAGACCCATTTAAATATTGCTGAAGAAGGTTTTCTGCCGCTTTGTAATCTGCGATCGCACTTTCTTTATTCCCTAAATCCTTGTAAAGATTACCTCTTAATAAGTACTGATCAGCATTAAGACTACTATCACCAATTAATTGAGTCAAATCTGAAATCGCTTTCTGTTTTTCACCTAACTTTTCATAAGCCCTAGCCCTATTCCAGTACGCAGAACTACTAAAACCAAACCTACTTGTAAATGTTGAATCAGCATTGTTTTGCTGTTAGACTTGTACACCCATCAGCATTCTCCCTCAGTCTTTTTCAAATATCAAACTGGATTTCCATATTATCTGTATTCCTAGAAACAGATTTTGCCAATTTTTATTAGTAAAACTTTTGCATATTCACATTTACTCAAAGTATCAAGCAAGTAAATTCTTGAAACTTTATGTAATTTCCTAATCAAGGCTTACTTATCTGATAAATTTTAGTTAACCGTATTGTTAAACCTTCTTCAGATTACTCCTTTCTCAACGTAAAAATACCTAAAATTTTTGAGGAATCTCCCAGGAGGAAATGGCACAGGTAATTTTGTAGTAGAAATATAGAAAGTGTAATTAAAATCACTTTTCGATTTGCTATGGTGTGTCACTGCCGCAGTATTCCCCAGATAATATAAATGAGAACTGAGGCATGGAGAATAATATATTTTTAGACTTTTTAGCTAGCCTACAAAGACTACTTATAGGCTACATTCCAGCCGCCGTTTTGGGTAGTTTCACTGGATATTTAATAGGTATAAACGACCCAGTTTATCAGATATTTAGGCGGTTATTTCAAATACCACATAGTATCCCTCCTATAGCCTTGTTACCCATTGCGCTCATAGCATTTAAAGAGCTAGAACCGGCAGCCGTGAGCATAATTTTTATTGGGACACTCTGGACAGTAATTATTAATACGGCAATAGGTATACAGCATTTTCGCAGACAGGGCAATAACTTTCGAGTAGCTATCTTTCATATATTTCATGCTTTAAAAGTTGGCATTTGGGTAGCATGGTTTACAGTTATTGCTACAGAAATGCTCACAGGAACAAGAGGACTTGGCTTTCTTGCTTGGGATGCTTATAAAGCTGGCAATACTGATTACATTATTGAGATGATACTCTACATCGGTATCATTGGCTTATTGCTGGATCAGTTACTAGATTTCACAGCAAACCTTCTCTCGCAAATTGTCACGGATGGTAAAAAATCTTCTTAATTGAAGCTTGAGGTTGCATTGCCTACAAGTATAGCGAAGACAGGGGCAATTACAAGAGACTTCTTACATAAATGCTTAAAAAAGCGAAAATTGGAACGGTCGTTTTGCAATGATTGGTTTTTTATCCGCTGTTCTACTTGAAGTTTTCTCTGGTCAAGGCTTCCTCCATTTTTGGGGCATCCTATAGATTGATGTGGCTTTTTACATCTTTAGTTGAGGTATAGCAATACTCGGAGAATAGTTAAACTGTACCCATGAAATTGACCCCCACACATAAAACAACCCTCATCGATTGTCGTCAGTGGGGGTTGTTGTTCAAAGTGTGACAATTAAGGCGTCTCTATAATATCAGTATCAAACCTTTGTCCTGTTTCTGCGTCAACAACGATAGTTATTGATGACTTTTTGAATTTAACAGACTGCCTATTTTTCTGTGGCACTTCTACACCTAATGGTGCATCTATTTCAGCTACCCACACTAAACGTTTTGGGTGAACTTGTAGATTTTCGATAATATCGCCACCACGTTGCTTTTTATTTTCTAGATACTCTGAATATTTTGCTAACTTAATGTGCTTAAGCTTTAGATACTTTTTGAGTTTACCAATAGCATTTTCTTTCTTAATTAATTGTACTTCAGTTTTGCTGCTATTGTCAGGAAACAGATAGTTAGGCGCTGCTTTTGATGTGGTTTCAACTTCACCCGATTTATCTAATTCTGGTGGACGTGGGTTTTGTTTTGGTTCTTGCTGGCTAGCTGTTGCAGCAGATGCTAATCCCAAACTCAAACATGCAACCAGTGCGTGCGATCGCGCTTAGTACTTTTTTCATTTCTCAAACATCCTTGATTGATTAAATGGTTATTGATTGTAGAAGCCTATGCCATTATTCGCATTTTGCACTAGGCAGAAAAAATATTTTGAATGCTAAACCATAGTTTGGTTAAATTCTCTCTACGCTGTCACTACAGGCTTTGACCAAATATATGGCTGAAATGGTTTGTCGAGAGGCGTTTTAGCGATGTGATTTGTGTAGTTGTGCATTACTTTAATTGCTATGCCAAGAATTACTTCTAGTACTTGGTGTTGACCATAACCAATTGCTAAAAACTCCTCAATTTCACTATCTTCAATCCAACCCCGTGCTTGAATCATTCGTTGCGTGAAATGGCGCAATGCTTGCAATTTTGCGTCCTTGAGTGGTGTTCCATCGCGTAGTGCTTGAATATCTTCAGCAGGCATACCAATCATCTTTGCCAAGCTGGAGTGAGCTGCCATGCAATAGTGACACTCATGTTCATAATTTGCCGTCAGATAAATAATTTGCTGTTCAATTGGACTGAAACTTGTTGTCTCAAACAAATCCCATAACGCTATCGAACCTTTGAGTAATGCAGGTGCTTGAGCGAAAATTCCTTCTAAATTTGGAATAAACCCAAACGTTTGTTCCACGTGAACTAATGTCGCTTTGGAGTCTTCAGGGGCGCTATCAATCGTGTGAATGGTAAATTCCATCGGTTGTTGCCTCGAATGTGTTAGCAGGGAGACAAGTTTGTCTCCCTAAAGTTGGTGCTATTGTATTTCAAAAAAGACAACTTTGTCTACTCATCTAACTATGACTTCTGAATCGAGTCACACTCGGCAACAAATTTTAGAAACGGCTTCTGAACTGTTTTACCAGAAGGGGATTCAGCATGTAGGTATTAATGAAGTCATTGCAGCATCGGGCGTTGCCAAACGAACACTTTATCGTTGGTTTACATCCAAAGACTTGTTAATTGAGGAAGTGATGAAATATCGCGCCCTTCAGTGGTTACGCTGGTTTGAAACTGCGGTGTCAGAGCGAGGTAATACACCCAAAGAACGCTTATTAGCTACGTTTGATGTGTTGCGTGAGTGGTACTCAAGTCCCAATTTTCGGGGTTGTCCGTTCATCAATGCTGTTTTGGAAATTGCCGATGCCTCTCATAAAGCGCATCAGGTTTCAGTTGATTTACGTGAGTCGATTCGACAAATTATTATGGGTTTGGCAGATGAGGCTGGCATAAAAAATCCTGAATCCTTTTCACAGCAATATCTTCTTCTAATTGGAGGAGCCAGTTTAATGGCAACTATTGAACAATCACCCAATGGAGCAACGTTTGCTCAAAGTGCGCTCTCAGTGCTGATTGATGCGAGCATAGAAAATTGATAATAGACCTCTTGCAAAAATCAGAAAACTATTAGTGTCATTCTGACCAAAACGTAGTGGAGTGTACCCCTACGCAAAAGCCAAGCTACGCCCTGGTTCCCCAAGAAAGAATCTCACTCCTATGTTTCGCTTTGCTCAACATGACAATTTAAGCATTTATGCAAGAGGTCTAATGACCCTTGTACAGACGCGATTAATCGCGTCTCTACTCTTAACCCTTGTACAGACGCGATTAATCGCGTCTCTACTCTTGACTCCTTTTTTGCAAACTACTTACCAATAAGCGGAGTACTGACGATGAATCAGTTAAAATCTGATTCAAACAATTGGTAAATTTCGCTAGTCGTGCCTACTTCTGCAAAAACCTTTCCTGTCTGGGCATTTTTCTCGCTGTTAACCAACGGCATATTGATGCTGGCGGTCATCTTGCTAATCTGGCAACAGCAGAGATTGACTGCTTTTTTTGGGACTACAACTTCCCTAGCTCAAGTCAATCTGAACAGTGACCAAGCTGTTACACCTGTTTTGGGTTCCCGTATAAAACTCAATTACCAGCAGTGGGTAGACATCCTCAAGAAAGAAGCTGAGGTAGTCGCTAAGAAACGTCCTCCGTATTTAACTATACTGGCAGGAGATTCTCTGAGTTTGTGGTTTCCTGCTGAGTTATTACCTGAAGGCAAAAATTGGCTAAATCAGGGAATTTCCGGCGAAACCAGCAACGGATTATTGAAAAGATTAGATCTATTTGACCGCACTCAGCCAGAGGTGATTTTTGTGATGATTGGCATTAATGACCTAATTCGGGGAATGAGTGATGAGGCAATTTTAGATAATCAGCGGCAAATTATGAGTTACCTGCGAAGGGTACATCCAACAGCACAAGTTGTTGTCCAGTCGATTTTGCCGCATGGGGGAGAAGAAACAACTTGGGAAGGACGGGAAAAACTGCTGGCTGTTGACAATAGTCGCATTCGCCAGTTGAATCAGCAATTACGAAGTGTAGCTGCTAACGAAGGTGTCAAATATCTTGACTTGTATTCCTTGTTTAGCAGCAAGCAAGGTAATCTCCGCCGCGAATTTACTACTGATGGCTTACACCTCAGTCCTGAAGGCTATATAGTTTGGCGTTCTGCATTGCAGATTTATAGCAACGTGGAATTAGAACCCCAATTTCAAAAACAGAAGAAGTAGTAGGGAGGTAAAAGGTAGGAAAGGTGAAGAATTATTTTCCCCCACTCTCCCATTCCTGCATTCTTTCAAGAACAAATAATATGTTTGAACACAAGTCTGTATAAATCGCCTCTTGGCGCGAGAAAATAAAAGCTAGTGATTTAATTAAGTTGGCAAATCTAATATGGATACAAAAGCTTTTAAGCGATCGCTGCAACATTCAGAAAATTACAATCGCAAAGGGTTTGGTAATCAAGCAGAAGTTGCTACCCAGTTGCAATCTGAGTATCAAAGTAACTTGATTCAGGAAATTCGCGATCGCGACTACATCCTACAACGTGGTAGTGTCACGATCCGTCTAGCGCAAGCTTTTGGCTTCTGCTGGGGTGTAGAACGTGCTGTAGCGATCGCTTATGAAACCCGTCAGCACTTCCCCACAGAACGCATTTGGATTACTAATGAGATTATTCACAACCCTTCTGTGAATCAACGTATACAAGAGATGGAAGTAGAATTCATCCCCGTTGAAACAAATCAGAAAGATTTTTCTGTTGTCGCTACTGGTGACGTGGTTATATTACCTGCTTTTGGGGCTAGCGTCCAAGAGATGCAAATACTTCACAATAAAGGCTGTAAAATTGTCGATACAACTTGCCCTTGGGTATCTAAAGTTTGGAATACGGTAGAAAAACACAAAAAAGTTGATTACACCTCAATTATTCACGGTAAATATAAGCATGAAGAAACTGTAGCTACTAGTTCCTTTGCTGGTAAATATTTAATTGTGCTGAATTTACAGGAAGCAGAATATGTTGCTAAATATATTCTCAATGGTGGAAACCGTGAGGAATTTTTGGCTAAATTCGCTAAAGCTTGTTCCGCAGGATTTGACCCAGATCAAGATTTAGAACGGGTTGGTATTGCTAATCAAACCACAATGCTCAAAGGCGAAACTGAGCAAATTGGGAAGTTGTTTGAGCATACTATGTTACAAAAGTATGGCCCAACTGAATTAAATCAACATTTCCAAAGCTTTAATACTATCTGTGACGCCACCCAAGAACGGCAAGATGCCATGCTGGAGTTGGTGCAACAAAATCTCGATTTGATGATAGTAATTGGTGGTTTTAATTCATCGAATACTACTCAATTGCAACAGATTGCTTTTGACCGAGGAATTCCTTCTTATCATATTGATACTGTTGAGCGCATTAAATCAGGACATTCCATTGAACATCGGCAATTAAATGGGCAGTTGGTAATCACAGAAAATTGGTTGCCTATTGGAGAAATTATTGTGGGAATTACTTCTGGTGCTTCTACACCAGATAAAGTGGTGGAAGATATCATTAAGAAGATTTTTGACTTAAAGACAGGATCAATAGTTTAAGCAGAAACTCAGCCCTAACCCCTCTTTGGTAACCCAGAGGGGTGATAATCGTTTGTAGTTGTTAGCTCATATATATAGCTATATAGCGGTTCTTACCTCAGTGAGGTATAGGTTTATTTTGGGAGCATCCACTTTTGGAAGAAACACCGGGCGATTGGAAATCGCGCGTCACTTGCTACAAGTCTCTTAACCCGAAGGGCGCAGTGGCTTGGCTATACCCGCCTTTCCTGCGGAACGCTACGCGAACGCGGGTTTTGGAGAGTCCGCGCAGGCGGATGCGCGTTTGTGTAGTTCCAGCCTTTTATACCAAGTCCGGTTATCATAAACCACTTATAATCAAGGAAAAATAACCTCAAAAAATGAGATGCCTAAAAAAGCGTACTTAGCCAACCACTTTAATTCAGATGAACTAAAGCAGAAGTATCTC
>JAESGM010000433.1_pt1 | contig 34911 bp, 35 predicted proteins | sample 9269721 | NCBI WGS metagenome assembly JAESGM01 (sample SAMN15720920, study PRJNA650825) | algae metagenome | isolation source: Komarekiella atlantica HA4396-MV6 and co-occurring heterotrophs from... | place: USA: Theobald House, Kauai, HI | collected 2009-07-29
CAGGTAGGCGCCCTTAGGGCGGCCGGGGGAGGTTCGCGGGAGGGAATAATGATCTTTCTCATGAACCGGTGAGGGGAAGCTTTGTTCCAACAATAGAACAAAGAAATGCTGCCCTGGCATAATCTGATCAGAGCTGTTCGGCTTGAGCGCCGCTGTTTGGCTTCGCGGGCCCGAGATCCGGCTTTTCGCCGAGCGGCTGCATTGGCTGGGAAACGAACTCTCCCTTTCCATCGATCGACTGCCCTTCGGACCACCGTCCGGCTGCAGGCGCGGTGCCATCCTGCTGGAAGCCCAGATAGGCGTAGCTGAATTCCTGCTTCTCCTCTTCCTGCGGAAAACTGTTCGGGATCGGGAATGCGCCTGTGGCGCCTCCGAGCTCTTCGAGGGCTGCCATCCACTGGTTCTGGTGCATGGTGTCACGGGCAATGAGATAAGACAGCATGTCCTTCATGCCCGGATCGGTCGTCATGGTGTAGAGACGCGTTGCAAGGACACGTCCTGTCGATTCGGCTGCAACATTGGCGGTCATGTCGGCGGCGATATTGCCGCTCGCATAGATGTGCGACATGTCGAATGGCACACCGTCGGAATCGACCGGCATGGCAGAGAGTCCCGCTGACAGAAGGTTCTTGAGATTGATGCCGCCGAGCACCCCGCCACCCACCGGGTCGGCCGCGATTTCCTCCTTGAGTGACAGGGGAGCGCCTTCCAGGTTCATGGCAACTGCCGTTGCCAGCATCTCGATATGCCCCAGTTCCTCCGCCGCTGTGTTCATCAGCAGGTCGCGAAACTTCGGATTTCCTCTGGCACCGCAGGCCTGGAAGAAATACTGCATGGCAACGCGGATTTCCCCTTCCACGCCTCCGATCGCCTGCTGCAAGGCTCGGGCAAACAGAGGGTCAGGGGTCTCCACTCGAACGGGGTATTGAAGTTTGTTGTCGGTGTAAAACATCGCATCTTTCCTCGTTTTGGACGGCTGTTTGACAAGAGCGCTTCCGGCTCGTTCCGGCGCGATCTTGGAACTTGGGCGGGGCTACGTGTCGTCCCGCGTCTTCAGTGAATCGCTGAGATCCCGTTTTCTCGGATCCTGAAGGTTCTCTCCCGTGGCATCCCGATCGACATCGGGATTGTCCTTGGCCGGCAGATATCCGGTCGGCCGGTTTTCCTGCGGTCCTTCCCATCGCGGTGATTGATCCGTCGTGCCCGGCTTGCCGTCTTGCGGTGCGTTCATGCCCATCTCGGGTCTCCTTTCGACTGACTACCCTTGACCAACCGTCCCACCTCCGAACCGTTCCCCAGGAACATTTTCGGACGCCTTCCGGTTGTCCCGGAACAATTTGCGCAGACAGTGAGGTGATGATGGAAGAACTATCCAATGTCGGGAGCCGACCACGCGTCGTGATCGTCGGCGCAGGCTTCGGAGGCCTCGCCTGCGCAAAGGCTCTGGCCGATACCGAGGTCGATGTGACCGTGATCGACCGGCGCAATCACAATCTGTTTCAGCCATTGCTCTATCAGGTTGCAACCGCGGCGCTTTCGCCTGCAGATATCTCGGAGCCGATCCGCCGCACATTGGGACGGTCGGATAACATTCATGTGCTGATGGGAGAGGTGGTGTCGATCGATCCGACCGCCCGTACGGTCTCCCTCGCCGATGGCGCGGCAATTCCCTATGATCGCGTCGTCCTCGCGACGGGCTCGAAATACAACTATTTCGGCAATGAGGAATGGCTGAAACATGCGCCGGGGCTGAAATCGATCCACGAAGCCCGGCAGATCCGTCACCGCCTCCTCCTCGCCTTCGAACAGGCCGAGCGAAGCCAGGACGAGGCAGAGCAGCGCCGCCTCCTGACCAGCGTGGTCATCGGTGGCGGCCCGACAGGGGTCGAGATGGCCGGCGCCATTTCAGAACTCGGCCGCTTTATGATCGAGCGCGATTTCCGTAGTCTGCGACCGGAGCAACATCATGTCGTTCTGGTCGAGGCCGGGCCGCGTATCCTGGCTACCTTCCCCGAGAACCTTTCGGATTACGCGGCCGACTATCTCCGGAACATCGGCGTGGATATCAGGCTGAACACGCCCGTCGAAGACGTGACCGCCGAAGGCGTGCAGGTCAAGGACGGATTCCTGCCGGCAAGCTGCATCGTCTGGGGAGCCGGCGTGAAGGCATCACCGGCCGCTGACTGGCTTGGCATCTCGCCGGGCCCGGGTGGGCGTCTACCTGTGGCGCGGGATCTCTCGGTGGACGGCTTAGAGGGAGTCTATGCGATCGGCGATACCGCGCTGGCTTTGGGAGAGAATGGCGAAGCATTGCCCGCCCTCGCCCAAGTGGCCAAACAGCAGGGCACGTTCCTCGGCAGAGCGCTCAAGGCCAACCTCCTGAAAGCAGCGACAGTGCCAGACTTCCGTTTTCGCAATCGCGGCAACACGGCTGTCATCGGCAGAAACGCAGCTATCTTCGATTTCGGCACCTGGCAGCTCAAAGGGCGTTTGGCCTGGCTGCTCTGGGCCATCGTTCATGTCTATCTGCTGGTCAATTTCGAGAAACGCCTGCTTGTCAGTGTTCAGTGGATCTGGCGTTACACCACCCGGCAGAGAGGCGCACGGCTGATCGACGAAAACTTCATTGCTCCTGACAAGTAACCGCTTTCATTGAGAAGCTGAGGGCAGACGCGGTTTCATCGTAGACAAGCCGATTTCAAATCTGTAATCGTTACGATATTACATAACTTAAAAGATCGAGGCTTGACCGCTAGGGGCTGCAGGTCCTATGCAAGCAGTGACGGTTCCCCGCCGGATGACTCCGAGGGGATTAATAGGGAACACGGTGAGGACGACCCAATAGGGACCAAGACCGTGGCTGCCCCCGCAACTGTAAGCGGATTGCTGTCCATTCTCGCGGCGTAAATGCGCCGGGCCACTGCGGGTGACCGTGGGAAGGCAAATGGAAAGCGCATATCCGCGAGCCAGGAGACCTGCCGTCAAGTGAAGATAACGAAGCGGACGGGGTGTTCCGATGGATACGAACTGGCTTTTGCGCTGCGCCTCCTGGCGCGCCGACCACATGCCATTTTGCCTCCGGAGAAATCCTGCGGAGGACCGGCATGCAGTACCTTCCAGATCATGACGCTCAGAGAGCGGCGATCGGCCTTGGCCGTGGTCTGACGCTCGACGCCTCCTCATTCGAGGAGGCCTGCCGATGAGCTGTTCCAGCAAGGGTTGCCCCATAAGGGTAACTGACATCGGCTGGGGGCCGAAGCCATCCCAGTATCTCGTCCGGGGTGTCTCCTTCTCCCTCGACGCTGGAGACCGGCTGGCGATCGTCGGTCCGAACGGCGCGGGCAAGACCACCCTTCTGCGCTGCCTTTATCGCGGAGTAAATCCGCTGGAGGGTCGTGTCGAAGTTGACGGTCAGGACATCTGGCAGATGAGCGCCCGCCATGTAGCCCGTCGGGTGGCGGTCGTTTTGCAAGAAATGCCCGGCGACTTCCCTTTCACCGTCCGCGACGTGGTCATGATGGGTCGCGTCCCCTGGCGAGAAGGCCTTGCGGGCTGGAGCGACGAGGACCGTGCCGAGGCAGAGCACGCGCTCGACCATCTCGATCTGCTGCGGCTGGCGAACCGGCAGTTCTCGACCTTGTCGGGAGGCGAGAAGCAACGCGTTCTCGTTGCCCGGGCACTGGCCCAGAAGCCTGAAATCCTCATTCTCGACGAGCCGACCAACCATCTGGATATTCGCCACCAGCTCGAGATCCTCGATCTGCTCGGGACCTTGAACCTGACGATCATTACCACGCTGCACGACATCAACCTTGCTGCCGAGTTTGCAACGCATGTTGCCCTGATGCATGGCGGCCGCATGGATGCGTTCGGCTCACCGGAAGCCGTTCTGACCGAACAGGCCCTGTCCGGAACTTTTGGTGTCCACGCCGCCCGTCAGCAGGCGGAGGGCGCTCGATCGCATCGCTTTTCCTTTTCCCTTGCCTTGACCTGATTTTGAAAGGATCCGCCCATATGGCTTCCCGTCTTCTATTGTCTGCCACGCTCTTTGCTTCGGTCTTCGCCGCCTCATCGGCATTTTCCTATCCTGTCACGGTCAAGAGCTGCGATCGCGACGTCACGTTCGACGCCCCTCCAGCACGTGCGATCTCGAATGACGTCAACCTGACCGAAATGATGCTGGCCTTGAAACTGCAGGACCGCATGGTCGGCTATACCGGGATCTCCGGCTGGAAGACGCTGGATGAGGGGCTGCGGGAAGGCGTGAAGGAGTTGCCGGAGCTTTCGCCGAAATATCCGACCAAGGAAGTGCTGCTGAACGCCGATGCCGATTTCTATTTCGCCGGCTGGAACTACGGCATGAAGGTCGGCGGCGAGGTGACGCCTGAAACGCTAGAGCCTTTCAAGATCAAGGTCTATGAGCTCACCGAATCCTGCATCCATATCATGGCGAAGAACAAGCCGACGATGGACGACATGTTCATCGACCTCTTGAACCTCGGCAAGATCTTCGACGTCGAGGCGCGCGCCGAGGCTCTGGTCGCGGGCTACCGCAAGCAGCTGGACGACATCACCACCCGCATCGGCGGCATCGAAAAGCCTGTGCGCGTCTTCGTTTACGATTCCGGGACGGAAAAGCCCTTCACGTCCGGTCGCTTCGGCATTCCGACCGCGATGATCGAAGCGGCCGGCGGCGTGAACATCATGGAAGACATCGAAAAGAGCTGGACGGAAGTGTCCTGGGAGCCGGTCATCGAGCGCAATCCGGAAGTCGTCGTCATCGTCAACTACGGCGATGTAACGGCTGAACAGAAGATCGCCTTCATGAAGGAAAACCCGGCCTTCAAGAATCTCGCTGCCGTCAAGCAGGATCGCTTTGTGGTCCTGGAATATGTCGAGGCGACACCCGGGCCGCGCAATGTCCAGGCGATCGAGCGGCTCGCGAACACCTTCCATCCGCGCAACATGTAATCCTCAAGGCGGGGCCGTGATCCGGCCCCGCCCCGCGTGAAACTTCAAGGCATTACGATGCACGCTCGCATGCTTCTCTGGGTTGGTCTGGCTATCGTGCTGCTGGCCCTCTGCCTCACGGCTGGCGTGTCCCTGGGTTCGGCTCCCATTCCGGTCAGCACTGTCTGGTCGATCGTGGCCAACAAACTCGTACCCGGTACATATGAAGTGACATGGTCGCCCGGTCGCGAGAGCATCGTCTGGGACGTTCGCTTCCCGCGCGTCATCCTGGCTGGCCTCGTCGGAGCCGGTCTCGCGACGGTCGGAGCCGTCCTGCAGGCGGTGACCCGCAATCCCCTGGCCGATCCGCATCTGCTCGGCGTATCCTCCGGCGGCGCTCTGGGTGCAATCATCGCCCTTCTCCATACCGGCCTTGTCTTCGGCCTGGTCACCGTACCGCTCTTTGCCTTCGGCGGTTCCTTGGCTGCGACGCTTGCGGTCGTCACCGTGACGCGCTTCACCGGCGCAGGCGCCGATCGTTTGGTCCTGACCGGTGTGGCCATCGCTTTCGTGGCAACCTCGCTCGGAAATCTTGCGATCTTCCTCGGAGATCCGCGCGCCGCTCATACGGTAGTCTTCTGGATGTTGGGAGGGCTCGGCCTCGCCCAATGGCCGCACCTTCTCTATCCGGTGGCGGTGCTGTCAGTTTGCCTCATCTTCCTTGTCGTTCGCGCCCGGGAAATCAACGCCATGGCCATGGGTGATGAGACGGCAGCGACGCTCGGCATTCCCGTCGCCCGTTTCCGCGCGGAGCTTTTTGTGATCACCGCGCTTCTCACTGGTGTGATGGTCGCTTTTTCGGGTGCCATCGGCTTTGTCGGCCTGCTGGTTCCCCATTTTGTCCGTCTGACCGCCGGCAGCGACAATATCAGGGTCATTCCCCTTGCGGCACTGGCCGGTGCCGTCATCCTCATTCTGGCCGATATCGTGTCGCGCACGATCATGGCGCCTGAGGATGTCCCGATCGGGGTAATTACCGGGCTTGTGGGCGGGCTTGCTTTCATTCTTCTCCTGCGACGGCGATAGTTGGAGCCTGCCTATTGCCCCTGTTTCGTTTTTGCCTAGACTGAAGAAAAAACGAAATAGGGGGAGGGGGCGGCATGATGTTCTCCGCAAGACAGGCCGAGATTATGACTCTGGCTAAGGAGCAGGGCCGCGTTCTGGTGGACGAGCTCGCTGCGCGCTTCGCTGTCACGCCACAAACGATTCGCAAGGATCTGAACGACCTGTGCGACGCACGCGCACTCAATCGTATCCACGGCGGTGCCGTCTTTCCGAGTGGAAACGAAAACGTCAAATACGAGGCGCGCCGTTCGATGGCGGCTGGCGAAAAGCAGGCAATCGGCCGCGCTGCCGCGAACCTGATCCCGGACAATTCCTCCCTCTTCATCAATATCGGCACCACGACGGAAGCCGTTGGCGAAGCGCTTGTTGACCACAGGGAATTGATGGTCATCACCAACAATATCAATGTTGCCAATCGCTTGCGCGTTTATCCCTCGGTCGAGGTAGTGATCGCTGGCGGTGTGGTTCGTGGTTCGGACGGCGGTATCGTGGGTGAAGCTGCCGTGGATTTTATCCGTCAGTTCAAGGTGGATTTCGCCGTGATCGGCGTTTCGGCGATCGATGAAGATGGTGCGCTGCTAGATTTCGATTTTCGCGAAGTGAAAGTCGCTCAGGCCATCATCGCCAATGCGAGGCATGTAATTCTCGTCTCCGACTCATCGAAATTCGAGCGCACCGCGCCGGTCCGCATCGGACATATCTCGCAAGTTCAGACCTTTATCACCGATCATTGTCCGTCCAGCAGCATCCGGGACATCTGCGCCGAACGCGATGTCAGGATCATCGAAACCGCACCGGCCGACCGCGAGCTGGCTGCGGAATAACTTTCGTTTGACATTCGTTTAAATTTCGAAAAATATAGATGAACTTTCGCAATAGCAGCAAATGCTGCAGGTGCGAACATGCGGAGGAATGATGTCGGGGCAGCCAATTTACGATCTTTTTGTGATCGGCGGCGGGATCAACGGGACTGGGATCGCGCGCGACGCGGCCGGCCGTGGTTACTCGGTCGCCTTGGCTGAAATGAACGATTTCGCCTCCGGTACGTCGTCGGGCGCAACGAAGCTGATCCATGGCGGCCTTCGTTATCTCGAGCACTACGAGTTTCGCCTCGTGCGCGAAGCGCTGATGGAGCGCGAAGTGCTCTGGGCCATGGCGCCGCATGTCATCTGGCCCCTGCGGTTTGTCCTGCCCTTCCAGAAGGGTGGCATCCGTCCGGCCTGGCTCATTCGCCTCGGCCTTTTTTTGTACGACAATCTCGGTGGCCGAAAGCTGCTTCCGCCGACCAAGACGCTCGATCTGCGCCGCGATCCGGCGGGAAAGCCTTTGAAGCCGGTCTTCTCCAAGGCCTTCGAATATTCGGATGGCTGGGTCGATGATGCACGCATGGTGGTTCTCAATGCCCGCGATGCACAGATCCGAGGCGCAACGATCCTGAGCCGTAACCGCGTTGTGTCCGCTCATCGCGAAGAAGGTCACTGGGTCATTACGACGAAGTCGCAGCGAGACGGCTCAGTCGTTACCCACAAGGCCCGGATGCTGGTCAACGCGGCGGGCCCCTGGGTCGACCAGGTGCTTGCTGGAGCCTTCGGCCGCAACAATGTGCACAATGTCCGCCTCGTCCAGGGCAGTCACATTGTGGTGCGCAAGAAGTTCATCGACCCGCGCGCCTACTTCTTCCAGAACCCCGACAACCGGATCATTTTCGCCATCCCATACGAGGGTGAGTTCACCCTGATCGGCACGACGGACCGGGACTTCACCGAAGATCCGAAGGATGTCCGCATCAGCCCCGAAGAGGTGAATTACCTCTGCGGTGCGGCAAGCGAGTATTTCCAGGAGCCGGTCCGTCCTGAGGATATCGTCTGGAGCTATTCCGCCGTCCGGCCGCTGTTTGACGATGGCGCATCGAAGGCCCAGGAAGCGACCCGCGACTACGTTCTCAAGGTTGAAGGTGCGGGCGAAGACGCTCCCTTGCTCAATGTCTTTGGCGGCAAGCTGACGACCTATCGCCGTTTGGCCGAACATGCGCTTGAAAAGATCGGTGAGGCGATCGGACAGAAGGGCACAGCCTGGACGGCGGGAAGTCGCCTGCCCGGTGGCGACTTCGCGGCGACGGCATTCGAACCAACGGTCGAAGGACTCATCAAGGCCTATCCCTTCCTGGATCGCATACATGCCGAGCGCCTCATTCGCTGTTACGGCACAGATTCAAGAACGATACTCGGCAAGGCGAAGAGCGCTGCTGATCTCGGTCGCCATTTCGGCGGCACGCTATACGAGGCGGAGGTTCGCTGGCTGGTGGAAATGGAATGGGCGGTTACGGCCGAAGACGTGCTGTGGCGCCGAACGAAACAGGGTCTGTTCCTGACGCCGGAGGAGGCGAAGGGACTGGATGCCTATCTGGGGATGCTGGCGGCGGCCTGATCGCCAACCCCATGGAATTAGACCGACGGTTTGGAGGAGGCCCGAGGACATATGTTGGAACTGCGTAAAGTCTCGAAGATGGCGGGCGGTGGATATCACATCTACCCAACCGACCTGACGTTGCAGCGGGGTACGCTGAACGTCCTGCTCGGGCCCACCCTTTCGGGCAAGACGTCCCTGATGCGCCTGATGGCAGGCCTCGACAAGCCGACGTCCGGTACCGTGCATTTTGACGGGCAGGACGTCACCGGCATGCCGGTCCAGAAGCGCAATGTCGCGATGGTATACCAGCAGTTCATCAATTATCCCGCTCTGACGGTCTACGAAAACATCGCCTCGCCGATGCGTGTTGCCGGCAAGGATGCGGCTACCATAGATCGTGAGGTTCGCAAGGCTGCCGACCTCTTGCGTCTGACGCCTTATCTCGATCGCACCCCGTTGAACCTGTCTGGCGGGCAGCAGCAGCGCACGGCGTTGGCCCGCGCCATCGTCAAGAATGCGACTCTCGTCCTGCTCGACGAGCCGCTTGCCAACCTCGACTACAAGCTGCGCGAGGAACTGCGCGAAGAACTCCCGAAGATCTTCGCCGAGTCCGGTGCCATCTTCGTATATGCCACAACAGAGCCATCCGAAGCCTTGCTGCTCGGCGGAAACACCGCGACCCTGTCAGAAGGTCGGATCACCCAGTTCGGTCAGACGATCAACGTCTATCGTCGCCCCCTGGATCTCCTGACCGCCAAAACCTTCGCCGATCCGCCGCTCAACACCATCGCGCTCGTCAGGCGGGGCGCAAGTTTCGAGCTCAACGGTCAGCCGGTTCTCGCGGTACCGGGCCATCTGGCGTCGATCGCGGACGGCCCGGTAACGGTCGCCTTCCACCCACATCACCTGTTGCTCTCCGCCCTGCCCGGCGCCATGCCCCTGCGCTCACGGACGCTGGTTTCCGAAATTGCAGGTTCCGAGAGCTTCATCCATGTCGAATATGGCGAAGCCCGCTGGGTGTGCCTGGCCCACGGCATCCACGACATCGATCCCGATCGCGAGATCGATGTCTTCATCGATACCCGTCACCTGATGGCGTTCGGCGCCGACGGCAAGGCGCTCGGCGCGCCAGCCGAAATGGCCGCGTGAGGAGGAACGTCATGGCTCGCATCAACCTCGATCATATCCGCCACGCCTACTCCCCCGCGGCCCGCGCGGCCGGAGACTACGCTTTGAAGGAAGTCCATCACGAATGGGACGATGGTGGCGCCTATGCGCTGCTTGGGCCCTCGGGCTGCGGCAAGACCACACTGCTCAACATCATCTCAGGCCTCTTGCATCCGTCTGACGGCCGGATCGAGTTCGATGGCGTTGACGTCACCAACCTGCCGACGGCCGCCCGCAATATCGCCCAGGTTTTCCAGTTTCCGGTCGTCTACGATACCATGACCGTCTACGACAATCTGGCCTTTCCGCTGCGCAACCGCCATGTCCCCGAAGATCAGGTCAACAAGCGGGTCAACGAGATCCTGGACATGATCGACCTGCAGCCCATGGCCCGCAAGCAGGCGCAAGGCCTGACGGCGGACCAGAAGCAGAAGATCTCGCTCGGCCGCGGCCTCGTCCGCTCGGATGTGAATGCGATCCTCTTCGACGAGCCACTGACGGTGATTGATCCGCACATGAAGTGGGTTCTGCGCTCGCAGCTCAAGCGCCTGCACCGCCAGTCCGGTTTCACCATGGTCTATGTCACCCATGACCAGACCGAAGCGCTTACCTTCGCCGACAAGGTCGTGGTCATGTATGACGGCCAGATCGTCCAGATCGGCACGCCGGCTGAGCTCTTCGAGCGTCCGAGCCACACCTTCGTCGGCTATTTCATCGGTTCGCCGGGCATGAATGTGATGCCGGTAAAGGTAAGCGGTGCAACCGCCGTGATCGGCGACCAGACGATCAACCTGCCGGGCGCCCCGAAGCTTTCGGGCCAGAGCAAGATCGAGCTCGGTGTCCGGCCCGAATTCATCCGCCTCGGACGGGAAGGCATGCCGGTCTCCATCGCCAAAGTCGAGGACATCGGTCGCCAGAAGATCCTGCGTGCGCATTTCGCCGGTCAGCCTCTGGCGATCGTCGCGCCCGAGGATGCAGACATTCCCGCCGATCCCCGCATCACATTCGCCCCCGAGGGTCTCGGCATCTTCGCTGATTCCTGGCGCGTAGGTTTGGAGGGCTGAACCATGGAAAAGACTTGGAATAACAAGGCCTGGTTCATGGTCGTCCCGGTTCTGGTGCTGGTGGCCTTCTCGGCCGTCATCCCGCTGATGACCGTGGTGAACTATTCCGTGCAGGACACCTTCGGCAACAACCAGTTCTTCTGGGCTGGTACCGACTGGTTCGCCGACATCCTGTCGTCCGACCGTTTCTGGAACGCACTCGGCCGCAATCTGATCTTCTCGATGATCATTCTTGCGATCCAGGTGCCGCTTGGCATTTTCATCGCGCTCAACATGCCGAAAACGGGCCTGGGGGTTCCTGTCTGCCTCGTCCTGATGGCGCTGCCACTGCTCATTCCGTGGAACGTCGTCGGCACCATCTGGCAGGTCTTCGGTCGCGTCGACATCGGTCTTCTCGGCTATTCGCTCAACGCGCTCGGCTTCGACTATAATTACACGCAGAACCCGATGCATGCCTGGGTCACCATCATCGTGATGGATGTCTGGCACTGGACGAGCCTTGTCGTGCTTCTCTGCTATGCCGGCCTCGTCTCGATCCCGGATGCCTATTATCAGGCCGCCAAGATCGACGGCGCATCGCGCTGGTCCGTGTTCCGCTTCATCCAGCTGCCGAAGATGAAGCGCGTGCTTCTGATCGCAGTCCTTCTGCGCTTCATGGATAGCTTCATGATTTACACCGAGCCTTTCGTCCTGACTGGCGGCGGTCCGGGCAACTCGACCACCTTTCTGTCGATCGACCTCGTCAAGATGGCAGTCGGCCAGTTCGACCTTGGCCCAGCGGCGGCAATGTCGATCATCTACTTCCTGATCATCCTGGCGCTGTCCTGGGTTTTCTACACCGTCATGACCAACAGTGACGCGAAGGGCTGAGGGGAGATACCGATGAAAAGCACTGACAACCGCACCAAGCTCGGCTTCCTCGTCCCGACGATCTACATCATCTTCCTGCTGCTGCCGATCTACTGGCTCGTCAACATGAGCTTCAAGACGAATGCGGAGATCACGGGCGCCTTCTCGCTCTGGCCCGTCAACCCGACACTTGCCAACTACGCGGTGATCTTCACCGATCCCTCGTGGTACAAGGGCTACATCAACTCGATCATCTATGTGTGCATGAACACCGTGATCGCGGTTGCCGTTGCCCTGCCGGCAGCCTACGCCTTCTCGCGCTACAGGTTCCTCGGTGACAAGCATCTGTTCTTTTGGCTGCTGACCAACCGCATGGCCCCGCCGGCGGTCTTCGCTCTGCCCTTCTTCCAGCTCTATTCCGCCTTCGGCCTGATCGACACGCACATCGCCGTTGCCATCGCGCACTGCCTGTTCAACGTTCCGCTCGCCGTCTGGATCTTGGAAGGCTTCATGTCGGGTGTGCCGAAGGAGATCGACGAGACGGCCTATATCGATGGCTATTCCTTCCCGAAGTTCTTCGTGAAGATCTTCATGCCGCTGATTGCCTCCGGCATCGGTGTCGCCGCCTTCTTCTGCTTCATGTTCTCCTGGGTTGAGCTTTTGATTGCCCGCACGCTGACGACGACGGATGCCAAGCCGATCGCCGCCATCATGACGCGCACGGTCTCGGCCTCGGGCATGGACTGGGGCGTGCTCGCGGCAGCCGGGGTGCTAACGATTATCCCCGGAGCGCTCGTCATCTATTTCGTCCGTAACTACATCGCCAAGGGCTTTGCCCTGGGCCGCGTCTGAGGAGGTTCCGATGGATTTTTCATGGATGGCCTGGACGATGCCGACGACGATTTTCTTCGTCGTGATCTTTAGCCTGATCCTGTCGATGGCGGTCTGGGAATATCTGTCCCCGGGCGGCAATCCGAGAATTGGCATTCTACGCTTCGAGACGACCCGTGGCGACCGTCTTTTCGTGTCGCTGCTCGGGTCGGCTTTCATCAACCTCGCTTGGCTCGGTCTCGTTGGACCGAACCTGTGGTGGGCTCTTGCTCTGTCCGTAGTCTACGCCATTGGCGTTTTCCGCTACGTCTAGAGCAGACAAGACGGGGTGGCGGCGGGAGGTCGCCATTCTCGAGACTGCAAACCGAATGCAATCGCAACCCTAGGGAGGACATAATGCGAAAGCACCTTTTGACGACGACGGCCGCCATGCTTCTGGCCATGACGGGCGTAGCCTTCGCCGACATGGAAGCGGCGAAGAAGTTCCTGGACGCCGAGGTCGGCGATATGTCGGCACTCGATCGTGCCGGCCAGGAAGCCGAAATGCAGTGGTTCATCGATGCCGCGAAGCCTTTCGCCGGCATGGAAATCAAGGTCGTTTCTGAGACCATTACCACGCATGAATATGAATCGAAGGTCCTCGCTCCGGCCTTCACCGCCATCACCGGCATCAAGATCACCCACGACCTGATCGGTGAAGGTGACGTCGTCGAAAAGCTGCAGACGCAGATGCAGTCGGGCGAAAACATTTACGACGCCTACATCAACGACTCTGACTTGATCGGCACCCACTGGCGCTATCAGCAGGTTCGCAACCTGACCGACTGGATGGCGAACGAAGGCAAGGACGTCACCAGCCCGACCCTCGACATCGATGACTTCATCGGCAAGTCGTTCACGACTGCTCCGGATGGCAAGCTCTACCAGCTGCCGACCCAGCAGTTCGCCAACCTCTACTTCTTCCGCTATGACTGGTTCAATGACGAGAAGAACAAGGCCGACTTCAAGGCCAAGTACGGCTACGACCTCGGCGTTCCCGTCAACTGGTCGGCTTACGAGGACATCGCCGAATTCTTCACCGGTCGCGAAATCGACGGCAAGAAGGTCTTCGGCCATATGGACTACGGCAAGAAGGACCCGTCGCTCGGCTGGCGCTTCACCGATGCCTGGCTCTCCATGGCCGGCAACGGCGACAAGGGCATCCCGAACGGTCTTCCGGTCGACGAATGGGGCATCAAGGTCGACGAAAACTCGCGTCCGGTCGGCTCCTGCGTCGCCCGTGGCGGTGACACTAACGGCCCGGCCTCCGTCTATGCCATCGAGAAGTATCTCGAATGGATGAAGAAGTATGCTCCTCCGGCTGCCCAGGGCATGACCTTCTCCGAATCCGGTCCGGTGCCGTCGCAGGGTGAAATCGCCCAGCAGATGTTCACCTACACCGCCTTCACCGCCGACTTCGTCAAGGAAGGCCTGCCTGTAGTCAATGAGGACGGCACGCCGAAGTGGCGCTTCGCTCCGAGCCCGCATGGCGTCTATTGGAAGGACGGCATGAAGCTCGGCTATCAGGACGCCGGTTCCTGGACGCTGATGAAGTCCACCCCGGAAGATCGTGCCAAGGCCGCCTGGCTCTACGCACAGTTCGTGACATCGAAGACTATCGACGTGAAGAAGAGCCATGTTGGTCTCACCTTCATCCGCCAGTCCACGCTCGACCATCAGTCCTTCACCGAGCGCGCTCCGAAACTCGGCGGTCTGGTCGAATTCTACCGCTCGCCGGCTCGCCTGCAGTGGTCGCCGACCGGCACCAACGTTCCTGACTATCCGAAGCTGGCTCAGCTCTGGTGGCAGGCAATCGGTGACGCATCTTCGGGCGCCAAGACCGCTCAGGAAGCCATGGACTCGCTCTGCGCCGAGCAGGAAAAGGTGCTCGAGCGTCTCGAACGCGCTGGCGTCCAGGGCGATATCGGTCCGAAGCTCGCCGAGGAAAAGACCCTCGAAGAGTGGAATGCCGATGCAGTTGCCAAGGGCAATATCGCCCCGCAGCTGAAGATCGAGAACGAAAAAGAACAGCCGATGACGGTCAACTACGACGAGCTCGTCAAGAGCTGGCAGTAACGACCGGCGCTCGCCGCTGAATTGACAATCGCCGGGGCGCCAACTACGCCCCGGCTTCTTCACTTAAGGAGTTTCGCCGTAATGAGCGGTTACATTCTGGCCATCGACCAAGGAACGACCTCGACGCGCTCGATGATCTTCGATCACGAGATGCATATCGTCGGCGTTGCCCAGCAGGAGTTCACCCAGCACTTTCCGGATTCCGGCTGGGTCGAGCATGATGCGGACGAGATCTGGCAGACTGTGCTTGCGACCATCGAAAAGGCGGTCGCCGCGGCCAAGATCAAGATTGGCGATGTAACGGCGATCGGCATCACCAACCAGCGCGAAACCGTCGTCGTCTGGGACCGAGAGACCGGCCAGCCGGCTCACCGTGCCATTGTCTGGCAGGACCGCCGCACGGCCCGTTTCTGCGACGAGCTCAAGCATAAAGGTCTGGAGCCCCTCTTCACCGAAAAGACCGGCCTGCTGCTCGACCCCTATTTTTCCGGCACCAAGCTCTCCTGGCTCCTGAAGAACGTTGATGGCCTGAAAGCCCGCGCCGAAAAGGGCGAGATTTGCTTCGGCACTGTCGATAGCTGGCTCATCTACAAGCTGACGGGGGGCAAGGTCCATGCGACCGATGCTACCAATGCCTCGCGCACGCTGATCTATGACATCGGCGAAAACCGCTTCGACGACGAGCTTCTCTCCATCCTCGAAATCCCGCGCGCCATGCTGCCGGAGGTCAAGGACTGCGCCGATGACTTCGGCATCACCGACGCTGCAGTTCTCGGAGCCGCAATGCCGATCCTCGGCGTCGCCGGCGATCAGCAGGCCGCCGTCATCGGCAATGCCTGCTTCGAACCGGGCATGATGAAATCGACCTATGGCACGGGCTGCTTTGCGCTTCTGAACACCGGACCGGATCGCGTCGCTTCGTCCAACCGTTTGCTGACGACGATCGCCTATCGACTGAACGGCGAAACCACGTACGCCCTCGAAGGCTCGATTTTCATCGCCGGTGCGGCCGTTCAGTGGCTGCGCGACCAGATGGGCTTCGTCAAGGTCGCTTCGGAAACCGATGCGCTCGCCAGCAAGGCTGATCCGCATCAGCGCGTGTATCTTGTGCCGGCCTTTACCGGCCTCGGCGCGCCGCATTGGGATGCCGATGCCCGTGGCGCCATCTTCGGCCTGACCCGCGGCACGGGTCCTGCCGAATTCGCCCGCGCCGTGCTCGAAAGCGTCGCCTACCAGACCCATGATCTCTTGGAGGCGATGAAGAAGGACTGGAACGGCAGTGCGTCGAAGACGGTGCTCCGCGTCGATGGCGGCATGGTCGCATCCGACTGGACGATGCAGCGCCTTGCCGACATCCTCGCTGCCCCTGTCGATCGTCCCGTGGTCCTCGAAACCACTGTTCTCGGAGCCGCCTGGCTTGCCGGTTCCCGCGCCGGCCTCTGGCCGGATCAAAAGGGTTTTGCCGCCACCTGGAAGCGCGATCGCTGCTTCGAGCCGGGCATGGATGTGACCGAACGGGAAGCAGCCATTGCCGGCTGGCAGGACAGCGTCTCCCGCTGCCTGACCACGCGCTAAGCCTTGAAGCACGCTAGCCGTCAGAGCATCGCGACCAGCGTCTCCAACCGGTCGGCGTCCTTCGGCAGCTTGTCCTGCCTGAGCCTTGCGATGCGGGGGAACCGCATCGCAATCCCTGATTTATGCCGCGTCGAACGTGCCAGCCCCTCGAAGGCCACCTCGACGACAAAGCCATGCTCGGGTTCAGCCCGAAGGCTGCGGACCGGGCCGAAGCGCTCCACCGTATTGTTGCGCACGAAGCGGTCGAGCACTTCCAGTTCCTCGTCGGTGAAGCCAAAGTAAGCCTTGCCGACGGGCACCAGCACATCTCCTTCGCCGGGAATTGCGGTCCAGACGCCGAAGGTGAAGTCCGAATAGTAGCTGGACCGCTTGCCATGCCCGCGCTGGGCATACATCAGCACGGTATCGGCATTCATCGGGTCGCGCTTCCACTTGAACCAAGGACCCTTGGCGCGTCCGGCCTGGTAGCTGCTGTCGAGACGCTTCAGCATGACGCCTTCGATGACGGGATCGGGTGGGGTAGCGCGCAACTGCTCCAGCTCTTCCCAGGTCGAGAAGGAGACCAGCGGCGACACATCGAACCGCCGTGGCTCCAGTCGCTCGACGAGCGCGCTTAAGCGTTCGCGGCGTGTGAGGAAGGTCTGTGGCCGCACATCGGCTTCGCCATCGAAGAGAATGTCATAGGCGCGGATGAAGACCGGATAGTCCTCCAGCATCTTGGCCGTGACCGTCTTGCGATTGAGACGCTGCTGGAGATCGGAAAAGGTGCGCGTCGGCGCATTGGTCCGTGACGTCCCGCCGACGAGCAATTCCCCGTCGATCACGCCCTCGAACTGCGCTGCCTCGACGATATCGGGGAAGGCACCGGAGATGTCGTCGCCCGAGCGCGAATAGAGCCGACTCCTGCCTCCGGAGCAGGACAGCTGTACGCGGATTCCATCCCATTTCCATTCGGCCGCGAAGTCGTTGGGGTCCAGATTCGGCAGATCCCTGTCTTCGATCGGTGTGGAGAGCATCACCGAATGGAAAATCGCTGGCGTCGATAGAACAGGCTTCTCGATCCGATCCTCCAGCCACGCGAATAGTTCCGCATATGGCGGCTTCAGCCCGTGCCAGAGACCCTCGATATCGACGATGTCCTTGTCGCCGAAGAGCGCCAGTGCCTGTTTCGTCAGCCGCGCCGAGACCCCGATCCGGAGGCCTCCTGTCACGAGCTTGATCAGCGCGAACCGCTCCGACGTGTCCAGCCGGTCGAAGAGGTCGCGCATGACGGCGCGTGTTTCGTTGCGCCCCAGACGCTGCAGGCGTTCGACGATCTTCGAAAGGCTCTCCAGATCGTCCTCGGTCTCCGATTCCGCAATTTGCGGCTCCCAGACCAGCGAGATGGTCTCGGCGAGATCCCCGATATAGTCATAGGAATACTGGAACAGGATCGGGTCCATCCGCTCCAAAACCAGCTCCTTGAGCAGGGCAGGCTTCACGCCCTTGATGTCGAGCCCATCGGTCAGCGCCGCCAGCGCATAGCCGCGATCCGGATCCGGCGTCTGCCGGAAGTAGTCTACGAGCAGCGTCAGCTTGCCGTTGCGGCTCGGGGTCAGCACCAGACGATCGAGGAGGCGGGCAAAGGCCTTCATCTCAGTCTCCCTCGTCTTCGTAGCCGACGAGGTGCAGCGGTCGCGCCTTGATGCCGGAGAGCTCGCACCAGCGTACCAGCGCCTCCTCCCGCCCATGGGTCACCCAGACCTCCTGCGGCCCGACTTCGCGGATCGTGTCCAGAAGCTCCGGCCAGTCGCAGTGATCGGAAATGACCAGCGGCAGCTCGACGCCGCGCTGCTTGGCTCTCTGGCGCACCATCATCCAGCCGGAGGCGAAGATAGCGAGCGGGTCGTCGAAGCGCCGTGCCCAGCGGTCGTTGAAGGCCGAAGGCGGGCCGATGACAACAGCGCCCTTGAAGGCGCCAGACTTCTTGTCTTCCGTTGTCGCTGGGCGAAGCTCGCCGAGTTCCACGCCTTGCTCGGTGTAATAGTCACAGAGCCGCGCCATCGAGCCGTGGATATAGATCGGCTTTTCGTATCCCCCGCGCCGGATGAGCGAAATCACCCGCTGTGCTTTGCCGAGCGCATAAGCCCCGATCAGATGGCTGCGCTCGGGAAACTGCCGAAGCGAGGTCAGCAGCTTCTGGACTTCCAGCCATGGCTCAGGATGGTGAAAAACGGGCAGCCCGAAGGTGGCTTCGGTAATGAAGACATCGCAGGGAACCGGCTCAAAGCTCGCGCAGGTCGGATCCGCACTGCGCTTGTAGTCACCGGACACAACGATGCGTGTCCCCTGTGCTTCAATCTCGATTTGTGCGGAGCCGAGCACATGGCCTGCCGGATGAAAGCGGACGGTTACGCCGTTGACCGATATCGTCTCTCCGAAGGGCGCACTTTGGGACGTGCCACAAAAATCCTCGCCGTAGCGGATCGCCATGATGTCGAGCGTCTGGCGCGTCGCGAGCACATGGGAGTGTCCCGAACGGGCATGATCGGAATGCCCATGAGTGATAAGCGCCCTGTCCACAGGGCGAACCGGATCGACAAAAAAATCACCCAGCGGGCAATAAAGCCCACCGGGTGTCGGATGGAGAAGAAGGTCCGGCTTGATCATGCCGAGAACATAGGGCGCCCAAAGACGCCCTTCCAGCACTCACTGCGTGAAGCGCGAAACAGCCAGGTATCCAGCAGCCGCCGCGGTTGCGGTCAGGAATGCGCCCCAAGCCATGTCGACCAGACTCATTTGCAACGACCAGCCCTTCAGCGTGGCGAGGTTGGTCATATCATAAGTGCCATAGGCGAGGAGCCCGAGGAGCGCACCGTTCACAAGCGCAGTCACCGCGCTACCCGCTGACACGGCAGGCATCACCGCAAAATAAACGACGCCGACCACGTAAAAGAGATAGAAGACCCCTGCCGCAGCGAAGTTGGGCGAAGCCAGCATGAGGTTGCCGATCTGCTCGCGGTAGAAACCGATCGCGATCCGGGTGAGCCAGAGATAATCAAGGGCAAAGAATACGACGGCCGTCGAGATGTAGGCGATCACGTAAGGCATATGTCTTCCCCCTCAGGCCGGGCATCAACCCGGCCTCACATCAAATTCCAAGAACCGGCTGAACCAGTCGGACAAGGAAACTCTTGAACTTCAGAGGCGCGTCGGTGACCGCAAGACAGATGCAATCCTCGTCCGGCGTCGCCACGGGCTGATGGGTCAGCGTCTCGTCGGCTTCTTCGATGTCCCCGCGCTTAAATACGGTTGCACCGTCGGTGAAAGCGCCCTTGAGTACCAGCGTCAGCTCACGCCCGCCATGCGAATGCTCAGGCACCGGCTTGCCGGCCGGAATCTTCAAGAGCCGAACCTGGCTTTCCGTATCCCCCGTCTTGATCGGGATATGATAGGCGCCGCGGCCGAGTGCCTTCCATTTCAGGGCTTCGACGTCACCGCCGAGATAGGAGCGCAGCGGCTCCGGAAGGACCGGAAGATCGGTCGGCGTGGCAACCGGCTTTGCCGCAGAGAGCCGCGTCGTGCCCTGCGACTTGAGCTTCGCCTTCATGGCCGACCAGCTGTCTGTCGCAGCCGCGTCCTCGGCGGTTACCTCGGTCGCCTCGAGCAACTGACCGCCGGTATGCTCCATGAAGGAAAGGCGGTCGCGGCATGACGGGCAAAGCGCCAGATGCGTTGCAACGGCAATGCTCCAGCCTTCTGCAAGGTTTCCGGACGCGTAGTCGAGCAGAAGTTCATCGCTGATGTGGTGTTGGACGTGGAGGGTCATGTCCGCTCCTCCAATGCTGCGCGCAGCTTCGCAAAAGCGAGCCGGATACGTGATTTGACGGTCCCCATAGGCAGACCGAGTTCGGCTGCGATCGTGCTGTGGGATGCTTCTCTGTAGAATGACATTTTTAGGAGTTCGAGCTGTTCGGGTGGTAGGGTTTCCATGGCGCGGCGAAGGCGATCAGCCTCCTGTTTGCCTTCGAATTCGACATCGGCCGGTGGCACGTCGTCCGGCACAAAGGCCGGATCGGACGGGTCGAAGGTCGGCCGTTTCTCGCGGCGGAATGCGTCGATGCGTTGGTTGCGGGCGATGGTGAAGATCCAGCTTGAGACATTGCCCCTTGTAGGATCGAACTGTTCTGCCTTGTTCCAGACCGCAAGCATCGTCTCTTGCATCAGCTCTTCAGCCGCTTGTCCGTCACGGGCAAGCTTCGCCATATAGGCACGCACCTTCGGACCGTAAAATTTGAAAATCGTCTCGAAGGCTTCGATGTCTCTATCGCGGCCGACGGCGGCCAAAAGCTGCGAGAAGTTATGCTGGTCTAGTTCTTGCACCGACTCGGTCATCGAAACGCTATTTTTCCCTCGTTTGAGCGACGCAACGACCCTTTGCCGCGCAAGTCGCCCGGGGTCATTGTGGCACGCATCTGCCGAGATGTGTATCGCGTTCATCATGGAGCGGTCTACGCCGCCGTTCTCGGCTCGGATCACTGCTCGTGAATTTATTCGCTGCAATCAATCCATTGAGATTTGCTTTGCGTAATCAGCGACAAACAGATTGTATCGAATAAGTGGCAAAGGGCGGGAAATGGACACTGGAACAACGAAGGCCGCATCCGGCGGTAAACGCAGGATCGCGGTCATCGGATCGGGGATTTCGGGCCTCTCATCCGCTTGGCTGCTTTCAAAAAGCGCTGATGTCGTTCTCTACGAAACGGAGAGCCGTCCAGGGGGGCATTCGAATACGGTGATCGCGCCCGGCGCCCGGAAAGACATCCCCGTAGACACTGGTTTTATCGTTTACAACAACCGGAACTACCCCAATCTCGTGAAGCTCTTCGAGCATCTCGATGTGCCGACCCTGCCGTCGAACATGTCATTCGCGGCCTCTCTCGGCAGTGGCGCCTTCGAATATTCGGGTTCGGGGCTCTCAGGGCTCTTGGGGCAGAAGTCGAATATCTTTCGTCCGCGCTTCTGGCGCATGGTGAAGGATGTCCTGCGCTTCTACAAGGAAGCCCCCGGCCTTCTTGAGCGTCGTGAGCTCGAAGGTGTTTCGCTCGGCGATTACCTCGCATCCGCCGATTATTCGCCTTCGTTCGTCGAGGATCATCTTCTGCCGATGGGTGCTGCAATCTGGTCGACCACTGCGTCGGAGATGCGGCTTTATCCGCTGCACGCCTTCATCCGTTTCTTCGCAAACCATGGCTTGCTGGTTCTCAAGGATCGGCCACAATGGCGCACGGTTAAGGGTGGCAGCCGCGAATATGTGGCCCGTATTCTTGCTGACTTCAGCGGTGAAGTGCGCCTCGGTACGGCCGTAACAGGTGTCCGTCGTGGCATTGCCGGCGTTCGGGTGACTGATGTTCATGGTGGCGTGGAAGTGTTTGATGACGTTGTTCTCGCCACCCACGCGAACCAGAGTATCGACCTCCTGGAAGACGCGGACAGCGATGAGATCGAGATCCTGGAGTCCTTCCAGTACACACCGAATCTGGCGGTGCTGCATTCGGACGAGGCTTTGATGCCGAAGCGCAAGTCGGTCTGGTCGAGCTGGAACTATGTGGCGGAAAAACAAGCAGGCTCGAGCGAGACCCTTTGCGTCACCTACTGGATGAACAAACTGCAGTCGCTGGACCCGGCAACGCCTCTTTTCGTGACGCTCAATCCCTGCCGTCCGATCGATCCGGCCAAGATCATCAAAACGTTCAACTACGAGCACCCGCTTTTCGATGTGGCCGCAATTCGCGCCCAGCGTCGTATCTGGCAGCTTCAGGGCCGTCGCAACACGTGGTTCTGCGGCGCCTATTTCGGCAGCGGGTTCCATGAGGATGGACTGCAGGCGGGGCTTGCCGTCGCAGAAGCACTCGGCGGTGTCCGTCGCCCCTGGTCGGTCGAGAACGAATCGGGTCGCATCGTCATCGGTCGCCAACTCGAGGCGGCGGAATGAAGTTGAACTCTGCAATTTATGCCGGGCATGTGCTGCATGCCCGTAGCCGGCCAAAGAAACACAGCCTGCGTTATAGCGTATTTTCGCTTCTGGTAGACCTCGACGAGATCGACCAGTTGAACCAAGGCTTGCGTCTCTTCGGTTACAATAGGGCAGCGCTCTATTCCGTGCATGACGCTGACCACGGCAATGGCCGCACCGGCGAACTGAGAGCCTGGGTCGAAGAACGTCTGGCTGCGGCCGGCGTGGAGGCCGATGGCATCAAGATCCATATGCTCTGCTATCCCAGGATCTTCGGCTATGTCTTCAATCCGATCACGGTGTTTTTCTGCTACCGCGCCGAAGGCCAGCTTGCCGCAGTCCTGTACGAGGTCTGCAACACCTTCAATGAGCGCCACACCTATGTGATCCCGGTCGAAGCTGAAGAGAACGGCATCCTGCGCCACAGTTGCGCAAAGGAGATGTATGTCTCGCCCTTCATGCCGATGGACTGCCAATACAATTTCCGCATCAGCCCACCGACGGATGATGTGGCCATCAACATCGGCGAGAGCGATCCGGAAGGGCCACTTTTGTTTGCAACTTTTTCCGGCCGGCGCCGTCCTTTGTCAGACGGAGGCTTGTTGCACATGTTGCTGAAGTATCCTTTGATGACTCTCAAGGTGATGGGGGGCATTCACTGGGAGGCGCTGAAGCTCTGGTGGAAGGGAGTTCCGATCTACCGACACAAGCCAGCCGCAGCCAAGATAGCCTCAACGATCGTCGTGCAGAATGGGATGAACAAGTCATGAGTCACGCTGAGCAGGAAATGCACCCTGTGGTTAGCTCTCTCACATTCTGGCAGCGCATGATGTGCCGCTGGGCCGACCGCATCGCGGTGGGTCGCCTGACACTTCAGTTCGAAGGCTATGGTGAACATGTCGCGATCGGTGCAAACCCGGGGCCGAATGCCGTATTGTGCGTCCGCAATGCGAGCCCGGTTTTTCGCCTCTTAACCAGCGGGACCCTTGGATTTGCCCAGGCCTATATGGACGGAGACCTGGATTCTCCTGACATTGGCGCGGTGCTCGAACTGGCGCTGGCCAATGAAGCGCAGCTCGGGCGCGTTCTGTCGTCCTCGTCCATCTTCATGACGCTCGCACGCCTGCGTCACAAGCTGCGCCGCAACTCGAAGAAGGGTAGCCGGCGAAATATCGCTTATCACTACGATCTCGGCAATGCGTTCTACGGCCTGTGGCTGGACCGCACCATGACCTATTCCTCCGCGCTCTACAGCGCCCCCAGCATGAGCCTTGCCGATGCGCAGGAGGCGAAATACGCCCGCATCGTGGACGAACTTCAGATCGGTCCAGAGGACCATGTACTTGAAATCGGTTGCGGTTGGGGTGGCTTTGCCGAACATGCGATTCGCAAGACCGGCTGCCGGGTCACCGGGCTGACATTGTCGACAGAGCAAGCGAAGTTTGCGCGCGAGAGGCTCGATAGGGCCGGTTTCGCCGACAAGGTCGACATCAGGCTCGAGGACTACCGCGATTGTCGCGGGCAATACGACAAGATCGTTTCGATCGAGATGTTCGAAGCGGTGGGTGAAGAAAACTGGCCGGTCTATTTCAAGGCCGTGCAGAACCTGCTGGTCGAAGGCGGGCAGACGCTGATCCAGACCATCACCATCGATGAGAGCCGCTTCGATTACTACCGTCGCAGCGCCGATTTCATCCAGACCTACATCTTCCCCGGCGGCATGCTGCCCTCGGTGACCGTTTTCGAGCGGGACGCTGAGGCCGCAGGGCTGAAAGTCGGCGATCGCTTCCGCTTTGGCCGCGATTACGACCGGACGCTGATTGCCTGGGACAGCGCTTTCACGGCCAATTGGCAGAAGATCGAGCCGCTTGGTTTCGACCGTCGTTTCTACCGCATGTGGCGTCTCTACCTGCACTATTGTGCGGTTGGCTTCCGCTTCGGTCGCATCGACGTCCTGCAGTTCAGGCTGGACAAGCCAGCCTGAACGTCAAGTTCTCCAAATTTGTGGTTTGTGCTCCGGTCAAGAGCCCTTCGGCCGGAGCATCTTGCGCGTCAGCGCAAAACGCAGCGCATGGGGCAGGGCGTGCAGGAAACGGATCGCGAGCGCCATCTTCCAGGGAAAAATGATCTCGAACTTGCCCTTGGCCAGCCCCCTGGCGATCGTGTCGGCTGCTTCCTCTGAAGAAACGAGGAAGGGCATCGGGAAGTCGTTCTTCTTGGTTAGCGGTGTGTCGACGAAACCCGGGTTGATGATGGTCATCTTCACGCCGTGACGCTCGAGCTCGGGATAGAGCGCCTCGCACATCACGTTGAGTGCAGCTTTCGTCGCACCGTAGGTCGCAGCGCCTGGGAGCCCGACATAGCCTGACACCGAGGCGATGACTGCGATGTGGCCGCCGCGGCGCGCGATCATTGCCGGTATCACCGTTTCCAGGCACGAGGCGGTACCGAGCACGTTGAGCTCGAACATCTGGCGGGTCCGCGCGCTGTCAAAGTCCTCGGCATAATCGCGGGTGTAGGAACCGGCTGCAAAGACGGCAAGATCGACCGGGCCCATTTCGTTCTCAATCGCCGCAAATGCCTGCTTAACGGCTGCCGGGTCGGTGACGTCGAGGGGGTAGACGCCGACTTTGCCGGGATGGCTGTCCGAGAGCGACGCGAGTGCATCGACACTGCGGGCGCTGACGGCGATCCGGTATCCGTCTCGAAGCAGGCGTTCGGCGAGTGCCCGGCCAATGCCGGTGCTGGAACCCGTAATCCAGGCAATCTTATTCATGATATCCTCTTGCTTGATCTCCTGAACAATACGCCAAGGGGGTGAGCTCGGTTCAGGCCATCCAGTTCGAGAGCAGCAAAAGTCCCTGCTTCAGCAGATCCTCTGCGTCTTCCTTGTTGGCGGCCTCGACATAGCAGCGCATTTCCGGTGCATTGCCCGAAGGCCGAAAGTGGATGACCCGGCCATCCGCCAGTGTTGCGCGCAATCCATCAATGTCGCTGACGCTTTCGACGGCACCGATTGGGCTCAGGAAAGCCGACAAGTGATCTCCCGATGCCCTGAGATGCGCCATGAGAGACCCGCTGCGCTCGCTGGCGTAGTTCTCCAGGCGGTCGCTGAGCGCCACCGGAAGATTGAAATCGTCAACCAGTTCGGACAGTGAGAGGCCGCGCTCTGCAGCCGTTCCGAGTACAGCCAGCGCCGGCAGAAAACTGTCCCGGGTCGGCAGCGCTGTGATGGTCTTGTGACCGCTGATAAAGTCCGATCCCAACATCAAACCGCCATTTGCCTCGAAGCCGAGCACCCCGGTTTCTCCGGCCGACAGCGCCTCTTCCATGGCGGCGATGACAAATGGCGAGCCGACGCGGGTGCGCCGGACGGCAAAGCCGCCGTCTTGCTCGAGGCCGGAATTCGATGTGACAGGCGTTGCTACAACCTTCGCCTCGAGGAAGCGGGAAACGATCAGGCCGAGCAGATCGCCGCGCAGCGGCCTGCCATGTTCGTCGGCCACCAGCGGCCGGTCCCCGTCGCCATCCGTCGAGAGGATCGCGTCAAGAGCGAGTTCGTCGCTCCAATTCGCAAGTTGAGTAACGGTATCCGGCGATACCGCCTCGGTATCGACCGGAATGAACTGCTCCGAGCGCCCCAGCGGAAACACGGTTGCTCCGCAGTGCTCGAAAACCGTAACCAGCATGTCGCGGGCGACCGAACTGTGTTGGTAGATGCCGATCCGCTTTCCTTTCAGCGCATCAGGCGCAAGGATGCCGAGATTGCGGTCGATAAACAGCTGCGTTGCCTCTGCCTCGCCAGGCGTACCGGAACCGGCCTCGACCTTGTTGGCGTCTGCATCGTCTTTCAATGCGGCTGCGAGACGGGTGATCGCCTCCTCGTCGCTCTTGTTGACCTCTCCATCGGGGCGGTAAAATTTGATGCCATTGCGGTCGGCCGGAATATGAGAGCCGGTGACCATGATGCCGGCTGCCCCGATCGAGGCGCCATAGAGCGCGAGCGCCGGTGTGGGGATGGTGCCGCAATCGATCGGCACCAGGCCGAGGCGTTTCATCGCGGCCATGATCGTGGAAGAGATTTCCGGGCTCGACGGACGAAAGTCGCGGCCGACGACAACAGGCGATCCAGGCTTCAGCGCCCCGCTTTCCAGCATGTGCCGTGCAAAGGCGGTCGCATAAAGGGCTGAGATCGAGCCAACGAGATCCGTCGAAAGCCCTCTCAAACCGCTTGTCCCGAATTTTACCGCCATGCATGCCTCCTGAGGGTCTCTCGAACAGATGGCGTTATATGGGCCTGTGACCGGAGGCATCAAGCAGAAGTATTGCTTGGCGGTCAGGCAAATCCAAAGCTGTAAGGGAATCCAGAAACGAAAAGAGCCTGGCGCGGGAGGAGGATGCGCCAGGCTCTTAAACTTGATCGGCAATTGGGAGGAGGAGGAGTATTGCCGATCCTACCGAGCGGCACTGGGAGGAGGAGTGCGCCGCTTCGATGCTTTGGTTATAACCACGGCGCTCGATTCTGCCAAGCGCGCTTGTTGCAACGCAGCAGTGCGCTAAACGCATGGCTCGATGTCCGGACAGTAACGCGGTGCTAAGATTCTCGCATCGGCGCGCTTTCGTATCTTTCGTATCAGTGCGTTTCCTTGAGAACGAAAGCGCGTTTGCGTGTCAATTGAGCAAATCTCTATCCTGCTTAGCAGTTTCTCATGCATCTATCACAAGGCTGTGACCGCCTTCAGTGGCTTAGGCAGGCGCGGGATGGTGCACGGGTGCGCTTTGGTCTATAGCGGGCAGGAAAGACATCTGACTTCTGGAGCATCCGATGACGACGATCCGCTATCACGAGGGGGACATTTCGTCCGAGGCCGCTAGCCGCTATGTCGACGCCATCGCGATCGATACGGAAACCCTCGGCCTCGTCCCGCGCCGCGATCGTCTCTGCGTCGTTCAGCTGTCTCCCGGTAACGGAACCGCTGATGTAATTCGGATCGCCAAAAATCAAAAGGATGCGCCCAACCTCGTGGCGATGCTCACGGACCCGGGACGTCAGAAGATCTTCCATTATGGTCGCTTCGATATTGCGGTCCTGTTTCAAACCTTCGGCGTGACCACGACCAACGTGTTCTGCACCAAGATTGCGTCCCGTTTGACCCGAACCTACACTGATCGGCACGGTCTCAAGGACAATCTCAAGGAAATGCTCGAGGTCGATATTTCCAAGGCGCAGCAATCATCTGACTGGGCGGCCGAGACCCTGAGCCAGGCTCAGCTCGAATATGCGGCCTCGGACGTGCTGCATCTGCATGCCCTCCGCGACAAGCTCACGCAACGCCTGTTGCGTGACGACCGGATGGAACACGCCGAGGCTTGCTTCGAATTCCTTCCCACCCGGTCCAAGCTCGATCTTCTCGGCTGGGAAGACACCGACATCTTCGCGCATAGCTGATGTGTCTGGCCTCAGTTGCACCTGACAATGCCGACCCGTGACATGACATCAGCCGGGATGCCATACCTTCGGATCATGTCGCCCTGACTGCGCAAACCGCATAACTCCCGTTGAACCATCAACCCGAAGACTGCGTCAGCTGCAGCATGGAGCAACGTATCAACTGCAGCCTCGTCGAGGCCGCGCGCTTGCGCCAGCTTTTCGAGTGCCCCCTCCGCCTTCCGGCCCGCCCGGCCCAGGGCATCGGCCTTTTCACCGGCCAGTTCCAGGTCGAGGGGCGTGACGCTGTCGTGAAGCGCCGGAGAAAGCAGAGAGGCTGGAGGTTTGAAGCTCATGGCTAGATCTTCTCATGGGTGAAATTTGAGGGGAGCTTTGCCCATTTCGCCAAGGTTTCATTAACCGCGACTTCGCATGATCCCCGCATGGAAATTGGTGACGCGGCGGGACTTTCAAGTTGCCCGTTGCACATAAGGCGTTGATCAGGCGACCATGACGGAAGCAGCTACTATCCTCTTAGACTCAGTATCGCGTCGTTCATCCAGCTATGATCTCGATCTGATCGAAGTGCCTGCGGAACAAGCTGACATTGAAGACCAGGGTCCGCAATATGCGCCAGCCAACTGGCTGGACGCATTCATCGTAGATGAACGCAGCCGCTCGGACGAGGCTTTTGGCGAGCGCGTTCCAGTCCCCTCGGATGAGGCTGGCCTCTATCCGCGGTTCATGCGTCTCGTCGATTAAGCTAGCGCGGCAGGCTCGCGGTCGTTGCCCTGGCCCGGATTTCGTCTAGGCTCCAGTCCACCAGAAGCTCCCCATCCTGCCAGACCGGCTGCAAGAGGTTGGGGCGGTTCCCGAGATCTTCCAGCTGGATCGGCATGATGTCATAGCCATCGGCAATCGCGGCCACACGGCCGGCCATTGACACCTTTTGCTGCGGATTGGACGGTCGGCGCACAACTGGACGCCACTGGCCTTTATCGTCCTGAACGGCGCTCGTGCGCATGGTGAAGGACAGCGTGTCCCTGTTGATCTTGTGCAGCAGGCCCGATCCCATGCCGAAGGAGATGTTTTCGGAGGAGAAGCCCATGCCTTCGAGCCGGCCCAGGATCATCTGAATATCCTGGATCGAAACGCCGTCCGACTGGATCACCCGGACATTGCCGTCGAGCACCTTGAAACCCTTGCCGTTCAGCCGTGTGCCAAAGGCGTAGGCGAGTTGGGCCACGACCTGGACCGGTGTCTCGATCGGATCGCCACTATCCGGCCGTACCACGAGAACACCCCCGGCAGCGCGCACCTTGGTCTGCAGTTTCTGGCCCCAGATCTCCGAAACGGCGTTGTGGAGGTCGAAGCTATCGGAGACGACGGAATAACCGCCGAAACTCGCGAAAGTGTCGATCATGTGGGAATAGGCTTCCGTCTCGTGCGACTGGCCCCAGGCAATGATCGTTCCATGTTCCGCAGCCGGGATCGACTGGGCCGGCATCGAGGCCTTGTAGACGCGACGGGCCTGCAGAATGGCGGGAAGCGAGTCAGAGCTGTGGAAGTGCACGAGATGCGCCGCCCCGCCAATCGCCGCCTGTTCAACGCTGGATGTACTACGGCAACCGTAGTCGCTGATCCGGCTCGGTTGCAGGCCGTCTGGATCGTCCGTTGTCCGATCCAGGAACGGCTGTATCGCCATCCGGATGCGCCAGGCCGTTGTCGCGACAGTCGACGGATACCAGACGGCGCGGAGCAATGCGGTCTCCATGTAGGAGGTGAGCCACGGCACGAGAGGATCGGTGTTGACCACCTGCATGACGGGCACCCCGCGGCGGATTGCGGTGCCTTCGGGCAGTGCCTCGATGCGCAATGGCAACAGTCCGCCATGCGCATTCAGAATATGCTCCCACCCCTTGCGATCGAAAGGCTGGCCGTGGTGGCGTGCAATCTGTTCTGCTTCCTCGATGTCACCACGGCTGATCGGCGTCGACAGGTAGTCTTTCAGGAACATCTGTAGACCAAAGAACATCACTTCGGGGCGGAAGGAGTTGCCCCGCGTGGTGACGAAGGCGCTGACGGCCCGCGTGTCCTTCGGATACTGCAGAAAGACGCCAAGCTTGTAGCTGTCGGTGTTCAGGAGAAGATTGCGTGTCATGCCTGCGTCCGTGTTGGATCGAATCGGCGACAGTACGCCGCCTCGTCCATCGTGCACGCCAATCAATGCGCGAGGCTGGTGTCGCCCCATGAGATTACGCCTTAGTGCTTCATTAACCAAATCAGGCAAGGATCAATGATCAGGCAGCCGTGTCACGGCCTAAGACATTGCCCAAAAATTTCTGTCCCGAGGCACCAGAACCGGAGAGGTTGCCATGCTTCCTCCAGTCCTTGCGTCCCCTGCGTCCTACACGTCTGCGACCGAGTCAAAACCGCGGCCGGAACAATCGGTCGGCTCTCGCGCGACAGTGCTTGACTCACCGCCACTGCCAACGGCCATCAACCAGAGTTCTGCAATCGCCGGCCAATTGAACATCATGCTCCTGTCGGGTCCGGAGCGCATGTCTCAGAATCTTTCTGTATTGGCAGACGTCCTCGGCGCCGCCTTGAAGATAGAGCGGCTGGCCGACGAGACGCCGGGTGACTACATGGGGCGCCTGATCGAAGGCATCGCGGCACTGCCAGCCGCCGATCGCCTGAAGCTGCAGAAGCTTCTGACCCAGTCGTTTGCCGGACTGCAGCTGCGCACACTGCTGGCGGCCATGGCCACACCCTCGGGCCCGGAACGCGCAACCCTGGCACTCTACCTCGAACTCTATCGTCAGACGGACAGGGACGGCGCGGCGCGCTCGGTCATTTCGTCCTATCGGGAGGCGGCCGGCGAAGCTCGCCCAACGGCTCCAAGCGTCAGCCGTCCCTTGGCCGCAAACGATGTCGGACGTGCGCCGAACGACCCTCAACGCATCGCACAGACGGCAGCCGGGCAAAACAGACCTCTGAACACGCCAGCCGCCGCCGAAGCCAAAGGCAATGCCGAAGTGCGCGCCGCGAATGCTGCTCCGCCGCAGCGTCCAGACATGGATGTGGCGCGTTCCGCCCGAGCCACAACGGCAACGCCATCCGGCTCCCTGCCGGGCCTCGGGATTGCGTCCGGTCGAGCCGAAAGTTTGCAGGTGGCGACAGGCGCAAGCCAGCCGCTACAGAGGGCCGGGACAGAGCCGCAGACGAGCCGGGCGGCACCGTTCGCAGGCCTGTCGCCATCGTCAACCAGTAGCCCGGCCGCGCAAGTCGAAGGCGGCCAAAGGTTGCCCATGCAAGCAAGCGGCGCCGCAAGACAGCAACAAGAACGACCTCCTGGTGACATCCGCACCGCAGATCGCCAGACGTCCTCTGCTGCATCTCCCACAGCCGTGCCGGTCATCGCCGTGCCGGGGCAGGCGAGGCCAGCAACGTCGATGCCTGCGGGCTGGCTCGCCGACCTCCTCAAATCGGATTTCGTTCGGGCACTCCTGCAGCTGAAGAGCCTTTCGACCGAGCCGCAAGCAGCAGCGCGGCCGGGCAATCTTCTTGGCAAGGAAGCGCAACCGGCGGCCACACCCCCCGCGCGGTCGGCTTTATCCAACGAAACAAGCGATTCAACCGAGCAACTGGCGCTGATCCAGGATGCAGACCTGACGGAGATGACAGAAGAGCGCCAAGCACCCGGCGCAACCCCGCTGCCGGAGCAGGCGCTGGTGAGGTTTCCGATTGGGCGGGAAGGCATGCCTCTGCCCTTCATTCCCTACCATCTGGAAGACAAATTCGACCTCGAACGCGTCGAGGAGAAGGAAGAAGAGGATTCCGGCAATCGCGACGGGGAGGGGGATGCCGAGGACGATGACAGGGACGAAGTTGTCGAGGGGGACGAGGATGGTGCAGACCTCGTGATGCCCGAAGACGAAGGCCCGGCCGGTGAGCCAGCGGAGACGTATATGCAGGAGAGCACGGTGGCGGAGTTGTCCGCACTACCGGCGCCTTCAGAGACGGCTTTGCCGCTCCCGCCCGAGCCCGCTCACGAGCTCTACCTGCGGATGGCCGGTCTCAACTGATACACAAGACCAAAGAAAAACCCGCCGGGATCGCTCCCGGCGGGTTCTTTGCATTCAGCGAACAGCGAGGATTAGTCGTTGTTGCGGTTCTTCAGGGCTGCACCCAGGATGTCGCCGAGCGAAGCGCCCGAGTCGGACGAACCGAACTGAGCAACGGCTTCCTTCTCTTCTGCGATCTCGAGAGCCTTGATCGACAGCATGACCTTGCGGTCCTTCTTGGAGAAGTTGGTGACGCGGGCGTCAAAAACCTGACCAACCGAGAAACGCTCCGGACGCTGATCGTCACGATCGCGGGCTAGGTCGTTGCGGCGGATGAAGGACGTGATGTCTTCGTGGCTGACGAGCTTCACTTCGACGCCACCATCATTGACGCCGATGACTTCGCACGAAACGACAGCGTTCTTGCGCAGTTCGCCCGAAGTTGCGGCTTCGCCGACAGCGTCGCGGCCGAGCTGCTTGATGCCGAGCGAGATGCGTTCCTTCTCGACGTCAACATCGAGAACGACGGCCTTGACCACGTCACCCTTGTTGAACTCTTCGATGACCTGCTCGCCCGGACGATTCCAGTCGAGATCCGACAGGTGAACCATGCCGTCCACGTCGCCTTCGAGGCCGATGAACAGGCCGAACTCGGTCTTGTTCTTGACTTCGCCTTCGACTTCAGTGCCGGCCGGGTGGCTGAAGGCAAATGCCTGCCACGGGTTCTCGAGGGTCTGCTTGAGACCGAGCGAGATACGGCGCTTGGACGGATCGACTTCGAGAACGACGACGTCGACGTCCTGCGTGGTCGAAAGGATCTTGCCGGGATGAACGTTCTTCTTCGTCCAGGACATTTCCGAGATGTGGATCAGGCCTTCGATGCCCGGCTCCAGCTCGACGAATGCACCGTAGTCGGTGATGTTCGTGACGGTACCGGAGATCTTCTTGCCAACCGGGTATTTGGCAGCGATGCCATCCCACGGATCCGACTCGAGCTGCTTCATGCCGAGCGAGATGCGGTGGGTTTCCTGGTTGATGCGGATGATCTGAACCTTGACCGACTGGCCAATGGACAGGATTTCCGAAGGATGGTTGACGCGGCGCCATGCCATGTCGGTGACGTGCAGCAGGCCGTCGATGCCGCCGAGGTCAACGAACGCACCGTAATCGGTGATGTTCTTGACGACGCCGTCAACAACCTGGCCTTCTTCGAGGTTCTGAACGATTTCAGAACGCTGCTCTGCGCGGGACTCTTCCAGAACCGTACGACGCGAAACAACGATGTTGCCGCGACGCTTGTCCATCTTGAGGATTTCGAAGGGCTGCGGGTTGTGCATCAGCGGGGTGACGTCGCGGATCGGACGGATGTCCACTTGGCTACGCGGAAGGAAGGCAACGGCGCCGTCGAGGTCAACCGTGAAGCCGCCCTTGACCTGGTTGAAGATGACGCCTTCAACGCGTTCGCCAGCTTCGAACTTGGCTTCGAGCTTGATCCAGCTTTCTTCGCGACGAGCCTTTTCGCGCGACAGAACAGCTTCGCCGAGAGCGTTTTCGATGCGCTCGACGTAAACTTCAACTTCGTCGCCGACCTTCAGCGTGCCGTCCTTGGCGCGTGCACCGAATTCCTTCAGTGCGATACGGCCTTCGACCTTGAGGCCGACGTCAACAATGGCGACGTCCTTTTCGATGGCCGTGATGATGCCCTTGGCAACATAGCCTTCGGCCAGATCGGTCTTGGCAAAGGATTCCTCGAGGAGGGCTGCAAAGTCCTCGCGCGACGGGGTAGAAACAGACATGAAATCTCCTAGTCGCATCCCACTGGATGCGTGAGCGCCGGGGGTTGGTGTTGATCTTGGCCAACATCCGGTCCGCTCTCATTTCAAGAGCAATCCGGCGCGGGGACTGGGTGTCGGCCATAAGGCTCCGGCTTGGCCGGATCCTGGTCACTTCATTTCGTCAGGGCAGCGTCGATCAGTGTCTTCGCCGCCAAGAATGCGGCCTCTATACTCATTTCGGACGTATCAAGCAAGTGCGCGTCATCGGCTGGTTTCAAAGGGCTGTCGGCCCGTCCCATGTCCCTCTCGTCGCGCTTCTTCACATCGGCGAAGATCGCGTCGAAATCGGCGCTGCCGCCCTTCGACAGGATCTCGTCATAACGGCGTTTCGCACGAACCTCGGGTGACGCCGTCACGTAAAGTTTGACCGGGGCGTCCGGGCAGACGACGGTGCCGATATCGCGACCGTCGAGCACTGTGCCGGGCGCACGCTTCGAAAAGGCACGCTGAGCCTCGACGAGGGCACGACGCACGGCCGGCATGACCGCAATCTTTGACGCAGCTTCGCCGATCTCGTGCGCCGAGAGAACGTCGCGGTCCAACCCGGCAAGCTCCACGGCAAGGGCCATGCGTTCTGCCACCGCCTCATCATCGAGGGGTAACCCGGCGTCCAGCAGCGCCTTTGCCGTAGCACGATAGGTAAGCCCGGTGTCGAGATGGTGGAACCCAAAGATTTCCGCGATCCTACGCGACAGCGTCCCCTTGCCGGCGGCGGCCGGTCCGTCGATTGCGATGATCATCCGGTCCTCATTGTCTCTCTCGTTGATGCCATCGCTGATACAAATCTTGGCAGCCCTTGCCAAGCGAGGCATGCGAACCCCCGGTTGCCAAAATACCTGCGCAGATAGCCTTTGACAGGAGGGACATCAGCGATTAAGGGGACCGACTACAGTTTGGCCGGCCTCGCGCCGGGCGCTTGGCGCATGCCCTTATTCTTCACGACTTCATGAGGCTTTGACAGTGGCGAAGGCAGAACTTGGAACGAAACGGACTTGCCCCGACACCGGCAAGAAATTTTACGACCTGAACAAGGACCCGATCGTGTCGCCGTACACGAACAAGTCCTGGCCGCTTTCCTATTTTGAGGAAACCTCGGTCGCAGCCATCATGGAGAAGGCTGAGGAAGAGGACGTCGCGGAAGTCGATACCGAAAACACCGATGTCGAGTTGGTCTCGCTCGAAGATGCCGATGATTCCTCCGGGGGCGACGACATCCCTGATATGGGCGACGACGACGTCGAGATCGACGGCGATGATGACGACACCTTCCTGGAAGCGGACGAAGATGACGACGACGATGACATGACCGGCCTGATCGGCGTCACTGGCGACGACGACGAAGTCTGATATTTCAAGCATTTCGAGCCCGGGCTTAAAAAAATGCCCGGGCTTTCATTTTTCGGCTTGCCATCTCCGATTACCGGAAGTATCAAGCCGCCACCCCGACGGAAGCGGTGCTTTCAGACGGGTTCCCGGAGCCGGATAAAGCCGGTACCCTGAT